>Ga0172368_10007542_pt1 | contig 11345 bp, 6 predicted proteins | sample Lak11m_FD_114540 | JGI IMG/M metagenome (GOLD analysis project Ga0172368, IMG submission 114540) | Freshwater microbial communities from Kabuno Bay, South-Kivu, Congo - kab_022012_11m | ecosystem: Environmental > Aquatic > Freshwater > Lake | place: Democratic Republic of the Congo: South-Kivu...
CCCTACACAATCCCCACCCTCGCAGCCGGGCAAACGGAAAACCGCTGAGCCCCCCGCTGCTGCTCTGCGAGGACACCTTTTCCCGCAGATAAACCCGGCCGGACTGGGCGCAGACAACGACACCATTCTTCCCGTTGACCAATCCGGCAAGTCTCTCCCTCCCGCTTGCCGCCGGGGAGATAAATGCGTCCATACTGCATGGAATAGTCCATCTTGCCTTTTTCTGCAGGGCAACCTTCCCCACAGCGCTTTATTTAATGAGGCGAAGTCTCACAAAATGATTTTTTTCGTCAACATTTTCATTGACTGTCATTCATCTTTTGATTTATTCTGGAATCGGCAGGGTTGTCTCTTGATTAAAGAAGTTTGAACCTCTTAACCGAAGAAAGGAGGAACAGAAAATGGTTGAATATCCGCGATACGAAAAGGTGCTCTTCTGTACGGATTTTTCCAAAAACTCAGATATGGCCTTCCGGTACGCGTTCGGAATATCGAGGCGGGATGGCAGTGATTTGTATATTATGCACGTGATGACATATCCGAATAATTACCCGCACTATGTAGAAGGCTATTTGAGCTCCAGCGAATGGAAGAAGGTAGAGGAAGAACACAGGAAGGCGATAGAAAAAAACTTTCAGAATATGTATCTGACCAAGATAAAAGACAAGTCCAACGTGCACACAGTAACAAGACCCGGCCGCGAAGACGAAGAAGTTCTGGAATTCGCCAAGAAAGAAGGAATTGACATAATCGTGGTCGGCACACATGGCAGAACGGGAATAAAACATGCGTTTCTGGGAAGCGTGGCCGAAAAAATCGTCCGGCAGTCGACCGTTCCCGTTCTTGTAGTGCCCGGGAGAAAAAAACTCTCGACCTAAGACGGGTTAATTCCCGCAATCTTCAGAAATCGGCCCGCCCACTCTTCAGCGGGCCGATTCCACGTACTCCAGAATCTTTTCCCCAATCGTCTTGACAACATGCGCAAATTTCTGCTCGTCACGGTCCAGAAGCGTCATCCGGAATCCCGGCAGATCGGTAAAAAACGAGGTGAGCGGAATGACGCAGATGCCTGTCGCCCCCAGCAGATAATAGACGAAGCGCTTGTCCTGTTCAATCGGTTCGGCAACAAGTTCCTCTATGTAATTGCGAACGTCTTCCTGGGCGATCGTCAGACGCTGATGGTTATTAAGCACCGCCTCGTTGAAAACGACTGTCATATAGAAGGCGCCGCATGTCCTGTTTACCATGACATAAGGCAAATCCTTCAGAATCCCGTAGGCAATGTTGGAGAGCTTTTCATAATTGGTCACTCTTTCCCGTAGATATGGCTGATACTCCGGGTGAGTCATGACTCTGGGGATGGCCAGTTGCGGCAACGTCGTCGAACAGACCTCGGACATTTTCTGGGTCAGGATGGCGTCAATATAACGGGCAAAGGTTTCATCCTTGTCGGCGTTGTAGAATTCCATCCATCCGCAACGGGAACCAGGCCATGGAAACTCTTTTGATATCCCCTTCATGGAAATTCCGGGGACATCACCGATGATGTCCGATAAAGGCACCGTCTTTTTCCCGTTGTAAACGATGTTCTGATATGTTTCGTCGAAAATCAGAAAGAGGTCGTAGGTGCGGGCTATTTCCACGATGCGCCGGAGCGCTTCCTCCGGATATACGTATCCCGTCGGGTTATCAGGATTGATAACGAGGATACCGACAATCGACCGGTGGCTCTTCACCTTTCGCTCCAGTTCGTTGAGATCAGGCGACCAGTCGCAATAGGGGTTCATACGGTAGGTGTTCGGGGGGAAAGAGGCGTGCAGGACCTCAGCCAGCAGATGCGTGGAATAGGTTGGTTCCGGCATGATGATCCTGGCATCGACGCGGATGGCGCCATAGGCACGGGCGATCGCGTCCCCCAGCCCGTTGAAAAAGAGGATGTTGTCAGCCGTAATCTGCACCTTGCCGCGGCTGTTTACCCTCTGGGCGAGGAATTCCCGGGTCGCTTCCATCCCTTTGGTCGGAGAATAGCCGTAAGTGGCGTCTTCGTGCAGCAGATCAGTCAGCACATCCTTCATCCATTCGGGCACCTTTTCCCCCTTCTGGATCGGATCGCCGATATTCTCCCAGACAACCTCTACGCCTAATTTCTTCAAACGATTGGCCACATTGACAATATTGCGGATTTCATAAACAAGCCCACTTCCGCTCCGGGCAATATCGAATCTCATGATTCCCTCATATCTCGACTTTATAATCAGTAAAGTTTTTCGTCCATTAGTACAAATGACAATATCTGTCTATTATTTTTTTAAGCGCAGTTTATGCGACCACCCTTTTTGCGGACATTAATGGTTGATAATCTGGGCTGATAGCAGTATGAGTCAACCAAGGCGCGATGATTCTTATCTCCATCGAGAAGCCAGCGGCAATTTCGTTGAAATGAAATATATGAGAAAAGAAAGAAGAATCAATGGAAAACAGATGGACACTTGTAGATAGCGCGGCAACCCTTAAAATCGCCGCAGAAGAAATCACCGCTGCCGATGTTATTGCCGTCGATACGGAATATGATTCCTTCCGCTATTTTTTCGACAAATTATGCCTGCTTCAGATTCAGACCGGTGACGAGACCTGGCTTATCGATCAGATGGCCGGCCTCGATATGACATTTTTAGGCAAAGTTTTTGACAATCAGGACGTTTTGAAGATTTTTCATGCCGGTGACAATGATATACGGATTCTCAAACGCGATTACTCCTTTTCGTTTCGCAATATCTTTGACACCCATCGCGCCGCCTCCCTCCTGGGAATGCGTCAGCTTGCCCTTTCCCGCTTGCTCGAAAGCTGCCTGGGGGTTGTTCTGGAAAAAAAGCTGCAGCGCTCCCGGTGGGATTTGCGTCCCTTGAGCATTGAACAGTTGAACTACGCGGCGCTGGATACGGCTTATCTTCCCCCTCTCTACAAAAAGCTGGCGGCGGAGCTGTGGGAAAAAGGGCTGGTAAAAGAGGCAGAACGTATTTTTCTCGGACTGACGGAGGTTGTCTGGAGGCCACGCGACATCGATCAGGGCGGTCACCGTAAGATACCCGGTTACCGGCAACTTACCACCGTCCAGAGGGAAAGGCTGCGACTATTGTACAGTTGGCGTTTTGACACGGCGCAAAAGACCGATCGCGCCTGCTTCATGCTTTTATCGGACCAGCAGCTTGTCTCCCTTGCCCGCGTTGACGAGATTTCCGCGGAAAAAATAGTCGGGCCGGGCCTGCTCTCCTCGGCAGGGGCAAAGCGTTTCGGTTCGGAGATAATGGATATCCTAATTCAGGTTCATCCGCCTAAAGCATCCTTCGTTTCGTGAAGGGCCATAATTTTGAGTTTGAAGAATTCCCTATCCCAGAAGCCGTCTGCCATTCTTTTCATGGTTTTGAGGTTGTTAGTGCCTGCCAGAGGGCCAGACGAGATGCGGTGATCATAGTGGGCGAGGATTCCTGATTTGTCCCCGGCCAAGGCAGCGGCAAACTTTTTGAGCATCATTATAAGGTCGTATGTCCACGCCTTTCAAGCTATAAGGGTGCATGAACCGGATGAACCGGTTTTTACTTGTTTTCTCCCTTGACATCAAAGAGGGCCTTCCCTATAATCGCCCCGTTAAAAACGCGCTATCCTGTCCAATGATTTCTCCAATATTTGAGGGGGGTGCAAAGGGTCTATGGGATATCTTCTTGAAGAATTGTTCCGCTCCGTGCCTCTTTTTTCCGAGCTTTCCAAGGAAAACAAGAAATGTCTATCGAACCAGATGAATTATACTTTCTGCCATTTTGAAGAGGGCGACCTGATTATCAAGGAAGGTTCCTCAAGCACTGAGTTTTTTATCCTCATCGAAGGCAATGCCAAAATCATCCTGAATCAGGCGCCGGATCGGGTGGTTGCGGAGCTGAAGGCCGGCGACATCTTCGGCGAGATGAGTTACCTGGCCGGCAAGCATCGATCAGCCAACGTCGTTGCCTGCGGCAAGAGGATCACCGTGATGAGGTTGAGCAGAGAGTCGATGCGGAAGATGAGCCCGGAAATTCGCGATGCGATCAACCATAAACTTATCGAATTGCTGGTTTATCGCATCAATACGATGAATGACATCTTCTCTGCCCACAGCGCCACCCTCATTCCACCGGAGCATCCTTCGCAACCAGGAGAAGAGGCGCCCAGGAGCGACAGAGAAAGACCCTGGTGGAGAGTCTGGGAGTGACCACTGTCGGTGTCCTTCCGTGCTGCAGCGCGCAAGAATCATGAACACGGCAGGATAAGGCGTATTTTGGGGTAAATTGCGTTTGGCGATGCTTAAGTTCAAAGATCATTAAAAGGAACCCAACCAATGGTCCCTCTACCAGTCCAAGAGCGTTCAAAGAACATACCTATCGAATGTCGAAGGAGGAGTTGGAAGTACAGTTGATCGGGACTCCCGGCATTTCACCCGAAGCGGCTGATAAATATCGTGAATTGATAAACAAGCACAATGGGAAACTGAAGCGCTACAAGGATGAGAAGGACAATATCATGCAAGAAGCGCTGGCTATCGGGAAGGCCAAGGGGAAGTCATGACAATCTTTCAGAATATATTCATGAAAACGCTATTGATCATCATCGGCTGTTTACTGGTAGTGGCCGCAAGGCCGGCCATGGCTGCGCCGCCTGACGCGGGAACACTCTTGCGTGAATTCAAAGAACTCCCGCCGCCTGCTCCCCAGGAACCGAAACCTTCCACTGCGCCCCGCCTGTCTCCCTCCGACGACAAGACGGGAATAAAAATCAAGGTCACAGGCTTTGATTTCGAAGGGGTGACCCTTTTTTCTCGCGAGGCGCTGCGGGAAGAGCTGGCCGACTTTGTCGGCAAAGAACTGACCATGAGGCAGCTTGAGACTGCGGCGCAACGGGTCGTGTCGTTTTATCGCAAGCGGGGGCGCATCGCTTCCGCCTTTCTGCCCCGCCAGGAGGTGAAGGAAGGGCGCATCCTGATAAAAATCATTGAAGCGACGCTGGGATCGGTGACCATTGATCCCAAATCAAAAAGCCGCTTGCGTCCGGGCCTGGCCTTAGGCTACCTGCTCAGGGAAAACAAAAGCGGCGAGAGCATCAACAAGGACTCCCTCGACGCGGCGGTGCGATTGTTGAAAGGACTTCCCGGAGTTTCAGCATCCACCACACTGCTGCCGGGAAAGGTGCGGGGGACCTCCGATCTGGTGGTTCAGCTTGCCGATACCCCCCTGCTCAGCGGGTCGCTCGATGGCGACAACCATGGCAGTCTCTCATCGGGAGAATACCGCAGCGGGACGGCATTGAACCTCAATAACCCCCTTGGTTACGGCGACCAGTTGTCGCTCAGGGCGCAGAAATCTTCGAAAAACAATTATGGGCGCCTGGCTTTCAGCATACCCGTGGGCCTCGCCGGGGCGCGCCTCTCCCTTTCGTCCAGCTACCTGTACTATGACCTGGGGGGCGATCTGCAATCGAAAGGAGACGCACTGACTGCAAGTGGAAGCTTTTCGTATCCGATTCGGCAAAGCCCGGCTTACCATCTGTCCGGGCAACTGGGGTATGATTTTCGCAAGCTGTACAACGAGGCCAGGGGGCTGCAGCTGAGTGACAAACTCCTGCACAGCGGCAGTATCGGCATTAGCGGCAATGCGAGCGATCACCTGCTGGGAGGTGGCTTCAATAGCCTGTCTGTCGGTTTGGGCGGTGGAAAGGTGGATCTCTCCGCCGTGCAATCCGATGAAGCGCAGGACAAGATCGGTCCAAAGAGGGGCGGCCTTTTTGCAAAACTTACATTCAACGCCTCGCGCACCCAGACAATCAGCGAAAACAGTACGACCCTTTCTTTATCCATCAATGGCCAGCACGCTTTTAACAACCTCGATTCCTCGGAACAGATGGGGCTTGGCGGGGTCTATGGGGTCAGGGCCTACGCATCCGGTGAAGCCAGCGGCGACACCGGTTTTGTGGCAGCGGCGGAATTGCGGCAGATGCTGCATCGCACCCTGCAGGCAGGACTGTTTTATGATTTCGGCTGGATCAGACAAAATACGGATCCCTGGAATGGCTGGAATGGCGGAAGCGATAAGCCGAACGAATACACCCTTGACGGCGCCGGTCTGGCGCTTACCTGGACGCCGGCCAGCTGGTGCATGGTCAAAGGGGTGATGGCTACCAGGATCAAAAGCAATCCGGCGGCCAACTACATGGGGAACGACGCCGATGACACAAAGAGGGAACCGCGCTTCTGGCTCCAGGCGTCGGTGAATTTTTAAAGGAAAGCGATCACTGGACCTGGGACGCAGGGAAAACAGCATGAGACGAAAAAAAAGATCAAGGACGCTATTATTGGCAGGATCCGGCGGACTCAGCGGCATGAAGGCGCTCGTACGTTTTTTCTGCCTGTTTCTGGCCTTGTCTTGCGGCGCTATCCTGTACGCAGCTGAGATTGCCGTGAACACCCTGCCCACCGGCGGCCGCGTAGTGGCCGGCCAGGCGACGATCACCCAGAATAACGCCTCGATGCAGGTCAACCAGACCACCCAGAATTCCATCATCAACTGGCAGCAGTTCAATATCGGCTCCCAGGCCGGGGTCCGCTTCAACCAGCCCGATACAACCTCAGCCACCCTCAATCGGGTCCTTTCCACCGACCCTTCGCAGATCCTGGGCTCTCTTTCCGCCAACGGCCGGCTCTTCCTGATCAACCCTTCCGGCGTCATCTTCGGCGCCGGGTCCAGGGTAGATGCGGCGGGGCTGGTGGCCTCCACCCTGAATATGAACAATGAGGACTTCCTGGCCGGACGCTACCGGTTTTACCGCGACGGCGCAACCGGCGGCATCTTGAATCAAGGCACGCTGACGGCGGCGGACAGGGGCTTCATCTCGCTTTTGGCGCCGGAGATCCGCAACGAAGGGATCATCGCCGCCCGGCTCGGCACGGTGGCTCTGGCCGGCGGCGACAAGGCGACGCTCGATTTCTCCGGTCAGGAGCTGGTGAATGTGGCGGTGGATCCGGGGGCGATCAATACCCTGATCGACAACAGGCATCTGGTCCAGGCCGACGGTGGCCGGGTGATCATGAGCGCGGCGGCGGCGGACCAGCTCTACAGCTCGGTCATCAACACGAGCGGCGAGGTGCGGGCGCAGGGGATCAGCGAGCGGGAAGGGCGAATCTTCCTCGATTCCGGCGCTGGGGGTCAGACTACCGTCTCCGGCGTACTCGATGCGGCGTCGGTGGAAGGCAAGGGGGGGAGCATTGTCGCTACCGGCGGGCAGGTGACGGTGCAGACCGGTGCCCACTTGACGGCGTCCGGCGCGACCGGCGGGGGCGAGGTGCTCGTCGGTGGAAGCTGGCAGGGCAAGGACGATGCCCTCCGCCAGGCCGTGGAAACCACCGTTGAAAAAGGAGCGCTCCTGGAAGCCAATGCCACGGACAAAGGCGACGGCGGGACCGTGGTGGCTTGGTCCGATGTGAGGAATCCCCTCTCCCTCACCCGGGCCAGCGGCGCCTTCGAGGCCAAGGGCGGTCCGAACGGCGGCGACGGTGGCCGGATCGAGACGTCGGGCTACCACCTCGAAGTCACCGGTGCACAGGTGGATGCCTCCGCACCCAAAGGTAAGGCGGGACTATGGCTGTTGGATCCGACGAACGTCACCATTGGACCCATCGACATTTCCAGTGGCACAACGATCATGACCAGCGCTGACTTCAGCAGCACCACGGGGTGGTCAACATCGGCGGGGAACAACGTAGTAAATACTTATTACACGACTAATGCGAATGCGACGGGAAAACCGAGCATTGTCGGAACAGATCAGGTTCTGGTGTTCGAATATGGAAATGCAGGAACGACGGTATATAAGACGTTTTCTTTGAGCGGAGAGACGACGCTGAATTTCAGTGCCATCGTTCAACCTTCATGCGGTGCTTACTGCTATGCTAACACCGGCTATATCGATCTGGTGTTCAATGATTCGCTCGGCACTACAAAAACAAGCTCAACGATCACACAATCTGCAACACCTCAAAACATCAGTCTTAATAACGTTTCCGTACCAAGCGGGGCAACACAAGTCAGGGTCATCTTCCGTGAAGAGAATAATGCTAGTAACTGGGGGGGAAGTTACGGGATCAAATTCAGCAACCCGAGCCTGACCGGCGTTACCTATTCGGCTGTTGCAGCCTCCACCATCGCTAACACTCTCAATACCGGTACGGATGTTACGGTCCAAACGCAATCTTCTGGCGCTCAGTCTGGCAACATCACCGTTGCCGCCAATATTGCCAAGACCGATGGAGCTGATGCAACTCTGTCCCTCAAGGCTGCCGGATATATCGCTTTGACCAACGATATTTCCACGGGAACAGGCAATATAAGCATAAGTTCATCATCAGGAAAGCTGAATGTCGTGATGACACCGAACAGCAGCGGCGGCGGAGGTGGCTTCTGGATGCCGGCTGGGGCTTCGATCACTACTTACGGAGGCGATTTTACCATAAATAACGCTGTAGGCGTTAATTTGACCAGTGCGGAGACTAATTCACTCATGCGCGGCGTGGCCATAAACGGTACGGTAAATACGGGGAGTGGCAATATAACGATGACAGGTACTGGCTCGCCAACCAGTAACTACGCCCGTGGCGTGCATATAGGTGGGACAGTTCAGACAACTTCCGGTAACATTTCAATTACCGGGACGGCAAAGAACCGTTCAAACGGGTCAGATAGTTCAAACGGAGTCGCCATTGGCGGCAGTCTGATTACTTCATCGGGAAACATATCCATAGCCGGTGACAAAGGAGGCTCTACCGTTGCGGATCCCGTTGCCGTTGTGGCCAGCGGTACCGTAACCGCAGGCGGGACCGTTGATGTAACGGCAGTCGGCACTGTCAGCATGGCAAACGCCTCCAACAATTTTACCGGTGGCGTCCGTATTGTCAGCGCCAAGAACGTGACTCTGAATGATGCTAACGCCTTGATACTGGGCAACGCCAACGGGGCCAGCACCGTGAGCGGTAACCTGACGGTAACCGCGGGCGGCGCCGTTACCCAGGGAGGGGCATTTTCCGTGACCGGCATCACATCGCTCACGGCAGGCGCCAACGATATAACCCTTACCCATGCGTCTAACGATTTCAGAGGGAGTCTGTCGGTTGTTTCCGGGAACAATGTGTCCATCAACAATGCCAATGCCCTGACAGTCGGCGGGGCGACAACCACGGGGAACCTGTCCTTGCAGTCCGGCGGCCTGTTGACCATATCAGGTGCCGTCAATACGGGCAGCGGCAATCAAGCCCTGACTGCCGATACCTTGAGCCTGACGTCCACCCTGACGGGTACCGGAACCCTCACCATTGCTCCTAAAACGGATTCAACCGCGATCTACATCGCCGGCGCCGCGGGCGACTTACTGATTCCGGCGAGCTATTTCACTGACAACTTCACCAACGGTTTCTCGAATATCACGATCGGCAGCGCTACGGCGGGAAATATCACGGTTGGAGGTTCACTGACCTACAAAGACCCGCTGATGCTGAAGACAGCGGGGAACATCACTCTCATTAACGGCGCAGCATTGACCGGTGCTGCCGGCCAGAATGCGAGCCTCGTGCTTTGGAGCGACGCGGACGCAACAAACGGCGGGTATGTGCAGTTGGCGAGCACCGCCGCGACCTCGACACCCATCATTACGACCAATGGCGGCGGCCTGTGGATCGGAGGCAGCGACACCGATAACGGTTCCACGACTTGGATTCCCTACGGATCGGGTACACCCATCACCGTCGGCAACGGTTTTGCCAAAGGCACCTCGACGTACGGAACCGGGGTCTATCTTGGGGCAGGAACCATCAGCACCGGTGGCGGCAATATCGCTATTTACGGCCAAACGGCGACCACAGGAACGACTGCAACCCAGCCTGATGGCCATAATGTTCACTCTGGGATCTACTCAATTTTCAGCGGTGGCGGATCAAAGGTCGCCAAGCTCGACTCCGGCCAAGGAATGATTTACTTGTCAGGCAAGAATGTGGCGACTTCCAGTACCCTCAACACATCAGAAGGGATTTATTTGAATGGGGCCACGTTGACGTCAGCTGCCACAAGCGGCGATGCAATTACCCTGATCGGCGACGCCTCACAGCAAGTTTACTCGGGTGCACAAGGTTCCGGTGTTGCGCTGATCAGTTGGACTAACCAGCCGATAAACATTAGTGCCACTGGCGGTGGAAATATCGTCATAACGGGAACAAGCAACAGTGACGACGGTACCCATAATTTCGGAAGCACCAGCAATTACAGTTGGGGCGTACGCTTAGGTAACGGCGGGTCAGCACCATCAATCTCGACGACCAGCGGCGGCAGCATCACTCTCGAGGGCACTGCGCTTAATTCATACTACCATGCAAGCAACGGCGGTAACTACTCCGTAGGCATAGAATCGGACTATACGGTCAACTCCAGCGGCAACCTTACGATAACAGGCAATAACAAGCCGATCTCCCTCCAGGGAGCGGTAACGGTTAGCGGAACAACATCACTTACGGCGTCCGGGCAGAACATCACTGCTACCAATGTCTCCAACGATTTCACCGGCGGCGTTTCGCTCTCCGGCAATTCAATTTCCCTCAAGGACTCAAACTCGCTCACGATCGGCAATTCGAACGTGAGCGGCGCCTTGACGCTGACGGCAGGGGGGAACGTCACCCAGAGCGGGCCCATAAGCGCCGATACGCTGACGGCAACGCTGACCGGGGAGGCAAGCGCCCTGAATCTGAACACGCAGAGCAATACGATTGCCAAGCTGGGAGCGATTACCGCGCCCGGCGGCGTTGCTTTGACCAACGGCAATACCGGTCTTACCGTTACCGGGAATGTGGCAAGCACGAACAATCCGGTGAGCATTGATGTCGGCACGGGGACTTTTACACAGAACACAGGCACAACTGTGAGCTCGGGAAGCGGCGCGATCAGCCTGACGGCGGATGGGTTGGCTTTGAACGGCGCCCTCACGGGAGCGGGAACCTTGACGATCCAGCCCAAGAGCAACGACCGGACGATCGGCATTGCCGGCGGCGCGGGTAGCTTACAGATTCCGGCGAGCTATTTTACCACCAACTTTACCAACGGTTTCTCGAATATCACGATCGGCAGCGCTACGGCAGACAATATTGTCGCTGGCGACGGCAGCTTCGGGACGACGATTACTGTCCACGATCCACTCACACTGCAGAGCAATGGCAATATCTCCCTCAACAACAACCTCACCACATCGGGCGGGCAGACGTATAATGGCAACGTGCTGATCGGCGGGGC
>Ga0172368_10007543_pt1 | contig 11343 bp, 9 predicted proteins | sample Lak11m_FD_114540 | JGI IMG/M metagenome (GOLD analysis project Ga0172368, IMG submission 114540) | Freshwater microbial communities from Kabuno Bay, South-Kivu, Congo - kab_022012_11m | ecosystem: Environmental > Aquatic > Freshwater > Lake | place: Democratic Republic of the Congo: South-Kivu...
AGCCAGGACGTCAAGCACATCGTCAGTCAGCTGCAGGCCACAAGGCGCGAAGAACACACCCTGCACCGCAAGGTGCACCGCCCCTGGGGTTGGTACGACAGCATCGACGAAGGCGGGCGCTTCAGGGTCAAGCGCATCCAGGTCAAGCCCGGCGCGAGCCTCAGCCTGCAAAAGCACCACCACCGGGCCGAGCACTGGATCGTCGTCAAAGGTACGGCCGAAATCACCAACGGCAGCAAGGAGCTTCTGCTCACAGAAAACCAGTCTACCTACATCCCCTTGGGCGAGGTGCACCGCTTGGCCAACCCCGGCAGCATCCCGCTGGAAATCATCGAAGTGCAGTCCGGCAGCTACCTGGGCGAAGACGACATCGTCCGGTTTGAAGACCATTATGGGAGAAAGACTTGAAGAGCACTACAGCCGGAGCCGGTTACGTCGGCCTGTCGAATGTCATCCTCCTGTCATGACCACGCCTGATCAAGCAGTGACCACAAGCATCGCTTCAAATAACGGGCATCAAGCAACCTGATGAACGATTTCTTTTTTCATCCGGTCTTCCAGGATGCGATTGCAGACATCGCCACGCTAAGCGTGCAAGTCCATCAACATCCAACAGCAGGAGCAAAGCCCTACGCTGTGGTCGGTGGACGTTCAAACGCTCGTTGGTGGTTAATTCCGCTGGAGAACCGCCGTGTGGCAGTAAGTGGACTTGCACTGTTTCAGCCGCTGCTTGCCAGTGCACGCGCGATGAAGACTGCGGCGAGCTTCTTGAGTGTTGTCGGCCTTAGCCGACTGTGGGCGCGCAACACCGTGTACATCGCGGGCGAGCCTACCATTGCTGCCGATTTCCCGAGTAGCGATGGCCTGAGCTTTGCCTACTTCACCGGCACCGACAGCCCGCACCGCAAAGTTGCTGTGCAGATCATGGACGGCCGAGGAAACCTCAAAGGCTTCGCCAAAGTCACTCGCAACCCTAATGTAAGCAAACTGCTGATGTATGAAACCGCAACGCTGGAGCAACTGCAAAAGCTAGGGCTACAAAGCGCTCATTTGCCGAGGGTGATCTTTTCGGGCGAGCGAAAAGGCAGCTTCATCCTGGTTACTGATACGCTGAAGACACGATGGACCCGCAGTACGACCAAGTTCTCAGCTCCTCACCACACCTTCATACAAGAACTTGCGCAGAAGACTGCCGGAGTAGAGCCGGTCTTGGTAAGCGACATTGGCGCACACTTCCAAGCTCGTTTCAATCTTGTGCGCCACCAAATAGAGCTGCCATGGCAACAGCGTCTGGAAAAAAGCATTGACTTGCTTGATACTCAAGTCAACACACCTTTGAATTTCTGCCAAAGCCATGGAGACTTTACCCCTTGGAACACCTTCTTCGTTGATGGCAAACTTTACGTCTTCGACTGGGAGTATGCCGAAAGCAAATACCCACCAAGCTTCGACCTAATTCATTTCCTGCTTTCCGAGCCAGTCTTCAGAAAACGCCCAGCAGACGAGCAAATTAAATGCCTTGTCGAACAAATAAAGACCACCCTCAATTTAATCAGTGAAATTCAGGCACTAATTCATATTACTGTTTACCTGATCGCTATTTCACTTCGATATATTGAGCGCAGCGGTACCAGCAAGAAAGCCACCCCAACATGGGATGGCGCAAAAGAGTATGCAGAACTGCTGGAAAAAGCCTTTGCAACTGCGACAGAGTTGTCAAGTAATCAATGATCGAAAAAACATCCTACGGTCAGATCCTCAAAGCCTCGTCCATCATGGGCGGGGCGGCAGGCATCAACCTGCTGCTGGGCATGGTGCGCGTCAAGTTTGCCGCCGTGCTCATCGGTACCACGGGCGTGGGCCTGATTGCCAGCTTCACGGCGCTGCAAGGCTTCATCGGTACGCTGGCGGGGTTGGGTTTGCAATCCAGCGCGGTGCGCGATATTGCCGCTGCCGTGGCCAAGGGCGATGACCCAGCGGTGGGCCGCGCCGTGCTCACCTTGCGCCGCCTGTGTTGGCTCACTGGCCTGGTGGGCATGGCCACCATGGCCCTGGCCAGCCCCCTGCTCAGCCAGCTCACCTTCGGCCACCGCGTCCACACGCTCGACATCGCCGCGCTCGGCCTCATCATTCTGTTCGGCAACCTCTCGGGCGGGCAGATGGCGCTCATCCAGGGCATGCGCCGCATTGGCGATATGGCCCGCGCCAACATCTACGGGGCCGCAGCCGGCACCCTGGCTGCCATCGGCTTCTACGCCGCCCTGGGCTTGCGCGGCATCATCCCCACCCTGTTGGCCGTGTCGGCCATTCAACTAGCGCTGTCTTGGTATTTTGCGCGCCAAGTGCCCGTACCCCCCGCCACACTCACCTGGAGGCAGACCTTTGCCCAAGCCAATGGCATGGTACGGCTAGGCCTGGTTATGATGTGGAACGGCCTGCTGGGTAGCGCCGTCGCCTACCTCACCATATTGCTTATCACCCAACACGAAGGCACACAAGCCGTCGGCCTCTACAGCGCAGCATTCGCGTTGTCGGGCATGTTCGTCAATTTTGTGCTGGGTGCCATGGGGGCCGACTATTACCCCCGCCTCACCGGCGTCGCGTCCGACAAGCCCGCGATGGTGCACATGGTCAACGAGCAGACCGAGATGGGCCTGCTGCTCGCCCTCCCCGGCCTGCTCGCCACCATGGCGTTGGCGCCGTGGATCCTGCAGATATTCTACGCGCGCGAATTCCTCGGCGCGGTCGAGCTGTTGCAGTGGTTCATCCTTGGGTGCCTGTGGCGGGTGATTTCCTGGCCGCTGGGCTTCGTGATGCTTGCGCTGGGAAAACGACGCTGGTTTCTGCTCACCGAAACCAGCTTCAACCTACTCCATGTCGCTCTGGTCGCCATCGGTCTGCAGCTATACGGCATCGAAGGCGTCGCCATCGCCTTCGTCGTCATTTACGTCTGCTACATCGCTGCGGTGTTTCTGGTAAGCCGTTGCCTCATCGGTTTCAAGTGGTCCGGCGAATGCACCCGTCTCGGATTGCTATCGCTCCCGATCCTCGGCGGGGTCTTTACCGCCTCGCGCTTGCTGCCGCTCTGGCCCGCCACCGGACTCGGCCTGTCGCTCACCCTCGTCGCTAGCGTGCTGTGCCTGCGCGGCCTGATTACCCGGATCGGCCCCGAGCATCGGCTTACAAGGGCTATCGCGAAACTTCCTGGTAATAAGCTGCTTCGAATCCAGCGCAGTGCGCGCTGAAAAGTCGTACGCAACAGCAAACCAAATCGCTAATTTTGCAAAAACTGGCAGTTCATCCCGACCAAAACATAGTTAGAGATATAGATATTTTAAAAATGAAAATCTGCATTGCCGGTAAAAATTTAATTGCAGTAAATGCGATGAGACACCTTGTCGATACGATAGGAGCTGCGAATGTAACAGCCTGCCCAAACGAATCAGACAATGGCAACTCCAACTGGCAGCCCTCACTACGAAAACACGCGAAAGAGCTAGGCATCAAGACGCTGAGCATTGAAGAATGCTATGGTATTGTCGACTTGCGTTTTATATCCCTTGAATTTGACAGAATAATAAACCCAGCCAAATTTAAGACAGGCAGGTTATATAACATCCACTTTTCTTCTTTGCCTTCCTACAAGGGGATGTACACGTCGGCATGGCCCATCTTAAATGGCGAACTCTTTAGTGGCGTTACCTTACACCAAATTGATCACGGAATAGACACAGGCGATATAATTGATCAAGCCAACTTTCGGTTGGAAGAAAAAGAGACGGCAAGGTCGCTTTATTACAAATATTTGGATTCAGGATTTGTGATTTTCAAAAAAAATCTTGAATTAATAATTTCAGGCAAGCATCCAAAAAAACCCCAGCGAAGCGAAAATTCAAGCTACTTCAGTAAGCATTCTTTAGACTATACCAAGTTACAAATAGACGTAAAAAAAACGGCATCAGAAATTGGTCGGCAGATTCGCGCCTTTACTTTCTTGGAATACCAAATTCCAGAAATAAGTGGAATTCCAGTCGGCGCTTTCGAGATCTCTAATGAGAGAAGTACTCGTCCCGCCGGGTTCGTATCTGAAATCCACGAAGATAAATTCACACTATCTACGATCGACTATGACATTATTTTTAATAAATGCAATGCCAAAGAGTTCTTAAATTCTGTTAATGCGTTAGATCTTGAAAAAATTGTCTCACTCCTTGAAAAAGGCGTCTCCCCCGAATTGACAGGGTTCTCTGGATGGACGCCTCTAATGATCGCAGCTTATCATGGACATACGCGCCTCTGCAGCGAGTTACTCAAAAGAAAAGCCAACCCAAACGCCCGCAATCAAAATGGCACGACAGTCTTAATGTATGCAAAAGACGCAGCCGAGCAGCTCGGAGACTTTAGCGTATGCGATCTGTTAATTGAAAACGGAGCCGACCCCAATGCAAAAGACCATTTCGGCAAAACCGCCCTCATGTACGCAGAAGAAAAAACACAAACTGCATCTGTGTCTTATTTTCGAAAATTTTAAGAACAGAAATACGACTTCACTTTCCACTGAAGTGAGAATGAAATGAAAATCCAAGACTGCAAGATCATCGACCTCCCCAAGATCCAGGACCCGCGCGGTAACCTCACCTTTATCGAAGGTGGTAGCCATATCCCCTTCGATATCCAGCGCGTCTATTACCTGTACGACGTTCCCGGCGGTGCCGAGCGCGGCGGGCATGCGCACAAGGGGCTGCATCAACTCATCATCGCCATGTCGGGCAGCTTCGACGTGATCCTCGATGACGGCAAGGACAAGAAGCGCGTGCATCTCAACCGCTCGTACAACGGCCTGTATGTGTGCCCGATGATCTGGCGCGAGCTGGACAACTTCTCTTCCGGCTCGGTGTGCATGGTGCTGGCCTCGAATCGCTACGACGAAGAGGACTATTACCGCGACTACGCCGAGTTCATGCGCGCGAGGTGGGGTGCATGAAAGTTCCCTTCCTCGACCTGCATGCGGCTTACCTTGAGCTCAAACCCGAAATTGACTCCGCCATCGCCCGTGTGCTCGACAGTGGCTGGTACATCCTCGGCCCCGAGGTCGAAGCCTTCGAGGCCGAATACGCTGCCTACTGCGAAGCCGAGCACGCAATAAGCGTGGCCAACGGCCTCGACGCGCTCCACCTCGCCCTGCTGGCGATGGGCGTGGGCCCGGGCGACGAGGTGATCGTCCCCTCCAATACCTACATCGCCACTTGGCTAGCGGTCAGCCAGTGCGGCGCCACGCCGGTGCCGGTGGAGCCGATGGAGGCCACCTACAACATCGACCCGTCGCGAATCGAAGCGGCCATCACCCCGCGCACCAAGGTCATCCTGCCAGTGCACCTTTACGGCCTGCCTGCCGACCTCGACCCCATACTCGTCATCGCCCGTCAGTACGGCCTGCGCGTGCTGGAAGACGCCGCCCAGGCGCACGGTGCACGCTACAAGGGGCGCCGCATCGGCGTGCACGGCGACGCGGTGGCGTGGAGCTTCTACCCCGGCAAGAACCTGGGCGCGCTCGGCGACGGCGGCGCGGTGACCACCAACGACCCTGAGATCGCAGACCGCATCCGCGTGCTGCGAAACTACGGCAGCCGGGTGAAGTACGTGAACGAGGTGAAGGGCTTCAACAGCCGGCTCGACCCGATCCAGGCGGCGGTTCTGCGGGTCAAGTTGCGGGTGCTCGATGAGTGGAATGCACGGCGCCGGGGTATTGCGCAGCAGTATTTGGAGGGGCTGGCTGGGAGCGGGCTGGTGCTGCCGCAGGTGCCGGAATGGGCGGCGCCGGTGTGGCATCTTTTCGTAGTACGTTGTGCAGAACGGGATGAGGTTCTACGAAAACTTACTCAAGCGGGCATCGCCACGCTCATCCACTACCCTATTCCACCTCACATGCAGAAAGCTTACAGTTCGCTTGAGCACCCCCCTCATTCATTTCCTATAGCGGAAATATTGGCAACAGAAGTCTTAAGCTTGCCTATTGGGCCGCATCTTGATTTAACGGAAAACTCAAAAATCGTCGAAAAAATATTTATTTCAATGCGATCCTAATGGTAAAAAATGATAAAAGTAGAGGAAAAGCATAGGAATAATATGAAGCATATTAAAACCCCTCTTGTCAGTGTTTGCATTCCCGCATTTAATCATGAAAAATTTGTCAAAGATACATTAAAGTCCGTCGTAAATTCAACCTATCAAAATATTGAGATTGTTGCAATCGATGATGGATCTAGCGACAGTACCTACGAAATTATCTCTCAATTTCTGGACGAACACTCAGAGAGATTTAACCGTGTTGTAGTAAAAAAACAGGAGAACGCTGGGATTAGCCGAACCGTGAACTCACTCGTCAAGCAGAGCAAAGGTGACTTTATTTACTTATTGGCCAGTGATGACCTGCTTCCACCAGATGCATTAGAAAAACTTCTTAATGAACACGATCGGTTGTTCAAGGGAGGGCCTGGCTTACTCTTTTATGATGTCAAAACTATCTCTGAGCAAGGTAATACGATAGAAGAAAGCACATTAACATCACGCCACTGCACCTATCTGAGCACCATCCTAAAAGATAAAAATTTTCTTTTCAGCGTCCTAGCATTCCGATGGGAAACTCCATTCCAGCACCATTTCTATTCTAGAAATTTTTATGACCTAGTCGGCGGTTATCCAGAAAACCTTCATATTGAGGATCTTTACTTTGCTCTAACTGCAGCAGGCCGGTCAATGGGACAACTTTCAACAGTTGTCGGCAAGTGGTATCGATTACGAGAAAATCGTGGAATTACTCCTGGTCTTTCTAGTAGACAATATGCCGGGATAGCTTCTAAGATCGAGGCAATGAGACAGATGAGAATCTTTGGAAAATTTTCTTTATCAGCATCAATTTTATTTGAACTTTATTCAATGACATTTAGCAGTCGAATCCCCAATTATATTTCTCATCGCATCGTCAGACTCCAAAGCCAAATGATACTGAGCAGAAAGAAAAAATATGAAAAATGAAATTACGGTGATAATTATCGGAGAAGGGGAGATACGATCACCAATCCTGCGAAATTTCCTTCAGAAATTCGATAATGACCTAGATGTTCATCATATCTACTTTGATGGGGGGAATGCAAGCATCAGAGATTTTTTCCATTATCAAAAGCATTTTTATCGCGAAAGATCTGGTCTTCTAACTCCGGGCGAATATGGCTGTCTAATGAGCCACATTAAAGCCTATGATCTATGCAAACACTATCAGCGCCCTGTGTTAATACTTGAAGACGATGCAGAGCCCAAAAAATATGTGACCCCATCTTTTTTGAGATCTATTATTGATCACTGTGAACCCGCTGACGTGATTCATTTGGGTGTTCAAAATGGACTTTCAACCTATTTTGCCACTGAACCTAAAAGTCTGTGGTCGGTTCCAAGAGGTTTCCCGATATGGCGAACGGCCGCTTATTTTGTAGGCCAAACTGCAGCATCTAATCTGATTGAATTCCAAAATTCTCACACAAAACGTGCCGACGAATGGAATGCATTCACTGATGCCAATATCCTTAATTTAAAATACCTAGATTGCTTCGATCATCCAATTGATAAAGGCGAGAAGATGGAATTGGACCGGAAGGGAGCGTCGCTTCAACTTCGTGACGAAGTAAAGCGGGCGATCAGGAGAAGATTTAAGCACTTCTTAAAATTTAAAACTCCTCAACCTCAGCTAATAAATAAAATAGTTAAAAATTAATGCCATGAAGATTAGTCAGAGATCCAAAAAGCTGCATACACAGCCGATCAGAATTATATAATATTTCGGAAATACAATCAAAAAATATAAAAATAGACCGCCAAAACAAGAATACATCCGCATTAAATAAATGTCACTAAAAATCGCATATCTCATGCCGCCGACCCTAATGGGGCGCCAGAATGGTGTAGTAAGCCAAGCACTTACGTGGAGAGACTGTCTTGCAAAGATTGGCACGAAGGTGGATTTGGTAACGCCTTGGGAAACTTATGAATGGGATTCCTATGATGCGATTCATGCATTCGGTATAGGACATTATTTAGGCATGATCCCGCTTTTGCGTGCCAGAGGTGCAAAAAAAATTGTTTTGTCGCCTATTTATGATAGTAATCGCGGAAATTTTCTTGCAAGCGCTATAAGTCACCTTTCATTACCCATCGGAGAAATGCGTACAACCATGGCAACTATGAGGGCGACGCTTCCTTATATTGATACGATTTTGGTTCGTAGCGACTTTGAAGCACGTAAAATTTCTTCCATTTTCACAATAGGCCAAGAAAAAATTGTGAAAGTGCCGCTTCCGGTGCGTTTTGCGCCGGAGGAATTGTGCCAAGGTGTAACAAAAGATCCTATCTGTTCGCACGTCAGCATTTTATCAGCCTCTATTAAAAATGTTGATCGTCTTATCCAGGCCGCCATTAAATATCAGTTCCCGCTTCATTTAGCTGGACGAATTGGGGAAGAGGGCTTTCGAAAACGTCTTGACAGCATTACTCGCGCACATAAAAATGTTGTCTATGAAGGCCATCTGTCAGAAGAAAATCTAAAAAAACTCTACGCGCGTTCGCGCGTCTTTGCTCTGCCGAGCCTTATGGAGGGTGTTGGTCTAGTTGCCCTTGAGGCAGCTGCACATGGTGCTGACATTGTTATCACCGAACGTGGAGGACCAAAGGAATATTACGGATCACTGGCAAGAACAGTTGATCCTGAAAACATTGACGATGTCGGAACTTCAGTAATGGGTTTTCTTGAGGGCAAGACCTTCCAGCCAGCCCTCTCCGAACGCATACTTAACAACTTCTCGCTCAATGCCACAGCTGAGCGTCTATTGAGAGTTTACAGAAACGAGGCAGAGCGGCCAGATGTTCCTCAAATTGGAACTCAAAGCCTCTGATCTGCACTAGGTTCATACCCTACACCATGCACCCGTCTTGGTAAGTAAATATTTTATAAGTTAAAATTCGTCAATGTATATACGTGAATGCACGCCTCACTTATTGAAAAAATCTATTCATGTTAAAAACTACTGTTAATATCAAACCATCGCGCAGTTTAAAGTGGCTTGACTTTTATACAATAGTTGTAATACTCAGCCTTGCAACTGCGCCGGCCGTTTTGTTAGGAGATGATAACCGAAACTTCGGTTTGATTGGGTTGATGTTCGTATCGTCTTTTTTTGCTCTTGTGTTGTTGAAAAAAATAAAACCATCAACCGATAATCTCTTGCTCCTTGGTTTTGCACTTTCGATTGTATTGTTCCCGGCTTTTATTCATGAAGAAACGCGCTGGTCTACTATATTCTATAGCTTAATGTTCTGCGGACTTTTTATCTCATACCACGCAGCACTTCATAGTGGCAACTTGTCCATCGAGGTTTTTATAAAAGTAATAAGATATTTGATCTTCGCCTATACAGTTGTTCTTGTTATTCAGCAACTGAATGTTCTTCTTGGCATGCCGATTTTTAATCTTAGCAATTATGACCCTGCTGAACCTTGGAAGCTTAATTCACTATCTGCCGAACCTTCGCATTCCGCGCGCATTGTTGGCTTGCTCATGTTAGCGTACATTTTTGCCAAAAGAACTGCTCAGAGCATGGGCGTCTTAGATTTAAGAAAAAATCATAAAGATTTACTATTGCTTGCATGTTTTCTGTGGACCATGATCACCATGTTTAGTGTAACCGCTGTTTTTTTGCTTGCTATCGTGATGATCACATTCTTTAATAAGATTAATTTACGGCAAATCTTAGGTGGATTAATTATATTCGTGATTGTTATACTCACATTGCCAGATCAACTAACTGAAAGAGCATTCCGTATAATAGTGGCTACACTTAGCCTAGATTACCAAAAAATATTATACGCTGACCATAGTGGCGCCATGCGAATTGCGCCGATGCTATTGCTCATTGATTTCGTTGAAATTTTCTCTTTAAAAGGTTTGTTCGGAAATGGCGTGGATGCGGTAAGCTTATTCATGTCAAATTACATCACAGGTGTGTCGGAAGGGTATGCAGGCGGCGGATTGCTTGCTCTATGGTATGATTATGGTTTTATCTCCTTTCTGCTTTTTGTTTTTTTTACCTTAAGAATTACTGCTGCGTTAAGTAGCCCAATTAAATTTATTGTCTGGTTCTTACTAGTTTTTTTCGGTGGGGTAAATAACCAGATTGTATGGCTTGTTATCCTAATTCTTTTCACTTTGCGTTTTTATGATCGGAAAGCGCAAGCCCTTTATAAGCATAGCTTAAACACTGATCCAAGGCAGCACAAAAGTGTTCTCGCAACAACAACAGATTGAACAAGATTTGGGCCTGTAGACTCACTTTACTAACTTCTACTCAATTAGCAGTGGGCAGTATTGAAAACTCCAACGGTTTGTTAATGCAATATTTAAACAAGAACAGTGCTCTTAGCACCGTGACCTAGGATGAATTGACTATGAGTGAGTACAGACTGAACGACTGGTATCGAAAACGGCTCGGATTCAAAGCCATCGAAGAAGTGTTCCTGTTTTGTTAAAACGAGTATCAATTTGTACTTGAATCTGTTTGTTCATATATGAAAATCCTGATATCTGCTTATTCATGCGAAACCGGCCGTGGCAGCGAGGGTGAAATCGGATGGCGCTTGGTATTACGCTTGGCAGAAAATAACGACGTTTGGGTTATTACACGTGCAAATCTTCGCGCGGTGCATGATGAGGCATTTGTGCTTAATTCAAAACCTGAGCGCTTGCATTTTGTCTATTTTGATTTACCTTGGATCTTTCGCTTCTACAAGAAGGGGGGGCGGTTTTTTCTCCTCTACTACTACCTGTGGCAATTCGGGGTGGCTGTCAAGGCTCGAAGCCTTGCCAAGCAACATCAATTTGACGTGCTGCATCACCTGATCGGCGGTATGGACTGGATGCCGTCAGGTCTGGCCCTCGTGCCCGGGAAGTTCGTTTGGGGGCCGGTCGGCAGCGAGAACACGCATCCAAGCATGCGCAGATACCTCTCGCCGGCATCCCGCTTAAAAGACAGCTTGCGTTTGGCTGCGCGCTGGTGGATGCGGAACATCGATCCGTTCGTACGATTCACCGGTGCGCGCGCAAGCGTGATTCTGACTCACACAGTCGAAACGATGCCGCAACGCTATGCGCACAAAATGCACTCCTTCACCCAGACCGGCATCGAGAACAGCGTTTCGCTCGCTAAGCCAAAGGTGCGTTTTGACCGGGGCGATTCGCTGAGGCTGATCTTTGCGGGCGATCTCAAAGATTGGAAGGGCGCTCGTCTTGCATTGGACGCA
>Ga0172368_10007545_pt1 | contig 11340 bp, 12 predicted proteins | sample Lak11m_FD_114540 | JGI IMG/M metagenome (GOLD analysis project Ga0172368, IMG submission 114540) | Freshwater microbial communities from Kabuno Bay, South-Kivu, Congo - kab_022012_11m | ecosystem: Environmental > Aquatic > Freshwater > Lake | place: Democratic Republic of the Congo: South-Kivu...
GCCAAGAACATCAATTTTTCTGATGAAAAATAAGCCGCACGTTTGGGGTATGCGTTTATACTTTCCTATTCGTTGAAAAATAAGCCGCACGTTTGGGGTATGCGTTTATACTTTCCTATTCGTTGAAAAAGAAATAAAAGAGAAGATCCCGAACCTTTCAATATTGATACATATCGAACCCTGCAGTACAGATTGCGAGATATGCAGGAAATTGGACGTCTGTGAAAAGCCGGATATTGTGAAATAACTAATTCCTGGTACCATTTTTGTGAATATTATCTTCGATCCTCTTTCGCTCAATGATATCATAGAACACTATAACTGCGCCAAAAAGTTCATTTTTATCATTCTGGATCTTATTTCCTATGACCTCCACAGGAATCCTGTTACCATTTCTGGATATTAAGACCGTATCTTCAGCAAGCCCGAAAAAATTACCCTCTCTAACCAGTATATTCAGGGGGTCATCTGCCTTTTCATCTGTCCTCTCACTGATCACGTTGAAAACTTCCCCAAGCGGTTTTCCCACAGCATATTTACGCTTCCAGCCTGTTAATGCCTCAGCATAAGGATTAATAAGTTTTATAATCCCTTTATCGTCCGTTGTGATGACAGCGTCTCCTATGCTGTTCATCGTCGCATTCAGCCAGCATTCGGATTCTTTCAATTTCCTTTCCATATCATGTTTATATAGAGCCATATCCAGTGATACATTAAGCTCGCGTGCCTGGAATGGCTTGATCAGATAACCGAAAGGCTGGGTAATTTTTGCACGCTCGATCGTAGCTTTATCCGAATAAGCTGTCAGGTAAACAATCGGAATATCCATGGATTTTCTTATACGTCCCGCAGCTTCTATACCGTCAATATCACCCTTTAACATTATATCCATCAGGACAATATCCGGATGGAACTCACCAGCTTTTTTAATTGCTTCTTCACCATTGGAAGATATTACAGCTGTATATCCAAAACCCATCAACCTTTCCTGGATCTCAAGAGCCACGATAGTCTCATCTTCCACAACAAGGACTCTTTTTGACTCAGTCAAGTTTTCTCACTCCTGAATGTGATAGTAAGCATCGTTGCACTAATCCGGTCAAGATCAATTGTTCCATCTATCAGTTCTATTATGTCCTTTCCAGTTTTAAACCTAACGTTTCTGTTAACATAACATATAATTATATACTTGTTGGGATTGAAATTATACGATGAAAAAAGGGCATTTTATCCTGGCTGTCGTATTTTTTTTGATAGCTGTCACATTTGCGTTTTATTTTTTTGATTATGTTGATTTCCCCGGCCTTTCGCTTATTCCCTACTATGCTGCATCCTCTTTCCTGCGGATGAGCCTTGCCTATTTTTTCGCTCTTTGTTTTGCGCTGTCTTACGGCTATGTCGCAGCGACAAACAAAAGAGCAAGGAGCTTCATGCTGCCTTTTCTTGATATCCTCCAGTCTATTCCGATCCTGGGATTTTTCCCTGCAGCTGTCCTTTTTTTCATCAGTCATATACATGGCAGGCCAGGCGTGGAGATGGCGGCAATATTCCTGATCTTTACAAGCATGGCATGGAACCTTGCTTTCGGGGTTTATGAATCACTTACCACCATTCCAAAAGAGATCATTGAAGCGGCAAATAGCTTTGGTCTTCGCGGATGGCAACGGCTTGAGAAACTGACTATTCCCGCCTGCGTTCCAAAACTGGTCTATAACAGTATCATATCCTGGTCGGCAGGCTGGTTTTTTCTGGTAGCTTCAGAGATCATTTCTGCGGGCTCAGAAAATTATAAACTACCCGGTATTGGAAGTTTTTTGATAGAATCGACGTATTCAGGAAAATTAGCCCTGATGCTTGTAGGTTTGTCGGTTTTGATAATTATTATACTTTTACTTGAATTATTCATCTGGAAACCAATGCAATCATGGGCTGACAGGTTCAATTACGATTACAGGGGAGAAAAGAAACCGGGTGAGTTCATATTCAATATAAGCATCATCAAACGTTCATTCCATTTTATTTTTAAAGTATTTTCGAGGGTAATGGTGTCTCTGTATATTATTTTCCATAAGAATAAAATAGTCAAAGCCGCAGCAAAATATTCGGGATATCTTGCCCTGGCAGCCGCTATTGGATATATTTTATATCTCCTGTTAAGTTCAGTGGCAAATGTTTTTCTGGATCTTCCTGCCGGGGCGTATTCAATTCCACTTGCGATAGCATATTCTTTCCTTCGACTTGGCGCAGCATATATCATCTGCATTTTATGGACTATCCCTGTAGCCGTGTATATTGCAAGGAACAAAAAAGCATCATCTTACCTTATGCCGATCATGGAGGTTACCGCATCCATCCCTGCGATTGCCCTTTTCCCTGCGATGGTGGTTATTTTCTTAAGGTACGGGAACCTTGAGTTTGCATCTATCCTCCTTGTCCTTCTTGGAATGCAATGGTATATGCTTTTTAATCTTATCGCAGGAGTGAAATCGATATCTAACGACCTGGAAAATGTAGCGTTATCCTACGGGATCAAAGGAAAACTCTACTGGAAGAAGGTCATTCTGCCAGCCATGTTCCCGTCATTCGTTACAGGCAGCATCACTGCCTGGGGGGGTGGATGGAATACCCTGATCGTTGCTGAATATATAACCTTCAATGGCACTACATACCATTTATTCGGGATAGGATACCTGCTTGACAGGGCAACATTCGAGTCACCTGATCCGGGCATGGTCATATTATCTGTTTTAAGTATGTCAGTAACCATTATAATATTGAATAAACTAGTCTGGCAGCCGCTATACAGGAAGGCGCTGACGAAATATAAGCTTGAGGTATGAATGCTGACCGAAATAAGAAACGTATCCAAGACCTACGAATCTGACGGGAATAAGATACTGGCTCTTGATAATATTAATTTCGAGGTTGAAGATAATGATTTTATTTGCATAGTCGGTCCTTCGGGATGCGGGAAAAGCACGCTTTTACGCATAATCGTGGGACTTGAAAAACCAACATCAGGAGAAGTCTTTTTTAGGGGTGAACTGATAGCGGCGGATAATCCCAAGGTAGCTATGGTTTTCCAGAACTTTGCTCTCTTCCCCTGGTTCACTGTTAAAGAAAATATAAAGCTTGCGCTTGAGGCTCTGGGCATTGGAGAAAAAGAACAGGACGAGATCGCAGGCAAATATATAAAAGCAGTAGGTCTTGATGGCTTTGAAAGAGTCTACCCAAGAGAACTTTCCGGCGGGATGAAACAACGGGTGGGTTTTGCGCGCGCCCTGGCCGTTGAACCCGTTTTGCTATGCATGGATGAACCATTCTCATCTCTTGATGCCTTAACTTCCCAGAACCTGAAAGATGACCTCCTGATGCTCTGGGCAGAAAAGAACATGCCCCCGGATGCTGTAATAATGGTGACCCACAATGTAGAAGAGGCCGTATATCTTGCAAATCGCATTATAATTCTCTCAGCCCGTCCCGGAAAAGTGATGGCTGACCTGAAGATCGAATTAACAAGACCACGGAACAGGAAAGACCCGGAATTCTATCGATGGGTTGATAAAGTCTATTCGCTCATAGTATAATAGAAATGATATTCCCAAAAGTCACAATAAGTGAAATAATCGGACTGCTCGAAGCGGTGAATGATTCCGGTGGCGTGGAAGATGCGGCGCGGCTTGCCGGGGACTTTGACCTTGAGCTGGATGAGATCCTCCCTTCCATTGATGGCGCGGAATTGCTGGGTTTTGTTACAGTAAAGAATGGAAATATCGAACTGACCGCAGATGCTAAAATGTTTCTTGAAATGGGCATTCGCGAAAGAAAAAAGATAATCAGGGATAAAGTAAAAGGCGTGGAATTGATAAAAGAACTGAGAAACAAACTTCTGAAATCCGATGAGCAGAGGATGAAAAAGGAGGATGTTATTAAGTTTATTAATAATTGCATCTCTACGAACGATATTGAAAGTTATTTCAGGATAATTATCAACTGGACGCGCCACGCCGGATTAATAGGATACAATAGCGATGCCGAAGAGATTTGCCTTATGGCTGAGAAGTAATTAGAAAGTCAGATTTCAGGAGACTTTTATCTTTCCCCGTCTCTCCTGCAGAAGATCAATGAAATCATCTTTATCACTGAATTTTTCAAGTTCTTTATCGTCAATGACCACAGTCCCTTCAATATTCTTTGTTTTGCTCGCTCCTTGTATTATCAACAGTGACTGTGTGTGAGTTACCTCGGATATACTGCTCATAAGATGCGCCTTCTTTACGATCGTCCTTGAATATTCGGCCACACCGGTCAATATTGTAGCATCCTCATCTTTCCTGCCAGATGATTGTGAAACTGCATCAAATGGCGCCTGCGAAATAGGCATGACATCAAAACCCATATCCTGAAGCATCGAAAAAACATTTGAATGTTCGGTTGTTGTCTTTTGTTTCTGTGTCTTATCAGAATGGAGTTTGTCAAATAAATTGACCGAAACCGTGAACCCACGGTCCATTAATTCCTCAAGCTTCATGGCGACATCAACGCTTGCTGCCATTTCCCCTTCTTCGTATTTGCTTATGGTCCTGCGGGAGACGCCAAGCATTGATGCAAGGGCGCCAAGTGATATGTTTTTCCTGATACGTTCCTCTTTCAGGATCTGCCCTTCAAGATTTACATATAAACCGCCATGTTCAGCATATATTAGAGGAGGTATACCATCTATGAAATAATCTTTCATTGTTGTAATATCAAATGCAGGAACGCCGTACCTGAAATAGACGACGCCTGTTTCAAGGGAATGATCGCGGGTTTTTTCACCGATGACGATGGGATATCCATGCAATTGTTCTGACAGTAACTGCATTTCCAGTGTAGTTTGTTCATTCAGCCCATCGATGTTTGAGATTACCTTTATCAGGAGTAATGTATTATCTCGTCTTGCCGCTATGTCAAAACTCCGTGGGCGGATATCGCAGTGTACAGAAACGACAAAACCTGCCCTGCCCAGGATGACAAATGCCTTATCGATGAGCGAGTCTTTATTCATTAGATTTTGATTGTATTAAGCTATATATAACATATTGCCAAGAATTTTTATACAAGGATGCAATTGAGTGACTTATGATTATAGGACTCGATGACACTGATTCAAGAGACGGCATGTGCACGACTTATCTTATGGCAGTGCTGATCGGGAAATTAAAAGCTTTCGGGAGCATGCAAGATTATCCGCTGCTTGTTCGCCTGAATCCCAATATCAAATATAAAACACGAGGCAACGCGGCATTAGCCTTAAACATAAGACTCAATGATGCAAATGACGCCGCAAAAGTTAAAGAGCTTGTGATCGATACTGTTGAAAAAATGGCGGTTCTTTCGGATGAAAACACAAACCCCGGGATCGTTTTTATCGAAATGCCAGTTGAAATCATGATGAATGACATCTCGAACTTCTCCATGCGAGCAGTCCGGGATGTCCTTGAAATCCGGGAAGCAAAGGAGTTACTGGAGCGCCATACAATAGCTCACAGGGGATTCAAGAACGAAAGAGGTTTGATTGGAGCGCTTGCTGCGGCTGGTTTTGCATTGTGCGGTCTTTACGATCATACGTTTGAGCTTATTGCATACCGCGAAAAGAGAAACTGGGGCTCACCGCGCAATATTGATGAAGGATCGGTGTGGGCTGCCAATGTTGCAACTTATCCAGATACATGGGATACGGTGGATACCGAGAACGAACGCATTGTGTTCGCGCCGCATTCTCTTGACCCAATTCTTTTCGGGATACGCGGGAAAAACGAAGAGGCTGTCAGGCGGGCATTTTCGATGATAAAGAGCGAGCCCATTGAGAGGCATGTTGTCTATCGAACGAACCAGAATACTGATATGCACCTCATTCCTGCAAAGATCCATGAAGTGCAGGAGGATCGCTCGTATATTCTTGACGGGATTGTGAGCAAAGCTCCTAAAACGATAACAGGGGGGCATATCATTTTTGAGCTTTCAGAAGACGGTGCATCAATTGAATGCGTGGCTTTTGAGCCCACAAAAGGTTTCAGGCGGATCATAAGGGAGCTTCGGGAAGGTGATGAAGTAACAGTATTTGGAAGTGTTAAAGATAATACTGTGAACCTTGAAAAGATAAAGATCAATAGCCTGGATATGCAGGAATTGCGTAATCCGGTATGCTGCGGCAAACGGATGAAATCCATGGGAAAAGGACAGGGTAAAAGATGCGAGAAATGTGGGGCTGTGAGTAAAGAACAGGTGAGTGAGACTGTTCCGAGAAATATTTCAGTTGGGTTCTATGAAGTGCCACCCTGCGCAAGGCGGCATCTGGCAAAGCCGTTGATACGATTTTCGAAAAGTTAGTTTCCTTTGACCCGTTGGGTAACATAGAAATCTCACCGAAAAGGACGCAAAGAGTTCTATAGCTATGCTTTGTGAACTTTTCGAGACATTTTATTATCTTCCTGTTGACAGTCAAGCTTTTGCGGCACCAATATCGCATAAGCTGTATATCTCCATCTAAGAAGTCAACATTTCTGCGTTCTTTGATTGCATCATGAATTACCTTACTGGTTCCAAAGGCAGCACCTACAGCTCCGAGGAGTGAACCGGTACCAATAGCAGAACCCATTCCCATTAAAAGTGATGAATACCCTAAAAACTTTCCAAGGGTAATTACACGAAATCCTTTAGATTTCATGAGTTCTGAAAGGTCAGTCACATCATCACCAGTTTCAGTTCTAAATTGTTCAATTTTTTTATTTCTAAGATACGGATCATCAATGGCCACCGCATCAAGAAGGAAAGATTCTATTTTATTTCTGAACCGAACCAATTCCTTTTGATAATCAGATTTAAATTCAGCAAGTTTTTCAGGATTAATACCACCGCTAGGTGCCGGAAGGATATCTTTCAATATTACCGTACGCATTTCATCTATTTCTTGGTGAATTTTTTCTCTCTGGTAATTAATGGGTGAAAAAGAATTGAGGCTTTGGATACTATCCGTGATAGGCTCACTTTCAATCTCAGGTAATTTTCCGAGAACGGATGCTAAATATGCCATAAACTGATTTGCTGTATAAGAATCAATATCATAACAGTTCCAATCTCTTCTGTGGGCAAGCCCTCTATAAACTAAATCTGAACCTATGTCTCCAAGTTTTTCTATATGGATTCTCGTAGTATTCCTCGGATTTATTTTAATTATGCCATGAGGAACAGAATAATTTGGATTATCAACGTACTTTAAAAAAGCCTCTCTATAATTTGGAATCTTTTCTATGTAATGGCCGGGGTTAACTGGCTGAACTAGGTTCGCTTCAATTAATTCACGCATATATTTATTTTTATTTATATAATCAGATAAACCTGAGGGAATTATTGAGTAAATATTATCCCATTAAAGCAAAACTCGAGTGAACCATTCATCATTAGGTACTTCGATATATGGAAAATAAATCACATTTCTTTTCATTTACTCCACCTTATAAATAATACAACAAGGTATTACTTAAAATTTGTGCCTGTTTCTGATAGAAAGTTATTTAGAACCTTCTCCGATGGGAGAATTATAACGAGCGCACGGGAGCAGTCACGGTATACCCCGTAAGATGTAAGAGTTCGTTTCTGTTCGTATTGTTCGTTGTTTTTCTCTATATTTTTCTCTAGGTGTCCTCTGAGTTCTCTGTGGTTTCTCATATTTCCACACACGACGGAGCCATTCTCTTATGCTCACTCCCAGAAATCCTCTCAGCCAGTCTTTCAACTATCCCAGCCGGGAATTTACCCTTCACCTCTGATATCTTCCTTTCCTCATCAACAAGCATTGCGAGTATCCTGTCAGCATCCTCATAGGATACTCCAAGTTCACTTTTATCTGTCTGTCCTGGCCAAGCCGTTGGTGTTTTCTCTACTATCCTTAAAGGGCCTCCCATGTATCCTGACAGCCCGCGCACCTGGTTTTTATAAATATCCCAATTTGGCTCAATATCCACGGCACCGTATTTTGTGAAAAAATCAAAGTTCAAAACACAAAAAGAGGACGTGGAAGAAGGAAAAGAATAGGAAAAGTTAATTCCATTGTCATGATATACGACAAATGGACTCATGATGAATAAGAAACTAAAATTTGCAATATCTGGACTAATATTAGCGGTTTTAATCCTGCTAATCATTTCAAGCATACAGAAACAGAGGGAAATAATACAGCCGCCACCTGCGATCCTGAAATTAGATGGGAAAGAACAGGTTTCAGGAATCGGCTCATATTGCTGGAATGGAGTATTTAGTTCAGTTTGCGCCGATTATGCAGGCCTCCATACACCAGAGGAGCCGCTGCTTGCCCGTTCACCATTTACAGCGCATCTTAGCCTGCCCCTTGAGGAACTTCCACAGGAATTACATTTCAATGTCATCCGGGTTACCGATGATGACGAAATCAAATTAGATATAAATGGTTCACGTTCGTGGCATATCAAAGGAGAGAATATGCACGAAGGGAATAACTCCGAGTTGCCTCCAGAACATGAGCAGGACATAAATTTGTCACTTAAACCCGGTCTTTACGTACTTAAGGTCTCCCCAATATGGAAAGAAAAAGGCAGCGTCAGCTATGGTTTCCTGTTGAATGTGCGGTCAATATGCCTGATATAGGCCGGGACTGTTTATTATTCTTTGGTTTGAAAAATCTCCACAGTCAGAAAACCTATTTATTAAGTGAAACATTCAGGTGACCAATGCCATTCGACCTGCTCCGCGCCGAAAAAATGATAAATGCACTTGTTACAGATGCCGCCACAAAAGATGCTATGCGCAGGGCCTTCATTCAAAGGATCGAACTTTTCGGCGCCGATATTTTATTTTTCAATGAGCCTTTCACACCGATATCATTAACGGGAACCCAATGCTCCCTCAGATGCAAACACTGTGATTCGCATTACCTGCATCACATGCTGGACGGATCATCTGGCAGGTTGTATCCGGAGGCTCTCTTCCTGGCCAGGACAGGCGCGCGTGGAATATTATTAAGCGGTGGAAGCGCTCCAGACGGCAGCGTCCAGACATATATCCAGGAAGAAAATATTTTGAAGCTAAAGAAAGACACTAACCTTAAAATCAGCGCACATACTGGCATAATTGACAGGTCGCGGGCAAAAATACTTTCGTATTATCTTGATATGGCACTTTTTGATGTGATCGGGGATGAGGAGACCATTCATGATATTCTTGGTCTTGATGCATCGGTAAAGGATTATGAGAATACATTAGAATATCTTTCTTCAACAGGGATACCCATTGCACCCCATATAATCGTGGGATTGAATAATGGCGACCTTAAGGGAGAATTCAGGGCGCTTGAAATGGTCCGTAAATTCAAACCGGAAGTGGTCGTGATCGTGGTATTCATCCCAACAAAAGGAACAGAACTTGAAGGAATAAATCCTCCTGAAATAGAAGATGTTGTAAAAGTGATCACAAAAGCCAGGGAGATGTTCGATATCCCGCTATCATTAAGCTGCGTGCGTCCTGGAGGGCGGTACCGTTCATTACTTGATATGTATGCAATATTAAGCGGCATCAACAGGTTGGCTGTGCCTTCGAGAAATGCATATGCCATGAGCAGGGAACTTGGATTGGATATTAAAGAGATCCCAAAAATGTGCTGCTCTTATGGAGAGGATAATGAAAAAAATAGCAAGCCATGAAACAATCGGGATTTATGCTCCGGACAGATCGAGATTCTCCTTCCTGAAAAGCCCTTATGCGGCTCATAAAACAAACAGCGCCGTTGATATTTACTATGGCAGTTTCGGGGGCGAGGCGCTATCTCCTGTTGATGGCAAAATAATCGACATCAGAAGCTATGATACTCCTACTCCTTTTAAAAACAGGGACTCAAAAGAATATCTTATCGCCGTAGAGAAGGGAAATTTTGTCATTAAAATCATCCATATAGAACCTGATGTTTCGATCGGTGAAAAAATATCAAGGGGTGACCGGATAGGAACATTTATCAAAAACGGCTATTTCATTTTCTGGAATGATCCTGTGATGCATGTAGAGGTCAGGAGGCCACATGATTATTTGAGGGCATCTAATAATTTGGACCTTATCCCGTCTATAGACTGGAATGGAGTTCCAGATTCAATTCCTGAGATCATGGATCTTGAATGCCGTGTTGAACAAATCAATGAAAGTTATGCCAAACTTTGCGCGCCATATCGGACATGCGGAGAAGTGAAAGGGTTTTCGATCGACGGAGGCTTTATCGACGGATTTGTTCGTCCTCACCCGGATAATTTTTTTGGCGTCATCAAGCCGGAAGGATTTACCCGTCCGAAATTATCCGAACTTGAAATCACCTCGGATGGTTCGAAAATAAAATGCGGAGGCATTGCGTTTTGTCTTTCATTTAACGAACCGTGGGTCAAAGTCATTCCGCAAAGATACGGTGAAAAACCTTTTTCAAAAGGGGATGAAGTCCATATCAGATTAGGGATTCAATGACCCCTTTTCGAAGCCTCACTCTTAAAATATCGGCGGCACTGCTTAGATCCGAGTCATAAAGGTCTTTTATTTTTGAATTGTATAGATTTATATATATTTCCCTGATCTCTTCTTCCACACGTTCCCTGAAATCCTTATCCTCAGGCGATAAAACAGCATAAAAATCAGGATGTGCAATTTCAAAATTTCGAAGGTCGTCTACATTTTTCATTTCGGGAAGGAGGCAAAGTACCCTGATGATCGGCGGACCTCTTGTTTTTCGCTGTTTTGGACCATCATGGATGTAAATGCCAAAACGTTTTTCTTTATTTTTCAGGATCCCGCTCAGGGTCATAGCCCCGGCGCCACTGCACACTTCCACCTTTTCGCCAGTGACCGAGTAGCCTCTTTCGGCTAATTGCTTTCCTGCAAATTGCAGGAGGGATATTTCATATTCTTTTTCTGGAATGCCCCAGTAATCGTTCATGGCAACAAGCAGGTAAGGAAGGAATTTAAATCTATCTTTCAAAATGATCAAATAAGAGGAGGTTTGTCCGAGGGGGGTTTCAAACCCCCACATAGCGACAAAAGAGCTACCCGTAGGAGGTCGGGCTCGGACAATCTTCTAACCTATCATTATCATCATATATATGATATAACATGCTGGGTATTTAAGGTTATCCGTTAGCCGTAACTGTAGAATTATATTAGGGGAATATGTATTGACCTGAACAGATTCCAATTTCCCGCCTACATTCCATAACTTGAACACGTTCAGCAATTAATTTCCACAAACAACTAACCTAATTTCAAAGCATTTAACTAAAAATATAAAACCAAAAC
>Ga0172368_10007546_pt1 | contig 11337 bp, 5 predicted proteins | sample Lak11m_FD_114540 | JGI IMG/M metagenome (GOLD analysis project Ga0172368, IMG submission 114540) | Freshwater microbial communities from Kabuno Bay, South-Kivu, Congo - kab_022012_11m | ecosystem: Environmental > Aquatic > Freshwater > Lake | place: Democratic Republic of the Congo: South-Kivu...
CCCTGGGTCGCGGCAGGCAGCATCTCGGTCGAACTCGCGGGGCAGAAGATGTTCTACGATGCAGCCGATCCAGCGAGCTACCCTTGCAGCGGTACCACCTGGTTCGACCTGAGCGGGAGTGGCGTCAACGCCACCATGCTCGGCGGGCTGTCGCGCGGAACGCTCGGTGGCGTCCCGACGATGGTCTTCAATCCTGCCAACGGAACCGGCGCGCAGTTCGCCAATGCCTCGCTCAACACACAGGCATTCACCGCGATCTATTGGGTCTACTCCCAGCTCACGACCACCGATAGCAACGACGGCGGGCCATACGTGAACCGGAACAGCAACGACGAGAACGCCCCGGACTGGGTGTGGTTTGGAAAGCACTATTCTGACTCGTGGTACTTCCGTCTCAACGTCGGCTCAAGTTGCTGCAATGACTTGGTCGGCAGCGGAACAGGGTCCAGCTTCGCGGCTGATGTGCCTATCAGCCAATGGAAGATGGTTCACTTCGGGTTCAACACCGGCGCCACGAGCGGTTGGAAATGGGGGGTAGACGCTCGAAACGTCGCCGTCGGAACGCTGGGGACGCGCCCCAACACGCAGACAAGCAGCGTGTCGACCGTCGGCTGGGGACACAGAACCAGCGGGTCCTACTGGCGCGGCGGCATCGCCTCGACCCGCTTCTACAACCGCCTGCTGTCGGACGCCGAGATCCAAGGCGAGTTCGACCGGCTGAAGGTGCGCTACCAGGCTGGTACCACTCCGTCGTCGCCCGGAGTCGTCTACGGCGGCTCGCTCGCACCCGGCGTCGCGCAGACGTACCAGTACTCCCCGCTGACCGACGGGTACGTCAAAGCGAACTGGACGCCGTCGCCGGTGGCCGCCGGATACATGGTCCGCGTCAGTTCCAGCACCGCCTACGCGGGCGACGTGTTCCCGGCCTCGGGCGTCGGCAGCGTGACGAGCTACACAGCCAACGGTCTGTCCCTTGCCGGAGCGTGGTCGGGAACCACCTCGTACTACGTGAGCGCGGACTACGCCGGCGCGACAGTCGGCATCTTCGGCACCGCGCACTCGGGCCCCATCCGCATCGCCGAGGCTGCATCCTGGGAGGGCGCGTCCACGACGGGGCTCCAGAACAACCTGGCGACGGGCGGCTACTCGATCGACTTCCCTGCCGGCTCGGGATGGAATGTATTCTATGGAAATCATTACTTTGAAACAGTGAACATCCCGGCAGGCACCACGACCCGTGTGCAGCCTTTCGGCAAGGCGGATGGCGTCCCCGCGGGTGTCTCGCCCACTGACTCGCGCGTGACGAACCCGAAGGACGGGTGGCTCGCCGTCTACGCCAATGACATCACGGTTGCCGGCGCAATCGACGCGCTCGGGCGGGGATACGGCGGCGGTGCCGGAGGCTCCTCCTGGAACAATACCGCCGACCTCGCTCAGGGAGGCTCCAACGGTCTTTCCGGGAGGGGCGGCGGGGTCGCCAGTTGGTGGGGAACGGGCGCCGGGGCGGGGGGAGGCGGGGCAGGACGCAATCCATCCAGCGATGGCCCCAGGCAAAGCGGCGGGAACGGAGGAAACAGGGGCGGAGGAGGCGGCGGGGCGGGGATGCGAAACGCCTCCGCCGCCGGGATCAACGACGGCCAACCGGGTAAAGGCGACGGATCCGGGGGCAGGGGGACGGTCCGGGGGGGGGGGGGGGGGGAACGGAAGGCGGCGCCGGCGGAAGCGCCGCGACCTGCTCCGGCGGTTCGGGCGGAGGCGGAAGCGGCTACCTTCAGGCGGGCGGCGGGGGCGGCGGCTGCCACGGGGCCGGCGGGGGCGGCGGTGCCTTCGACGGGCACGGCGGTGGCGGCGGCGGCACTGGCGGCGCCAATGGCACCACGAGCTCGAACAACGCCAATGGCGGTTCGGGGGGCGCAACCGCCGGCGGCGCTGCTGGCGTCGTCTCTGCAAACAATCCAGGCAGGGGCGGCACCGCGGGCGGGTATGCCAGCGCGGGAGCGAACGGCGACGGTTCCGTCGACAGGAGCTTCCGCTTGGGAAGCGGGGGCGGAGGAGGAAACGGTGGAAATGCGCCTGCCAACGGGGAAGGTGGCGGGGGCGGGGGCGCAGGAGGCGGAGCGATCCTGCTGCGGGCAGCCGCAACGCTCACCGTCAACGGGACACTGGTTGCATCCGGTGCATCTGGCGGAGGAGGCGGGAGTGCAGGCGGCGGCACTGCGGGCACGACGGATTGCGGAGGGGGAGGAGGCACAGGCGCCGGCGGAGCCATCCTGGTCGAGGCCCGGTCGGTCGTCTTCGGCAATTCCGCGAACGTGCGCACCTTGGGCGGCAGCGCGGGCGGAAACGCCGACGGGTACGTAGGCGGCGCGGGAGGCAACGGCGACGCAAGCACGACGAACGGTGGCACCATCAAGCTGTTCTACGGCACCTTCTCGGGCACGAAGCCCTCGGCCTCGCAGGCGGGGCGGATCTACGACGCCGGCGAGAACTCCGCGCTGGCGCCGTAGAGTGGCGCCAGCGTCACGCCCGCACGACCACCACGCGCCTCCCCGACGGCGCGCGGGCCTTTCTCGCCTCGGTGCGTTTCTCCAGCGGCGCGAGCCTCTTGCGGTGCCGGTCGAAGATCACGAGCCAGCCGAGCGCCTCCGGCCCGAGTTTCGCCAGATATCGGTCGAGCTGCGCAAGCCCTTCCTTGAGCGGGTCGGACTGCCTCGGATGCCACACCTTCATTTCAATGCCGAGCACCGTCCCGCGCGCCCGGAGGCACAGGTCCAGCCGCCGCGTTCCCAGCGCGTACTCGCGATCCATCCGACCGCCGCCGTTCTCGACCCGCAGCAGGAACGCGTGCATGACGAGGTGCGGCGCTGCCTCGGGATAGTCCGCGACATCAAGGAGAATGTCCGCATTCTTTCGCCAGAAGTCCAGGAACGCTTCCAGCAATCGGTCCGAGTCCAGGCTGCCATCCGGCCGCGCCCAGGTGACGGGAACCGCTGCCGCGGTCAGCAGTTCCTTCCCCGAAAGCTCCCGCAGAACGATGTCTCGGTAGATCGGGTTGGCGATTTCGATTCCCTGCGCCTCCGCGCGCCGCACGAGTCCCAGCCCGACCACGTATTCGACATCCGCCAGGTCGGCCTCCGCAGCGAATCGCCCGTGATCATCGGCGCCAGCACCCGGCGCACGCGGTCCTCGCGCAGGCGCGCGTCCAGCGACGCCAGATGCGTGCGCCGCTCCCGCACGATGCGCGTGCGCCCCGTGTCGATGTGCTCCGCCGTGATCGGCTGCGAGCGATCCTTCACGTCGCGGAACGCGGCCTCGTAAGCCAGTGCGTTCACGAGCCACGGCTGGCCCTGGGACAGGTCGAAGACGACGTCGATTGCGGCCGGTTCGAAGACCTGGCCGGTCTCCTGCGTGTGCTGGCCGAGAAGCTCACCCACCTCCTCGCGTGTGAAGGTAGGGAGCGTGAGCGACTCCGCCTCGACATTGAATGGAGACGCCGTGCCGAGCCATTTCAGGTCCCGTCGGTCCTCGCGCGACAGTGCGTAGTCGCGCACCCGACGCTGCCCGATGAGCGCCACGCTGGCCGCAAACGGCGTTCTGGCACGGCCGATGTAGCCCGTGCGGAGCTGTCCCAGGAACGACACCATCGCTTCGCCCACCAGTCCGTCCGCCTCGTCGAAGAGAATGACCAGCGGCAGGGCGCTCTTGCGCGCGGCGACGATGAGGTAGTTCAGGACCGCGGTCGCCGGGTCCGCGAGCAGCGCCGCATGGTGGGGGACTGCGAGCCGCGGAAGGTAGCTTTCGAACGCAAGGCGCAGTTGGCTGAGCACCGTGCGGATGGCCTCCGCCGGGGTTCCGCGCCCCTGGGCCGGCAGCAGATCCACCCAGACCGGTGCGAAGCGGCCGGCGCGCTCCAGTTCACCCGCGACCCACAGCGCCGACGTTGTCTTCCCGGTCTGGCGCCCGGCGTGGAGTGTGAAGAACCGCTTCTGCTCGACGAGTTCCAGGAAGCGCCCCAGCCGACGCCCCGGCGGCAGCATGTAGTGCAGCCCGGGCTCGCACGGCCCCGACGTGTTGAAGTACCGCTCCATGACCTGCCTCCCGCCCCTGAGAAACCTCGCCCGGACTCGGCTGTCAAGACGCGAACCGCGGGAACGCCCTGCCCGCCCGCCACGAGACGGCTCCGCCCTCACCGCCGCAGCACTTCGAATCCGCGCGCGCGCAGCAGCGCGGGAATCCCGTCGGCGCCGACGAGGTGCCCGGCCCCGACGACCACGAAGCACGGCGCCCCTTCCGCCAGAAGCTTCTCGACGCGCGCCGCCATTCGTTCGTTGCGGCGCGTGAACAGCGCGAGCCGCAGCCCTTCCATCTCCTTGTGTTTGCGCAGCGGCTCGAAGAGCGCCTCCTCCAGCGCCTTGTCGTCGCCGCGCCGCCAGGCCGCGAAGATCTTCGGCAGCTCCTCCCTGACCGAGTCGATCTCGTCCATTGAATATCGAAGGAACAGCTCCTGCGTCTTCGCGTCCAGCCCGTGGAACAGGTCGAACTGGAACTTCGCGCCCTCCAGTTCCACGACGCGGCGGTCTCCCGCCTTCTCCAGAAAATGGCGGTCCACGCCGCGCGCCGGATCGACCCCGAGCCGCATCACGGCGGCCATGTCGAGCGTGATCGCCGCGAACCAGGGCTCGAACGCCGCAAGCCCCGCGGGATCGATTCCCAGCTCCTTCGCCCGTTTCTGCACGTCCTTCCACAGCACGGCCGGCACGACTTCGGACAGCCGCCGGCCCTCGGGCAGCTTCGCCGCACGCAGCGCCGCCTCGCGCAGGGCCGCTGCGTTCCGGTCGGAAACATCCGCCTCGACGACCAGCACCTTCGACGCAGCAAACGCCTCCTCCATGGCCGCCGGCAGCGGATACAGCGACGGGTCGGCCGCGTGAATGGACCCGGCCACGAAGGCCCGCCCCGCGCCGCCGCGCACCTCCCAGAGCATCCCTCGTTGCGCCGGCTCGCCCGCCGCGCGAGCCGCCGCCATGATGCCAAACAGCAGCGCTGTCGCCTTGCATCGCATGGCCGTCTCCGCGCCCCCCGGGACGCGCGTCCGACATAGCACGCCGCGTCGCGCCGCCCGGTGCGCCTCGCGCTCCCCCGCCGGGCCGCGCGGGAGTAAGGTTGCCGCCCCCCGGCGCCGGCCGGGCGCCGTGGCACCGCGCGAGGAAGCGGCCGCATGACTTCTCTGAGGGAAAGCAATCTGGTCCGGCTGGGCGAGGGCACTTTCGACGTGCTCGTCGTCGGCGGCGGCGTCAACGGCGCGGTCGCGTCGGCGGCGCTGTCGGCCCGCGGCGCGCGCGTCGCGCTCGTGGATCGAGGCGATTTCGCCTGCGGCACGAGCCAGGAGTCGAGCAACCTCGCCTGGGGCGGCATCAAGTACCTGGAGGGCTACGAGTTCGCGCTGGTCTCGAAGCTGTGCAAGGCTCGCAACGAGCTGCTGCGCAGCTACCCATCGGCCGTGCGCGAGACGCGCTTTTTCGCCGCGCATCCGGCCGGGTTCCGCCGCCCGCTGTGGATGCTCTCCGCGGGCACATGGTTCTACTGGCTCGTGGGGCGTCTCTTCACGCAGCGTCCCAGGCGTCTGTCCCCTGCGCGGATGCGTCGCGACGAACCGCTCGTGAGCACCGACGGGTGCGACGGCGGAGTCGAGTACTCGGACGCATGTTTCGCGGAGAACGACGCGCGTTTCGTGTGGGGCTTCGTGCGCGACGCGCTCGACCACGGGTGCGTCGCGGCGAACTACGTTTCCGCGCTGGGCGCGGTGCGCGGCCCCGACGGCGTCTGGACGGCGCGCGTGCGCGACGAGGTCGGCGGCCCGGAGCGCGACGTGCGCTCGCGCGTCGTCGTGAACGCGTGCGGACCGTGGGCCGACGCTTTCAACGCGAAGCTGGGCATCGGCACCCGCCATCGTCACGTGTTGAGCAAGGGCATACACCTGCTCGTGCCGCGAATCACGGACAGCGGACGCGTGCTGGCGTTCTTCGCGGATGACGGTCGCCTGTTCTGGGCGATCCCGATGGGAACGCGCACGTGCATCGGTACGACGGACACGCCGGTGGAGGCGCCCGAGGTCGGCGTCACCGACGCGGATCGGCGCTTCGTGATCGAGAACGTCAACAAGCGCCTGAAGCTGGAGCGTCCACTCGCCGAGTCCGACATCGTCGCGGAGCGCTGCGGCGTGCGGCCTCTCGTGGTGGAGAACGGCGGCGCGGGCGACCGCGACTGGATGCAGCTTTCCCGCAAGCACGCCATCGAGGTCGACCCGGCACACGGATTCGTCACGATTTTCGGGGGAAAACTCACCGACTGCCTCAACGTCGGAGAGGAGCTGTGCCGCGAGTTGCCCGCCCTGGGCGTGACTCCGCCCTGGCCGCGCCGGCGATGGTACGGCGAGCCGCCGGAGCAGACGCGCGACGAGTTCATGCACCGGGCGCGGCTGATGAATCTGGACGCACAGGCGACCGGGGAATCTGAGGAGCCGCTTGCGACTCGGCTGTGGCGCCGCTACGGCGGCCGGGCGTTCGAAATCATCGAGGAAATACGGGCGGATGCGTCCGCGGCGCAGCCGCTGGTCGAGGGTGCCGATCTCGTCCGCGCGGAGCTGGGCTACCTGCGGCGCCACGAGATGATCGTGCGTCTGGACGATCTGCTGCGACGACGCACGAGGCTCTCTCAGCTCGTCCGACGCGAGGAGCTCGCGCAGTCGCAGGGGCTGCGGGAGGCGTGCCGCGCGCTGTTCGGCGACGAGGCCGACGCGCGCTGGCGCGAGTGTTTCGGAGCCGATTCCACCGCGCGCACGGGCTCGTCGATCTGAGTCAGGTGCAGCTCGCGCCAGGCCCAATCCTCGATGCGGCCGCGGGCCCTCATCCCCGACCCCTCTCCACACGGGCCGCGGTACGAAGCGCCTCTTCAACGCCACAGCGGCCCGGTGGAGAGGGGAGGGCTGCCGCGTCTGGACTCGGCGTCAGCCGCCGGTCCGGCGCGGAGTTCTCCCCCTCTCCACCGGGCCGCAACCACGGGCGAATCGAGCGAGGACGACCGGGCCCGTGTGGAGAGGGGGCGGGGGGTGAGGGCGGCCGGCCGGGCGCGGCACTCCCGACCCGGCGCGAACGGCACCCATCTGAAACGCCCCGATTCGCGCCCAACCCGCGTGCCCCCGCGCCCGCTCTGCCGTAGACTGTCCGCCGCGGGCGGGCGGGAACGGAGGCACGGCGCGGGATGGCAGCGCACCGGACACGACCTCTGGGCGGTCTGGCGCTCGGGCTCGCGATTTTCGCGGCCGCCTGCGCCCGCGACGATGCGTTCGCCGGAGCGGAACCGGTCCTGACTCTCTGGCCGGACTCCGCCACGATCACCACGGGCAGGACGCTGAAGTTCACCGCGCGCATCGAGCCCTCGGGCGGCAAAGTGCTCTGGAGCGTGCCGACTCCGTCCGGCGGCAGCGTCGACGCGGACGGCCTGTACACGGCGCCGCCGGCGCTGCCCGACCCTTCCGCGCCCTGGTTCGCATGTGCGGTGCGTGCCGCGCTCGAAGGCCACCCCGCGGTCGTGCGCGAAGCGCCCGTCCTCGTGGTCGCCCCCGGAACATCCTCGCTTCAGAAGGTGTCCGGCGACGGGCAGTCGGTCGTCGTCGATCAGCCGCCCGGCGCGCCGTTCACGGTGCGCGTGGTCGATGGCGGCGGAGCGCCCCGCTCCGCGTGGCTCGTGGGTTTCACGTCCGCCGGCGAGGCCGTCTACGTGCGCACCGGGGCCAACGGTGTCGCGGCCGCGTCGCCGAAGGCGGGACGCACAGCCGGAGCGCAACAGGTTATCGTTTCCGCTGCGGGAGCGGACGATCTTGCTCTCGACTTCACGGCCGTCGCGGGGCCCGCGGCCGTCCTGACCGGAGATCACCCGGACCCACGCGGCATGACGGGAGCGGTGCTGCATGACCCGGTCGTGCTCCATTTCATGGATGCTTTCGACAACGCCGTCGCCGGTGCCGCCGCCGATGCATTCCCCCCCGCGGGTGCCCGCTCGGAACCGGTGGACGCCGTGAGCGATCCGGCTGGAAACCAGCGCTTTTCGATCACGCTGGGCCCCGCCCCGGGCGCGCAGGATTTCGTCTTCCGCGTACACGGCAACGAGGCGGCCTCCGTCGCCATCCGATTCTCCGCGGGCGCCAGTCCTCCCGCGCGGGTCGAGGTCGCCGGCGGCGACTGGCAGACCGCGGAGGTCGGCTCGGAGCTTCCCCTTCCATTGGCCGTGCGATTGCTGGACGCCGGAGGGAATCCCGCCCCGGGTGCGACCGTCGCTTGGTCCGCGACCGATGGAGGCGCCGTCATCCAATCGGATTCCGCCGCGGACAACGAGGGCATCGCCCGCGCGCGCGTGCGTCTCGGCGGCGTCGCCGGCTTCTATCATTTCCGCGCCGACGCAGGCTCCGTTGCAGGCTCACCCGTTTCCTTCGCGGCCAATGCGGTGCCAGGCAATCCGGGTTCGCTCTCGTACGTCTCGGGCGCGGATCAGAGCGGCACGGTCGGAACCGGATTCGGCGGGGCGTTCGCGGTCAAAGTGCTCGACTCCCTGGGAAACGGCGTACCCGGCGTCATCGTGCTCTTCGACGTGGTCCAAGGCGGCGGGTCGGTCGATCCCGTCAATGCCACGACGGGCGCCGGGGGGCTTGCGCAGACGACCCTGACCGCCGGGCCCGCGCCCGGGACCCAGCGCTATCGCGCCAGCGTCGCGGGCATCATCCCGGTGGAAATCACCTGCACCGCGGTCGCCCTTGCGACCTATTCGCTTGAAATCGTCTCCGGCTCGGGCCAATCCGCGGTGGCCGGCAGCGCCCTTGCACTGCCCTTCGTGGTGCTGGCGCGCTCCAACGGCGCACCCGCTCCCGGCCTGACCGTGTCCTTCGGGGTTGCCTCCGGCGGCGGTTCGGTGACGCCCCTTTCGGCCGCGACGGTCGCGGACGGCACCGCGTCGGCGACGGCGCGCCTGGGGTCGGCTGCGGGTGTACAGCGCTTCTCCGCGACGCTGCCCGGTGCGGCCGCGCCGGTCTTCTTCGAGGCGACGGCGACGCCGGCGGGACTGGCGAGACTGCGCCTCGTATCGGGCGGAGGCCAGAGCGGCACCGTGGGCACCCAACTGCCCCAGCCCCTGATTGTCGAGGCGCAGGACGCCTCCGGCGCACCCGCCGCCGGAGTTTTCGTCGCCTTCGGCGCGCCCGTCGCAGGCTCCGTCGCACCGCCGTCGGCGACGACCGGGACCGACGGACAGGCATGGACCCAGGCAACTCTGGGGATGACCGCAGGTGATCAGGTTTTCACCGCGACGGCTTCGGGCGTGGCGGTCCTCGAAATCCACGAGACCGCCGAGGCGATACCGTCCTTCCTGCGAATCACATCGGGACAGGGTCAGACCGGGACTGCCGGCAGCGCTCTAGCACAGCCGCTCGTCGTGCAGATCGTGGACGAACGCGGCGTCGGAATGCCCGGCCAGACCATTGCCTGGTCGGCGGATCCCGGTGCGTCCATATCGCCTCCGTCCGCGAGCACCGACGCGCAGGGCCGCGCAAGCGCCAATGCTCGGCTGGGCGCCGTGATCGGAACGCAGCGCTTCACGGCCACCTGCACGGGTGCGACGGGATCCCCGGCCGTCTTCACCGCGACCGTGACGGCGCCTCCGGCCGCGCGGCTCCAACTGGTGAGCGGCGACGCACAGAGCGGGCGCCCCGGCACGACCCTCGCACGACCGCTCGTCGTGCGTGCCTTGGATGCTTCCGGCACGGGCGTCGCCGGCGTCGCGATTGAATTCCGCGCCGACGCCGGCGGAGGCTCTGCCACGCCCGCGTCGGCGAACACGGGCGCAAACGGCGAGGCTTCGTTCCTCGCGACGCTGGGTCCATTGAGAGGCTCCCAGGCATTCTTTGCGGAATCCGCCGGGCTCGCCGGCTCCCCGGTCGTCTTCCACGCGACCGCGAGCGGCGCCGCGCTCGCGGATGTGCATGTTTCTCCGCCGGATCCGATTCTCGAGCCGGGCGCCTCCGTGCGGCTCACGGCCACGGCCGTCTACGAGGACGGCACCACCGCGGTCGTGACCGCGGTTGCCTCGTGGCTTTCGGATACGCCTGCCGCGGCCACCGTGGGCGATTCCGGCGCGGACAAGGGGGTCGTGCGCGCGCTGGCACCCGGAGCCGCGACCGTCCGCGCGACGCTCGACGGCACGTCGGGCGAAACCCCTGTGACGATCCGCGCAGGCACCCTTCGGGCCATTGCCATCGATCCGGCGGACGGCACGGTCGTCGTGGGAACCTCGCGGCAGTACCGAGCCTTCGGAACCTGGAACGACGGTACGGTGGCCGAGGTCACCGACTCCGCCGACTGGACGAGTTCCAACGAAGCCGTTGCGACGGTGGGCTCCGGGAACGAAACCCGCGGATTGGCGCGCGGCCTGTCGGCCGGCTCCTGCACGCTCACGGCGTCCGCGTCGGGATTGACGGCGACGCGCACGCTGGCCGTGACCGCGTCGGCGCCGACGGCATTGGAGGTATCTCCGCGGCTCGTCGACGACGTCGTCGGCGCGACGGTCTTCTTCTCGGCATTGGTGACCCTGGCGAACGGTTCGGTGCAGGACGTGACGACCGCGGCGACGTGGACCAGCAGCGCTCCGGCGATGGTCTCGGTGCTGAACGCTCCCGGACCGGCGGGGCAGGCAACGCTGGCTGCACCCACGACAGGCCCGGTTCAGGTGCAGGCAACCTGGGGCGGAGTGTCCGGGCGGGCATCGGTGACGGTCGGTGCGGCCACCGTGACGGGCCTGCGACTGGAGCCCGATTCCGCGCGCATCGCGGTGCGCGATCTGGCTCATTTCAGGGCGATTGCGTCGTATTCGGACGGAGCGGTCCGCGACGTCACCGCCGGGGCGGTGTGGACCAGCGACGATTCCGACGTCGCGGAGGTTTCCAATGCCGCCGGATCGCAGGGCATTGCGGTCGGATTGTCACCCGGCTCGGCCGAAATCACGGCCGACTTCGGCGGGCGGGATGCTTCCGCCGATCTCGAGGTGACCGACGCGACGGTCGTCCGCGTCATCGTCACGGGTCGCTCGACCCGCTGTGCCGCGGGATCGCAGATCCGCTTCCAAGCCAGTGCGGCGTACACCAACTGGAGCACCGGTGACATCTCCGACCAGGCATCGTGGAGCACCACCGACCCCGACGTGGCGGTCGTCGGCCAGGCATCGCAGGGAGGGCTCGTGACCTGCCTTGCCTCGGGGCAGGTGACCGTCAAAGCCGTCTTCGGCGGACAGGCC
>Ga0172368_10007547_pt1 | contig 11335 bp, 4 predicted proteins | sample Lak11m_FD_114540 | JGI IMG/M metagenome (GOLD analysis project Ga0172368, IMG submission 114540) | Freshwater microbial communities from Kabuno Bay, South-Kivu, Congo - kab_022012_11m | ecosystem: Environmental > Aquatic > Freshwater > Lake | place: Democratic Republic of the Congo: South-Kivu...
CCTACGGGCTAAACAATATACAATTTCCATTCTCGTACGAAAATAAGAATGTATTTCATGAATTTTGGGGATATGAGTTTTCAGGATTACTTTCTGTCTGGCACATCAAATAATAATTTAGCCCTTTTTGGAAACAACTTCAAACTCCAAACTCCGAACATCAAACTAAATTCTTTGTAGTTTTGTAAAAAAATGGGTATGCAAAAGACAACAGATTCGAGGCAATACTATACAAAAATTACTACGCATGTGTTGCAGGAGATGAAATTAAAAAGCGAGAAGATCGCCATGCTTACGGCTTATGATTACTCTATGGCTGCGATACTGGATGACGCCGGCATTGATGTGATTCTCGTTGGCGATTCAGCATCCAATGTCATGGCCGGGCATAAAACCACACTTCCAATTACGCTGAATGATATGATCTATCATGCTTCGTCAGTTATGCGGGCTGTAACAAGGGCGCTGGTTGTCGTTGATCTTCCGTTTGGAACTTACCAGGGAAATTCGATAGAAGCGCTTAATTCAGCAATACGTATCATGAAAGAAGCTGGAGCGAATGCGATAAAAATTGAAGGCGGAGAAGAGGTGATAGAATCAGTAAAGCGCATTTTATCCGCCGGCATTCCGGTAATGGGGCACCTTGGCCTTACTCCCCAGTCCATTCATAAATTCGGAACCTATGTAGTCAGGGCTACTGAATCCGATGAAGCTGAAAAGCTCATCAAAGACGCTCATTGCCTGGAAGAAGCAGGCTGTTTCGGGATCGTACTCGAAAAAATTCCTGCCCTTCTTGCTGCTCAGGTCACTACAGAAATCCGGATTCCAACCATAGGCATTGGGGCCGGAAGCGGAGTTGACGGACAAGTTCTGGTGCTTCATGATATGCTTGGGATCACGACAAAATTCTCTCCACGTTTTTTGAGAAGGTATCACAACCTGAGTGAGGAAATCAAGGGTTCGGTAACTGCTTACATTGATGATGTAAAATCAGTCAGCTTCCCGAATGAAAGGGAGCAGTATTGAGTCTTTAGTACTTAGTCTTGAGTAGTGTGGGATTTGGGTAGCTATATGAAATGAGAAATTATATGTTGTTGGATACGAACTCAGAACTCAGACCGAAACTTCAAACCTGAAACCTGAAACTTGAAACCTGAAACTCTTAACATTATTTACGAAGACAATCACCTGATCGTTGTCAATAAGCGATCCTCCCAGATAGTGCAGGGCGACAAAACCGCCGATGAACCATTAAGTGAGATCATTAAAAAGTATATTAAGGAAAAATACAATAAACCCGGAGAGGTGTTCATTGGAGTTGTTCATCGCCTCGACCGGCCGGTAAGTGGCGTTGTGCTTTTTGCGCGTACTTCCAAAGCGCTGGCGCGATTGAACGAAATGCTGAAAAACCATGAGATAAAAAAAATCTATTGGGCCGTTGTTAAGGAAAAGCCACCAGAAATGGCCGGACATCTTACACACCATCTTTTCAGGGACCAGGAAAAAAATAAGTCCTTCATTGTTTCTGAAAAAAGGAAGGATGCAAAAAAAGCAGAATTGATTTACAAGCTTGTAAAAAGCAGTGATAAATACCATCTCCTTGAAATCGAACTGCTCACGGGCCGCCATCATCAGATCAGGGCGCAACTGGCGCACGTTGGCAGCCCAATCAAAGGCGACCTGAAATATGGTTTCGCGAGGTCAAATCCTGATGCTTCCATCCATCTTCATGCCCGCAGCATTGAATTTACACATCCTGTAAAAGGCGAGCCAATGAAGATAGAAGCCGATCCGCCAAAAGATCCATTGTGGGATTATTTCCTGAAAGAAGAATAAACACAAAAGGCTGCAATCAGCAGCCTTTCGTGTTTCACTAATTAAAACTTTATTAACGAATAATAATCACTTTTTCAAGTTTCTTATCATCAATCCTGATCTGCAGAATGTATGATCCCGCCTGCTGAGCAGAAAGATCAATCTTATTGTTTTTAATATCCCGCACATTGGATGTGTAAACAACATTGCCAGTGAGGTTATAAACCGTTACATCACCGTTTGAACCATTAAGTTCACCCATTTCGATGAAGAAATTTCCCTGTGATGGATTAGGATATACCTTTATATTATTAGCTGTAAATTCATCCAGCCCATCTATTAATACAACTTCAGTCAAAGGAGCGCCATTCACAGTAATTTGACCCTCCTCATTTCCATAAACCGAAGTAACATTATAGGTATAAGTGCCATTTTCAAAATTGAATATTACAATTCCGCTTGTATTTGTCACCAAAGTTGAATCGTTACAAACCACAGTCGCTCCTTCCACGACTACACCGGCATGCCATACCTCAAAAGTAACCACGCATTGCATATACAGTTGTATCGTTTGCGAGGCATTATTCATAACTACTGTCCCTGTTTTATCAATATAACCGGCTTTTACTCCAGTATAGTTGTATGTCCCGTCGGGAAGTATGCTGAATATTGCATTTCCATTGGCGGCAGAAGTTTGAGTTCCAACTCCGGGAATAGTAACTGCAACTCCTGATATATTTGCGCCTCCTGATGAGCAATGGAAAGTAAGATTTTGTGATACCATCAGGACATTCACTTGTTGCATAGCATCAGCTACCGTTACAGTACCGGTTTTATCAATATATCCATCCTTGGTTGCGGTATAGTCATAAGTGCCATTCTGAAGGTAGAACACTGCATCTCCATTTGCATTGGTGATAATGGTTTCTCCATCACATGTTACAGCAACTCCTGCTAATCCAACTCCACCTGAAATACAATGAAAGGTAGTGGCCCATCCCATGAATTCCAATACTACTTCAACCGTCATGTTGCCATTGAGTACAGTAAACTGCCCTGTTTCTTCAAAATAATCTGTTTTGGTTACCGTATAAGTATAGGTCCCATTTACCAGGTCAAATAATGCAAATCCTGTTGTTCCTGTTATACCCGTAAAATTGCCCGGCATAATCAGAACATTTGCTCCTGCAAGATTTGCTCCTCCAACCAATGCGGTTACATGGACTGAAACCAGCCATTCGGTTAATTCCATCGGAACCTCAATTGTCATAGCAGCATTGACCACATTAAACGCACCGTTTTTTGTGTCATACCCTAATTTTACGACAGTGTAGTTATAATTGCCGTTAGGAAGGTTAAAAACCGCTATACCGAAGGCATTGGTTGTAATCGTTACAGTACCCACTGTTACATCAGCTCCTGCAAGGTTCGCTCCACCTACCAATTCAGTAACATGGAAGGTTACAGCATAGGTGGGCTCGGGTGTCATATATATTTCTTTTGTAAATGAAGCTCCTAAAACATCAAAAACATCCTGCTCCTCGTAATAACCAGCTTTTGTTGCTGTATATACATAATTTCCGTTTGAAAGCATGATCACCACATTACCACTAATATCGGTGGTTCCGAACTCGCCATTGTCAATTGTGACCAGTACACCTTCAAGATTATTGTTAACGAGGTCAGTAACATGAAAAGTAATTGCATACTCAATTTCAGTCATTGGGACATCAATAGTCATGGGAGCACCGGCTACAGTAAAATTACCTGTCGCATCCACGTACCCGCTTTTGGTAACAGTATAATCATAATTACCATCCTCAAGATTAAAAAATGCAATACCGGCTGCATTGGTAAATATTGTTGCCGTTCCGACAGTAACCATAGCGCCTTCGAGGTCAGCACCACCCGAAGTAACATGGAAAGTAACTTCATACATCGGAATTAAAGTTTCTTCGATTGTAAAAGGAACGCCGGCTACAGTTGTAGAACCTGTTTTTATAACATATCCTGTTTTTGTAATAGTATAATTATAAAAGCCGTCAATAAGGCTGAAAACCGCATTGCCGTTAATATCGGTAAGCATGGTTCCAACGCCGGGAATTTCGATCGAAGCGCCTTCAACGTTATTTCCACCTGATGTAACATGGAAGGTAATGTCGTACTGTGGAAGAGGAGTAAGGATGACGTCAATGGTTTGAGGAGCGCTGGCAACCGTAAATGCGCCGGAAGCAGGCGAATACCCGAACTTTGTTACGGTGTAATTATAATTTCCGTTGGCAAGACTGAAGGTAGCCATACCTGTGGCATCTGTTAAAATGGTCTGGGCGCCGACCGTCACCGAAGCGTCCTGAAGGTCATTCGTTCCATCGGTAACATGAAATGTGACATCAAATTCGGTTCCTTCCGGGTTCATTGCAACCGGTACAATAATATCTGCTCCCGCAACTGTAAAATTAGATGTTACAGTTATAAATCCGGTTTTGGTAACTGTAAATCCATAAATCCCGTTTGTCCTCATGAAGGTAGCTTCACCGTTTACATCGGTTAAAATGGATTCTGTTCCAACAGTCACCAGAGCATCCTGCAGAGGTGTTCCTACGTTATCTGTAACCTGGAAAAGAATATTGTAAGGCATTGCTCCAACATAGCCGTCAATTAAAGTAAGCGAAAATTCATTTCCCCAGTCATCGGCCATATTGGTGACAAATCCACTCAAACCCGTCCATTCAATGTCGGAATTTCCAGAGGCATAAGTGAATGTCATATCGAGTATTGTCATACCAACTGTGCCCGGGCTACTGACAGCGGATGCATAAATGATTGCAATGGTATTAATGCCGGGTGATGGGTTATCCTGAACGATGTTCGTCAGATAATTTGCGGCTGGAAATACGGGGTTAAAATTAAAAACAACATTATCACCCAAAACATTTGCATCATAAGAAATGTACCATCCCCATGATGAAATCAGATTGTCGCCCGTAATAGGATTGTCAAGGGCTTCCAAAGTAATTGGGACAACCACCGGACCCGGTGCGGGGTCATAAATTGTACCAATTTTCAAAGTAGCGGTTTGTGCAAAGATCATACCTGCACAGAACATCATACCAATAAAAAATAGAAGTTTTCTCATGTCTATAAAATTTTAATTATTGAAAATAAAGCTTTTAGATTTATATTTTATTAAAAATCAATACTTGTGAAAATTAAAGCGGGTTCAAAAATAACAAAGATTTTAATATTAATGAAAAAATTATTTGTAAAGTTTGAATCTGCTGCCAAATACCGGCTAACAGATAGAAAGACATTTTCTTTTCAATGACGACCCTTATAGAAACAAACAAGTTATTAACAAAATTTATAAAATCATTTGTCAGGTTGAAATAGTTTTTATATTTGCACTTGTAATATAAAGTCTCCACGACTTTATTATCAGGTTATTAGGTAGGATTATAAAATTAAGAATGAAGACATTGAATTCAGAATATCCTATTGATGTATGTTGCCTGCGATTTCAATTCAAAGGCCTCTTACCTGAATTATTTCCCCATAGTTAATTAATTTTGAAATAAATAAAAGCAATTTGTTAGTTTTAAATAATTAATGTAACCTAAATTAAAAATGTATGAAAATGTTTACTAAATTATGGCAATGGATGATGATACTGATGATATCATCGTCAGTGCTGGTTGTACAGGCTCAGAAAACTTCTTTGTCTGACGAAAAAGCACCAGCAAAAGATCAGATGAAAACTTTTGAAAAAAAATCCGAAACTGTATTTACAGAAGAGCAGCTTATTATTCTCGAAAAACAGGGAATAAACCAGGATATGCTCATGGATAAAGAATCTCAGATGAAAGCTGAAGAGATTCTGATGACTGGCGGATTGATTAATCCCTTTAGCCTTAATAAAGAGGGATATCAAACAGATGCAGCCTCGGCGTATGCCTTTAGTCAGTCCACTGGGACTTATACGCCCATTACCGGCGGTACGGTAGTGGCAAACTCCATTCCTGGGTCCGGGACGACTTATCTCGATGACGTGAGCTTCTCCCTTCAACCGATTCCATTTACTTTTATATTTAATGGGGCGTCCTATACCGATTTTACTATCAACACGAACGGCTTTATTTCATTCGGGACAACAATACCGGCAGGTGCCACATATTCTCCGATTTCATCAACAACCGCATTTGCAGGCTGTGCAACAGCTTTTGCAAGGGATAGTGATGGAAGATTTTTGTTACAGGCCGCAACAACGGCAGGAAGCAATATCCTGACTGCAGTAACTAAATTTGGAGGCGTGATTGTTGGTGAAGAAATTACTGCTACCAATATTCCCGCAGGAACCACCATTACCGGCTTTGATATTGGTGCAGCCACGATAACTCTTTCAGCAAATGCAACAGCCACAGGAGCCGCTCAAACGTGTGTGGTCTATAGTGCAGAAATCCGGACGGAAACTCTTGGAACCGCACCAAACAGGATTCATGTTATCCAGTTTAAAAACTTCAAGAGATATGGTTCCGGCACCTACTTCGGAGAGTTATACAATTGCCAGATCCGTCTTTATGAAACCACAAATGTTGTTGAAGTAATGTATGGAAATTATATAGGATTTACAACTTCAACTACAGGCCAGGTGGGTTTGAGAGGCGCTACAAATGCGGACTATAAAAACAGAACTACCACAACCGACTGGTCAGCAACTACAGCAGGGGCTACCAATGCCGCCACCTGCACATTGTCGGCAACGGTATATCCCGCAAGCGGATTGACATTTATTTATACGCCTCCTCTGACTCCGGGTGATCCCTACGGACCTTCTCCTGCAAATTTAGCAACCGGCATTGCAATTACAACAAACCTGGGGTGGACTTTCGGTGCTAATACCGACAATTACGACTTGTTTTTTGATGTCGTCAATCCACCCTTAACCAAGGTAGTTGACAATGGCGTAGCTACCAATCCGGGCAGTTATGATCCACCGGCAGATTTAAACTATTTAACTCCCTACTATTGGCAAGTCATCGCAAAAAATGCTTCCGGTAACACCAATGGCGCGGTATGGTCGTTTACAACAGCGAGCAATCTGCCGTATGCCCCGACTTTACCGAACCCCGCCTCCGGAACATTAGGAGTTGATGTCAATACTGATGTTTCATGGACTTTTGGTTTGAATACAGAAACATACGATGTATATTTTGATGTTGTTAATCCGCCCTTAGCCAAAGTTGTGGATAATGCGGCAGTTGGCGGTTCCACAGGCTCTTATGATCCCGGAACAATGAACTATTCCACACCCTATTACTGGCAGGTTATTGCCCGTAATGCCGTAAAAGCTGAAACTCCGGGCCCGGTATGGAATTTTACGACAGCTTGTGGTTCTATTACCACATTACCCTGGTCAGAAGGTTTTGAATCTGTTACTATTCCTGCCTTACCTACTTGCTGGCTGGAAGAAAATGGTGATTGGGTAACTACCAATAATGCGAGTTCAACTTATGACGCGGATGCTTATTCTGGTGCTCAGTTCCTAAGGGAATCATGGTCGGCAACAAATGAATATGTCTGGACACCGGGCTTCTCGCTTACATCAGGTACTTCATACGATTTTTCATTTTGGTGGGCAGGCGATAATTATTCAGGATGGACTGGCGATATATTTTATAATACTATTCAAAATTCAGCCGGAGCAACACAAATGGGCGCTTCATTTGTGGTGGATGCTACAGTTACAACCAAAATATATGAGCAGGTTACCAGAACAATTGTTCCTTCAGTAACCGGAACATTTTATTTTTCTATAAGGGTTAACTGTCCTACATCAACTCCCTGGTATTTGAGTTTCGATGAGTTCAGACTCGAAACCACACCGGAATGCCCCAATCCGCAGGCACTCGGAGCAACCAATATTACTGCAAATTCAGCCGATCTGACCTGGACAAGTCTTTCTGGATTATCAGATGTTGAATTTGGTTTGGAAAATTTTGTGCCTACAGGTGTTCCAACTGATGCCGGAGTTACAAGCCCGCTTCCAAAAGCCAGCTTGTTGTCGTCAACCGGGTATGATTTTTATGTGAGAGATAATTGTGGTGGCGGATTATACAGCAATTGGGTTGGGCCATACACATTTTATACAGCATGCGGTGCGTTCGCAACACCATTCTTTGAGCCTTTCCAAAATACGACCATACCATTATGCTGGGAAATGTCTGGACCACAAGCCTGGCTATTTACCACCACATGGCCTGGTTATGGAGCAACAGGATTGACCGACCATACCGGAACAGGCGGAAGCTTTGCCGGCGTTGATGGCAGCGGTACTACCCTTTTGACAGGAATTACCCTCTTAAGCCCATATATTGATGTAACAGCGCTCACTGTTCCTCAATTGAGATTCTTCCTGTTTAACAACAACATTAATGATGCAAGCTATCAGACATTAACGGTTGATCTTTGGGACGGGTCTGCATGGAATCCTGCTATTTATTTCTGGGGACCGACTAATAACGATCCGGCCTGGGTTGAAGTCAGTGTCGTACTTTCTACCTTCACAATAACCGGAGATATTCAATTCAGATTTGTTGTTGATAAAAGTGGAGGTTCGCCATTTTATGATGATTTGATCATTGATGACGTGTATGTTGAAGAAGCGCCGACCTGCCCGAATCCTGCTGGCCTTGGAGCAACAAATATTACGACAGCTCAGGCTGACCTAACATGGACAAGCTACTCAGGATTGTCGGATATTGAGTTCGGCACTGCCGGATTCGTACCAACAGGCACTCCTACAGATCCGGGAGTAACCAGCCCATATACAAAAGGCGGACTTTCTGCCTCATCAAGTTATGACTTCTATGTAAGAGATGATTGCGGAGGCGGTGATTACAGCAACTGGGTAGGCCCATATAATTTTGATACCCCATGCGCTCCGTTCATTGCACCTTATACACAGGATTTCACCACCTGGCCGCCTTTGTGCTGGGATTTGACCGGCGGTACTTACAGCTGGATTCAATATACAACCGGTGTTCAGTGTGCTGAAGCAAGCTTCTGGGGACAAACTTCCGGTAATACCGATATTATGACCACGAATACTATTGATGTTTCCGGGCTATCAAATCCTTCACTCGAGTTTTATTGGTCACATCTGTATAGCGCAACTTATCCTCTCGATGCGCTGGAAGTTCTGGTTTCGGATGACAATGGAGGTTCCTGGACACAAGTATGGTATAAAATCGGAACGGACCTCAATTCAAATGATGGCGCCGGTAATACCACACCGGGATCTTTTGTATCATCCGGTATTATCAATCTAACTGCTTTTGGGAACAATTTACTCATTCAGTTTTATGGACATTCCGGTTATGGACCCGATTGTTTTGTTGATAATGTATCCGTATTTAATGCTGCTTATGGTACACTTGAAGGATATGTTTATAAATACGGCACAACTACTCCGATTGAAAATGCTTCAGTAGTGATCGGAACCAATAGCGGACTATCAGGAATAGGTGGATTTTATTCAATCCCGGCAGTACTTGTCGGAACCTATAATGTTGATTGTAATGCGACAGGTTATAATGGCGCAACCGCAACAGGTGTTGTAATTTCAGATGGAATTACTACTACGCAGGATTTCTATTTGCAGTGGGCTGAGATTGCCGTGAATCCAGGTTTATTTAATGAATTCATGGCTCCCGAATCCCTGCTGGATAAGACTCTGACCATTACAAATAATGCTCCGGCTGCACTGAATTATAGCTCGAATCTTGAGTTCCTGACAGATGGATTGGAAAACAACAAGGCTGCTGGTGACATACTTTTAGATTTGAATATTGAAGCAGCTACACTTGATGTAGGAAATCTTGGTGCTGAATTTGACGGAGTCTATTATTATGTATCAGGAAGTCATGGCGGAGTTGCCCCATTTAAATTATATAAACTTGATCAAACCGGAGCACTTATTGCAACCTACGATCAACCTGCCCAGGCAACCACAGTTTGGGGAATGCGTGATCTGGCTTATAATGCCGGTTATATTTATGGCGGTTCTGAAGACGGATTCTACCGGTTTGATATAGCCACCGGAACCTTTACTACATTGTTTACAGGAAACCTTGGAATATCTTGTATCCGGGCTCTGGCTTATTATCCTCCTACCGGCAATTTCCTGGCGGTCAACTGGACTGGAGCCATCACTGAATTTAACACTGCAGGAACTGTAATTGGTACATATACAGCACCAGCTGGACTGACAGCAATTTATGGAATGGCCTGGGATAGCTGGAATAACAAACTCTGGTTGTTCGATCAAAGCGGTACACCCGGGACAACATTCTTTGAATATGATATATTAACTCAGGCTTTAACCGGTGTTTCTTATCAGGTTCCATTATTTACCGGATTAACGGCTCAAATTTCCGGTGGTGCTTTCTTCTCACTTACTGCAGCTACAGGTAAAGCCGTACTTGGTGGATTAGTGCAAGGTACTGATGCATCAGCTCTTTCACAGGATCATGTATTCCTGATGGAGCTTAATGTCACTGAAACCTGGCTCAGCATAACTGCAAATGGGTCTGGAACAGTTCCGGGAACAGCTAAAGGCTTTGTTGATGTTACCGTTCATTTTGATGCCACCGGACTTGTTGCCGGTACGGTTAAGACTGCGAATATTGTTATATCTTCAAATGCACTTAATGCACCTACAGTAACAATTCCTGTCACCATGAATGTAGTGGCAGGTTATACAGTCAGCGGTAATGTTTATTATGGAACTACGGGCACAACCAAGCCGATGGCTACTAACACTACAGTTACTCTTAATCCCCACGGCAGTACATCAACGGGTGCAGCAGGGTATTATGAGTTTCTCTATGTTACTGATGGCAGCTACAAACTCTCGGGATCAACCACCAAAATCGATGGTGGATTACAAGCATTCGATGCCACACTGATAGCCCGTTATCTCGGTTCAATTGTAGCCTTCAGTAATTTGCAAAAGAGGGCCGCCGATGTGAACCTTTCGAATACGGTTACCTCATTTGACGGTACCTTGCTTAAGAGGAAGCTTGGAGGCATTGCAACACCGCAATGGACAGCTCCTGCTTATGTATTTGATGGTCCCTTCCCAACGACGCCGGTACTAGACGGTATGCCCGTAACTGTTTCGGGAGCCGATGTAACTCAGGAGTTACGCACGCTTTGTTCAGGCGATTTAAACAGCAGTTATACACCTCCTGCTGAATAAAAAGGCATAAATATCATTCTTTTGCAAACGCCGCTTTTCGCGGCGTTTGCTTTTTCAGATCGGGCTCATTATTAATAGTTGGTTTTTGATATTTTTCTATACATTATATTATATGTGATTAAAATTTCTTTCGGTGCTTGGTTTTGGCTACATTTTATTTTGATGTGCTGGAAGATAATTATTTCTTTTATTGGCGGATCAAAATAAACCATTGAACTTTGCCCGTAGGGCATTAATATCCATAGAAAATAATAATATGTGCAA
>Ga0172368_10007551_pt1 | contig 11332 bp, 13 predicted proteins | sample Lak11m_FD_114540 | JGI IMG/M metagenome (GOLD analysis project Ga0172368, IMG submission 114540) | Freshwater microbial communities from Kabuno Bay, South-Kivu, Congo - kab_022012_11m | ecosystem: Environmental > Aquatic > Freshwater > Lake | place: Democratic Republic of the Congo: South-Kivu...
AGAGCTCGTATAACACTCTGTAGATTCACCTAATGGGCTAGGACCATAATGGCTTGTATTGTAGTTCACCCCAACAATAAATTTATTTGGTAGTGTAATATTTCCTAGATCAAAATCTATTGTGAATCCTTTACCGTTAAAACATGTTGTTCCATTAAACCATCTTCCTCCAGTACAGTTAACACTATCCGTTGAGGGTCTATAAGGCATTGCAAATGTTTGAGTTACTGTAGCAAATTGTGTACCCTGGGTATTGTCTTCATTTACGTTATATAACTTTAATGTAATGGGTGAAGAAAATGTAGCACCTTCGGGTGTGGCGCATGTACCATCATACCAATGTCCTTCTTTGCATGCCCAACTACTCATCATAACAGTAATAACAGGATTAGTTCCCTCTGTACTATTAAGTTGAATTAATCCTCCTAGTTCTTGGAAGGCATATGCCTCTGCCCCCATGCTAGGTACATTACCCGGCATTGGATCGGGAATACTTGTATATTGTACCGTGGTACTTGCAAAAGATACTTTTGCAACTAACCCCAGTATTGAAAGAAATACTAAAATTTTTTTCACGTTTACCTCCTGCCTAAATAAATACAAAAATCCCGCATATGCGGGATCATCTAAATTATTTTTTCTACTAACATTAATATCAGTTTACTTTAATTAGGGAGAGTATTCAATCTGGTGGGCGAAAGAGGACTCGAACCTCCAATCCTTACGGAATACGGTCCTAAGCCGTACGCGTATACCAGTTCCGCCATTCGCCCAAAGTTACTACATTATATCAATAATCTTTATAAATAGGATAAAACAATCTCTTTAAGACTTTGATTCTCTTGTTCTTTTTCTACCTCTTCCATTCTTGCAATAAAGAAGTTAACACCACTCATCCAGTGATTAGGATTAGGGGGTGTGTATATAGGAGCTATTTCAGGTATGGTATCTAAACCCTTAGAAAAATAACCTTTATTTAACCCTTCTCCTACTTTTTCTATAGCTTCATCAAATGACTTAAAAGAGATATATTGCTTACCATGGATACCCCATCCAAAAGGGTTATATGAGTTTGGTATTATCTTTTTACCACAAGTAGACTCCATACAAGATATTGCAGGTAGTATTTTATAATCGATATTATATTTTTCAGCTGTCTTAACAAATGTCTCAGCATGTCCTTTTAGCGGTGATTTGTATTCATCAAAGAATTCTTCTAATACCTCTACTCTACTATCTCTAGTAGTATATTCATTTTGTATTGTATTTTCCTTATCCTTTCCCATGTGTATAGCTGTTATACCAACTAAAATTATGGGGAGATAGATAGATGCTAAGGATAGTAATTTTCTTTGCATAGTTAGGAATTATATCAGTTTAAAAGGCAACCCTCAAACGCTATGGGTTAATTAGAGGAATAATTTTGTATCAAATTACTAAAATAGTCTACTCCTTTGTACCAAGACCCCATTGAAGGGGGTGTATATGTTTCCATTATTTGACTTGTCTCTGTCACCCCTTGTGCATAAAATCTTTTGCTTAAGTATCTAGACATTGTTTCTATACCCTGTACCCAGTTATCAAACATATGCACGTTATCTCCGTACACTGCGTATCCCCAAGCATTATAGGAGGGTTCATTATCTACATAAGGAATCTTTTTTCCGCAACCAGATTCTTGAAATGATATCGCTGCAACAATGTACCAGGGTATGTTGTTTTTATCTGCTTCTCTAACAAATGTTTCTCCCAATCCTTCTAAAGGGCATTTATAATCTCTAAATATATTATCTATTTTTTGGGCTCTTGCGTCTGTAATTGCTATTTCGAACTCTGACTCATGCAAAGATAATGGTTTAGATGCGTATATAGTATATCTATTGTTTATGGAAACCTTACTATTCGTTGGATAAATTACTAGAGTAACCGCTAATAAAATAAACGCAATATGTGAATACATTATCCATTTAATTAAGAGGTTTTTACTTATTTTAATGGTTGGTAGTTTAAACATAGTGTTAGCTATTAGTAATAACTCTATCACATATTATTACTCTGGAACAAATGTCTAATATTATCTTTATTTTGTAATAGACACAAAATATTCGATAGTACTTTTTAATCCTGTATCAAGATTTATTGTTGGTTCCCATTTCAAATGTTTTTTAGCTAGTTCAATATTTGGTTTTCTCTTTTTTGGATCATCTTGTGGTAGATCCTTATAGACAATTTTTGATTTAGCTTTAGTTTGTTCTATTACCTTTTTAGCCAATTCTTCTATTGTAAATTCTCCCGGGTTCCCAATGTTTATGGGTCCGGTTACTTTATCTTGATTCATTAGTTTATACAATCCTGCAACAAGATCACTTACATAACAAAAAGATCTGGTTTGTTCTCCCCCACCATATATTGTTATATCTTCCCCGCGCAATGCTTGGATTATAAAATTAGAAACTACTCTTCCATCATTTTCTGCCATTCTTGGGCCATATGTATTGAATATTCTAACTATTCTAATATCTACTTTGTGTTGTCTGTGATAATCAAAAAATAATGTTTCGGCTACTCGTTTACCCTCATCATAACAAGCTCGAGGTCCTATGGTGTTTACATTACCTCGGTACTCTTCTGTTTGTGGATGTTCTAACGGATCCCCATAAACTTCTGATGTAGATGCTTGGAGTATTCTTGCCTTGTGTTTTTTTGCTAGTCCTAACATATTGATTACACCTTGTGTATTAGCTTTTATTGTTCTAACTGGATTGTATTGGTAGTGAACGGGGGACGCAGGACATGCCAGATTATATATTTGATCAATCATTTCTGTATCTAAATTAATTGGGTCAATAATATCGTGATTTATGAAACTAAAATTTGGATTATCCCTAAGGTGTTTTATGTTCTCTTTACTACCTGTGAATAAATTATCTAAACAAATTACTCTTTCTCCTTTATCTAATAAGTACTCGCACAAATGGGATCCTATAAATCCGGCTCCACCGGTTACAACAATAGTTTTCATATTTACATAATAACATGGATGTAAAAGAGGGCAGCTATACTGCCCTCCCTTCTTACGATAGAGGATAAAGGTCTCTACGGTCTACATACCAAATATTTCCGGTATAGTTTGTTACCGCAATTGCTTCTCCTCTTCGAAATGATGTACAGATAAAGACATGAGACCCTGCAATATCACCTAGGGTGGTATCTCGATCACGTGCTTGTGACGCTAGATACACTTTTTGTCCTGATACCATTCCTTTTGGTATTGGGGATGTTAACAGCCACGCCAGGAGAATTCCCAAGAGGACCAAAATACTTAGTCCCGTAAAGTATTTTCCATAGCATAGGGCCATTATTCCTGTACCCAACAGCAGGGGTACTCCGAACGGACCAATCTTTCTGTAACTCATTACTAAGTCTCCTCATTCAGGTTTAATTGGTTCGTTTATGATATGGGAATATTAATTTGAGATCAATGGGTATGTGAAAGGGGCAGCGTAAGCTGCCCCTTTGTATATCCCTTTATGACTTCACCTTGGTTGCCCAGAAAAGAGTTATGGCTCCGAGGATAAGCATCCCCAGACTCCATTCCCAGTTGGGCTGCAAATATGCCCCCGGGAAGAAGGGATAGACGTATTCGCTGGCGTTGAACAGGCCCAGCAGAACGAGCATGAGACCAAACGTTCGGATTTGAAATTTGTTACTCAGCGTAGGGGTATGAGTGTGTTTCATAATTAGCCTTTCTCCAAAAGTATAGTTAAAGGCATTCTACTCAGTTATTTAAATATAGTCAAAAACCTGTTGTAACCATACTTATCTTTTTCAACAGTTATCTTATGATTTGGGAAATATTTTCTTCCTTCTTCTAATGATATTTCACTATGTGTATCGTCTAATTCTATTATTATGAATCTAGGGGAAATATTCTTTTCAACTATTTGTCTGAAAAGATTTCTATACAATTCAAATCCATCTTTACCCCCATCAAGTGCTAAATGCGGTTCAAAATCTTTTACGGAGGTATCCAACTGTTGAATATATTCAGTTGGTATATAGGGTAAGTTACTAATGACAATATCGTAAGGTGTATTTATGTTCCCTAATAAGTCACTTTGTACAAATGTTACTCTGTTTTCTACCGCATGCTTTCTGGCATTTTCCTTTGCAACGATAAGTGCATTGTCAGAGATATCTGTTGCTGTTACGGAGATATTATCTAATCTTTTTGCGAGTGCTATGGAAATACATCCACTACCTGTTCCTATTTCTAAAATTTTATCCCCTACCCTACTCTGTTTTTCTACTATATATATAATCTTTTCTGTTTCAATTCTGGGTATCAAAACATCTTGGTTAACATTTATTTCAAGTTCACAAAATAATATATAACCTTTTTTGTATGCCTCTGGGTAATCTGTTAGTGACATATAACGTATAACTCTCGACTTCTTTCTCTACTTGCTTTTGATTTATATCTATCCACATGCCTAAAGTGTTTTTTTAAAGTGTTTATAAAATATACAAGGTCTTTTCCATCAAATATCTTCATAACTAACCAACCATCTTTTTTAAGATATAACTTACTTAATTCAAATATTTCTGTATTCAAATCTATACTTCTTCCATGATCTACATCTGACATTCCCGTTGTAGAGGGAGCTATATCTGATATTACTAAATCTACTTTTTCCCATCCTAGTTTTTTGATTTCCTCCCCTACTCTATTTCTATCTGTTATATCGCATACAACCGTGGTTACATTTGGAGCAATAGGTTTAATCTCCTGTATATCTAAGCTCAAAATATGCCCCGTTCTCCCAATCTTTTCAGATGCGTATTGGCTCCAACTCCCCGGTGCTGCCGCTACATCTAGTATATTCATTCCTGGGTTAATAAGGTGATATCTATAGTCCAATTCTTTTAGTTTGTACACTGATCGTGCCCTGTAATTTTCATCCCTAGCTTTTTTTGCTAGTTTATCATTAGGAATATATGGTTTAGACATACTGCTATTTTATCACTTGTGCCTGTGATATACTTTCAAAATCATGGTTTTTAGTGTTTATACACAAGTTAACTCATGTTGTTGCGGATCAATTGAATAATTGGTTTGCAATTTTATTTCTTCTTATTCCCTAAAACAATCTAGATAAAAGGTATTAATTTGCAAATCAATTGCAATATTAGTCTATTTATTTAAGGAGTTTTATGGAGAAACTAACAAAATTAAAATCATTTATGTTTGATAGGGCACAGTATGAAATTGTTGATTTAGAAGGTAATAAAGGTATCCTTCTGGTAGATTATAAGAACAATTCTTATGAAATACAGGGGAATATAATGGAAATATCTAGGTTGGAGCTAGACGCTTTTGCCGAAACTATATTAAAGAGAAAGCATGGGGTTAATTTTGTATCTTAAGGGTCTAGGCGTGTGCTATATGCACACGCCTAGCCTTGGTTAACGCACCTTATAGGTGGGGTACGCTTCGAGGAAGGCTTGTTTGATGGCGGTGCGAGTGCGCCGTTGCCATCCCATTCCTTCTTGCTTTTCCATGCGGAGGTTGTATTCTCCGCTGTGTGCCGGACGCGCGGCGCTGGTAACCCCGGGAACCTTTCTCAATGGGGTTAACGCGGCGATATCGGTGGGGAAACTGCCCCGAACGGTAACCTTGTACATCTGAGGTTGCCCAGCTTCCTTGGGGAGTTTTTCGAAGCTGATATCTTGGATATGAATGTCCATAAATCTTCTCCTAGTTAGAATACTTGCTGCGGATATTCTAGTCTTTTTTTATTGTGTTAGCAACTTATATAAGTGTATTCTTAATGATTTTATACATAGGCTAATTATTATAGTTATCAGCCCTATAAGGCTATAAAATAATCCTTTGTAGAAATGTATTGGAATATATTCCATTTGTATTTTATGTATGCCCTTTTCTAAATTGAATTTAAGGAATAGATCTTCCTTTGTGGAGGTGAAAGCTCCTTTTCTATTATCTATTATTATTTTCCAACCTTCATAATTTCTTATCTTTGTGGTTACTTCTATCGGAGCATTGTTTTGTACTTCAAACTTTATTATTCCTTCCTCTATACGTGTATTAGTTGTATCTATATTCAATAATAGCCTATCGTTTGTATTTATGTTCTCTACGGTAATTCCATTTACTCTATTAGATATTCCCAAATTATTAGATGCCTCATTAGTTATTCCTGAATCTAAAACCCTTCGAGCACTTTCGAAACCATTATCGTTCAAATATTTAGTATATTTAACATCTTGAAATGGTCCCGCGTATCCAAATATATTCCATGTTTTGTAGTACAGTGGCCTATTAGCTACATAATCATTGTTATATACTACTGACCTTTTTCCACTTTGGTTTTCTAATACTTTTTGTAATTCAATATTTATTAACCTATCCCGAGGCATTAAATTACTTTTCAATTGTATTTGCCCAAATATTGTTAGGTCAGATATCAACAGTAATACGAGGATATATTTATAAATATGTTTTTGTTTTGTAATTAAAAGGATAGCTGATATTAATGTCCCAACCAATAGTATGAAATATAACCAGAAGATATTATCTTGAATAATTCCCTTGTTTATAAAAAGATGTGTAAATAATACTTTGCTAAGATATATTCCACCATTTCTTATCTCTAGCCAGATTGCAAATAAAATAGGTGGGATTATATACCACATATCTTTTTTGGTTATTTTTATCTTTGGATTATTTATGAAATTGCCTGCACACAATGCAATACAAAAAGATACAAAAAACCACATTCTGCTCCAGTATCTAAATATATTTAGTGGGGGTATATCAAATAGTTTTTGCAATGGTGAGTATTTTAAGAATGCAAACATTACAAACACCCACAGAGAAGATGCTATTAATACCTTTAATTTCTTATCTTTTAAAGAGAAAAATCCAAATACCCCTAATATGAGAGATGTGATTCCTACGTAGTAGTATGTTTCATGTAATAACCACCATTCTGATATTTTCTTTCCTATGTATTCATCTGGTATACCAAAAGCAAAGGGATATATAGTTGTAATTGTTAGAGTCGGTGTCCAAGATCCTTCTGTAAAGTTAAAATTCTTTTCTTCTCCCCTTGCCCCTGCATTGGCTAAATAAAATGATGGAATAAATTGAGGTAGGATAAGGATTATAAATAACACTAAAGTACTTATCCAAAACATTATTATTCTTTTTATATTAGGTAATCCATATATTAAGGAAAATATTCCTTGTGCAATAAAAGAATATACTACAGCGTTTACAGAACCATAATAAAATCCAAGAGCATTTATTACACTATGTAGTAGTAGATACTTAAGTTTTTTATTTTCAAAGAATTCATAAAGAAAATAAATATTTGCTGGGAGTAACATGGTTATATAAATAATGTTGGGATGCATCATCTTTACTAAATGAAAGAACGAGAAGTAGTAAATAAAATGAGTTACTACAGAGGAAAGAAAATCAAATTTTATTTTCCTTAAGAATTTAAAGAGATAAATAGAACCAACAAAATAGACCAAAAAATGTTCAATCTTAAAGGAGCTAACAAATCCAAATAGTAATACTAATAGAATACGTACAGGGTTTAAATATCCTGCTTGTCCGTCTGCATATATTGGATATCCTGCGTACATTCTTTCTGTCCAAGACGGATAACGGCCATCTAAAATATTTTCTTTTAAGTAGTGTGCATAGGGGTAATGTAATCCCTGCATATCATTACCTTTTATTGCCGTGGGAGTGAATAAATATATTGAATAAAATATTACGTATACCAAAATAATGTATATGATATTTTTGTGTTTTTCCACAGTAACATCTTAACATGAACCAAAATTGACCATGTACTTTAAAGAGATTACAATGTCAGCAGAAAATATCTCAATGAGGAGTAGATTATGTTTCAATTCGAAGGCGATACCACGTATGAAATTACGTGGATAATCCTCTGGTTTGTGATAATAGGTATTCTTACCCTATTCTCCAATCCAATTAAGAATGAAAGCAGGTGGTCCACTTGGATCAAATGGTCCCTCTCCCTGAGTGCTGGGATGCTTTCCCGGTACTTCTTTTTCTTGTTCCTTCTTGTAGGAACATACAACTGGGTGAGAGGGAAACCGATGGAAGACAGCAGATGGCTCCACGGAGCCGCCTTCTTATCCCTTGTGGCACTCTTTGTGCCTTTCATCTAACTATGGGTGTCTCCGGTTGGATCGTATCCATCGGATATACTTCTTCTTCAAAAGGTTTAACTAAAGCTCTCCAATTTGTCTCAAAGAACCCTGTTCTTAAATACCATTTATAAGATGCTAGTTCTTCTGATGCGTTCAACCAAAGTCCACCATAACCTTTTGATCTTGCATGGTATTCCGCTGTAGATAGTAATTTTTCTCCGATGCCCTGTTTATGCATAGAGGGTGATACAGCTAGTATATCTATATACAATTCCTTGTGGTCTGCTACATTATCCTCTTCCCCAGTTAGTACTCCTACTATATTTCCATCTATTTCTGCTATCCAACAAGACTCTTCATGATAGTGTTGTTTTAATCTATCTTCTGCATAGGGGTTTTTCCATTCTTCGTTTACAGAGTTAAAAGAGTCAATAAAAACTTGTGATGCAATGGGAATATCTTCTAATTTCATGTTTCTGATGATTATATCCATATATTTTATGGTCGGAGTGACAGGACTCGAACCTGCGACCTCACGCTCCCAAAGCGCGCACTCTAGCCAACTGAGCTACACTCCGACAGTATACACAGGTATTTTATCATTAAAATGGGGTTTTTTCTCTTAGAAAATGAATAAGGCACGTGTTTACAAGAGATGATTTTCTTGGTTTACACGTGCCTTTGTATTGTAGGAGCTCAGTAAGGGATTCGAACCCTCAAGAAGGTAGCATCAAGTTTTAACCTCAATGTACATCCAGGTGCCCACTCAAAGAGTTTGGAATCACCTTTTCTGCCATGTTCCCATAGAGATTAGTCTACATTTAGTTGTTGCCAAATAAATGCTCCATATATCCTTTCGAACATTTGGAGATGGGTACTGAGCCTGCATGTATTATACACTATAGGTCGTAGAATTACAAATCTGGTATAAGTTCATTCAAATTTATGTCCATTGATTTCGACTCATATGTAAGCTTGGAGTTTTTAACAAGATCTATAAGATGTAGTTTTATAGTGTATGTGCATATTTGATCTATAGGGCATTCTGGTGCAGTTGTATCCTTTTTATCTATATTTCTTGAGAACTCTGTTATTACAAAGAGATCATTACTCAAAAAATAACCCCTATCAAAGTAGCAATTAGCTCGTAATGAACAATCTAATATTCTAGCATCTATAATCTTATCCTCTTTCTGACCATAAAACCTAACTTCATTTGGTTGGTAGTAGTCCCCATTTGGAGATAGTGAATCTCTTACCTCATGTCTGTAATCTAAGAACTCTCTCTCACTTGGAGAGAATACTATATGCTTTATATCCCTGTTCTCTTGAATTGTTTTATTAAACTCATCTTGTTTCCCCTCTTCTTCTATTGAGGTTATCTTTATCCATTTAGTATTATATATTTGGGTTTCTTCTTTCAGTTTAAAATCATCTGCAGCCACCTCCACTTTATTATTCTTCAAGTTGGTTATCCACCTTTGAAATGCTCTTTCCCCTTCAACCTTTTCGGGTAGTTTTGTATTGTCTACTGCCTTTTGTTCTAAAACATTTGATGTTACCCCAGCGACTATTAGTAATAGTATAGAAAAGAATAAAAAGTACTCTAGCTTAAAAGAAAATTTTTTCTTACCCATGCATATATGTTACCATGAAACGTATATGCTCTTAGTTCATGGATTTGCGGGAGGTATTACTACCTATTACGTTTTAAAAGCAAAAAAGCATTTAAGATTCTCTGATTTTCAAATGCACGTCCTTTGGTTTTTGGGAGTACTTGGAGGTATATTCCCTGACTTTGATATTGTATTTGCTGTATTAGATCCCACTGTAGAACATCGCAGACTTATTACACATAGTACTATTCCCTACGCGTTATTATTCGTCTTAATAAATTTAATTTGTTACTTTGGTAAAGAATTGCAAGGTAGGAAACACTTTATACTAATGGCTAATTTAGTATTTTTCTTAGGTGTAGTTAGTCATTTAGTTATAGACTATTTTGTAGGTGGTTTATCTTTATTTTCTCCAATTACAACTCATTACTTTGGGTATCGGTTGCCTTTTTCGGCAAAGATACCTCAATGGCAACTTAGATATTTTGATTCACCATATATGGTGGCAGAAACAATTGTAGCTTTATGGTTTTTAGATTTAAGAAAACATATTAATTCTTTTGTGGGTAAAAACTTACCAATATTCTTTTTTGTAGTAGCACTTTTAGCTACTTTATTTCTCATGTTTATTCAAAAATAATCCCACCCAAAAAGCTGCCTCTCTGGGTGGGTGATGTTACGCAAAGCTAGCGCAATACGTAACGGGATAATCCATATCTGGATTTTTGGCTAAGAATGCCTTTGTTCTTGTCATTGCCATATTTCTCAACATAGCGTCCCAGGTAGTGACCCAATACGGTCGATTATTCCTAAGTTGTTCCCTTCGTCTTTCAAAGAGTTCTTCTAAGGCGTATATGTTCCCCTCTGCTTTTTCTCTTAATGCGGCTGCGATATCCGGATGAATCAACCAGTGATGGTATTTGCACATTAAAATGAGATTTTGAGGAGTATGGGGATCTTTACCTGTTTGATATACAAGCGCTCTTTTTGGCCAGATATGATGTACCTCAGTGCCCTCTCTTCCACATGTAGCGAAGGCAACTGGTATGCCTGGTATGTAGAAGGTAGGCATCTGGCATACATTTAGATCTCTCCGGTATATCCATTTCCTTTGTGTAGGTGATGGGGCATCCGGATACGGGTCGCACTCAGCTCCCATTCGTCTCTCCTTCTTTGGTTATTAAGGTTCTTGCAGATATAAAAAAAGAAGGCTGTTAGGCCTTCTGTTCTAGTCTGCAAAACTATGTGTAATGATCACACATCGGATATTCATATAGAAATTATATATACATAATTTGGAAAAAGAAACAGCAACCATGCCCGAAGATGAGAGGGTAAAATCCATTTGTACCGCCTGCGCTACTACTTGACCTGCTACCACCACTCCCAGAACAGAACCTACCACTACCTGAACCGAAACCTCTACCCTCAGGTCCACGGGTGGCTATCTAACAAGTTATCCTTGCAAAGGGATATTTCGTTAGAAGACCGATACCCAA
>Ga0172368_10007552_pt1 | contig 11332 bp, 8 predicted proteins | sample Lak11m_FD_114540 | JGI IMG/M metagenome (GOLD analysis project Ga0172368, IMG submission 114540) | Freshwater microbial communities from Kabuno Bay, South-Kivu, Congo - kab_022012_11m | ecosystem: Environmental > Aquatic > Freshwater > Lake | place: Democratic Republic of the Congo: South-Kivu...
TTCGGCGAGGGGGGCGTCGGCAGGGTCAACTCTCCCCCAGCAATCACCTGCGCCTGCCAAAGATAGGCCATTTCATCCTCGATGTGCGCCAGGCGTTCGAATATCCGGTCGTGTACCAGGAACGCCGCCAGGACTGCCAACAGGCTGATCAGCAATGCAATTCGGTCGGATCTTGACATAGGCTAGCGGCTGCGAATGCTTGTTTCGGGCGAAGGAAATTTCATGGCATTAAACGGGGTTGGTTCCACTAACCCCAATCATCCTCAGGGCTTCCAATGCAGATGCATGGAGTATGCCATTTGAAGCCAGGATGCCGCGGTTATGAAGGAGCGTCCGCCCAGCGCTGAAATCGAGTTCTTTTCCATCCAAATCGCTGATTTGCCCTCCAGCTTCTTCCAGCACAATGGCGCCAGCCGCCTGGTCCCAAATTTTTTCGCGATAATCCGGTTGGGAAGCGGAAAGCAGCCGTAAAATCAGGTCCCCGCCTCCGGCTGCCAACACACTGTATTTGGCCTGGCTGTCCATCATCACCGGTTCGGCTTGAATGCCCATCGCCTGGGCAAACATATCGATCTGGCTCACATTGGTGTGGCCTGACTCGACCGAGCGCAATAGACGCGCGAACGCTGGATTCGAACGATCCGAGACCCGCAGCGATGTTGGGTATCGGCGCGCTTTCATTTCTGACGGATGGTTTTTATCCGCGGGGTTGGTGTAACCAACCTCGATCGTCCACGCGCCTTGCCCACGCGCAGCGACGATGATCGACCCGGCGCCGTCCATTGAGGGAGTCATCCCATCGACCAGGTTTGGGCAACCCAGCACTCCGATCTGGACTTTATTCTCCTCGACCAGCGCTAATGCCACGGCGTATTGGTCCCGGCGCAAAAATCCTTTTGTGCCATCGATCGGGTCCAGCACCCAAAATCGCGCCGGATGGTAATTATCCGCCGGGATTGCTTCGTACCTCGCAATGACATTTGCCGGGTTTGCTTCACGGCTCGCAATGACATCCGTTCGGCCCCGGTCGATCCAGGCGCAGACCTGCTCGGGGGTCGATGGGCCAAAATGCTGGCTAAAAAAGCGGGTAACCTGCTCCAGCGTCTGCTCGGCTGCCGGCTCTCTTAATGCCTGGGCGTTCTCCTCGGCCACCAGCGCATCAGAGGGAAAAGATTCCGCCAGCAGGCGCGCAATCAATGCCTGCACAGCATAATCGGCTATTGTGACCGGGGAGCGGTCCTGCTTGAGCAGGGCAGGCAAGACCAACTCCGCCTGGATCTGGCGCGCCAGCCGGGTAGCCTGTCGCACCGATTCCAGCGCAAATCGGATTTCTGGCGAGTCTAATTGAAGCATAGGGCTTTCCTTTATATCTTACAGAATATCATCATTGTCGTGTTATATTGCGGACATTTTCAGCCACACCGGTCAGGTCATAGGTCATGGCGCCTTTTATCCGAACCGGAACAATCTGGCCAACGGGCAGCCTGCCTTTGATGATCACCATTCCATCGATCTCCGGGGCATCCCGATACGAACGTCCCAAGGATAAACCAGCCGATTTCTTTTCACCGCCGCCATATCCCTCAACCAGGACATCGAGCGTGCTTCCGACCAGGGCCTGGTTATTTTGGAGCGAGATCGAAGACTGGCGCTCCATCAACCGCTCGTAGCGATCCTGCTTGACTTCGGCAGGGATCGGATCCCCGAGCGGCTCACTGGCTGTGCCCGGCTCGAACGAGAACTGAAAAGCGCCCAGGCGGTCAAAACGGATTTCTGCGATGAAATCGAGCAGGGTTTGGAATTCTGCTTCTGTTTCGCCCGGATACCCGACGATAAAGGTGGAACGTAGGGCCAGCGCAGGAATCGCCTGGCGCATTTTTTGTAATGTGTTGTAGACCCAGTCTATGTTGGCCGGTCGGAGCATGCGCTGCAAGACAGCGGGGTGGGCGTGTTGTAGAGGCATATCCAGGTAGGGCAAAATCTGCGGATGGGAGGCGATCACGTCGATCAAGCGGTCGGTTACATAGCCGGGGTAAGCGTACATCACCCGGATCCAGTCGATCTCCGAGGCAGCCGCGCAGATTTTTTCCAGTAAAACTGCCAGACCGTCTTTGACCCCCAGGTCATGCCCATAATCAGTGGTATCTTGGGCGATCAGGATCAGCTCATGTAGCCCCTGTTCTTGCAGGAATTGCGCCTCTCCGAGGATGGCCTCTAGCGGTCGGCTGACCAGCCCGCCTTTGATCAACGGGATGGCGCAGAAAGCGCATGGCCGGCGGCAGCCATCTGCAATTTTCAGGTAAGCGCTGGCCCCCTGCACAGCGACCATCCGGGCCGGTTGTTTGACCTGCTCCTCACCGGGAGCGTCGCCCGGAAGATGGTAGCGCGGTTGGGGTCGATGATTCTCCCGCAGCGTCTGGACGAGATCGACAATCTCCATCCAATGACGCGTCCCCAGGATTCCATCGATCCCTGGGACCTGGCGGGCTACTTCCATCCCATAGCGCTGAGTCAGGCAGCCGGCGGCGATCAAGATCTGGCCCTTTCGCTTGTGCGAAGCCAGATCGCCCAACACCTCAAGCGACTCTTCTTTGGCCGGACCGATGAAACCGCAGGTATTGACGATGAGAATGGCTGCTCGTTCCGGTCTTTCACTCAACTGATAACCCGACCCGGTCATCAGTTGGGTCATAGCGCTGGAATCGACGGTATTTTTTGCACATCCAAGCGAGATTATGTGAAAAGTCTTTGGATTCATGCTTACCTGTAAAACTGGTTTCGGGTCAAGATTCTGTTATTGCATCAGTTACGGCGCGGGGGTTTGCGCGACCGCGGTTGCGGTTACGGGCAGAGTCTGGGTTGGTGTGGGCGTCACCGTTGGCGTGGGGGCAAAGACCCCTTGCGATGTATAGACCTGATGCGCAATCTGACCGGGTTCGCCCATCAACCCCAGGTCGGCGCCATTAAAAAACACTTGCAATGCCGCGCCATTTCCGGTGAGCACTTCCACCTGAGAATCGCCAACGAATGGATAAGCGCTGCCTGGTATTACCCGGCCCTCGAATTGGATTTCTCCATCGACAGTAACCCGTATCCAGGCTCGCTGCTGAATTGTCAGATAAACCTGCACTGCCGACTGCGTAGCGCCGGATTCTGGCGGAGCCCCCTCCTCGGGCGTTCCGGTAACAATTGACAGGGTTGGAAAAAGCTGAGCCACGGGTGGGCTGGTGGGGGTAAAAGGTTCCGGAGTCGGCGTTTCGGAGGGCGTGGCGGTAGCCAGCAGGACCTCTGCGATTGACGGGGCAGTGGGAGAAAGTTCGGTGTTCGAGATCATCGAGAAGACGCGAATAACACCCCAAAACAAAAAACCAATCAAGAAGACCGCCAGGATCCCACCGATCAGGAAATCTGGAGAGAAGAACCGGCGCGCCAACTTCGTTGATAATCGTTGAGCGCCTTCGGGAGGATTTGGACTATTCGGCGGGTAGGACCCATCCTGCGGGATTGCCTCGTTCCTCGCAATGACATCCGAATGACTGTTCCCTGGCAGGACCACCTGGCGGGCTTTGAGCTGGGTTTGCAACCCCTCTGCAAACAGCAACAATAATGTATCCGGATTCAGCCCAAGGAAGGCGGCGTAATTATTGAGCATTCCGCGCCCCTGCACCGGGGATGGCAAGCCCGCTTGATCGCCGGCTTCGAGCGCGACCAGATAATGCTGGCGTAAGTGGGTATGGCGTTCCACATCCTCTAACGAAAGCCCCAACAACTCACGCCGACGCTTGAGCTGTTGCCCAATGTCAACAAAGATCGCCTCGGCTTTTTGCTGCAAGAGCCCGGCAGCTTGCTGCGCGCTGTCCGGTTTCCCGCCGCCATGCTGAACTTCTTGCGCGCCCGATTCCTCCTGCGCAAGGCTCTCTGCCCGGATGGGGTTGATCCGAGCGTTTGCATCCATTGCAGAACCCGGTTCAGCGATATTTGTTTCGCCGCCGATTAGCGCTTCGCCATCCAGACCGAGGTAATCGGCGTACGCCCGAATAAAACCGCGCTTATGGACCAGCGACGGCAACAATTCGAATTGGTCCGCCTCAATCGCCTGCAAATAGTGGGCGCGGATGCGGGTGGCGGATACCGCCTGTTCAATGCTTAGATTGCGCGCTTTGCGCGCCTGGCGGAGTTGTTGGCCAAGCGTGCCGGTGCCCGTCATTCGTTAAGCAATTTCTTCAGCGGCGCCTGTTTCGACCGGGCTCTCAACCTCAAGCTGATTTGTTTCCTGGGGTTGGTGTTCCAAACCCTGCTCTTCTTTGGCTTGAGCGATCTGGATCACTTCGCCTTCGCGATGCACGATTACGGTCACTTCCGGAATCAGGTCAACGGTCAAGCGAGCGCGCACGATGTGGTTGCCAAGCGTGCGAATCGGTTCGAAGTCCAAATGGCGCCGATCGACTTCGACCCCGGATTTCTGCTTGATCGCATCTGCGATCATCGCGGGGGTGATCGAGCCATACAGCTTGCCGGTCTCGCCGGCTTTGGCCGGGAAGGCCAGGGTCAGCTTCGACAGGATCTCGGCTACGCCGCCCATCTCGTTATTCAAGACGGCGCGGCGGGTATTGGCCTGGGTACGGATGTTCTCAACCCGAGCCATAGCGCCCGCAGTCGCAAGCACTGCCAGGCCCTGAGGAAGTAAGAAGTTGCGCCCATATCCATCAGCTACTTTCTTAACATCCCCCGCTCGACCCAATTTATAGACGTCCTTAATCAACAATACTTTCATTATTCAAGCCCTTTCAGACAAAAATGTCTCTGAACGAAGGGTACTACGTTCAGAGCGTAACCGATCGGGTGGATACCTGAGCAGTTGCAACGATTCTACCAGGGATAGCAGGATTCTGCAACCTGAAAATGCTCACTCAAATAAATCCACCTCTCTTAATCCCTTGCGCGCTTCTGGATAGGCGCGCATAAATTGCTCCTTTGCGCCGATCCAGCGCCAGATCCAGCCGATCGGGCCGCGCCGCGGCGGGCCGCCTTCAAGCTGGCTGGCATGACAAGCGCCGGCGGCATCGCGCTCCGCGATCACCGAGCGGGTATCGATCCAGGCGTGGGTAGGAAAACTGCCCTGCTCCACCAGCGCTTTGAAGTCGATATCGCCATTGCGCCCGAACTTACGCGGGTCGCGGCCGAACAGCGGCATCAGGTTCACCGCCAAACGCAGCGCCCCTTTCGGGAAGACATGATAATACAGCTTCTGAGGTTGATAGGCGCTCAATCCGTCCGGATCCTGGTAATTCGGGTCGCCGGACAGGTGGAAGGCCTGGGTGGTCGCCCGCTGAATGGCGATGTGATCCGGGTGCATATACCCGCCGATCGGGTCGAAGGTGACCACCACCTGCGGCCTCAACCTGCGAATGTAGGTTACCACCTTCCCGACCACCTGCTCAAGTGGAGCGTTGATCAGCGCCGCCGAATTCTGGTTGTCCTTCGATCCACTCATCCCGGAATCGCGGTAATCCAGGTAATAGACGCCGGTTAAACCCAGTATCCCGGCTGCGCAGCGCAGCTCAGATACACGCCGGTCAGCCACAGAGTTGAAGCCTTCCAGGCACTCCGCGCTCACTTCGCCCGCCTCGCGCGGGTCGCGCAGATCAGATGCACCTGTACGCCGCGGCGGGAATATAAAGCCAACGTGCCGCCCATCCCAAACGATTCGTCGTCCGGATGAGCCAGCACGGCCAGGAGAATTCTGTCCATATTAATCTACCCTCTTCTTTCGGCGGACTTTAATCGCCCGGCGAACTTCTGACGGAACTTGGCTACTTTTGGCGCGACAACAACCTGGCAGTAACCCTGGTAGGGGTTGTTCTTGAAATATTCCTGGTGGTAGTCTTCCGCGATGTAGAAAACGTCGAATGGCGCCACCTGCGTCACAATCGGCGCATCCCAGATGCCGGCCGCCTCGATTTGGGCGATTACCTGTTGGGCAGTCTTCTTCTGCTGCTCATCCAGGTAATAAATCGCTGAACGGTATTGCGATCCCACATCCGCGCCCTGACGGTCCGGGGTGGTGGGGTTGTGGATGGTGAAGAAGATTTCGAGGATTTCTTGATATGAGATCACCGCTGGGTAATAAGTTACCCGCACCACTTCGGCATGCCCGGTCACCCCGCTGCACACTTGCTGATAATCCGGGTGGGCGGCATGCCCGCCGGAATAACCAGACTCCACGCTCAACACCCCCTGGACATCATCAAACACTGCTTCCAAACACCAGAAACAGCCGCCAGCCAATATGGCGACCTCTTGCTTTTCTGCTTCCAAACGATGTTGATTCTCACCTGCAATATTCATTCCAATACCTCCAAATTGTCTATGATCGATCGTTCTTGTTCAAACCACCCGCACGGTGCTCCCAAGCTCTGTTTTTTGCACCTCGATCCGGGAGGGGAAAGCGTCTTTCAATTCCTCGATGTGGGTGATCACCAGGATTTTGGCGAAGTCGCTGCGCACCAGGTTGATCGCCTCGATCAAACGCTGGCGGCCCTGGGCATCCTGGCTGCCAAAGCCTTCGTCGATGACCAGAGTCTGCAAGCGCGCCCCGGCCCGCTGAGCCAGCACCTCCGAGAGCGCCAGGCGGATGGCGAAATTGACCCGGAAGGCTTCTCCGCCGGAGAACATCTCGTAATCCCGCCGCCCAGCGCCATCGCTGATCTGGATATCGAGCGTCTCCTTCAAGTCCTCGCGGTTCTTTTCTTTGAATTTGGCCTGGGTGACGAACTGGACCGACATCCCGCCGCCGCTCAGCCGCTCGAGGGTCTGGTTGGCCCGGCTCTCGATCTCGGGTAACGCCTGCTCGATCAGCAGAGCCGGGACGCCGTCTTTACCAAAGGCGCGCTCAAGCTGTTTATAACGTTGCGCCTGGCGGGCGCTGTCTTCGCGCTGGGCTTCCAGGGCGGCGCGCCTTTGCTTCAGCCCATCCAACACCTGCACCCGCTGGCGGGCGCTGCCCACCTCCATGCGCAGGCGGTTCTCCTGCTCCTGAAAATCTTGTAATCTGCTTTCGACTTCGTCCAGGTCTGGAGTCCGGGCTTGAGCTTCAGCCAGAGACTGGGCGGCTTTGGCGTAGTCCTGGCGAATGCGCCCGGTCTCATCCTGGGCCTGACTGCGCTGTTCTTGCAGGTCGGCGATCTCGCGGTCGAGCGGAGCCAGGGCGGCTCTTGCCCGCTCCATCTCGTTCAGGGCGGCTTCGCTGGCCTGCCCGGCTTGCTCAGCCTGGCGCAGGCGGTCGTGGGCGGCCGCGTCGTAGCCAATCACCTTCAACTCGGCATCCACTTCGGCCAACCGGCGGCGGGCTTCCAACGCATAGCTCTCTTGATCCAGTCTTTGCTGCAATTCGACCAGGCGGAGGGCGGTCTGGATCTGCCATTCGGAAGCCCGGCGGGTATGCGTTTCGATTTGCTGCTCCAATTGGGCGATGCGGGCGGTATGCTGGCGGATCTCGTTTTTGGCCAGGTTCAACTGGTTGATTTGCGTTTCCAGCCGGCTCAAATCGACTTCGATCTGCTGCAAGCGGGTCTTGTTATCGCGGAATCGATCGCCCATCTCGTTTCCTTCGGTGTTCAGGCGCTCGATCAGCGCCAGGCGCTCGTCCGCCCCAAGCGGCTGACCGCACAGAGGACATTCTGCCGAGCGATGTTCTGTATCGCCGCCTTGCCCGCTCTGTTCAAGCCGATTGATCCGTTCTTTTAATTTATCCATCTCTGGCTTCAGGCTGGCGTTCTGCGCCCGCAGGTCGGCTTGCTGCTGGCGGGTCGCTAGCCGCGTCTGCTCTAACTGCGCGCTTTGCTCCAGCTTGTTTTCAGCTTGCGCTAGCTCAGCTTTGACCGTTTGAAGCTGGCCTGTGAAGCCCTCGGCCTGACTCAGCCCGGCCTGGATTAGGTCTCTCTCGTTCAGCAGCCCTTTCAGCTCCTGCTCCAAACGCGCTTTTTCGGCCTGGATGTGCAGGCGCGGTTCCTGGCGCTGTTTTTCAAACTCGCGGAACTGCTCGGCTACCTGCTCGATCTGGGCTAGCTCGGCTTTGACAGCCTGCCAGGCCGCGTGATCTTGCTCAATTATATCCGCCCGCTCAATAATCTCCTTGAAGGTCTGCTGTTCCTGGCTGCGGCTCTCCAGGCGGGCGGCGGTCTGCTCAAGGCGCCTCTCGCTGGCCTCAAGCTGGCGGGCGAACGCGTCCACCATCCGGGCCTGCTCGTGCAGGCGGGTCGCATCCTGGCGAGCGGTCTTGACGAGCTGCTCCTGCCCCTGGCGCAAGCCCTCCAGCCGCTTGAGATCGGATTGTAATTCTTTCAAGCGGCTGAGGCGGGCAGGTTCCTCGGTCAACTCGGCTGCGATCTCGCGCATTTGGCCGTCCAGCCCGGCGATCTCGGCCTCGACCATCCTGCGCCGCTCGCTCGCTTGCTGGCGATAGCTCTCCCAGATTTCCAGCCCGAGGATGCTGCTGAGGATGCGCTTGCGGTCGCCCGGGCGCTGCTGGGTGAACTGGTCGGCTTTGCCCTGCAGGAAGAAGGAGGCGTTGGTGAAGGTCTCGTAATCCATGCGCAGGGTGCGCTGGATTTTGGCTTCGGTCTCGCGCAGGGTGTGTTCGGTCAACGGCTTCCAATTCCCGGTTTCTTGCAGGATCTGGAATTCGAGCGCCATGGTTTTCTCGCGCGGTTTGATCCGGCGCACCTGGTAGGTATTGCCCTCATAGGAGAAGACCAGCCCGACCTCCGCCTGGGACGAGCGGCTATGGATGAGCGAATCGTCGCGCTTGCGAGCCTGGCCGAACAGCGCCCAGGTGATCGCGTCGAGCAGCGAAGATTTCCCGGCCCCGTTCGGCCCGGCAATGCAGGCTAAGTCGAAGCCGGTAAAATCCAGCTCCACCGGCTCGCGGTAGGAGAGGAAACCAGCCAGGAATAAGTGGATTGGGATCATCGCATGCTTACGCTCTCAACTTAGCGCCCAGCTCTTTCTCCACCTCGCGCACAATCCGCTGGCGGATTTTTAGCACTTCGTCATCCGTCAGGGTCTTTTCGGAGGACTGATAGGTCAGGCTGTAAGCCAGGCTTTTCTTGCCTTCGCCGGTCTGCCCGCCGCGGTAGACGTCGAACAGGCGCAGCCCGGCCAGGGTTTTACCGCCAGCCCGCCGGATCACAGCTTCCACTCGCTCGGCCGGGATAGCTTCGTCCAGTATCAGCGCCAGGTCTTCCAGCACCGGCGGGTAAGCCGGGGTTGGCTCGATGGTGAAGCGAGTGGGGGCGAGGGCGCAGATGGCGGTTAAATCCAGGTCTGCTGCCAGCAGCGGCGCATCCGGCAGCTCGTAATGGCGCCTGACGAGCGGATGCAGTTCTCCGATCACGCCCAGTTCAATCGGAGAGGAGATTGCTTCGTTGTGGAATGCCTGACTGCCGGCGGGCATTCCAATCGCAATGACATCCGGTTCACCGGTCTGGATCAGGATGCGGGCGCATTTTCCTGGGTGCATGGTGGAAGCCGCTCCAACAAGCGCCTCAATTGGCGCAAAGCGGGCCGCAGGCAGGTGCAGCCCGTCCAGCAACGCCTGCACAATCCCCTTCAGGTCGTAGAAATCCATTGCGGAGCCGCCCGCACTCCCGGCGCTGTCCCAGAAAGGCGGCTCGCGCCTGCCGGTCAGCACGATCCCCAGGCGTTCGGTCTCAAACGGCAGGTCTCCATCCGCGTTCGCAGTGAAAACCGGCCCGATCTCGAAGAGGGCGATCCGCTCAGTCAGGCGGTCAGACGACCGCCCGACTGAGGCCAGGCGGGCATTGCGCTCGACCACTTCGAGCAGGCTGGAGAGCAGCGAACGGCGCAGCACATTTCGGTCGTTGGCGATCGGATTGGCCACCCGGACATAGCGTTCTGCATCCAGATCGGTCTGATCCGGCAGCAGGCGGGCTTCCCGTTCCGGCGATGTCATCCGGTACGAGACCACTTCCTGCAAACCCAGGTTTACCAATAGTGTGCGCGCTTGCTCCACCCGCTCCAGGGTTGGGTTGCCAAGCTGGTGCGGCAGTTCGTCGGCGAGGCGCGTCTCCGGGATGCGCTCGTAGCCATATACCCGGGCGATCTCCTCCATCAAGTCGGCCACCCCGGTGATCCCTTCACTGATGTCCAGGCGGTGATCGGGTGTAGTCGCGCGCACGACCTCGGCGCTGATTTCTACCTTGAATTCCAGCCGCGCCAGCATCTCGCCGATCTGGGCCGCGCTCAGTTCGATCCCCAGCCAACGCTTGACCTGAGCCGGGGTAATCTCGATGACCGGGTCCAGCGGCGGGAGCGGGTAATTGTCCACCAACCCCTGGCAAACCACGCCGCCAGCCCAGAGCCGCATCAGCTCTAATCCACGCCCAACGCCGCGCGGCGCCATGGCCGGGTGCACCCCGCGCGAGAAGCGATAAGCCGCTTCGGATGGCAGCTTTTGGATATTGACCGTGCGGCGCACGTTGATGAAATTCCAGGCCGCCCCTTCGAGCAGCACATTGCGGGTGTGTTCGCTGATCTCAGATTCCAGCCCGCCCATCACGCCCGCGATCGAGAGCGCCCCGGCCGTGTCACATACCAGTACGCTGAAATCGTCGAGCGTGCGCTCCACGCCGTCCAGGGTGGTCAATCGCTCGCCTTGTTTTGCCCGGCGGGTAATGATCGTCGGCGGCTTTCCGCCGGCGCGTTGGATCAGCACATCGTAATCGAAGGCATGCAGCGGCTCGCCGACCTCCAGCATGGCATAGTTGGTGGCGTCGACCAGGTTGCTGATCGGGCGCATGCCGGCCAGTCGCAGGCGGCGCTGCACCCAATACGGGCTGGGGCCGATCTGCACATCCCGGATCAGCCCGACCACAAAGCGCGGGTTCAATTCCGGCTCCTCAATGACAAGCATCGCCTGACCTTCGATCGAAGGTCCGGTAGCTGAGAAATTGGTATCCGGCTGGCGCAGCGGCCTGGCGGTGATGGCGGCGACTTCGCGGGCGACGCCGAGCATATTCGCATCCCGGGCGATGTTGGGCGTGATGGCGATCTCAAAGACGGCGTCGCCCATATACTCCACCAGCGGCATACCCACCGGCGCATCCGGGTCGAGGATGATCACGCCAGCATGTTCCTCCGAGATGCCCAGCTCCTTCTCCGAGCAAATCATTGAATACGAGTCGACTCCGCGGATCTTGGCGCGCTTCAGAGTGGTCAAGACCTGTCCGGGTTGATGCCCGTCGAAGATACGCGCCCCCTCGCGGGCGTAAGGCACTTTGAGCGGCTGCGCTAAAGCTCCCTGACCCTTAAA
>Ga0172368_10007554_pt1 | contig 11331 bp, 11 predicted proteins | sample Lak11m_FD_114540 | JGI IMG/M metagenome (GOLD analysis project Ga0172368, IMG submission 114540) | Freshwater microbial communities from Kabuno Bay, South-Kivu, Congo - kab_022012_11m | ecosystem: Environmental > Aquatic > Freshwater > Lake | place: Democratic Republic of the Congo: South-Kivu...
CCCGTTTTTGTAAAAAGCGCTAAAGCTTATCAAACGAACTTCATCCACCTCCGGGCGTACTTGACGTACCGCTTTTATTAAAGCTTGAGTTAAGGCATCAACTGGCCCTGCGCCTTCGGCCGCCGTATAAGTCTCATCCATTCCCTTGATCTTTAATTTTATTGAAGCGGTGTTTGAGAGAGATTTCTCTTTGTTACCTGAAGAAACAATCGTCCATTCTGCTTTCTCTACTTCAAATCCCCTACCAATAAAAATCGTGCTTTTCCCTTTCATAAAGCGCCTCCTTTTCTCTTGTTTATATCGAATTTTTTGTTTTTAAGAACTAAAAAATCCAGCCGCCGGCTGGATTTACCTTTATCGCTTTTTCTTTTTCTTTTACACGATAAATCCAACCGAGCTCTGCTGGGTAATAATAATGCTAATAATGACCGCTTGGTTGGTTATCATTTTCACATAACCATTTTAACAGCTAGCCGTTAAATCGTCAATAATCAACAAAGAAAATAGCGGGTTTTTTGACCCGCTATTTGCGTTGAAATGTTATGGCGCTAGGCGTGATTGAGCATTTCCCGGTCACAGCCGGGACAATAGAACAGTTTCTTTTTCGCTTCATATTGGCAAAAAGTGCAAAGATAGAAACTTTCTTTTGTTGGTTGCGTCCAGCTTGCCGTGTCAGAAAACTCTTCGGGTGTTAACTCTGTTTTATTTGTCGCTAAACACATAACAGTACCTCCTTTATTTATAAAGAACTTCTGTTTAATTAAAAAATCCCGCCGAAGCGGGATTTTGCCATTCTAGATAATCTAGCTATCAGCAAAAAACCCGCCCCGAAGGGCTAACAACGACGACTACGCTAACAACCTTGGTTTTTTGCAAAATCTTTTTCATAACTATAATTAGTATAGCGTTATTTATTGGGTTGTCAATAATAAATCAATTATTTTTTAATTTAACGATGCCAACCCGCAAAGCGTTTAGAATGGGCACAAAATCGGTCGCAAAATTAAAAGCGGCAGCGCCAATGGGGTTTAAGAATCCGGCAAACACCAGTCCTAAGCCCAGGATATTTAATATTCCCCAAAGGCAGAAATTTTGCTTAATAATTTTTCTGGTTGCCCGTCCCAACAAAATTACTTCCGGAATCTTTTCAAGATTATCTTTGATCAATGTAATGTCGGCTGCTTCTATTGTCGCGTCTGACCCGCCCATACCCATTGCGATGCTGACATCAGCCAAAGACAGGGCCGCTGCGTCGTTAACGCCATCACCAACCATCGCCAGAATACCCGGATTCTCTTTTTTAAAGTTTTCAACATAAGCTAATTTGTCTTTTGGCTTCAGGTTTGCCCGGTAATGTTTTATCTGCAATTCCTTGGCTACCTTGGCGGCTACTCGTTCGTTATCGCCGGTTAAAATTATCCAGGATTTTACACCTAGGCTTTTTGTCCGAGCAATAAAAGTAGCGGCCATTGGCCGAACTTCGTCTTCCAGCGCCATAAAGCCTAAAAGTTCACCGCTGCCCAGCCCCAGAGAAGTAACGCTATATCCATTATTTTCTTGTTCTCTTATTGCGCTTAATTGCTCTGGCTTGATTTGGACGCCATTTTTTTCCAAGAAATCTAATTTGCCGGCGAAGAATTTCTGGCCATTTTTTATCGCTTCAATGCCGTCGCCGGGCGTTTCGTTGAATTCATCAGGCGCGAGAATTTCAATGTTTTTTTCCTTTAAATATTTAACGATAGCCACGCTGGTTGGATGACAAGAATTTATTTCAGTCAATCCAAAATTATTTAAAAAGTCGCCTTCGTTGCCGGTAAAAATAACTGTTTTTTTAATTTTTGGCCGGCCGGTAGTCAGGGTACCGGTTTTATCAGAAACAAAATAGCTGATTTTAACTAAATTTTCGACAATGTCAGCTCCTTTTATCAAGACCCCACGCCGAGCTGCTCTGGCAATAGCCATAGTAAAGCCCAGAGGAATGGCTACTGCAATGTCGTCAGCGCAAGCGACTAGTAGCACGGACAGGACAAGCTGGATATCATCGGTAAACACCCAGAGCGCCAGGGAGCCAAAAAGAGCAACAATAATATACCAGGCCGCAAAGCGGGCAACGATTTGCTCATTCTTGCTTTTTTTCTTGCTAGCATCTTCAATTAAAGCGATTATTTTGGAAAAAGTGCTGTCTTCGCCAATCTTTTCGGCTCTAACCACCAAAGAACCGGATTCGTTTAGGGTTGAACTGAGAACATGATCGCCAATTTTTTTAGTTATTAGTTCGCTTTCACCGGTAATAATTGCTTCGTTAACACTAGCCTGGCCAAAGATTACTCGACCGTCAACCGGTAAGCGATCGCCCGATTCAACAACGATCTCGTCTCCGATTTTAATTTCTTCAATAGGAATTTCAAAAATTTCTTCTTCTTTTTTTATCTTTACTTTAGTCGGCCGGTATTTTAAAAGACGGGAAATAATGTTTCGTTCTCTGATTTTTGTCCAAAGATAAAAAATTCTGGCTGAAGCCAGCATTAAATTTATAAAAGCCGCCGAATGCCATTCTTTGGCTAAAAAACAAAATATTAAAGCGATACTGGCTAAAAGATCTATGGTGAGCTGCCGATTAAACAACGCTTCCAGAGCACTTTTTAAAACCGGAATGAGCCCTAAAAAGGCTAGGGCAATAAAAATGACCCGATCATAAGGCAGGGAAAAAATAAAGTGAGCAATTAGGGCGACCCCCAATAAAATAACCAGGGTAATATTCAAAACAATATTAGCTTTGAACCAAAAATCTTCACGATTTTTATTTTTATCCATATCGTTGGTTAAAATAATTTATGCTTCAATGCGAGAGAAAAGAAAACTTCCTAGCGCCAGAAGCAATAGAGTTAAAATTCCCAAAATTAAAAAATCAACTCCTAAGCCAAAATGAGTGCCGTTGACCAGCGTTCCTCTTAATCCGTCTACGCCATAAGAGAGTGGGTCTAAATAGCTAATTATCTTAATGCCGGCCGGCAGGCTGCTTAAAGGAAAAAGCGCGCCGGATAAGAAAAAAAGCGGCATAACTAAAAAATTCATAATTAATTGAAAGCCCTGCATATCCTCAAGAACAGAAGCGATCGCTGTGCCCAGTGCCGTAAAGAGCAAGGCAATAAAAAAAACAAATAAAAAGGCCGGCATCAATAAAATTAAGCTTACCGGACGGAAGCCGACTATCATTGCTAGGCAAAAAACTATTAGGCCTTGAATTGTCGCTACGGTTGCCCCTCCTAGTGTCCGGCCGATCATAATTTCCAAACGAGGTACCGGCGCCACTAAAGTTTCTTTTAAAAAACCGAATTTTCTATCCCAAATAATCTCAATTCCGGAAAATATTGCCGTAAAAATTATGCTCATCGCAATGATGCCCGGAGCTAAGAATTGAATATAGCTGCCACCGCCGGCTTTTTGATAAATCGGACCAAAGCCAAATCCCAGCGCGATTAAAAATAAAATTGGCTGGCCAAGGGACCCGATCAAGCGCGACCTGGAACGAAAATATCTTTTTAATTGTCTTAGCCAAAGAATATAGATTGTATCCATAACATTTTATTGATCATTAACGATGGGGGCGTCGACGAAAGCGATCACGCATTCTCTCACTAAGCGAAGCATCTTCATCACGTAAGGTTTTACCGGTTAACGACAAAAAAGCATCCTCCAGAGAATTGGTCATCGTTATCTTTTTTAATTCTTCTGGGCCTCCTTGTTTGATAATCTTGCCATTATCGATAATGGCAATTTCGTCGGCTACCCGGCTTGCTTCATCCATATAATGAGTCGTGAAAAAGACCGTGATTCCTTCTAACTTGTTTAGATTTTTTATATAGTTCCAAATATGATTTCGTGTTTGCGGATCAAGGCCGAGCGTCGGCTCGTCTAAAAAGAAAATCTTTGGGTGATGCAATATTCCCCGGGCAATTTCTAACCGCCGCTTCATACCGCCGGAAAAATTTTTGACCAGATCATCTTTGCGATCCCAAAGCTCAACATATTTTAATAGCTGATCAGTTCTCTCTCGCCTGATCTTTTTTGGCACCTTAAAAAGAATGCCGTGAAAATCCATATTCTCTTTGGCGGTCAACTCATCGTCCAAACTGGCGTCTTGAAAAACAATGCCAAAAGAATGCCGCACCGCGTTGGCTTCTATTTGCGGGTCTTTGCCGTCAATTAAAACCTCTCCGCCTGTTCTTTTAAGCAAAGTGGTCAAGATTCTAATGATAGTTGTTTTACCTGCACCGTTTGGTCCCAAAAAACCAAAAATCTTGCCTTGCTGAACCGAAAAAGAAGCGCCATCTACTGCCGCAAAATCACCAAATTTTTTAACTAAATTTTTAACTTCTATAATATTGCTCAATTTTCTAATAGCTTTTTTAAATATTTTTAAATCGCTAATCTCATTTTAGACAATGAAAAGGCCCGCCGGTTGTTTGCCGGCAGGCCTTGCCTAGAATCCAAGATATTCTTGGTCTATTCCTGCTTTTGGCAAATAAATTTCGCAAGGTCTCTTTCGTGCCGTTTGTAAGCGGCCATCGGCAAAAAAGATTCGCCATCATACAGAGATACCAATTCACCCTCTTTTAAAAATTCATCCAAAACGGCTTTTATTGCAAGCGAGGGAATAGCTGGCAAACTAGTCTTTATTTCTGAAAAGCTAAGACTGGTGTCATCTCCCGTTAAACAAAAAAGCGCTAAAACAGAATCTTGAATAGTCACGTCGATCATCTCCTTTCTGTTATTCTGGCGGCCGACTGGCAAAATAAAGCGGGTACTCTTTGCCAGAGAATAAAATGGTTTTGCCTGCTGGAGTCGATTGCAATAAACAATGAGTCTCTTTTCCGAAATTAAGAATAAGTTCCGACAACGGCAACACAACGCCTTCAATTAAGCCTCCTTCTCCCTTGATAAGAGCGCACCGGGTCCCGTTTAACAAAGACTCATCAAAATTTAGCCAACATACAAATTCCACCCCCATAGTTTATCCCCCTTTCAGAATAAGATTAGTTGTTCTGTCTTTTTGCGATTCTATTAGGAACTAACTTAGTAATATGATTGCATAAAAATCGAGAAATAGCAAAACAAGGCTATTCATAACGCAATGCCTCCATCGGCGATTTTTGCGCCGCCTTTTTAGCCGGATAGACGCCAAAAATCAAACCGATAACGACGGATAAGAAAAAAGCGCCAAAAACTGCCAACCAGGAAATTTCTATCGGCCAGCCGGGCAAGCCTTGTGTGCGAACAATAAGGCCAACCAAAACAGAAATTACAACGCCGCCAATTATTCCAATAACACCACCCAGACCAGTAATGACCAAACTTTCTATTAAAAACTGCCATAAAATATTTTTGCTGTTGGCGCCCAACGATTTGCGCAAACCAATTTCCCGCGTCCGCTCACTCACCGAAACCAGCATAATGTTCATAATGCCGATGCCGCCAACCAGCAAGGAAATCGCCGCTAGAAAGCCCAGCAGTAAATTTAAAATAACGCTTACCTGTTCCACTCGTTTCAAAATTTCCGCCATCGTAATGATTTCAAAGTCATCTTTGTCCGGATCGGTAATATTATGATTACGCCGCAGCAGGCGGCTGATATCGGCTATGGCGCGGTCAACGTACTGCTGCTGACTTATATCCACGTGAGCTTCGGTCAAATAATCAATGCCTAAAATTTCTTTTAAGGTAACCTCCAGCGGCACATAAACAAATTCGTTCATGTCCATTCCCGCCGAGCTCATCATGCCACCCTGCGGTTTTTGAACTCCCACTACTTTAAAATTCATCCCCTTCAATCTGATACTTTTTCCCAATGGATCGTCTTGGCCAAAAAGTTTTTCGGCCAGCGTGCTGCCCAGTACGGCAACCTTAGCCAAACTATCATTTTCTTCGTTGCTGAAAAATCGGCCAACCGATAATTTGGCAGTTTTCATAATTAACGGATAATCCGGACTGCAACCGTAGATCAGTACCCGTCGCTCTTTGCTGCCATAGACTACCCACTCTTGAGCGATGGCTTGGCCATTAACCGCTGTTACGTAAGGGAAAACCGCTTGATTTTTTAAGTCTTTAAGGTCTTTAGATTTAAGGGTAGTGATTTGGATTCCCTGAACCATGGAGGCGACGGATTGGGTTTGGCTGATGCCCGGAATTTTAACGGCGATATCCAAAAGATTCGGGCTAAAAGCGTTCATTTCATTGGTAACCAGACCCTTTAATCCTTGACCTAAAGATAAAATTATTACGACGGCCGCGACGCCAATCACAATTCCAAGAATTGAAAAAAATGAGCGCAATTTGTTGGCCCTCAAAGCAATGATCGATTGTTTGGCAACGGATAAAAATTTCATATTTTTTATTATCGCCTCAGGGCTTCCATCGGACTCATCAGCGACGCGCGATTAGCCGGCCATAAGCCAAAGATCAGGCCGACGGAGGTCGCCATCAATACGGCCGTCAAAACAGAAGACCAAGTAATAATAAATTGCCAATCATAGCCAAAATAGTTAACACCCATGGTGACCAGAGCCGAAATACTAATACCTAAAATTATACCGATGGCGCCGCCAATTAAAGTCATTACTGCGCTTTCAACTAAAAATTGAAACAGAATATCTTTTCGTTTGGCGCCAACAGCCTTACGCAAGCCTATTTCTTTGGTCCTTTCCGACACGGTCACAAACATTATATTCATAATGCCGATGCCGCCAACAATCAAAGAGATCGCCGCTACTGCTCCCAAAAACATTTTCAGCGCTTGGGTGATTGAACTTAAAATATCCAACGCTTGGGCTGTGCTACGCACTAAAAAATCATCCTTGGCCACTTCTTTTATGTGGTGCCGGAAACGAAGAATTTCTTTAACCTGAACAATGGCCGGATCAATATTTTCTTCTTTGTTGACCTTGGCCCGGATGTAAGCCACATGGTCAATTCCCAACATTATTTTTTGAGCGGTTCGTACGGGAATAAAAACCTGTTCGTCTTGGTTCTGCAATCCTCCGGCTCCCCGCTCTTCCATTACGCCGACCACTTTAAAAACCACCTGGTTTATTTTTATTTGTTTTTCCAGCGGATCTTCCTTGTCAAAAAGATCTTCAGCTACCTTGCTACCGACCACGACTACTCGAGCCAAACTGTCTAGGTCTTCCTGTCTCAAAAAGCGTCCCCGCCCAACCGCCGTATCCTCGACGGTCGGATATTCGGGCATAACGCCGGCATAATTATATTCTTTTGTTCTATTAAAATAGCTAACCGTACCCCGACCGGTAGTATAAGCGCTAATGGCGATGATATTGGGCAGTTTTCTAATTTCTAGAGCGTCTTCATATTTTAGAGTAGTAATTTGTATGCCAAAAGCGGCCGCGGGCGGCCCCTGGTCGTCTGACGCACCCGGTAAAACACCAATAAGATTTGTCCCCATCGCTTTTACTTGGGCCAGCAATAAGTCTTGAGCGCTGGCACCAACCGAAATAATAGCGATAACCGCCGCCACGCCAATGATGATGCCCAGCATCGTCAAAAAAGAGCGAGTTTTATTTAACGACAAATTCCGGCGAGTAAATTTTAAAATTTGAATAAAGCGCATACGACCAAAATGAATAACTGCTATTTGATTAAACCGTTCTTGGCCAGGCGGCGCTCCTGAACTTTTTGATCAGAAATGATCTGGCCATCTTTGAGAGTGATGATTCGCCTGGCACACTCCGCTACGTACTTTTCGTGAGTTACCATAATAATCGTATGCCCTTCTTCGTTAAGATCCTGCAGAATTTCCATTACTTCTTGGCCCGATTTGCTGTCTAGATTTCCAGTTGGCTCATCCGCTAAAATTAAGCGCGGCTGATTAATTAAAGCTCGGGCAATAGCCGCCCGCTGCTGTTCGCCGCCGGAAAGTTGATTGGGCTGATGATCAATGCGATGAGACAGACCCAATTTTGATAAAAGCTGCCTGGCTCTTTGCCCTGCTTCGTTTTTATTAAGATGCGTCGTGTAAATTGTCGGCAGCAAGACGTTGTCTAAAACCGAGGTGCGGGCCAAAAGATTGTACGCCTGAAAAATAAAACCAATTTTCTTGTTGCGGATTTCCGCCAACTTTAAATCATCAAAATCACCGGCATTTTCGTTGTCAAAAAAATATTGGCCGGAGGTTTTTTTATCCAAAAAGCCGATAATATGCATCAGCGTTGATTTGCCCGAGCCGGAAGCTCCCATTACCGCCACAAATTCCCCTTCGTTTATCGTCAAACCGACGTTCCGCAAGGCCGTAGTCGGCGCGCCGCCATCAGTATATTCTTTTACAATATTTTCTAATTTTATAAGCATAAGCGTTAATTTGAAGCGATTACTTCATCTCCTTCTTTAAGCCCCTCAATAATTTCAATCATCGTCTCTCCTTCCAGGCCGGTTTTTATTATCTTTTCTTTTTCTTTGCCGTTTTCTAAAACGCGAACGTATTTGCTGTCGTTAGCGCCTTTGACCACGTAGTAAGGCAAGATCAGAACGTTTTCTTTTTTCTCGGTTTGAATATCCAGATTAACCGTCATGCTGGATTTTATTTTCGGATCCTCATTATTAAAGACAGACGTTACTTTATAATATATAACTCCCGAAACTATCGTTTCCGCCGGATCAATTTCAATTATTCGGCCAACAAATTTCTCGTTGGGACCTAAAGCGTCCAGTGTCATATTTACCAGGTCGCCTAGTGACACTTTGGCAATTTCGTTTTCTGAAACATTCGCTTCAATTTCAAATTGACCCGCACTCATAACAGAGATCATCGCCGTATTTGGGGCGACGATCTGTCCGACCTTAACATCTTGTCTGGTTACTAAGCCGTTAATCGGCGAAACGATGACCGTTTTGCTCAGCTGGGCCTGATAGCTCTCCAGATTCGCTTGCGCCGATTGAACTTGCGCCGATTGAGCGCTTATTTGTTCTTGAGTTGAGCCGGCCCGCTTGAGCAATAATTGATCTTGAGCCGCCACCAAAGAATTTTTTGCCGTATTAACTGCGTTTTCCGCCGTAGTAATATTGCTTTGGTTAGTCGATTTTTGAGTTACAATTGCCTGTTCTTTTGTATTAATACTGGCAATAGCGGTCGTAACGTTGGTCCGGCCGGTATTAACATAATATTTATAATTGGCAACCGTGGTGGAGGTTAAACCGACCGATTCGTTAACGGCCAAGCTTAACGCATTTAAAAAATCCTGGATGACTTTTAGATGATTCTCCGCCTTGGCCAAAGAATCATCTAGTCCGGCTTTATCGCCAGGTAAGGAATCTATTTCTGTTTTTAGCTGGGCTAACTCCAGACCAGCTAAACGCCGTTTCCATTCGGCATCGGCTCCGGATTGGCTCCCGGTATAAAAAGTTAATACCGGATCAGCCGAAGAATCATTATTAAAAAGATCGTCAATTTGCTTATTGACCGCGTCGTCAGCTTTAACATAAGCATCGCTTAAAATATCCTTGATGCCCGCGTAAATACTATTTAAGTCGCTTTCGGCTTTATTTTTGACGTTAGTTAAGCTGGTTTGATAATCGGTTAATGATTTTTGAGCGTTAGTTACGGTTGTTTCGGCTATCTGTATCTCTTCCGGCCGGGTGCCGCGCACCAGCGCGTCTAGATTAGCCTTCTGAACGGCTAAACTGGCTCGCGCTTGAGAAACTTGAGCGGCCAAATCACTATTATCCAGAGTGGCTAAAATTTGGCCGGCAGTCACTTTACTGCCAACGCCAACGTTGATTTTGGTTACTTTTCCGCTTCGCTCAAAAGCTAGATCAACGGCTTCAGCCGCCTTTACCCGGCCCGTCACGCTAACTTCTTGAGAAATATCGCCCTTTTTGACCGTCGCAAATTCATACGATGATTTTCTGTTACTGCTTGAATAAAAATAGATTCCAACGCCGGCAAAAATAACGGCTAAAACAAAAATGATAAATAAAGGTTTTCTAAATAAGGCTTTCATTTTATTATTTATTATTTATTATTAAAATTATAAATTTTTCTATAAATTCCGATCAGCTGTTTTTTTTCTTTTTCCGTCAAACAGGTAAAAACTTCCTTCATGTGGCAAATCATTTCTTTGAATCCTTTGCTTAAGATGCGACTGCCCTTATCCGTTATTCTCAAATGCACTACCCGCCGGTCTTTGTGGTCAAAGTGGCGAATAATCAGCTTATCTTTGGCCAAACTTTCAATTAGCGAGGTGGCCGACGGCGGCGTAATCGCCAAAAAGTCCGCCACGTCTTTCATTAATGGATTCTTCTGTTTTTTTATGAATCCCAGAGTTTGAATTTTTAAAGGCGATATCCTTGAAAAATCCAGGCCGTGATTTTTCTTTAAGTGCGAATGCAGCGCGCGGACGGCCCCTAAAATAAGCGGGATTAGTTCTTCGACATTTTTCCCTTTTTTTAGCATATTAATACAACTATCAAATTATTAGACAGTCTAATCATATTCCTCTTTTCCGCCCCTGTCAACCAGTTCCGCTCCGTTTATTTGACAATAATAGAAATATTTGTTATTATAATCAAGGCTCTTTCGTTTTAAAATAAAATAGTGGGGTGCTAAATGGAAACAAAAAAGTTCCAAGAGCAAGAGGAAAATGAGTTTTGGTTGCTATTTGGCGTAAGCGCGGGAATTTATGCGGCTACCTGGATGATCGTCTTCTTGCTGACCAGCCCGTATTATCTGATCGCCATAGGCAATCCTCTAGTGGCAACCGATCAGGCGGTAAAGTACGCATCGCTCACCACCCTGCCTTGGTTTGTTTACCGATTCATTGTCTTTGGTAAACTTCTCTTTGGCCAAGGTCAAAAAGATTCTCACCCATAAAAAGGGGGCTCACGCCCCCTTTTTCTTTTTATCTTAATACTAATAACCAAAAAACCAACGCTAAGGCTATCCGATAAATCCCGAAAGGAATAAAATTATAGCGTTTGATAAAATTTAATAAAAATTTGATACTGGCCAGCGCCACCAAAAAAGCGGCGAAAAATCCGACAGCTAAAAAATTCCATTGACCACTAGAAAACTGGCGCCAATTTTTGAATAGGTCAAGGCCGGTCGCCGCCAGCATTGTTGGCACCGCCAAAATAAAAGAAAATTCTACGATGGTTTTTCTTTTTAATCCCAGTATTAATCCGCCAACAATTGTGGCGGCTGAGCGCGATACTCCCGGGATCATCGCGATTGATTGAAACAGTCCGATAATAAAAGCGCTTTTGTAGGGAATCTTTGCCAAGTCATCCTGCGCGGCTTCTTTTTCTTTATGCCAAAATTCAAAA
>Ga0172368_10007556_pt1 | contig 11326 bp, 7 predicted proteins | sample Lak11m_FD_114540 | JGI IMG/M metagenome (GOLD analysis project Ga0172368, IMG submission 114540) | Freshwater microbial communities from Kabuno Bay, South-Kivu, Congo - kab_022012_11m | ecosystem: Environmental > Aquatic > Freshwater > Lake | place: Democratic Republic of the Congo: South-Kivu...
ACCGCCCAGGGGATGCGCTGGCATGCGTGGGAATTCTCGCTGATGAGCGATGACCAGGCCAGGCTGCAGGAAGTACAGGGGGTGGGTCGAGACATCACCGAGAGCAAGCGCGACCGGTTAGCCCTGATTGCGCAGCGCGACCTGGCTCGAAACCTGGCCGAAATTTCCGACATCGATACCGCTTACGATTACTGTCTGAAGGCCGCGATCCAGGTTTCTGAAACCGACTGCGGCGGGATCTATACCGTCGATAGGGCGAATGCCGATCTGGTCTTAGCAAAATCCATCGGGCTGTCTGCAGATTTTGTAAACGAGACCTTGAGATATCCGCTGGGTTCGCCCAACTGGCAGTTGGTGATGGCGGGCGAGCCGATCTATGCTCGCTATACGGAGACGAAACTACCAAAGCCATCTCGGGTTGAACAAGAAGGTTTGAGGGAGTTTTTGGCTCTGCCGATCCTGCACAATGGAGAGGTGATCGCTTGTTTTAACCTGGCCTCCCATCAGGAAAAAGAGATCCCCTCCAGCGCGCAGGCGGCGGTCCAGGCCCTCGCGCGGCAGATGGGACATACCCTGGCGCGCATCCAGGCTGAAGAGGACTTGAAAGCCAGCCAGCAAGGATTACAAACCCTGTTCGATACCATCGTCGATTTCATTTTCGTCATGGATCAACAAGGCCGCGTGATCAAGGTCAATAAACAGGTGATCGATCGTTTGGGCTATCGTGAAGACGAGTTGATCGGCATGCCGGTGCTCGAACTGCACCCGCCAGAATTGCGCCAGGAAGCAGCCCGGATTGTCAATGAGATGATCGCCGGGCGGTTGGGCCTTTGCCCGCTGGAGATTCAAACCAAAGATGGGCAGCGCATCCCGGTTGAAACCAAAGTGGATGTCGGAAAATGGGGCAATCAACCCGTTTTAATTGGCCTCACCCGGGATATCTCGGAGCGGGTGGAGGCGCAAGCGAAACTCACCTTCCGTTCTCACTTCGAGGACTTATTGACTCAGATTTCAACTCGCTTCATCAACCTTACCAGTTATCAGGTTGATAGCGAGATCAACCAGGCCCTGAGCGAGATCGGCCAGTTCGAGCAGGTGGACCGCAGTTATATCTTTCTGATCGATCCTTCTGGCTCCATGATGAGCAACACCCATGAATGGTGCGCTGAGGACATCGAGCCGCAGATCGATAATCTACAGGACCTGCCGATCGATATCTTCCCGTGGTGGTTGGAAAAGATGCGGGCAAATCAACCCCTCGTGATATCCAACTTAGACGAGCTGCCAGAGCAAGCCAGCCAGGAAAAAGAAATTTTGCAGGCTCAGGATATTCGATCAATAGCGGTGATCCCATTGATGGTCAATCAACAATTGATAGGGTTCGCCGGGTTTGACGCAGTCCGTTCCAAGCGGATCTGGGAGCAAGAAAACATCTTTATGCTGCAACAGTTCGGCAATATCTTGACCAACGCCCTGGAGCGCCAGCGGACGGAAGACGCCCTGCGCCAGAGCGAAGCCCGCAATGCGGCCTTGCTCGCGGCGATCCCGGACAATATCTTCCGCATCAATTCTGAAGGCCGGATAGTGGATGCGGTTATTTCAGAAGAGACGGACCTGGCGGTCCCCGAAGGTGAAATCCATGACATTTCGATCCGCGATTTCCTCGACGCTGAAACCACTCAAAAGAGTTTGGAGCTCATCCAACAGGCCCTGACCAGCGGCGAAAGCCAGGTCCTGGAGTACCAGTTGCCTATTGATAACCAGATTCAATATTATGAAGCCCGGGTGGTGGCGAGCGGGGAGGACGAAGTCATCGCGATTATCCGCAACACCAGCGAAAAAGCGCGCCTGGAGCAGATGAAAACCGATTTCATCAACCGCGCCACGCACGATCTGCGTACGCCATTGACCACCATCTTATTAATGGTGAGTCTGTTGGAGGGGGGTTGCACCCCTGAAGAGCAGCAGGAATTTTGGCATGTATTGAAGGAAGAGCTGGATAAAGAACGGGTCTTGATTGAAGACCTGCTCACGGTCGGGCGGCTGGAGAGTAATCGCTGGAGCGTTCGCAAGCAGCCTTTGGATCCGATCAAACCGCTGATGAACGCCATCGACAGCATCGCCCCGCAAGCCGCTGGCAAGCAAATCGAGATCAAGATGACCGAAAATCTGGCTCATTTCCAGGTAATGGGGGACGCGACCTCCCTGCAGCAGGTCTTTACCAACCTGCTGAATAATGCGGTCAAGTTCACCTCGCCTGGCGGGTGGGTGAAAATCCGCGCTTTTGCTAAAGATGGAAAAGGCTATTTCCAGATTCGGGACAATGGGATGGGTATACCCCCCGAAGACCTTCCCAACCTCTTCTCGCGCTTTTTCCGCAGTAGAAACGCGATCGAACAGGAGGTGCCGGGCAGCGGGATCGGTCTGTTCATTGTCAAATCGATCATCGAACACTTCGAGGGCCAGATCCGGGTCGAGAGCGCGCCTGGTCACGGCACGATGATGGAATTCTGGCTGCCATTGGCAACCTGAGCCTGGGTCAGCCTCTCAATTCTCTCCGACGCTGAGATAGCGCTGGATGCGCTCCTTGACGTGGTCGAAGTGGCGCTGCAGTTGCTTGCGGGTCAGGTCGGCGTCGCGCGCTTTGACCGCCAGCAGCAGAATGCGGTGAGATTCCAGTTCTTCAGCCGGGTCCGATTCCTGGATCGCCCCGATTTCCAGGCTTAAGAAAGCAATCCAAAAGACGTCGAACAGCTTCATCAAGGTATGGTTGTTGAGCGTCGAATACAGAATGCGATGGAATTCTTCATCCAGGTCGTAATACTTCTCCCTTTTTTGAATCCGCCTTTCCCACGTCTGCACGATGGCATCCAGTTCTGCCAGCTCTTCCGCTCCAATTTGCTTGACGGCGTCTCCGATCACCGCCATTTCAAGCCAGATGCGGATTTGGAGCAATTCCGCCAGGGTTTGTGGATCGAACTGCATCCCAAATTTGAAGGTCTCCAACATTGGGTCGAAATTCAGCTCGCGGACGTATAAGCCCTCGCCCTGGCGCACATCCACAATCCCTAACGATTGCAGCGATTTGACCGCCTCGCGCACCGAGCTGCGTCCCACGCCTAAATCTTCGACCAGGCGGCCTTCGTTCGGGAGCGGGTCGCCCGGCCTCAGGTCGTGTTCCAGGATGTATTGCTTGATGTAATCGCGGATCACTTCGTTTAATGCCGGCCCTCGCAATGATCTCTTCATTCTAATGACTCCAGGATGGATTGTGCGTGAATAACTTGGTTCTTGACATGGATCGACCATTTCTGTATAATGTCGTTAAGATATCAGATATCTGCTATCATACACCTGTTATCTGATATCCAATTGTAGCCTTTTTTTTGCGATTAGTCAAACCTTAAAATGCAACTTATCTGAACAAGAACATGCGCAAGGCTCATGATCCAAATGAATCCTGGCATGATCTCGAACGAAGAGAGGAGGATTTCTATCAGCCTATTATAACTACTCAGGCGCCTCTGTTGCAAAATCCTGTTCTGCAGGATCAATATTCATATGATGAACCTCGCGAGGAGACTATAAGATGAAAAAATGGATTTTCTTGTTTACAGCCCTGACCATTCTGAGCACGCTGCTGGCTTCCTGCCAACCCCAGATCGTTGAGAAAGAAGTGGTGGTCACCCAAATTGTTGAAGTCGAGAAGGAAAAAGAAGTGGTGGTCACCCAGGTCGTCACGCAGGAAGTCGAAAAAATTGTCGAAGTCCAGCCGGAACGGATCAACATCGTCTATTGGATCTTCGGCAGCGAAGGTTCTGCGATGGGCGGCACGGGCGAACTGTGGAGCGACTGGTACACCCGCATTTTCAATGAGTATGAAGCGGCCCATCCGGGCGTCGATATCGATTTTGCCCTGCGCGGTTATGACGCCAGCGGTTCCACCCTCTTCATCGATGCAGCCGTGGCAGCCGGGACCCCGCCCGATATCTATTTCGATACCAAGTTCCGGGTCAAGAAATATTACGACGAAGGTCTGCTGGTTGATCTGGCCCCGGTGCTGAGCGCAGATGAGATCGCCGCCTACGACGCGGCTGTTTTTGCCGGCTCTTATGACGGCGATGTGATCTGGAGCATCCCCGCCAGCGGCGGTTATTGGAACTACATCGTCAATACCACCGCCTTCGAAAAGGCCGGGCTGTCCGATATGCTCCCGAAGGCGCCGGATTTCTCCTGGACAACCGAAGAATTCATGACCGCCTGCGAAGCGATCAACGATCCCCCCAACATGTACTGCACCGCTTTCTTCGCTGGCAGTCCCTCGATGGACTCGGCCACCAACCAATGGCTGGCTGGTTTCCCAGATTGCAAGTTCTTCGATCAGGAGAGCAAGCAGTATACCGTCAACAGCCCGGCCTGCCTGGAAGCGTTCACCTTCCTGCACGGCATCTATGACAAAGGCCTGATGGTCCCCGGCGCAGCCGGTCACATCGATGACACGATCGACCCCTATTGGCTGAACGGCGAAGTGGCTATGCTCGGCCAGGGCAACTGGTACGACAAAATCACCAAACGCGGCATCAGTGAAGGCACGATTGAGCCGTTTGAATACATCAACGTTCAGTTCCCCAACAAGCCCGGCGCGCCGATCACGCCCGTCGGCATGGCTGATCCGGATGTCTGGGGTGTCTTCAAGCAGGATGATCCCGCCAAGCAACAAGCCATCTTCGATCTGATCCACTACATGCAGCAGCCGGAGATCGTGACTCAGATCGCAGTCGGCTGGGGCAAAATCCCGGTCCGCACAGATGCTCCATTCAAGAGCGACGATCCGTCCGTCTCGGCCTGGATTGAAGCAGCCCGCACCTTTGGCGCATACAATTCCTATTTCAATGACGGCGTGCCATGCAACTTCAATGAAGTTCGGCAGGCCTGGGCCGAAGCCCGCCAGGAGTTCTGGCAGGATGGCGCTGACATCCAGGCAATTCTGGATGCCTTCGTTGAGCGCGCCAATGGGATCATTGCTGAATGTGAATAGCGCTTTTTAGGATTTACCATCTCATCAGGGGCTGTCCAAAAAGGACCTTATCCGGACGAAAGTCCGCCATAAGTCAGGGCGAAGCGGCGACCATCGAACCACTCACAGCGACTACCGCAGGCTTCGCCCTCTGATAGGACAGCCCCTCTGCATAAAAAAATCTCAGACAGGAGTCCGCATCGATGCAAAATGCCAGGGCGTTTGCCCAAGCGGTTTGGAAAGGCCGATCGGGATACTTGTTTATCGCCCCAGGCTATCTTGCCTTCATCGCTTTCCTGTTGGCGCCGCTCCTTTTCGCGATCAGCCTGTCTTTCTATGACGCCTCATTTAATGTCAGCGCTCGCGAGTACGTCGGCCTGAAGCAGTTCATCCAGTTGGGCAACGACCCGGTTTTTAAGCGCGCCTTGCTCAACACCATCCAGTATACGCTGGTGATCGTTCCCGCCACGATCGCATTATCGCTGCTGATCGCCTTGTTGATCGATCCGCTCGGCCAGGGGCTGCAATCCTTTTTCCGCGGCGCTTTTTATCTGCCCGGCGTGGCTGGCGGCGTGATCCTTTCGGTGGTCTGGTTGTGGATTTTCAACCCCACGTATGGCTTGCTCAATTTCATATTAGGCCTGTTTGGGATCGAGCCGGTCTTGTGGCTCTCCGAAGCCCCGCAAAGTTTTTGGGCGGTGAGCGCGGTGGTGCTGACTTTTACGGTCGGGCAGCCGATTATCCTGTTCCTGGCCGGGCTGGCTGGCATTCCCCAGGATATCCTCGACGCGGCTGTGGTGGATGGGGCGAACGGGATTCAGAAGACCATCTACGTGCAGTTGCCCCTGCTGCGACCGGTCTTGTTGTTCGTCCTGGCGACTCAGACAATTCAGGTCTTCCAGCTTTGGGAAGTGATCTACATGCTCACCCGCGGCGGGCCGTATAATACCAGCACCTCGCTGGTTTTCTTGATCTATCAAACCGCTTTCATCTCTTCGAAATACGGCAAAGCCTCTGCCATCGGGGTGGTTCTTGTGGTCATCATCTTAATCATCACCTTTATCCAAATGCGTTTCTGGAAGGATACCGATCTATGACCCGCTCATCGCTTCAAATGTATACAGCCCTGGAAAAGACCAGCCGGGTGATGAGCATGTTGTTTCTGCTGCTGATGGCGTTCACCTTTTTGCTGCCGTTGTATTGGATGGTGACCGGCTCTTTCAAGCTGCAGACCGTCACGATGGCTGTCCCGCCCGAATTCTTCCCCTCGAACCCCACCCTGGAAAACTGGCAGAAGCTGTTCACGGGCCCCTGGCCGGTCTGGCGCTGGGTGCTCAATAGCGTGGCTGTCTCGCTGCTGACCGTGGCGTTGGTATTGCTCATCAGCTCGCTGACCGGCTATGGTTTTGGGAAGAAGAAATTTCCCGGCTCTAATTTCCTCTTCTTCCTGCTGCTTTCGACCATGTTCCTGCCCAACCAGGTGATGCTCATCCCGCTTTTCCTGATGGTGCGCGGCCTGCATCTGACCGATTCAACCTTCGGCCTCTATTTCGCCATGGCGATGCCAATGGTTGCCTCCCCGTTCGGGGTCTTCCTGATCAAACAGTTTTGCAGTTCCATCCCGGATGAGCTGATCGATGCAGCCAGGATCGACGGCGCGACCGAATGGGCGATCTACTCCCGCATCGTGTTGCCGCTGTTGAAACCAGCCCTGGCTGCTCTGTCTATCTTCACTTTTAATCAGGCCTGGAATTATTTCATGTGGCACATGGTATTGGCCTCTGATAAATACCAATATACCATCCCGGTGGGGGCGTCCTTTATCGCCCGCACGCCCGCGTTTGGAAAGACCATTACCGATATCGGCCTGTCGATGGCGGGCGGCACGTTTGGGGCTTTCTTTATGATCGTCTTTTTCATCGCTTTTCAGCAATATTTTATTAAAGGTATTACCATTGGGGCAGTGAAGGGATAGGAGCATCGCTATGACTGTGAACCAGGAAAGTCGTTTATCGCTGCGCGCCCGGCTGAGTTATGGGGTCGGGGATGCAGGCATCAATCTGGCAGACACCATGGTCGGCCTGTTCTTCGCGATTTTCCTGACCGACGTGGTCGGTTTGCGGCCCGGGCTGGCTGCGCTGGCCGTATTTCTTGGGCGCAGTTCGGATTACATCAACGACCCGATCATTGGCTATCTCTCTGACCGCACCCGCACCCGCTGGGGCCGGCGCCGGCCGTTTATCCTGTTTGGGATGCTGCCCTTTGCCCTGGCTTACGTGCTGTTGTGGTGGAGACCGCCGATCGATAACCAGACCTGGCTGGCGGTTTATTATGGGGTCGCGTTTATCCTCTACGATACCACAGCCACCATCCTGTACATGCCCTACTTCGCCCTCACCCCGGAGCTGACTTCGGATTACGATGAGCGCACCACCTTAACCACCTACCGGATGGCCTTCTCGATCCTCGGCGCGATGGTCGGATTTGTCGTCCCGCTGGCGATCATCGGTTCCATGGCGCCGGAGAACGCCTACCGGGTGCTTGCGGTTGGGGCGGGCGTGGCTTTCATCAGCATTCTGCCGATGCTCTTCGTCTTTTTTGGAACCCGCGAGCGGACCGAATTTCAGCAGCTTAAACAACCCGGCTTGAAAGAATCGATCCTGGCAGCGGTTAAGAACCGCCCCTTCCTGATCGTGGTCGGCATTTTCCTGGCGACCTGGGTCGCGCTTGACCTGGTACAAACCACCCTGCTCTATTATCTCAAGCACCGGATGAACCTGGAATCCCAGGGCGACCTGGTGTTTGGGCTGTTGTTTGTCGCCGCCTTGATTTCACTCCCATTATGGAATTGGGCGGCTCACCATTGGGATAAACGCAAAGCCTACATCGGCGGCATGATCTTTTTCTCGATCAATGTGATCGGGATGGGCTTATTAACCCCGGACTGGGGTTTGCCGCCTGTGTTGGTCCTGGCGGGGCTGGCAGGGGTTGGCCTGGGGGCGATCCAGGTCTTACCCTGGTCGATGATCCCGGATGTGGTCGAGTGGGATGAATACCAGACCGGCCAGCGCCATGAAGGCATGTTTTACAGCCTGGTGACGTTGCTGCGCAAAGTGGCTTCCTCCTTTGCCATCCCGATGGTGCTGCTGGTATTGGAATGGACCGGTTACGTCGCCAATTCCGCTGAACAACCCCTCAGCGCCATCCGCGGCATCCAGATGATGATCGGACCGGTCCCGGCCCTCTTTTTATCGTTCGGAATAATCTGCGCGCTGTTCTTCCCGCTCACGCGTCAGCGCCACGCTGAGATTCGTGCCGAACTTGCCCGCCGGGCGGCGGCGGAGAATTAAGGTGAACATGGCTGGGTCTGGTCTGCCAATGCAGAGCTGGACGGTTGCAGCAGCGAAAGGTCATAACGCCTTCACCGACCTGGCCTTCTGGCAGGACGAGTTCTGGCTGGTCTATTTCACAGCCCCCACTCATCTCGGCAGCAGCCAGAGCCAGTTGATTCTGCTCCACTCGCCGGATGCCCACGCCTGGGAGCAGGCGGCTTGCTGGAAAGCCGCTGGCGCTGAGCGGCGTGATCCAAAGCTGGCTGTGATTGGCGACAGGTTGTTCGTCTATGCCTTAGAAAATCGCTCCATCGACCCCAAGCCATGCCTGGCGCTCTTCACCGTCTCGGCGGACGGGAAGAACTGGTCTGAGTGGGCGCCTCTCTTTCCGGATGGCTGGCTGTGCGGAAAGCCTCAATCGGCGGATGGAAAGACCTGGTACGCGCCAGCCCATAACCTGGTCATAGGGAATGGCTTGAAACTGCTGCGCTCCGCAAACGGAATGGATTGGGATTTTTACAGCGATATCTCGGCTGCGCCGGGCGCGGATGAAACCGCGATCATTTTTACTGCCGACGGCGCTCTGGTTGCCCTCACCCGGATGGAACCCGGCGCTGGCCTTTTCGGCGGAGGGCGGCAAGGCACGCTGGTTTCTCGGTCCCAGCCCCCTTATACTGCCTGGGCTACCGTCCTCCAAACCAACGCCATCCGGCTGGACAGCCCGGCCCTATTTTCGGCGGATGGGTTTTATCCGCCGGATGGGTTTTATCCGCCGGATGGGTTTTATCCGCCGGACGGGGTCTACGCCATCGGGCGCTCGCAACCTGACAGCGACCGCTTTCTCAACCAGATCGGTTCAGCCTTCAGCCGCAAACGGACTTCGTTATTTCGGGTGGGCGGGTTTGCGCCGAATTCCGAACCGAGCTTGATCCACCTGGCGGATTTCCCCAGCTCCGGCGATACCGCCTACGCCGGCGTGGTTCTGCACGCTGACCGGGTTTGGGTCAGTTATTACACCAGCGATCCGGCCAGAGATGATTCCTGGATCGTTGGGATGTTCCGCCCGACCCAAGTACAGATGGCAAGTTTCAACCTGGCGGATTTAGCCTCGCAGGTAGAGATGACCACACCTCAATAAAAGGATACACATGAAAGACTTTGGCCCCATCGTTCCTATTGTTACCCCCTGTCGCCGCAGCGGCGAGCTGGATCTGGACAGTTTTCGTTCCGTCGTCCAGGAGATGATCCAGGCTGGCTGTAAGGCGATCTTCGTGCTTGGCAGCACCGGGCGCGGTCCCTGGTTTAACCGGGAGGACCGGGTCCGCCTCTGTCGCGATGCCTCCGACCAGGTGCGGGGGAAATTGCCGCTCATAGCTGGTGTGATGGCATCCGGCGTTCCGGGCATGCTGGAGAATACGCATCTCATGGCGGACTCCGGCGCCCAGATTGCGGTCGCGACCGTGCCCGGTTATTTCAAATACAGCCCGCCAGAGATCGAATCGATCTATCTGAAATTTGCCGACCAAAGCCCGCTGCCAGTAATCGTCTACGATATCCCCGAATTTACCAACACCAAATTTGATCAAGGCATGATCGTACGCCTGGCCCGCCATGGCAACATCATCGGCTTAAAAGACTCAAGCGCCGATTTCGAGCGGTTTGGCGAGCTGATTGAATCCCTGCAAGAATTCCCCGATTTTTATTTATTCCAGGGTAAAGAAAACCTGATCGCCGATTCGCTCCGCCTGGGCGCTTCGGGTTTCGTCGTCAGCATGATCCATCTCGATCCCAAGCCCTTCATCGGGATGTACCGCGCCGTCCAACAAGGCGAATATGGGTGGGCCTCTGCCATCCAGATCGAGATCAACCAGGCTATGCGCCTGGTGCGCGCCAGCATCGAAAGCCGCCCAGAATCATCCACCCTTTTTCACATGCTTAACCATGCCCTCCAGCTTAGGGGAGTATGCGCCAATATCCTGCTGGAGCACGATGGCGAAGCGCCAGCCTGGCTGATCGAGAATGCCGGCCAGGCGATCCATCTCTGTAACCGGGCAGCTCAAATAGCCCGCTGATAAAAAATTTAAAGTATTGATGAGAGGAAACCTGCAATGACCAATCAAACCAAAACCAGCTCGGCCGGCGACGCCTCCGGTCGCGGTTCCGTCAGTGGATACAAAGTCAATTTCCCTGCCAGGATGAAGCCGTATAGCGAGCAAGAGATCGAAGCGGTGGTGAACGTGATGCGCAACGCCGAGGTGCAAACCCAGGGCGAATACCTGCGCAAATTTGAGGCGGATTTCAAGGCCTATTCGGGCGCTCACCACGCTTTTGCGGTGGACAACGCCACCAACGCCTTGCGCCTGGCGGCCATCCTGTGTGGGCTGAAACCCGGCGATGAGGTGATCGCTCCAGGCTACACTTTTTGCGCCACCGCCATCCCGTTCGGCATGACCGGCGCAAAGATCGTCTGGGCGGATATTGATCCGCACACCTGGGTGATCGATCCGGCGGATATCGAAGAAAAGATCACTCCCCAGACCAAAGCCCTGGTGGTGGTGCACCTGCTGGGGATGCCGGTGGATATGCCGGCCGTGATGCAGATCGCTGAAAAACATGGGCTGCGGGTGGTCGAAGATTGCGCCCAGGCGCCGGGCGCGGCCATCCACGGCCAGCGGGTGGGCGCATTCGGCGATTTTGGCTGCTTCAGCTTCCACGGCGCAAAAAATATGACCACCCTGGGCGAGGGCGGCATGCTCACCGTGAAATCGGACGCGGACGCAGCCCTGGTCCCAGGCCTGCGCCACAACGGCGTCCGCCCGTTCCCGGCCGGGAGAGAGCGCTATTGGGTCCCGGCGATGTCGAACGTGGATATGGATTTGCAAGCCGTCTGGCCGAATAATTTCTGCCTGGGCGAGGCGCAGTGCGCCCTGGGCAGCGAATTGCTCAAGTCGCTCGACCAGACCAATGATATCCTGAT
>Ga0172368_10007557_pt1 | contig 11325 bp, 12 predicted proteins | sample Lak11m_FD_114540 | JGI IMG/M metagenome (GOLD analysis project Ga0172368, IMG submission 114540) | Freshwater microbial communities from Kabuno Bay, South-Kivu, Congo - kab_022012_11m | ecosystem: Environmental > Aquatic > Freshwater > Lake | place: Democratic Republic of the Congo: South-Kivu...
GCCATGCGCCTGTCTCGCTCAAAGTCATTGGTGATATTCCTGCCGGGATGAATCCAACGACGGCGATCGAAAGCGGGACTGCGATGCGAATCATGACTGGCGCGAAGCTGCCGCCCGGTGCGGATGCCGTCGTGCCTGTGGAAGCCACCGACAACGCTCACGCTGTCATCGGCGGCGTCACCCCTGATCGTGTTTCAATTTTCGAATCGGTTCAAGTGGGCGCTTATATCCGTTCTATCGGCGAAGATGTGCGTGCGGGTGATGTCATCTTTAAAGCGGGCGCGATCACTCGCCCTTACGACGTGGGCGCCTTGGCGGCGTTGGGCGTGCGGCGCGTGAGCGTGGTGCGCCGCCCGCGCGTAGCAATCTTTTCCACGGGCGATGAATTGGTGAGTATTGATCAAACGCCCGGACCCGGACAGATTCGTGATATAAATACGCGCGCGCTTTCAGCGTTGATCAAAAAATACGGTGGCGAGCCGCTCATGCTCGGCATACTGCGCGACGACGTGAATGCAGTGCATCAGGTATTGATCCATGCGGTAGATCAAAAAGCCGACGTGATCATTTCGTCGGCGGGTGTGTCGGTGGGCGCATACGACGTGGTGAAATCTGCCGTTGAACGTGACGGTTCGTTGAACTTTTGGAAAGTGAAGATGCGTCCCGGCAAGCCACTTGCCTATGGCAAAGTTCGCGGCGTTCCGTTTTTTGGTTTGCCCGGCAACCCGGTCTCGGCAATTGTGGGGTTCGAAATTTTTGTGCGCCCGGCATTGCTCAAGCTCGGTGGGTACTCGCGCGTCGAAAAACCGATGTTGAATGTCGTGGTGGGTGAAACGTTGCGGTCAGACGGACGTGAGACGTATTTGCGCGCGATTGTGACACACGACGGCGATCATTACGTTGCCCGCAGCGCGGGCGGGCAAGGATCGAACATTGTTTCCGCGCTTACCCGCGCCAACGCTTTGCTCATCATTCCCGAAGATGTGACCGAAGTAAAAGCCGGGGAAATGTTAAAGGCGTGGATGTTGGACTGGTCTGAGGACGCACATTTATGACAGCAGAAATAAAACGCGAGTCCAAACCAGATTGGATGCTGGTAGGTTGGTGGCTGGAGATTGTATTTGCCATTATCGGTTTAGCCGATTCGGCTTATCTGGCGTGGCTCAAAATGTCGGGCGGGCTGGCGGCGTGCGGCGGCATCGGCGATTGTGAGTCTGTGAATGCCAGTATCTACTCGCAAATTAATGGCATCCCTATTGCTTTGTTGGGCGCGGGCGCCTATATCGCAATACTCGTGTTTCTATTTTTGGAATCGCGCGACGATTTTATAGGGGATGGGTCGCCCATGATTGTTTTTGGGCTGAGCTTGACAGGGACACTATATTCGATCTACCTTACATACATCGAAATTGCAGTCCTGAAAGCCATCTGTCCGTACTGTGTGGTCTCGGCGATTGCGATCTTAATTATTTTTGTAATCTCGATTGCCCGTATGCGGCGATCTCATACTCAATAATGTTGCTCGGAGGATAGCGATGCCTCGAATTCGTTGTCACTATGAAGATTGTATATTTTTGGAGGACAAGCACTGCGGCGCAGCCGCCGTGGAGATCGATCCCGAAACCGGGTGCTTGACCTATTCCCAAGTGGAAGAAGTGGAACTCGAAGAAGAAAAAGAATGGGAGGAAGAACTCCTCGAGGAGGAAGAAGAGGAGGAAGATGAACTGTACGACGATGAAGAAGAAGACGACGATTGGGAAGACGACGACGAGGATGAGGAAGTAGACGACCCCGCCGTTCCGCGCCGTCGCCGAAAATCTTAAGCGTTGAGCAAACAAAAAGACCTCCGAGTTCTTTAAGAACTCGGAGGTCTTTTGCTACTTCTTGGTGTTGGCAACGTGGTGTTGCCGCGTGCGCTCATACACGTCTTCCAGCGCGTGACGCTGTGACGCATCATTCTTCTTGCGGCGCTTGGCTTCGTTGTCTCGTGCCGAACCGCCCATGGCGTTCCGTAAAGCCATTTCCATCGCCGTCACTGGCTTCTCTTCCGGCTCGTCGCTCGCTTCGGGCGTGAAGTCGTCGAGGGCCTTGATGCTCATGTCAATGCGGCGCTTCTTTCGATCTACGCCGATCACTTTCGCTTCAACTTCCTGCCCCACTTTTACAACTTCACTCGGGTCGTCCACGTGACCGCTCATCATTTCGCGGACGTGGATGAACCCCGGGCGTTCCGCGCCGATGTCTACAAACGCGCCGAAGCGTTCCACTTTGATCGTTTTGCCTTTTACGACCAGACCGGTTTTCAACTCGTCCCAATCGTAGGCCAGTGGCTCGATCATGGTGAGGTCGAGCCGCCCGGCGTGGGCATCCACTTTGCGCGCCCAGACGGTGACATCTTGATCGACTCCCAACACATCTTGGACTCGATTCGTTTTCTCTTTGCGTAATTGTGAGATGTGTAAGAATCCATCCCGTTCAGCGCCCACATCAATGAATGCGCCGAAGAGTTCAATCTTTTTGACCTTGCCAGTTAATTTCATTTTCGATTTTAAGTCAGCAAGTTTGATCGGAGCGGTGTTTGTCTCGTTGCTCACGGCAGTACCTCCAATTTTTAATAGCGAGGGGCAAAAGTAAGCCGCCCTTATTGTCGCAGGCGGCTGTTGATGACAACATCAAAATTCAGTGGCGCGATTATAACTCACTGCGTGAATCACTGTCAAACTCAATAATTCACTGTATAATGCGCGCGCGTCGAAAAAAGTTGATCGCTATGGCGCGATCTGATGAGGACTTGCGTTGCGAATTTTGATCACGGGTGCGGGCGGTTTCGCCGGTAGCCACTTAGCCGATTATCTTCTTTCTCAGGATCAACATGAGATTTGGGGCGTGAATCTCATTTCCAATCGCCCTCATTATCTGGATGACCGTGTTCATCTAGTCGTTGCCAATCTTTGCAGCCCCGAAGAAACTCACATCGTGTTGAGCGACATCAAGCCAGATCGCATTTATCATCTGGCGGGTCAAGCCTCGCCTGCAAAAAGCTGGGACGACCCTTGGGATACTATCGAGAATAACATCCGCGCGCAGTTAAATATCTTTCAATCGTGTTTGAAGTTAAACCTCAAAGAGACTCGGGTGTTGGTGATAGGGTCGAGCGATGAATACGGGCGGCTGGAATTGAGTGAACTGCCCGCGACCGAAGAGTCTCCTTTGCGAGCCGACAGCCCATATGGCGTGAGCAAGATCGCTCAAGATTTCATGGGGCAGTCGTATTTTTTGAGTCATCGTTTGCCCATTGTGCGCGTGCGTCCCTTCAACCATATCGGTCCACGGCAGAGCCCGATCTTTGTTGCGCCTAATTTTGCGCGGCAGATTGTGGCGATTGAACGCGGGGATGCCGAGCCGGTGATCCACGTCGGGAACTTAAAGGCAGAACGGGATTTTACGGACGTCCGCGACACCGTGCGTGGGTATGTCACCGCGCTGGAACAAGGGGAGTTGGGTGAGGTTTACAACATCGCCAGCGGAGTCGTCCGCCCGATCAGCAAAGTGTTGGATGGATTGTTGTTGTGCGCGGATCGTTTTATCCGCGTGGAAGTGGATTCATCGCGTTTTCGCCCGTCGGATATTGAGCGTCAACATGGCGATGCAACTAAACTACGCAAGCACACCGAGTGGGAGCCGACGATCCCTTTTGAGCAGAGCTTGCAGGACTTATTAAATTACGAGAGGGAAAATTTAAAATGAAAACTGCGTTGATCACCGGAGTGACCGGGCAGGACGGAAGTTATCTCGCCGAGTTTCTTCTTTCTCGAGGCTACAAAGTGGTGGGCATGGTGCGCCGCTCGTCTACAATTAATTTTGATCGCATCAAGCACATTCAAAATGATATTGAGGTTGTGCAGGGCGACTTGCTCGATCAGATGTCCATCGTGGATATTTTGCGCGAGTTCAAGCCGAGTGAGGTCTATAACCTGGCGGCGCAATCGTTTGTGCCAACGTCGTGGAAGCAGCCGGTGTTGACGGGCGAGTTCACGGCGCTGGGCGTGACGCGGATGCTCGAAGCCATTCGCATGACCGATCCTTCGATCCGTTTTTATCAAGCCTCTTCGTCGGAGATGTTTGGCAAAGTGGTCGAAGTGCCGCAACGCGAGACCACGCCGTTTTACCCGCGCTCGCCGTACGGCGTGGCGAAAGTGTACGGGCATTGGATCACGGTGAACTATCGCGAGAGCTACACCATGTTTGCTTGCTCCGGCATTTTGTTTAATCACGAATCGCCGCGACGCGGTTTGGAGTTTGTGACTCACAAAGTGACTCATGGCGTGGCGAAAATTAAATTGGGCAAAGCGAAAGAGCTGCGTTTGGGCAATCTCGACTCGCGTCGCGATTGGGGTTATGCCGGAGATTACGTGCAGGCGATGTGGCTGATGCTGCAACAAGATAAGCCGGATGATTTTGTGGTCGCTACCGGCGAGACGCACTCGGTGCAAGAACTTTGCGAAGTTGCCTTTGGTCACGTCGGTTTGAACTGGCAAGACTATGTGGCGCAAGATCAAAAATTTTTTCGTCCGGCAGAAGTGGACTTGCTCGTGGGCGATCCCAAGAAAGCCAACGACGTGCTGGGCTGGGAGCCGAGCGTGAACTTTAAACAATTAACGCAGATGATGGTGGACGAAGACATCAAAGCGATCAAAGAGGGAAGGGAAGTTTAATGACGAATGGCGAATGACGAAAACCGAAATTAGTCATTCGCCATTTTGCATTCGCCATTTCTTTGATATGCCACGACTTTTTGGAACAGACGGCGTGCGCGGAACGGTGGGCGAGTTCCCGATGATCCCCGAGTTCGCCCTTGCTTTGGGGCGTGCCGCGGGTTTCATTTTTTCTGCAAACGATAAACGAGCCACGGTGATCGTTGGGCGTGATACGCGGCAGTCGGGCCCGATGTTGAACAGCGCGTTGATCGCCGGATTGTTGGCGAGCGGCGTGGATGTTCTGGACGTGGGCGTGATCCCGACTCCTGCGATTGCTTGGCTCGTGCGTCGCCTTAATGCCTCTGCGGGCGCCGTCATCTCTGCTTCGCACAACCCCGTCTCCCAAAACGGAATTAAATTTTTTGGTGCATCGGGTTTTAAACTTCCAGAAAAAATTGAAGAAGAGATCGAGCGGCTCGCCGACCCTCAGCCGCACGACGAACCGATGGATTGGCGCGAGAGTGATCGCCGACCCGGACGGATCATGGATGGGCGTGGGATGCGCGAACTCTACATTGAAAGTTTGTTAGATGACCATCACGATCTGCGGCTTGATCCATTTTGTATTGTCGTAGATTGCGCCAATGGCGCCGCCTCGGAATACGCGCCCGATCTTTTCTCTCGACTTGGCGCGCAGGTGATCGCCATTCACGCTTCGCCCACCGGAGTCAACATCAACGTGGATGCCGGTTCGGAATACGCGCGGCAGAATCCGCAGAGAATGGCGACCTTGATTCGGGAGCATCACGCTCACTTCGGCGTCACCTTTGATGGCGACGCGGATCGCGTCATCTTCATTGATGAGCAGGGCGGCGTGGTTGATGGCGATCATATACTTGGGATGTTGGGGCGTTACCTCGATCTGCACAAAATGCTGCTTGCCCGTTCGGTTGTAACAACTACGATGCGTAATGCGGGATTTAAAACATACGTGGAGTCGTATGGTTTGACACTATACGAAACCGCCGTTGGGGATAAATATGTAGCAGATAAACTGTTCGAGTTGCGTCAGCCGTCGTCGCAGAATGGCGCTTATGGTTTGGGGGGAGAGCAGTCGGGTCACATCATGCTGATGGATGACGAACACGCTACAGGTGATGGGATGCGGACGGCGTTGTTCGTCTTGCGCGCGTTTGCCGAATCGAAGTTGAATACGATGTCGGAATTCGCGGCGGGCGTGGGCAAGACTCCGCAAGTGATCGCTTCTGCCGACGTGGGGCGCGGCGCGCGAATGGACAAAGCCGCGCTCGCCGAAATGGAGAAAAAGATTCTCGCTGACACCCAAGGTCTAACGCGGCTCAATTTGCGTTATTCTGGAACCGAACCAAAATTCAGAGCAATGTTGGAATCGGATGGGGCGCAAGATGAAGTTGCGCTGGCGAAGCTCGCCGCAAAAATTTGCCGCGATGCGCAAGCATTTGCCGAGATGAAAGACGGGGAGATCGAGATTCAAAATTGCACGAGGGGCGGGGTGATAGCGATCTGATAGTGATCAGTGATCAGTTTGATGTGGGGGAAGTGCCATTGTAGTGTGCCAAGCGACAAGCGTGATATGGATATACCACGAAAATTGCGTTCGTTGTTCGTGAGGTGTAATATGCAAAATATGAATGCACAAGCAAACCAATCAGTAATTATTCAACTGCCACAGGATTTACTAAGTCGCTTTGAGCGTTTAGCAAAACAACGGGGACAAACCTTCGACTCGCTTGCGCTCAATGCGATTGAAAGATTCTTGCAAGAAGTTGAAACAGGTTACATTGCCTCTATTGTGGCGCGCCGCGCCGCAAATCGTGTGGTCTTCGGCGATCTGGCAGGACTTTCTTTGAGTGTCGGGATCCCTAAATTTATTGATCTGCCAGCTCCAGTTTGGCGTGTTCCCTTCAAGTCATTCGACGGAGTAATTCTCGTTGAAGTGGATGTGGATGCAAAGACGGGGGAAGTAAATTTCTCGGCGGGCGAGCGAGAGGCGCTCTTGGAAAGAGTCGAAGCCCATTACGCGAAGAAAAAATAATGTTGCGTCTGCCACTCCATGTTCCCCAACTCAAGGCAGGCTATTGCATCCCTGCTTGCGCTTGCATGGCGCTCTCCCGATTTGGGGTAACGGTCTCAATTGAAGAGATGATCCGCGTGCTTGAGGCAAAAGAAAACAGTGGCGCGCTGTTTAGCTTACTTAAGCGTTTAGAGAACAAACAAATTGCAGTAGAGATACGTCGGTTGAAGGATTTCTATGAATTACAGACGCTCCTTGCATCTGATAATGCGGTCATCGTTCTTATGCTTACGGTGCTAGAGATGCCTGGTTGGCAATCGGACATCGAGACCATGCACGCAATCTTGCCTTTGGAAGTAAACGACGAAATGGTCACATACCACGATCCGTTTCTTGATCATGGTCCCATGAAAGTAATGACCGATGCATTTCTTCTTGGCTGGTTTGAACGCGACAACACCTGCGCTGTGTTCACTCAAAAGTAAAATCTGCGACTATAGTGTTGTGCGATGGAAAAAATTAACCAACTCATCCTAATCGTCCTTGACAGCGTGGGCATTGGCGATGCGCCCGACGCCGATAAATACGGCGACGTGGGATCGAACACGCTTGGCAACATCGCTCAAGCCGTCGGCGGACTCAACTTGCCGAACATGGCTTCACTCGGCTTAGGGCATCTTGGCGAGTTCAAAGGGATTCCCAAAGTTGAAAAGTTAACGGGTGCGTTTGGGCGATTGACAGAAGTTTCGGCGGGCAAAGATACAACAACGGGGCATTGGGAACTATCAGGCGTATCACTCACGAAACCCTTTCCTTTATTTCCCAATGGTTTCCCCTCCGACTTTATTTCCGCTTTTGAAAAACGGATCAATCGCGGGACGATTGGAAATTACGCGGCATCGGGAACAGTGATCATTGACCAACTCGGCGCGGAACATTTGGCGACGGGCAAGGTCATTGTTTACACATCGGGCGACAGCGTCTTTCAGATCGCCGCACACGAAGAGATCGTGCCGCTTAAAGAACTTTACAAAATTTGCGAGATCGCTCGCGAGATGTTGAAAGATGATCTGGCAGTGGGTCGGGTGATCGCCCGCCCGTTTGAGGGCAAGATCGGGTTGTTCAAGCGCACCGAGCATCGCAAAGATTTTTCACTGCTGCCGCCGCGCGAAACAATTTTGGACAAAGTGACAAAGGCGGGCTTGATGAGCGCGGGCGTGGGAAAGATCGAAGACATCTTTGCCAATCGCGGTCTCACCGATTCGAATCACACCGGCAACAATCACGACGGTGTGGACGGCACGATTCAATTCATCAAGACTCGCACGCATGGTTTTATTTTTACGAATCTTGTGGACTTCGATTCGCTCTACGGTCATCGCAACGATCCAAAGGGCTATGCTCATGCGCTCGAAGAGTTTGATCGCCGCCTTCCAGAGATTATCGCCGCGATGAATGACGACGACGTGTTGATGCTTACGGCTGATCACGGCAACGACCCGACGACATCCTCTACCGATCATTCGCGTGAGCGCGTGCCGTTGTTGATTGCGGGCAAACGAATCAAGAGCGGCGCAAACGTTGGAACGCGAAAAACTTTTGCCGACATGGCGGCGACGATTGCGAAAATGTTGAACGTGGAAGATACAGGTGAGGGGGAAGAGTTTGCGTCAATGGTAGGTCTAGCCAAAACCTAAACATCATTGATACAATTATCACAAGTGTTGTCAGATACACACTGTCATCTGGATATGCGCGAGTTCGATTCGGATCGTGAGGCGGTTCTGGATCGCGCACGCGAGGCAACTGTCACGCGCATTCTGTGTATTGGCATCGATCTCGAATCGAGTCGTAAAGCAATTGCGCTCGCCGATAAATATCCCGAAGTGTTTGCGGCAGTGGGCTGGCATCCGAACAGCGCGGGGAATTTCGGCGACAAAGAATTAAAGGTGCTGCGTGAGTGGGCGGCGCACCCGAAGGTGAAAGCGGTGGGCGAGATCGGTTTGGATTATTATCGTGATCGCGTGCCGCGTGAATCGCAAGAAAGAACTTTTCGATCACAACTTGATCTGGCGCGCGAACTTGATCTGCCGATCATCATTCACTGCCGCGAAGCGTTTGACGACGTGATGCAGATTCTACGGGGACGCCGCCAGCGTGGCGTGATGCATTCGTTTGGTGGAAATATTGATCAGGCGCGAGAGGTGATCGCGTTGGGGATGTGTGTCGGCGTCACGGGACCGATCACGTTTCCAAAAGCGGAAGGGTTGCGCGCAGTGGCAGCGTCAGTTCCGCTGGATCGTGTATTGATCGAGACTGATGCGCCATATCTCACGCCGCAGCCGCATCGCGGAAAACGTAACGAGCCGTCGTACGTCAAGTATGTGGCACAAAAGTTAGCCGAGACGCGCGATGAAAATTTTGATACCATAGCGGCGCAGACCAGCGCCAATGCGATGAACTTATTTGACTGGAGTGATTTTTGATGTTGAACACCAAGCCTTCCGTTTCTGATTTATATGCGCCTGCGCGCGAAGGCTTGACTGCTGTTGAAGAGCGCATGCGCGAATACGGACCCGATCAACACGAGTCGCTATCGGCGGCGATTGATCACATTTTGGCTTCAGGTGGAAAACGTATTCGCCCGGCGATGTCTCTGCTGGCGTCAGGTATCTTTAGTGCGAATTTTGATCATGCGGTGTCGTTGGCGGCGGCGGTGGAGATGTTGCATACCGCTTCACTCGTGCATGATGATCTGGTGGATGGAGCGCTACTGCGGCGCGGCGCGCCGACTCTTAATGCCAGTTGGTCGCCGGGCGCGACGGTTCTCACCGGCGATTATGTTTTTGCCCGCGCCGCCGACTTTGCCGCGCGCACGAACAACGTGCGCGTGATGCACATCTTCTCGCGGACGTTGATGGTGTTGGTCAACGGCGAGATCAATCAGATGTTTAAGAGCAAGGGTATGGCGAGTCGAGAGGACTATTATCGGCGCATCTATGCCAAGACTGCCTCCGTGTTTGAAGCCGCCACCGAAGCGGCGGGCGTAATCGGCGGTGCCGCCGAAGATCAGATCACTGCGCTGGCGGTGTTCGGGCGCGAAGTGGGTTCGGCATTCCAGATCGTGGATGACATCCTTGATTTCATCGGCGAGGAGAATCACATCGGCAAGCCGGTGGGCGGCGATCTACGGCAGGGGTTGGTGACGCTGCCCACACTGTATTACATGGATGAGAAGCCCAACGACCCTGATCTATTGGCGCTGTTGGATGGCAAGATGGGTGACGTGGCATTGACGGCGACGGTTGTGGAAACGATTCGCAAGTCGAAGGCGATCCACGCCGCATTGGACGAGGCGAAGAAGTTTGTAGCGCGCGGTGTGGCGGCGTTAGAGATTTTGCCGAAAGGTATTCACCGCGACTCGCTGCGCGGCATTGCCGAGTATGTGGTGAGTCGAGATTTGTGATAGACCAGACCTCGCGGGTTTCTAAAACCCGCGAGGTCTTTTTTTACTCACCCAAAATCTCGATCAGCATTTCCTTCTCAATGTTGCCGCCACTGATCACGGCAACCGTTGACTCAACCTGTGGCAATTCGTTTTGATAATACAGCCACGCAGCAAAGGGGACAGCGCCACTCGGTTCGGCGATGATGCGCGCGTTGAACGCCATCTTGCGAATCGCTTCTTTGATCTCATCCTCACTCACCGTCACAATATCATCCACGTAAACTTTTATATGTTCCCAATTGCTCACGCCGATCTTGTTCACGCGCAGACCGTCGGCGATGGTGCGCGCTGTTTGGTCGGATGACCAAGCAGTGTGCTGCTTGGTGCGAAGACTCTGCTGCGCGTCAGCCGCCAACGCCGGTTCAACGCCGATCACTTTGACTTCGGGTTTTTGCAACTTGATCGCCGCCGCGATGCCGCTAATGAGTCCGCCGCCGCTAACGGGAACAAGCACCATGCCCGCGTTGGGTAAGTCTTCGAGAATCTCTAAACCGATGGTGCCTTGACCGGCGATCACTTTCTCGTCGTCAAACGGCGGCACCGGCACAAGGTTTTGTTCTTTGATCAAGTCGTTGAACTTGTTGAGCCGATCTTCGCTTTTGTTTCCAACTAACACCACCTCTGCGCCATAACTTCTCGTCCTCTCGATTTTCATGTGCGGCGCGTTTTGCGGGATCACAATCACGGCACGCGCGCCGACGATCTTGGCGGCGTAAGCCACCGCCTGCGCGTGGTTGCCGCTGGAGTGGGTGACGACTCCGCGCTTAAGTTCGTCGGGCGTGAGACTCTTGATGGCGTTATACGCGCCGCGAATCTTGAACGCGCCGATGGGTTGAAAGTTTTCGGGCTTGAAGTACAACTTGCGTTTCTCGTCGTGACCCGAACACAAAATGAGCGGCGTGCGAATGGCGATGCCTTGGATGCGGGTTTGGGCTTGGTAGAGATGTTGAAGTGTGATCATATCTATCGAGTATACTACCCGCCGCATGTCTCTAAAAATTGGAATCGTTACTGGCGAATACCCGCCGCATCAAGGCGGCGTGGGCGACTTCGCGCGCGAGATCGCA
>Ga0172368_10007559_pt1 | contig 11323 bp, 12 predicted proteins | sample Lak11m_FD_114540 | JGI IMG/M metagenome (GOLD analysis project Ga0172368, IMG submission 114540) | Freshwater microbial communities from Kabuno Bay, South-Kivu, Congo - kab_022012_11m | ecosystem: Environmental > Aquatic > Freshwater > Lake | place: Democratic Republic of the Congo: South-Kivu...
ATCCAGCAGCGCATCCGCGAGGCGGAACGTTCAAATCAAATGGCCTATTTCGAGCGACAGGTCGGCGAGATCGTTTCGGGATTGGTGCAGGCTTCCAGCGCCCAGAGTGTTACTGTCGGTCTGGATATGAAGGCCGAAGGCGTGATGCCCAATAATCAGAAAATTCCCGGCGAAAGACTTAAACTCCATGACCGCATTCGCGCAGTTGTGATGGAAGTTAAAGACGGCACGCGCGGACCACAGATCGTGCTTTCACGTGCGCATCGCAACTTCCTGCGCCGCTTGCTTGAAAATGAAGTGCCGGAAATCTATCATGGCATCGTTGAGATCCGCGCGATTGCGCGTGAACCCGGTGCGCGCGCAAAGGTAGCCGTCTCCGCCACGCAGGCCGGGATCGACCCGGTCGGCGCGTGTGTGGGGATCAAGGGCGTCCGCATTCAAGCGATCGTAAAAGAATTGCACGATGAAAAAATTGACATTATCCAATGGGACCAGGACCCCATTATTTATATTTCCAAAGCCATCAGCCCGGCCCGTGTGAACGGAGTCTATCTCGCTGACAGCGAAGGCGCCCGCACTGCGACAGTTGTTGTGGGAGAAGATCAATTGAGCCTGGCCATTGGCCGTGATGGACAGAACGCGCGTCTCGCCGCGAAACTCACCGGCTGGCGCATTGACATCAAATCTTTGAGCGAAGCCTCCGGCGACTCGTTGAAGAAATTACAGGACAATGCCGAGCTTGCCGCGATGCTGCCAGCCGCTGTAGAGTCCATTCCGCAGATTCAGGAGATCCTCGCGAAGAAAGCAGAGAACCGTCCGATCATGCCGGAAGAATTTACGGTGCTTGGTCAATTTGTGGACCGTGTGGAACGCCGCACGATCCAGATCAAGGAAGAAGCCGCCCGCGTGGAGGAAGAACGCATCACTGTGGCGCGCGCGGATATTCCGGCGGCCGCATTTACCATGCCGCTCGATCAGGCCGGCATCAAGGAACACATCTACAACATCCTTACCGAAGCTAATTTTGAAACCGTCGGTCAGTTGATGTTCTCTCTCAAGACCGACCCCAATAAAGTTCTTGGTTTACCCGGTATTGGATCAAAGGCTATTCAGAACATCGAAGAGACGCTTGCTGCCATCCAATTCCCTGAACCTGTGAAGATTGAAGAGCCTGTTGCCGCTGTCGCTGCCGAGGTTGTTGTTGCTGAACCTGTTTCAGAGACAGAGATCCCGGTTGAGAAGAAACAGGCCGAAGGGAAGAAGGACGCGAAGCACATCGTCGAAGAAGAGGAAGAGAATGCGAAAGACGGCGTTTCTCTCGATGAGTTATTCAAGATGAAACCGGAGATCTTCCAAACCACCGGCGCCGTGGATGATGACGCTGACAAGAAAAAGGGCGGGAAGAAGGTCAAGAAGAAAGGTGTTGCGCTTGAGTTCGATGAAGGACTTGGCGCTGTGGTCGGCCGCAAGAAGCACAAACGCGGCGGCGAAGATACCGGCAGTGACTGGGAGTAGTGATGCCTTCCCCATTGGGGAAGGTTGGTAACTTGAAGGTGAAAAAGAAACCTGTCCAACGCATAAAACACGTGCCCCAACGAACTTGCGTGGGATGCCGCGAAGTGTTGCCCAAACGGCAAATGGTGCGGATCGTGCGCACAGCCGATGGTGTGCGGGTTGACCCAAGCGGTAAACTGGCAGGGCGCGGTGCTTATTTGCACGACAAACGCGAATGCTGGCTGCGCGGATTGAAGGGAGCTTTGGCGAATGCGCTCAAAGCAGAGTTGACCGCAGACGACCGCGTGCAATTGAAAAGTTTTATGGATACTCTGCCGAATCATCCTGATGAAGCAGAGCCTGATAAGGCAAGCCTGTGAACGAATAGCCACTCACTCACAGTCCGCTTATTGGGGAATTGGAATGATGCGAATGTTGAACGATTGACCTTCGCAACCTAGAAGGAGGTGGCCTATGAGCAGCAAAATCGAATTACCCGCCAGCATTGTCATCCGTGACCTGGCTCTGAAGATCGAAAAAAGCCCGATTGACCTGATTAAAAAATTAATGTCGAATGGCGTAATGGCAACCATTAATCAGACTGTGGATTTTGACACAGCCGCGATTGTGGTTGGAGAATATGGATTCGAAGCCGTTCTTGAAGCGGTGGAGGAAACTTCCAAAGAAGAGACCGGCGAGGTTCCGCTGTGGCGCCAGATGATCGCGGGCGAAAACAGCGCTTTGTTAAAAGCACGTCCTCCGGTGGTGACCATTCTCGGTCACGTGGATCATGGCAAGACCAGTTTGCTCGATGCCATTCGCCAAACAGAAGTTGCCGCAGGTGAAGCTGGCGGAATTACACAGCATATTGGCGCTTATCAAGTTGAGAAGAAGGGACGACTCATCACCTTCCTTGACACCCCCGGACACGCGGCCTTCACTCAAATGCGCGCGCGCGGCGCTCAAGGCGCAGACATTGTTGTGCTCGTAGTTGCCGCCGATGACGGCGTGATGCCGCAGACCCGCGAAGCCATTGCTCATGCAAAAGCGGCGCGTGTGCCATTGATGGTTGCATTGAATAAAGTGGATAAAGCCAATGCCAACCCCGACCGTGTAAAGCAGCAACTCGCCGAACTCGAACTCGTCCCCGATGATTGGGGCGGCAACACGATGGTGGTGCCTGTCTCTGCAAAACAAAAGCAGGGCATTGACGATCTGCTCGAAGGAATTTTGCTCGTGGCTGACAGCAATGTCATCAAGGCCAACCCGGGCGGCAAAGTCATCGGCACAGTGATCGAAGCCGAATTGGATAAATCCAAAGGCGTGATGGCAACCTTGCTGGTTCAAAATGGAACGCTTGAATCTGGCGACATTGTTGTGGCTGGGACTGCCTACGGGAAACTGCGCGCCATCACCGATTACAAAGGGAAGCCGATCAAGAAAGCCGGTCCTTCCACGCCGGTAGCTGTCATGGGATTAAGCGGCATGCCCTCCGCTGGAGACATCTTCCAGGTCGTGGCATCTGAAAAAGAGGCGCGCAGTATTGTGGCAGAACGCAGTGATGCCGCCAAGACCCTTTCACAAACCAAGAAGAAAGTTTCGCTTGAAGACCTGTTTGCCAATGTGCAAGCCGGCGAAGCCAGGGGACTCAACCTCATTATCAAAGCGGATGTGCAGGGTTCACTCGACCCCATCGTGACCGAATTAAATAAACTCGGTCAGGGCGAGATCGGGCTTCACATCCTTCACGCAGAGACCGGCAACATCGGCAACAATGACGTGATGCTTGCGGCTGCATCCAAGGCCATCATCATCGGCTTCAACGTACAGGCCGATGTGGACGGCCGCCGCCTTGCCGAAAAAGAAGGGGTGGACATCCGCCTTTATGAAATTATCTATCGCATGACCGAAGACATCGAGAAGGCTCTCAATGGTATGCTCGAACCCGAGCTCGTGGAAAAGGTCATCGGACGCGCGCAGGTGCTGCAAGTGTTTGCCGCATCCAAGTTTGGGCGTGTCGCCGGCTGCAAAGTGACCGATGGAGAATTAAGACGCGGCGCGAAAGTCCGTTTGTATCGCGGCGTGGATATTATCTACGAAGGCGACCTGTCCTCCCTGCGTCACGAGAAAGATGATGTCAAAGAAATTCGCCAGGGTTTTGAATGCGGCGTTGGCTTCAAGAGCTTCAACGACATCACCTCCGGCGACCAATTGGTTTGTTATGTAGTCGAATAGGGTTGAAAGTTACAGGTTGAAGGTTGAAAGTTTTACAACCTGTAACTTGTAACCTGCAACTTGTAACCAGGTAAATATGCCATCAGGAATCCGTTTACAACGTATCCAGGACCGTGTCCGTCAGGAACTTTCGGAAATGATCATCCGGGAGGTCAACGACCCGCGCCTGAAAAATATCTTTATCACTGACGTGAGAATTGACAAGGAACTTGCTTTTGCCAATGTCTTTGTCTCGGCCATTGAAGGCGCATCCCGTTCTGCCGAGATCCTTGCCGGGCTTGAATCTGCTTCCGGTTTCTTCAGGCGGACTCTTGCCTCGCGCGTGGAACTGCGCGCCTTTCCAAAATTGAAATTCCATTGGGACCCCACCCCGGAAAATGCAGACCACATCGAAAAAGTTCTGGCTGGGTTAAGAGAAAAGAAATAAACTGACTGCGTCATTGCGAGGGCGATTTTTTTCGCCCGACACTTGCACTGCACCAAACGCAGTGCAGTGCGGTGAGCAATCTCCCTCTAAGTGTTGGAGATTGCTTCGTCGCAAAGAGCAAGAGCGCTCCTCGCAATGACATGAAATTTTTTGGAGGATAAGAATTAGTGAACAGCAAAATTATAGGGGATATAAAAAATAGATTGGATGCCGCGAAGAATATCGTCATTGCTTCGCATGTTCGACCCGATGGGGATGCTATCGGGGGTCTGCTAGGGCTTGGGTTAGCCCTACGTGACGCAGGCAAATCCGTGCAGATGATCCTCGTGGACGGCGCGCCGTCTTCTTTCAGGAATCTCGAAGGCAGTGACCTTGTCAAAAAAGAACCGGCCGGAGAGCATGATACTTTTATCGCCGTGGACTGCGCCGATTTCAAACGGTTGGGGAAATTCTTTGAAAACTTTGGCCAGCCCGACATCAACATAGACCATCACAAGACCAATGAAAAATATGGAAAGTTGAATCTCATCGAAGCTGATGAAGTTGCCACCTCTGCGATATTGACAAAATATCTGCCGGCGTGGGGATTGAAGATCACAACGCCGATTGCTTCCGCGCTGCTGGCGGGGATCCTGACCGATACGCTTGGCTTTAGAACTTCCAACACGACGCCTGAATCCCTCCGCCTCGCCGCGACTTTGATGGAAACTGGCGTGGACATGCCTGAGATCTACATGCGCGCGCTGGTGCGAAAAGCGTATCCCGCCGCGCGTTATTGGGGTGCGGGTCTTTCCAGTCTGCAAAGCCAGAATGGAATTGTCTGGGGCACATTGACCCTGCAAGACCGCAAGTCCGCAGGTTATACCGGCAATGATGATGCCGACCTCATAAATATGATCTCTGCAATTGATGACCATAAGGTGGGCATGATATTTGTGGAGCAGGTGAATCATACCGTCAAGATCTCATGGCGCGCACTCCAGCCTGGCGTAGACGTTTCTCAGGTCGCAAAACACTTCAACGGCGGAGGTCATGCCGCGGCCGCAGGAGCAGATATAGAGGGCAGCCTGACTGAAGTCCAAAGGGAAGTCCTGCTCAAAACGCGGGAAATGCTCAATTTGTAAATTAATAATTCACCTTACGCGGTAGCGCGAGACCATGGTCTCGCGTTTACTGGCGACATAAATGTCGCGCTACGGAAGAACTGCGTAAGGTGAGTTAATAATCGGATTATAAAATTCAGGTTGCTATTGCAAATTCGCCCAATTATGTCATAATTGAAACGTGGAAAAAATCAAGGAGGAATACAAATGAACAGTCAGGATATTAAGAACGCAATTTCTGGCGCACTTGTTGTGGATAAGCCTGTCGGTATGACATCTCATGATGTTGTGCAGGCTATTCGAAACGGGACAAATCTGCGCCGCGCCGGTCACACCGGCACACTCGATCCGCGCGCTTCAGGCGTGCTCGTCATCCTTGTGGGACCCGCTGTACGCTTAAGTGAGTATGTTTCCGCTTCCGATAAACGCTATCAGGCCATTATTCGTTTGGGCGGCTCAACCGACACCTTCGATGGTGAAGGTCTGGTCACGCCGACCAAAGATCCGGTCAATGTGACCGAAGCGCAATTCGAAGAGGCCCTGCAAACTTTCGTGGGCGAAATCGAACAGACTCCCCCGCCTTACTCTGCCGTAAAAGTGCAGGGACGCAAAGCCTACGAAATGGCGCGTGAAGGCGAACCCGTTGACCTTGCTCCGCGCAAGATCACTGTGCATCACCTTGAAGTCCTTGAATGGACGCCGCCCGAAGTGGTCATTGACGTGCATTGCTCCTCCGGCACTTATGTCCGCTCGCTGGCGAACGATCTTGGCGTGAAGCTTGGATGCGGCGCGTATCTGGTCGGCCTGCGCCGCACAAAGAGCGGAAGATTTTCACTGCGCGATTCTGTGCCTCTGCGAAAATTACAGGAAGCCTTCGCCGCAGGCAACTGGTATCAATACCTTATCCCTGCCGCCGAAGCGCTGGGCGACTGGCCGGCCGTTGAGCTAAGCCCCGACGAAGTGGAAGGCGTCCGTCATGGGCACCGCGTCAAAGTTGCCGGTGAACCTGATGAGACCAAAGTACGCGGCGTCAGCACTCAGGGCGAATTGGTCGCGCTTATGGAAATAGTCATCAACGAAGATGGCTCGCGTGAATGGCAGCCGAAGAAAGTTTTCTTTACCGATTAATATGTCACACCGCACTGGCACGCGGTGCAAGTGTTGCGAGGGCGCGATTGTTTCTTGCCCGAAGCATCTCCTGTTTGATGATGGAGATCGCTTTGTCGGATAGAGCGCCCTCCTCGCAATGACATGGAGCCGCCGCGAGGCGGCTTTTTCATCTCATGCAACATTATCATTCCCTTGAAGAAGTCTCTATACAAAATGCATGGCTCACTGTCGGCGTCTTCGACGGCGTTCATCGCGGGCATCGCGAGATCATCCGCAAACTGACTGCTGAGGCGCATGCCAGCCATGCGCCCGCCGTCTTATTAACCTTTGATCCCCATCCTGCCAGTGTATTAACCGGACTGGATATTAGATGCCTGACGACGCCGGCTGAACGCGCGGATTTGTTGGGGGCGCTCGGCGTGGACATTGTCATCACCCAGCGCTTCACCCCGGACCTGTCAACTGTCCCTGCTTATGAATATATGCTGCGCCTGAAAGAGTCCTTGGGGCTGAGTCACCTGCTCATCGGGTATGACTTCGCCCTCGGCAAGGGACGTGAAGGCAATGCCGCCCGTCTCGCAGAGATCGGCAGGGACCTGGACTACAGCGTGGAAGTCATTAACGCGGTCAGCGATGAAAGCGGCGTGATCTCATCCACGGAAATCCGCAAACTGGTTGCCACGGGCAATGTCAACGAAGCTGCGAAACTGCTTGGTTACAACTACAACTTAAGCGGACCCGTCATCCACGGCGACGGTCGCGGACGCAAGATCAACATTCCCACTGCCAATATTGACTATCCAAAACAGAAAGTGATTCCAGCCAACGGAATCTATGTCTGCTGGGCAACGGTTGGCTCAAAAAAATATAAATCTGCGACCAACATTGGCTTCAACCCCACCTTCACACCCGATAAAACGATCCCCAGCCTGGAGGCCCATCTCCTTGATTTTGACCATGACTTATACGGACAGGAAGTGAAATTGGAATTCGTTGCGCGGCTCAGGGATGAATTGAAGTTCAATTCGGTGGACGCCCTGCTGGAACAGATCCATAACGATATTAACAAAACAAGTGAACTATTGAACGGGAAATAACCCCTCCATGAGGAACCGCTCCGGCATCATCCTGATCGAAGATGGGAAGCTTGCGCTGATCGAACGTTATCGGGATGGGCGGCATTATTTCATCTTTCCCGGCGGCGGCATTGACGAAGGCGAAACCCCCGAACAAACCGCAGTCCGTGAGGCCGAGGAAGAATTGGGGATCATCGTTGAAATTAAACACAAAGTCGCGGAAGTTTTTATCAATGGAAATACCCAGCATTATTTTCTAGCGGATAGGGTCAGCGGGGAGTTCGGCACCGGCACGGGCGAGGAGTATGGCGAATATAACCCCGCCTATGGAACCTATCTTCCGCTTTGGATGACAATGCATGATGTGCTGATTAAGAATGTCGTACCGCGCGAGCTTGCCGATTTTGTTGTCCGCTGCGCTGCTGAAGGTTGGCCGCAAGAGATGATGAAAATATTCGAAGAGAAGAAATAAATATCGAAGGCAGGGTCCACAGTCCCGAAGGATGAAGCGCATTCCTTCGGGACTGTGGATTAATCGGCCTTGACAAAAATTTTTTTAGCAGTATTATTACGCAGTACGGTATATCGTGAAACGTAATAATAAGGAGCGCGCATGAACCTTGCAGATTTTGGACGATTCTCCGACCCCGCCCTGCTCATCCTTTCCAGCCTGGCGGATGGACCCAAACATGGCTATGGGATGATGAACGACATCGAAACCCTGACCGGTGTCCGGCTGGGAGCCGGCACTTTGTATGGCGCATTGACGCGGCTCGAAAGCGCGGGGCTGATCAAAGCCATCACGCCCACAGACCGCCGCCGTCCATATCAATTGACCGCAAAAGGCATTGCCGCCCTGCGCGAACAATTAACCCTTTTGCAAAAGCTCTCGTCTGCCGGGTTGAAAAGGCTGCCCGCAGAATGAACGTCCGTGGCTGGTTAATTAACCTGTATCCGCGTTCGTGGCGTGAACGTTATGGCGATGAATTCGAGATCCTGTTGGAAGAATGCCTGCGTTCCCCGTTCGATGTTCTGGATGTGATGCTCGGCGCTTTGGACGCGCATCTGGAACTTTCACAAGAAAAAAACTGGAGGTCGATGAATATGATCAATAAACTTCGTTCAACCATATTGTTTGTCTTTGCAGCTTACATTGCGTTCATTATTGCCGGGTTCAGCCTGACCGGACTCATGGATGACAGCCAACTTGTCCCGTTGACAAGATCGAATCCCGTCCTTTCCGCTTCATGGACTGCCATCGAAGCCGGTTCTGTGATTGGGCTGCTTGCCATTGTGATCGGCGGCGCGCCTCTCGCATGGACGATCATCCGCCGCGCGTTTACGTCACAGCGCAGGGATTTGCGTTTGCTTTTGGTCCCCCCCGCCGCCTTGTTTCTTCTGGCTGCCTACTTCTTTGGCATGGTCTATTTTGCATTCAACTCCCACGTCCTCGACCAGCCCTCGCCGCTGGGACGTGCGCTGATGTGGGGGCTGATCGCCGTCTTTGTCGCCGGCGCGATAGCCAGCACAGCCGCAGTCTGGACCTTGATCTCACACACCGATGTAGAGCAGGAGACTTTCCAATTGATGGGAAAACCTGCAACGTTCAAGCTGTATGAGTTTGCCTATCGTCCCGCAGTGATCGCCTCGGCGGCCATGATAGTGATGTTCGTGTCCACGATCATTTGGGGCCGGCTGGCCTATTCGCTTCGCCCCGATCTTTTCACGGGAAATATGGGGGTGATGATGACCAGTACGCGCGGCTCTTTTGCGTTTACGTTGATCGTCATGGCATTCGCGGTGAGCCTGGCTTGCATTGGGATTTTCAGAGCGCGCTCTTCGCGGATGAAGTCATAAAAAAGACGCTGGTTGGGAGACCAGCGTCCAATTCAATAGTAGAGTTTGGCGTGGGTCTTTGACCCACGCTATTTTTTTTACCCTTCCACGACTTCAACATCATGCGTAATTTCAATTGCGTCGCGCAAAGTGGCGTAGACCGAGCAATAATTTTCCTGGCTCAGCAAAATTGCCTTGCGGACCTTTTCAATATCCACCCCGGCGCCAACTGCCTGATAATGGATGTGGACTTTTCGGAAGCGCCAGGGCGGGTTGTCATCCTGCGTGGCGTTTGCGCTGACCTTTAATTCGCGCAATGGTTGTTTCTGTTTTTGCAGGATTTCAACCACATCATACGATGAGCAGCCGATCAGTGACATGGGCAGCAAGTCGGATGCGCTGACGCCCTTCGGCCTCTTCATGACGATCTGGTGGTTGTCATTATCCTTAAGAAAAAATTCCTGTTCCGGGTCCCAATTGAGATAAACTGTTTTTGATGCCATCTGTCCTCATTAACCTCGCCATCTTAGTGTGTGATATGCCACCGAAGCGATCACAAGAAGTCCGATCAGCAGCCCTGTGATCTTTCCGACTGGTTTGCGTTTTTCTTCGGGCTTGTCAAGCTGGTCTGCATTGACCTTCGCGCCGACAGCCGCTACCGCGGGGATACTTGCACAGATAATACACATAATATTTCTCCTTTGATTTTATTGGGGCGGTGCGCCCTCGATTGGATGGCCTCTGGCGTACCAATCTTTCATCCCGCCCGCCATGCTGGTGGCGTTATAACCGGCTGCCAGCAGAATATCGCGTCCCTGTTGACTGCGATTGCCTGAGCGGCAGACCACCAGGATCTGTTTGTCCTTTGGCACTTCGTTCAAACGCGCCTGCAATTGATCCAGCGGAATGAGAGTCGCCATCGGCGCATGATACTCATCCCATTCCTCCTGTGTGCGCACATCCAGCATGAAGGCTCCATCCTGAACCATTTGATAGCCCTCATCTGCGTTGACTTCACTCGCGAGCGCGGGCTTTGTTCCGCCGCCGGAAACTGCAATCAAATAAACGATGAGTGCCACGATGGCGACGAATGCCAATTGCACAATGGGGCGCCGTAAAAAGGATGCGAGTCCGCTTCGGGTATTGATGTTTCTATTCTTTCTTTTAGGCATGTTTCCTCACAAAAATTTTAATAACTGATGTTACGCAGTTCTTCCGTAGCGCGACATTTATGTCACCTGCAAACGCGAGCCGATGGTCTCGCGCTACCGCGTAAGGTGAGTTAATAACTCATCTTATGCGCTTCGTTACTGTGCGAAGTGAATTTACGATCTTATTCATGTGTCCAGTTTCCGTTCCAGGCGTGCAAGCCGATGATCGATCTCGCCAAGCCAATGTTTGCGGATGTACGCAGGCAGGTCGGCGCGTTCCACATCCTTGCGCGCCGATTTTGTCCATTTGATGGCGGTCTTCACATCGCGCATTTTATGTTCATAATATTTCGCCATCTCGATGTGGGCGTAGATGTGTCCCTTACCTGCGGCTTCCTTCCATAATTGCAAAGCCTGATCGACATCCCCGCGTTTTTTTTGCAGGATGGACAGCCGCTTCACTGCCATGCCGAAATCTGATTCTGTCAACCCCTGCCCTGAGCCTGTCGAATGGGCAAGCTCGAGTCCACGCTCGAAGAGACGGGCGGCCTTATCCCAGTGGCCGAGGTCTTCGAATAATTTGCCGAGCGCAATGAAATCCAATCCGTGCTCCACGCTTCCATTGTATGGATCGGTCAATAACTCGCTGACATGTGCCAGCAAGGCCGACATGGCCACCACATCCATGGCGTTGTGATAGAACACGCCGCCCAGCGGACGCGCGTCACCGGTGCGGAGATAATCAAAATACAGCCAGGGGATTTCATAGCCGGGCACTTCCTCGGAAGCGCGTGTAAAACCAAGCACATGCTCTTCGAGATATTTCAATGCGCGTGAGGGAAGCCTGTCACGCCACAAACGCCGCGCCAATGGTAGCAGATCCAGATGCGC
>Ga0172368_10007560_pt1 | contig 11322 bp, 13 predicted proteins | sample Lak11m_FD_114540 | JGI IMG/M metagenome (GOLD analysis project Ga0172368, IMG submission 114540) | Freshwater microbial communities from Kabuno Bay, South-Kivu, Congo - kab_022012_11m | ecosystem: Environmental > Aquatic > Freshwater > Lake | place: Democratic Republic of the Congo: South-Kivu...
CCACGCCGATTGACCCGGCGCTGATCCATCGCACACAGTAAGCACCATTACCGGGTAATGACCATGGCAACCAAAAAACCCACCACCCGGCTGATACCGGGCCACGCCACGCACACGCGCACACAGGAAAGCTACATGGGGGCGCTGCTGGACGCGGTAAGCCTGGACGACTGGCGCGAAGTTGTCATCGGGGCAGTGCAGGCAGCCAAGAGCGGCGACGCGCAGGCGCGTGCCTGGCTGGGGCAACACCTGGTCGGCAAACCAGACAGCAAAGCGCCCACGGCGGTGAATGTGATCGTTCACCAGTTGCAGGGCAAAGACAAGGTGCTGGATACGCTGGTTCAAGACAGCTACATGAAAGCTGCTTACCCGGATGACAACGCGACATACAAGGCCAACATCAGGGCGCAACTGGCCATTGAATTGAACGAAAAAATGCAACAGGTGGAAACTACCAAAACGATAGCTGGTAGCGCATAAAGGACAAGGGCTACAGCCTGTTTTGTTACTCAATAAATATCCAAAAGTGAACAGGTACGCAGCAAACTTGCCAAATGATTTCGGTAAATATTTTCAACAAGGAAAAACCATGGGCGGCTACAACAGCGGCAGGCGTGACGGCAAACGCACCACCGACGACATGCACATTCTGGACATTCGCAAGGTTCAGCGGGCCGGGCTCTTGAAACCGGGGTGTTCGTTCAGTTGGCAGTGGACGCGTGGCGGCAACAAGATTGCAGCGATTGACATGCGCACCGAGGCTGACCGCGTGCAACTGATCTACCGCTGCCGGGTCAACGGCGATGAATGGCAGGATATGAATTACCCGGTGTTTCTGGACTGGACCGTATGCCACTACGGCGGCCAGCGTGCCTGGTGGCGCTGCCCTGCTGTGGGCTGTGGGCGGCGTGTAGCGGTGTTATACGGGGGCAAGGTCTATGCGTGCAGGCATTGCCACAAACTGGCCTACAGCACCCAGCGCAAACTGGCTGACGACCGGGCCACCGACAAGGCCGACAAAATCCGCAAGCGCCTGGGTTGGGATGCTGGCATCTTGAACCTGCCCGGCGGCAAGCCCAAGGGGATGCACTGGCGCACGTTTGCCCGCTTGCAGTCGGAGCATGATGCCCACGTCGAGCAGGCCATGGCAGGGATGACGGCCAAACTGGGGATAGCGATGGCGCGGCTGGAGGGGGTCAAAACAAGACTTGACCGGTGAGTCTGGTGCCCGGTGCCGGATTTTGAACGCTGATATGCTCCCCCCCCAAGGACATTAAATTTCACACTTCCCCGACAAAGCGCATTAAATCGTGGCCACCTCAACACAGAAGACCGTCTATTACCGCAGGGCTCGGTTCTCTGAAAATATGCCCCGGACTCTTCAGCAAATGCTGTCGGAATCACTGACAAAGCTGGACAAGGTGAAGGACCGACTCGAAGCGGTTGACACTAATGCGACGGAATTTCGCGTTGTCAGCTCTAGTAGTTCAGTTGGTGCGTTCTTGTGCGGTCGATTGACAACTTTTGAGCGGGGCCGTTATCAGGTGGTCATCGCTGATGATCCAGACGCAAAAAGTCTCTCACTATCCGCAATCGAGCCGCCAAAAAAAGGAGGAATTCCGCACCAATTCGCTACCGGAATGCTTTACTTCTGCATCTTCCAAAACCATGTTGCAGTGGTTCAAAGCGCGTCGCTCAAGGCAGGTGGTTTCGAACAACATTTGGCATGGCTAATGAGGGACAAGACTTCGATACTTAGCGTCCTGCAAGGCGTTGCCCTGAGTGATGAACCACAACCTGCTACGCGGGATCGAATCAAAAAATCGCATGTAAAAAGCGTATTGTTCGGTCGTCCGCTGATGAATGAATCAGTCGTTGTGCCGGCCAGCAACACTCAAACCAAAGCACAGACAAAATTCAAAGGCTCAGGGTCATTGATCAACTTGATGAAAGATTGGATCGAACCCACGCAATTTGAAAAATTGGGGCTTGAGGAAGGCGTATTCGATGGCAATTTGGAAGTCTGGATTGAAATTCGCTACCCCAAGCGCATACGCTCGCGTCCAGACGATGCCGTGCGTTTGCTGGACGATCTGGCACTGGCATTGCGTGACGTTGATGCCGATCAAGCCAAGCTTGAGCTTGCCGACGGCACCTTAATCACCGGTAACCAACTAAAAATTACCGGCCAAGTCGAAGCGGATGTCGTTGCGGGACTTCTCGACGAGGGCGATTTGTTCAACAATATGCGTGAGTGGTTAGAAACGCTTATTCGAGATGGTGTGATCTCTGACTGACATGATTTTTTTACTCCGCCTGGCAATCATCATCATTGCACCAACTCTCATGTGGTTGGGGTGGACCGCTGCGCCTGATCTTTTGAGTGCTGGAAACATGCGGTTTTTGGGCGGTATCCATATTGGCGTATGGGGGTTTGCATTTCACCTCATGCGCAAGAGTGCGGATTTGATCAACTTGCCTGGCTTGAATAGCCGTGAACAAGAGAGGTTGGTAAGGCTGCTTGCAGAAATTCGACACCGCGTATGGTGGATTGGTGGAGTTGCAGCAGCATCGATATTCGCCGTCTGGCTTGTTGGAATCATGCCAGCAATGGTGAATTCATCCATTGGGCCGATTGCTATAGGACTGTTGATTGGAATTGGTGTTTCTTACGCCGTTGTGATACCAGGCTGGTTCAACGAAATCTATTCATTTTCCGAAGTCGTTCGCTTGCGCGAGGATAGAAAACGACGCACTGAGGTAGCACTAAAGCAAATTTCTGACGGTAAAAAAACAGCGCGTGAATCAGCCCCGGCCTGAGCCCGTCGCTGCTATGCCCGTTTGACAGGCGCGCGCTTTGCAGCAGCCTTCTTAGCCGAAGTCTTTGGCTTCGCCTTGTCAGCTTGGGATTCTGCAACTACATTGGCTGCCACCTCAGTGGGTGGCATCACCTTGATGCGCAAACGCGGCCCCAGCATTTCGCCCTCTTCCGTGGTCACCACGACCCGAATATCGCCGGGTACGGTAATGGCCAGCGGGGACAGCATGACACCGACATTCGCAAGCAGGCGCGTTGTATCTTCCGGGGCTGGAGGCATGGGTTGCGTCCAATCGGAACTTGGCGTTTCAATGTTGAGGATGGTGGTGCCACCTTGATCGACCCGAATAGTCAATGCCTTTAAAGGACGTTCAATCGGTGTTGAAACCGTCACAAACACGCAGAGCTTGGTAAGCGCAACCGGGGCAAAGGGCACAAAAAGTTCGCCCTGGTAGCAACCCATAAAAGAAACTTTGTTGCCCATTTCCTGGCGCATGTCGTCGCAAAAGACGGCGTGAACAAAACGGTCGGCGTTATTTTTCATGGTTGTAATTCCAATCCGCTAGGGCTCAAGGACTCCACCAAGTCAGCAACCGGCACACCCAAAGCAAGTGCGATTTTGCGGACGGTGGAAAGCTGGGGATCAATGCCACCAGTTTCCAGTCGGCCAATGTAAGACTGGCTGGTACCCACCTGGCGGGAAAGTTCGACCTGCGACCAGCCGCGCTGCAAGCGTAAAGCGGCGAGCGTATTGCTGCCCTTGTAAAAACTCTTGGCCACCCACTGCCGACCTTTGGCAATGGCTTTTGCCGTAGCGGGCACCGCCTCAAATTCGGCCATCAAATCGTCAATATCAACGGCACCGGCCGGAGCCACCGACGGCTGCATGGGTGCGACTTGATGAATTGCCCACGGAGCGCTGGCTGTGGCTGGCGTTTGATCGCCCTGGCTTGTTACCAGCGTCAGATGGCACTCAGTGGATTGTGGTGATACCAAGCGAACGGTAGGCCGTGAGGATGCGTTGGGTAACGACATGGTCGGTTTGGTAGTCGAAATCACGATGGACGATAGCAAGGACATGGTAGTGCTGAGTGCTCGGTTGGTAGGCGTAAACAATGCGATAGCTGAGGCTGCCTTTAGGAAAGGCCCACAGCTTCACGCGCCATAGGTTCAAGCCGGTATTCCAAAACCCTAACCATTTACTGACATGGTACGGACCCTTTCTGTCATCGCCAAAATCATGATCCAGCAGCGTGGCGATGATCTTTGGATCATTCTTGGCCTGCTGCAAAAAAGCCGCAATCTTGCCCCCTGAAGCTGAATCACTGATCATGAGTGCGCGCAGGTCACCGGCAGCGTCAGGATGAAGTGAAAGAGGTGCAATGATACCAAACTTGGTATTGCGGGTCAATTCAGGCTCCTTCAGTTATCAACAGGGCAGCGATGGCATTTGGCATCCACCTCTCAGTCAAGGTCTGCGCAGATACAAGTCAGAAGCACGAAATGGCAACTCTTATGCAGGGTGTTTTGCCTCAATGAGTCCATTTTCAATAAGTGGATTCAAAATGCCAAGCAGCTTCGAGACTGGTTCATCAATGATCTCAGCGATTTCAAGAAGCGATCTGCCGTCGCAATAGGAAATCAAATTCATCATCGCACGAACTTGCGCTCCCGTTTCTTTCGTGCTGAGCGTTGGGTAAAGACCCCGCTTACCAAGCTGCGGCTCACACAAAACAGTGGTCTTCAAGAAAACGTTGCTCTCGATTACCTCAATCGCTTGTCGCAATGCATTAAAACCACCCGCCAGTCCTTCTGGGGTTACCAGATTCAAATCATCCAGCGATGTGTGATATTCGGGAAATTCCCCATATTTGCTTCGCATGATTGTGGCCATTGGCAGGTCAACCCCAGGGGCGCAATATTGGCGTTCATCACTACCACGATCAAGCCAGCTATAGCGCTTGAAGTCTGGATCAATGTGTTTGAGCACATGCAATGCAGCGCGGTCAGACAGCGTAGTCCCGTTGCGAGACGGCAGGTAGGAATAGCAGCGGTCGTCGCCTATGCAGGTGATATTGAAGCCGGCCTTCACCTGCTGTTTCAAATGCTCAATATTGCGTGACAAATAAACAATCGAGCCGATTGTCTCTGGCACGAAGACGATGCGGTAGGTGTAGCGATTTTTTTGAGACATCAGCCAGCGCGCCAAAGCCAAGGCGACCACAGGCCCGGAGAGCTCGTTATTCGCCATCGAAGGATGGCAGACATAGGTGGAAAGCATCACTTCCTGCTCGCTTTGCCCAGGCAAGATAAGTTCTGCGTAATTCAGGACGCCTGGCTTCAAGTCAGAATCGATCACGGCGCGGTAGCGTCCCGGTTTTAGCTTCGCCCGCTCTTCATGCGTCAAGCAAAAGCCCCAACGCCTCGCGTAGTAAGAGGTAATGTATGGAATCGCATCGGGCTGATCTGGGAGCGAATACAGGTGCTTGTTCAATTCTTCCAGATCAAGCCATTGGTCAACCGGTTCCGAATAACCAACCACATGCAAATTGTGTGCCTTGAAATCAATGATGCGTGCGCCAGATTCGTCAAGCACGTACGCATCGCGAATCGACCATTCATCTGGCACTGTCCAGTCAAAGGCCGATATTTCCGATGGAACAGACAAGATTTGCAAATCTGGCAGCAGATTCTTGATGTAGTTCAGCGTAGTACGGACACCATCGCCCGTTAAGCTGCGACATATCGGAAACAAATCACGAGCCCACCCGTGCATTTGCACGCCAATGTCTTTCCAGCTCATCATGAAACTCCCTCAAAATCACTGACAACAAACCGACGACCCAGACGGCTCAACTCCGGTTCAACCCATGCACGCGAATCCTGATCCAACAGGTAAAGTGGATCACGCTGCAATTGGTCTTGCCAGAATTGGCAAATCAGCGCGATGTCAATCAGCAAAACCTCTGATCCAGGCGCTTTAAAGTTGTGGACGATTCCCTGCGCTTGAGCATCAGAGCGAAGTTTCACCCAGTCGTACTCCAACGTTTTCCCCATTGGGCGGCAGTGGTAATTTAACTGCACCGGCCTCTCGATGCCGTCTTTTTCTTGAACCACCCCAATGAACAATTTGTCATAGCGATAGACGGGGCCTCCTGTTAATCGCTCGATGTAATGCAAAAATGTAAAACTAGAAAACGGTGCGCCATACATCAGCACCTTGCCGCCCGTGCGATGTAGCAAGCCAAAAATCGTATCAGGGCCAAACGGATCGACGTCCCCAGCATATGGAATTGACGGGTCAGCGGGCATGTTGGAAGAAAAATTGAACACGGGCGGGCCACAGCGCCAAGATGCCCATTGTGTGCGTGCATGTTCGGTGAGCACACCTACTTGCGACGCATCATGCTCAGGTCTGTACACCCGTGTACGGGTAAAGTCGTAGTTAAACGATGGAATGAACAAGGGACGATCACCGCTGATAGCAAGCAGTGCCGCCATGTGACGGGAAAGCATCAACTTTGGGTCACTGGTGTTGGCAATGGCTGCGCGTGCGCGAAACACATCTGCGTGCGCAAGTAACGGCGAGTCTGATTTATCAGCCGCTAGTGCATTTTGGATAGATTCAATAAAAGGATTCACGCCGTACTCCCTGCATCTACGGTCAGCGTAGTGCCATTGATCATGGCCCCATCTTCACCCAACAGAAACGAAACCGAAGCCGCCACTGATTCAACCGTGGCGAGCTTGCCGGACGGGCTTCGTCGCTTGATGGACAACAATTTGTCAGGCGCAATGCCTTTGGTCATATCGGTATCCATGTAGCCGGGAGCTACGCAGTTGACGGTGATGCCGGCTTTACCCAGCTCACGGGACAATGATTTAGTGAACCCAATCAGCCCCGCCTTGGTGGCGGCATAGACCGACAGGCCACTGAATCCAGTTGATCCGATGATGGATGAGATGTTGATGATGCGACCGGCGCCACCAAGCAGCATGGAGCGCGACACGTACTTGGTCAGCACAATCGGTGACTGAAGGTTGACCAGCAGCGACTGCGCAATGTCTCGCTCATGCATGGTGGCCAACACGCCGTCGGCACCAATGGCGGCATTGTTGACGAGCCCGTAAATGCGGCCATGCCGCTTGGTCAGGTCGCCAACCCAGGCGTGAATTTTGTCGGTGTTTGCCAGGTCAAAACACTCAAAGCAGACGCTTTCACCATCACACAGGGCATTCAGCTCAGGACTGTCGGAGCGTGCAACGGCAAGCACTTTGTAGCCATCAGCGGCCAGGCGTTGACAGATGGCAAGGCCGAGACCCCGGCGAGCCCCGGTCACGATCACAATTTTTTTCATTCCACGTTCATCCTTGAGAGTTTGCCGGAGGCGGTCAGTTGAATGGCATCAGCGGCCACAATGAACGCCGGTACTTTGAAGCCGTCCAGCCGGGCGCGGCAGTGCGCAGTCACTTGTTTTTTGAAGGCGGCATCCATTACGGTGCCAGATGTGGGGGTTATGGCAGCCTCAACCAAGCTGCCCAGCATGGCGCTCTTGCGGGCGCGCACTTGAACGAAGGCAACCTCTGGCAGTTCTTTGATTACCGACTCAATCTCTTCGGGCATGACCTTGTTGCCGCCGACGTTGATTGATCCGTTGGCGCGACCCAAAAAGCGGACTCGGTCAGCTTGCATTTCAACCACGTCACCAGAGTCTATCCAAACGCTTTCTGTGCCCGCTGCCAATGATTCAACCAGCTTAGTTCCAAACCAGAGATGGTTTTGTTCATCAATGCGCATGGCAACACCCAAGGGCGCTTGCAACAGATAGTCAGCCGGAAAACCAGCGCGGCCATCACGCACGGCAAAGCCGACACCGGCTTCAGTGGATGCGTAAATGTGCGTGATGCGTGCAGCGGGGAAGCGTTTGGCCAACATGTCCAGAACGGACTGATCCACAATTTCGCCACCCAAGGTGATCTGCTTCAAGGTCAGCCGGTCGAACAAGGGGTGCATGGCCAGCTTGCGCCACATCGACGGTGTGGCTGAGAGTGCGTTGCAACCCAGATCAATGAATCTCGTCAGCACGTCGTGTAAATCAGCACCCTCTTCATTCAGAATGAGCGGCGTGCCACACATCCAAGACTGAAGAAACACCTGCAAGCCAGCAAAACGGCGCAGGCTGTACAGACTGCCCCAGGTGTAGTCATCACCAATGCGCCGGGTGGTCATGCTGCGCGTCAAGGTGGCGAACGTGTGGGCAATGAGCTTGGGTGTGCCGGTGGTGCCAGAGGTGGGCAACAGCCAGGTGGTTTGGATGGCGGCGGGACGATCTGTAACGGCCGGCTGGGCGGTGCCGTTTGAGCCAGTGACATCGAACTGAGTCAACAGCTTTGCGAATCCAAAGCCGTTACCTTCGACCACGAATTCGATCCCGGCCTGGGCCAGTCGGGCTTCACGGGTTGGCTGATCGTCTTCATTGGGCAGCAGAACAATGGCCTGCGCCAAACCATCTAAAAATGCGAGTGCAGTAACAAATTCAAGCACTGGCAGCGCGCCAATCGCAACACGCTTGCCGTGCCAGCCAGATGGATCAACACAGGCAAGCGCCCGGGTCAATCTGGTGATGTCAACCGAGCCAACAGGGTCAGCAACCCAAAGCACATCGCTTGCTTTGCAAGTTGAAAGCCGATCAAGCAAACACTTCATTGAGGCGCAAAGCGTTGGTAAATTTCAACGAACTCGCTCAAGGTGCGGGGATAGACCGGCACATCCATCATCACAAAAGGATCGTAACCAAGCTCTTCTTCAAGTCTGGCCACCAAAATGGCAAAACCAAGCGAGTCAAGACCGGATTCGAGCAGCACGGTTTCATCTGTCAGGACACCAATTTCGGTACCGCGCATGTCTGCGGTTTCCTGAATGGCTGTTGTGATTTTGTTGCGCAAATTTGTCATTGTTTTCCCTTTGAGGTTCACGAATATGAGAGTGATGCAAATAAAACCCGCCCAGCCATTGAAACCTGGCTTTCAAACAACCTGGGATTGAGTAGCGCTGCACCGAGCACCGCAATGGCAAGGCGTGGGGCTATGAAACTTCTCGATTGATCCAAGAAAAATTATTATGCCACTCGCAGTTGACAGAATCAGAAAAGCGGCAGCGCCGTTGCAACCTCCCACAGAAGGCAAAGTCAGTGCTGCGCAAGCGTCAATCAGCGCGCTGGAGCGCGGACATGGCCGATGCGTCGTCAGCTTCGGCCAGCAGCGCAATCGTGCCGGTCACCATGCTCGTTGAAGGGCGCTTTGCGCCGGTGCATGCCAACCGACACCACTGATTATCGGTGCACCAGCGACTGTGGAGTCCATCAGTTGGCACGGTGCTGCCGCACCCTGCCAAGGCATGGACGAGCCACGCCTCGCTGACGCATCGTCGCTGGCGACACCGTAGCCAGCACAGCGTGGTCATGCGTCCCGGTAAGTCGCTGCGCTTGGTTGCCGGGCCACATCACCACTTTCAGCGTTCGGTCGCCTGCGCCAACAGCCATCCAGTGCACGCAGCGCTGCTGCGCCCCGTGCATGCGCCAGCAGCGGTATTAGCCAGTGCTTCGCAAGTGTCAGTCAGAGCGCTGTGGCGCTGGGTGTGGGTCTCGGCTCGCTGTCGCATCGTGGCGCGCGGCAGACATCGCACATTCGGCAGCGTCACGGTTTCACGCTGCGGCCACCCGCTGCGCTTTTACATAAGGCCCTATTTTGTGTAATGGCCGCCAGTCGGTCGCTAAAGCTCCCTTGGTGGCAGCCACCGCTGGCGCGCCCTTCGGGTACACAAAAACGGCCTTATGCAAAGTGGCCTTCGCTGGCAGCGGGCGCGTCAGCCGTTGGCGCTCCCCGTTCGCTGCGCGCCCTACGCGCCAACGGCCGTCGCCCTTGTGGTGTGCTGGCACCTTGGCATCAGCCAGGCGCTGCGCGCAGTGTTCTGGTCAGCGGCTTCGCCGTACATCTGGTGTCTGCCCCCGCCCACCCCTGGGCTCGCTTGCTGCGCAAGCCTCGCCCGCGCGGTCTGCCCGTCCGCCCCCCGAGGGGGCTCCCTCAGAACCGCGCCGAAGACACGCCGCCTTCGGCGGCGGGTAGCTGGTGTCGCTGCTGGGTTTGCTTTTGGTAGGAATTACGCTACATTGTTTGTAGCTTTTTGCGCACGTTCTGTATGGGCTAGAGGCATAAAAGGCATTTAACCCGGCGTAAACGCCGGGGTACCTTGGGCTTGACTAATTCAGCAGAGGCTTATTTTCCAACCCCTTGATGCTTGGATTTGAAAGCAGGGATGCGAGTTGACTTCTTGCCAGTTGGTTCAACGTCAAAAGCCGATCGCTCTGGCTCATCTTCTGCTGGATCAGCAATGCATTTTGGCTTTCGAGACTGGACAACACGACCAGTTGCTCCATTGTTGCGTGGTCTCGAATGTTGCCATCGGCATCTGGGTTGACGGTGCGCCACTCTTTGGCGGTCATTCCGAACAGCGCTTTATTCAAAACATCGGCTTCGTTGGCATAGACGAATGCGATTTGTTGACCTGTGAGCTGTGCTGGTATCAGGTGCTCTTTGACTGCATCGGTATGGACACGGTACTGGACTTTTGACAACGACCGGCGGATGTTCCACTCAAGCCCGCCAGAAATCGCCTCTTGCTCTTTGAATCGCTGAAATTCCTTGATCAGATAAAGCTTGAATTCCGGGCTCAGCCATGACCCGAATTCAAAGGCGATGTCTTTGTGGGCGAAAGTGCCACCGTACCGTCCAGCACGCGCAAGCAAGCCAATGCCCTTCGTCCGTTCCACCCACTGCTTGGCCGACATCACAAATCGGTTCAACCCAGCCTCGTTTTTAATTAGGTGGAATTCCACCAGATTAAAACCGGGGTTGTTCAATTGCTCCCAAACACCGAGGAAGTCGATTGTGTTTTTGTTTTGCAACCAGTTTTTTATAAGCTGATCGGCACCGTTGAAGCTCTTGGTCATGTCAGTCAGGCTGATGTAGTCCTCATCGTCCTTCGATGTCAGACTGACCTCAACGCCCTGGACTGTCAAAATTTTATTGGTGACCATGGTTTCTCCGAATGATCAGTAATTTTCGCACGCCCAAACGTTGGGCGACACCAGCACCGCTGTCATGCTGTATGTCCGGCGAAGCGTGATCTTTTTACCTTGTCAAATCAACAAGTTAGCCGTGCGGGTTTGTGTAATTCCTGTGTAATCAGGCATAGAAAATTACACAAAACGCGGGAAGTGGATAGAACGTCAGAAAAACTGTGACTCTGAAAATATCAATAAAATCAGTCACTTAGGAAGTTTTCGGAAGTCGCTAGAATCCCTGGGAATGCTTGAGTTGAAGACTCTTAATCCGGTGGTCGAGGGTTCGAGCCCCTCAGTTCCCACCAAAATACCTCATAGAACCAAGCACTTAGCGTCAAAAACCAAGTGCTTTTTTCATCTGCGCCCAGCATGGGCGCACAC
>Ga0172368_10007563_pt1 | contig 11318 bp, 9 predicted proteins | sample Lak11m_FD_114540 | JGI IMG/M metagenome (GOLD analysis project Ga0172368, IMG submission 114540) | Freshwater microbial communities from Kabuno Bay, South-Kivu, Congo - kab_022012_11m | ecosystem: Environmental > Aquatic > Freshwater > Lake | place: Democratic Republic of the Congo: South-Kivu...
GGTCTGTTCGCCTTCTTTGCGCTTCGTCCCGCGCCGCGGCGGGTATGCGGCCTTGCCGGCTATTCAAACAGGTAGTGCACTCCGGGAGGTTCCGCTGCTCTTGTCCCGACCTTCTCCGCCGCGACCGAGACAAGATTCTCCAGCAGATACCTCCACAGGCCCTTTCTCTTCTTCAGGGCATGCACGACGGCCGGCTTTCCCTCGATGTTCGACAGCCTTCCGGCAAGGAGAACGGCGTCCTGAAGCCCGCCGAGCTCGTCGACCAGATCGAGATCGAGGGCCTGCCTCCCGGAAAAAATCCTTCCGTCGGAGAGTTTTACGACCTTCTCAAGGGGGATTTTTCGGTTCTCGGAAACGGTCGTTACGAGTTGATCGAAGATGTCGTCCACGATGCCCTGGATCAGCTCTCTTTCCTCGCGGGTCATTTCGCGCGTGGGAGAACCGATATCCTTGAACTTGCCGCTCTTGACGACCGATGATCTGACGCCAACCTTCCTGAGGAGCTCCTCGACGTTGGCAAAATGCATCACGGCCGATATGCTCCCCGTGATGGTTCCGGGATTCGCCATGATCCTGTCCGCGGCCGTCGCAATCAGGTATCCGCCGGATGCCGCGACCGCTCCCATCGACGCCACGACCTTCTTTTTGTTCCGGAGCTGGAGTACGGCCTGATATATCTCCTGCGACGGCGCCACCCCGCCGCCGGGCGAATCGATCCTCAGGACGACCGCCCGGATGCCGCTGTCTTCAGCGAATTCTCCGAGCTGGTCGACGATCTCCCTCGAGTCGGCGATGACCCCTTCAATCGGGACTATGCCTACCTTTCCGCGGAGCGTCAGCGGCTTCGCTTCTCCTTTGAGCAGGTTCAGGCCGTAGACCGCGGCAAAGAACAGCATTCCTATCAGCATCAAAATACATACGCCTAAAATGACGGGATGTCTTCTCATATCGGCCGCGTCAGCTTTTTGCGAATTTGTCAGTTCCTTTCCGTTTCAATGATTTTAATGTCGGCAAGGGCCTTTCCCAGACTGGAACCGATATTCTCCTTGTTGTTGATGTACCTGTGAACGGAATGTCCCTCCGCCCCGGCTTCGTAATCCTTGACGCTCAGGCGGATCTTCCTGCTCTTCGAATCCACGTTCTTGACCACGGCTGTGACCGTGTCGCCCAAGGAAAACAATTCCCCGGAAGACTTGACCCGCTTTGTACTCAATTCGGAGATATGCACGAGTCCTTCGATCCCCTCTTCGATTTCAACGAAGATGCCGAAATCGGTAACGTTGGTCACCTTTCCCTTGACGGTCGACCCGGACGGGTATTTAGCGCTGATCTCTTCCCAGGGGTTCGTTTCGATCTGTTTTAGGCCCAGAGAAAATTTTTCGTGCTCGACGTCGATATTGAGCACCATCGCCTCGATGGTCTGGCCCTTCTTGAACAATTCCGACGGGTGCTTCACCCGCTGCTTCCAGGAGATGTCGGACATATGGATGAGACCGTCGATCCCCTCCTCTACGCCGACGAAGATGCCGAAATTGGTCACATTGCGAACGACCCCCGTGATGATGCTTCCCTCGGGGTACTTCTGTTTCAGGCTTTCCCAGGGATTGGGGCTCGTCTGCTTCAGGCCGAGAGAGATCCGCTTGGTTTCCGTGTTGATGTCGAGGATCATCGCATTGATCCTCTGCCCGATTGAAAGGACCTTCGAAGGATGGCGAATCTCCCGCGTCCAGAACATCTCGGAGGCATGGACCAGGCCTTCGACTCCCGGCTCGAGTTCGACAAAAACCCCGTAATCGGTCAGGTTTACCACCCTGCCTTCGATGATCGAATGAACCGGATATTTGTCTTTTATGGTTTCCCACGGGTTGGGGGTCAATTGCTTGAGGCCCAGGGCCACCCGCTCCTTTTCCCGGTCGAAGGAAAGCACCTTCACCCGCACCTTCTCCCCTTTCGAGAAATGATCGGAAGGACGGGTTATCCTTCCCCAGGAGATGTCCGTTACGTGGAGCAGGCCGTCGATGCCGCCCAAATCGATGAAAAGACCGTAATCGGTGATGTTCTTGATCACGCCCTCGACGATCTTGCCCTCTTCTATGTTCCGGAGGGTTTCCCGCTTCTCGATCTCCCGCTCCTTCTCCAGGATCACCCGCCGGGAGAGCACCACATTATTTCTTTTCCGGTCGTATTTGAGGACCATGAACGGGAAGGTCTGCCCGACATAACGGTCAAGGTCCCTCACCGGGCGGATGTCCACCTGGGATCCGGGCAAGAAGGCCGGGATCCCGATATCTACGGAAAGACCGCCCTTTACCCTTTCTACTATCGTGCCGTTTATGGGGGTGTTCTGTTCGCAGGCCAGCTTCACATCGTCCCAGATCTTGATCTTGGCGGCCTTGTCTCTCGAAAGGACGAGGTTTCCATCCTGATCACGGCGATCGACGAGGATCTCGATCTCATCTCCTACATTGACGGTGACATTGCCCTGCTCATCCCGCAATTCTCTTGCGGGGATGTAACCTTCCGTCTTCCAGCCGACATCGACCATGACTGCGTCGGAATTGATCTGCACCACCCTTCCGGTTAAAACGCCGCCCATCTGCACGGATTGAAGGCTCTGTTCGTAAAGTTCCTTGAATTCCGCGCTCTCCTCCATTCCCTGCGTCAATTCATCCGGTGCGGTTTCTTCCTCCTTTTCTTCCCTGTCCGCCTGATCTGCAATTTGTTTCGAGATTTTGTTGACATCGTTAACCATTAACAAAACACCCCCCCTGAAATTTTTGTTATTTTTTTAGAAATAACGTGATTTTTTAACACACCAATTTTCAAATATCAAGCAAATTCAAGGTAAAAATACACTGAATTCATGCTTATTTGTTGTTCAGTCCGGGAAGTTTCCCCGCTTTTTCGATCTCACCGAGCATGATATCAACGACTTGAGAAATGGTTTTATCCGTGGAGTCGATGACGATTGCATCAGGGGGAATCACAAGCGGGGCAATTGTACGGCCGCGATCCTGACGGTCCCTCAGGAGCAGATCCGCCTTAATATTCCGGCGGTCGACCTCGTCTCCTCTCGCAGTCAGTTCCAGGTATCTTCTGTTCGCCCTTTCCCCGGCCGCGGCATCGAGGAAAAATTTGAACTCCGCGTCCGGGAAGACCACCGATCCCATGTCGCGGCCCTCGGCCACCACCCCGCCGCCGGCCGCCGCTCCCCTCTGAACGGCAAGCAGCATCTCCCGCACCGCAGGAAGAGCGGAAACACGGGAGGCCTGTAGACCGATCTCCTCGCTTCTGATCCTCCCCGTCACATCATCCCCGTCGACAAAGACGCGCAGCCGGTCACCCGCCTGCCTCATCTCCACCCGGAGGTTTCGGCACAGCGTAATCAGGCTGTCTTCCCTGCCGTCCCATCCCTGCTCGCGCAGCCCTAACGCAACGGCCCGGTACAGTGCACCGGTATCCAGATAAATGAAAGAAAGGCGCTCGGCGATCATCCTGCCGATCGTGCTCTTTCCGGCGCCGGCCGGCCCGTCAATCGTGACGACAGGTTTTCTGTTCATGTCTGACCTCCGTTGCCGGATTATTAACTTCCTGGTTCAGCGCGCGGGCTTTTCCCTTGAGAAAGGGATAGGCGCGGGCGGCCGTCATAATCCCCGAGCCGTCGAAAAATACATCCCACAGAGATGCATCCCGCCCCGGAACAAAGGATTGATGCCATTCGTCGCTGACGGCATATAACAATCCGAATGCCGTTGTCAGCCAGAAGGCATGGCGCTTGAAAGATGGTCTTGCCAGCGAATCCAGCCAGCGGCGGATGAGCAGGCCGAACAGGAAGTATTCCGCGAAATGGGCGAGTTTGTCGGCGCCGAAGAAGTAGGGGGTTGTATCAGGAAACTTCGTCATGGAAGAAACGAAAAAGATCAGCGCCGCATAGGCGGCAACAGGACCGAAGTTCAAGAGAGAGCGGCGGAATCTCACGTCATTCATCCGGCGATCCTGCGGCGGTAGGACGTTGCACGCTGTTGTGGGCGGCATTGCGGCGCCGTTCGATCCTCTCCGCGAAGGGACCGTCTGCGCGCCACATGTAGCAGCTGTCAAGAAACATCAGCGGATCGGTCGGGGGAAGCGGCGGGGTTTTTCCCTGCCTGATCCGGCTGAAATAACTCCAAAGCCCCTGAATCGCCGCCGAACTCATGGCCAAAAGGAGATTCGTCAGGTGAAGACAGCCTTCCGTCCTGCCGAAGAGCTCCCGGGTCTCGTTTGTAAACCCGGGGCGGATACGGCGTCCCGCAAGTCTTTGCAGTGCGTCTTTGATTTCGCGGCAGCCCGCGTCGGGCACCACCGGCATATCGGCGTCGAGAGAGATGATCTCCAACTGCGGAACCGAGAGTTTCATCGTCAGGCCGATATGATGTATCGGGCCGGGCTCGCGTCTCTCGTTGATAGCATGGATCTGGAAGGGGAAGAAACGTTCGTCGATCAGCGAGCCTTCGATGACGAGCGCCTCTTCATCCGTTTCGTAACAGTTGACGGTGATTTTCCGCGCGTGGATCAGTTCCTTTTTCAATGCCGCCTCCCGATTTTTTGACGTTCTATACCGAGACCTTCGAAAATCACGCTCCCTCCGCGCGCTGTACATTTTTCGTTCCGAAAAATCTACAATGCGCTTCCGGGACATGATTTTCAGGTTGCGCAAGGGTCTCATACCATACGCTATCGTCCGGTTCAACAAGATGTCGCCTCCCCTGAACATTTTGCGGCGGCGGTCTTGATAGCATCCCGGAAATAGGTTAAGCTGAAATCAACAATGAACGTGCGGCGCATCAAATCATATAGGGGGTTGTCTTGCAAGCAGGGCGTCTGGTGAAAAAAACGGCAAAGGTTCTTCTTTTCCTTGCCCTGTACGCCTTTCCGGCGGGGGGAACGGCGCAGGCTTCCCTGACCCTGGAGGAAGAAAAAAAGCTGGGCAGGGAATTTTACGAAAAATTGGAAAAGGGCAACGCGCTCCTGCAAAACGAAAGGGCCAACGCCTTTGTCGGAGGGATCGGCGAACGGATCCTGGCCCACAGCGAAAAGGTCCCGTTCGAGTTCAAATTTTCCATCATCCGGAGTTCGGCTATAAACGCCTTCGCCACGCCGGGAGGTTACGTCTATGTCAATCAGGGGCTGATCAATCTGGTCGAGAATGAAAGCGAGCTGGCGGGGGTGATCGCCCATGAAATCGCCCATGTGAACGGAAGGCACATCGCCGAGATCATCAGCAGGTCACAGAAACTCAGCATTTCGGCCCTGGCGGCGATTCTCGCCGGCGCCTTTCTCGGCGGCAGCGGCGAGATCAGCGCGGCGGTGACGAGCTTTTCCATTGCCGCGGCCACGACGCTCTCCCTGAAGTACAGCCGGGAGCAGGAGGAAGCGGCCGACAGGATGGGGATGTCCTACCTTGCGTCCGCCGGCTACGACGCCAGGTCGATGCTGGATGTTCTCAGGATCATGCGGCGTTACGAGTATTATTCCAACGCCATCCCCTCCTATTTTCTCACGCATCCCGGAACGGATGAAAGGACGAGATACCTCGACGCCCTGCTTCAAACCACTTTTACGCGGGAGGGAAGGAAAGGCATCGTCGGCGATCTGAAACGCGTCCAGACCCTCCTCCTTCTCGAGAGAAAGGACAACGATGCCAATCTCCGGCATTTTCAGAATATTTTAGACGCCTCTCCCGGCGATGTGGACGCCCTCTACGGCTTGGCCGTCACGCAGGACAGGCTGGGAATGATCTCCGAGTCGCTTGCCGCTTTTCAAAAGGCCGTCCGTCTTGCCCCGAATGATCCGGAGATCATCAGGGATCAGGGAATCGCCTTCTTCAAACTCGGACGGCTGGAGGAGGCCGCCGCCGGCCTGCGCCACGCCGATAAACTCGCGGAGAATGATCCGGGCGCCCTTCTTTATCTGGGAAGGACCTATGAGGCATTGGGCGATTTGCCCGCGGCCCTCGCTGTGTACAAGAAGATCGAGAAGATGCGTCTAAACGATGAGGATATCTTATATAATCTGGCCATGGCCTACGGCAAGGCAAATTATCCAGGCGACTCCCATTACTATTTCGGTCTCTATTTCAAGAAAAAAGGGAAGCCGGAAAGCGCCCTTTTTCACTTCGACAAAGCCGCAAAGCTCTTCCCGGCCAGTTCCACCCGAGCGCGCGAAATCGCCAAGGAGATCGAATCCCTTAAGCGTCGATGAACTCGCGAAAAGCCAAAAATCACCCTCCCCTTAATCCGTTCCCCTCAAGTGAGGGGAAGTGGATTTTTTACTAGGCTGTCAAGCGTTGACGCCTTCGCAGTAAGTCTAAAAGAAACGGGACGGCCCCGTAAAAGGTAGCGGCGGCCGGCCCGCTCGCGGAAAAACTACAGGCCGGGTGAGTCGACCTGCTGCGGGGCGAGCTCGCGGCGCGCATAATCGAGATAGATCTCTTCCCGCCGGAAAAGCTCGAACAGATCGGGATCGATGTGCCGGTCCTTGGCCATAAAGGACATGATCTTCATCGCCTCAGAGAGGGTCTTCCCTTTCTTGTAGGGCCTGTCCTTGGCCGTCAGCGCCTCGAAGATGTCAGCCAGCGCCAGGATGCGGGACTGGAGCGGGAGCTGGCTTTCGTCGAGGCCTCTCGGATAGCCTTTCCCGTTGAGCGTTTCGTGGTGAGAGGCCGCATACTCGGGGACATGCCGCAGCTTCTTGGGAAACGGCAACTGGGAGAGCATCTTGTAGGTCACCGTGGCGTGGTTCTGGATGACCTGCCTGTCCGCGTCCGTCAGGGTGCCCTGGCGGATGGTGAGATTTTCTACCTCTTCGCTGGAAATGAGGGGTTCCGGTTTGCCGCCGAGCTCGCAGGTCCGGCCGGCGATCTCTCTTACCCGGTTCATCGCCTCCTCCGACATCCGCTCATTGCCCAGGTTGGCCTCCGTTAGAAACTGAAATTCCTCCTCGAAGGCCTTCTTCAGTTTTTCATATTCCGGGTAGGAGTCGGGAAGCGACGCCGGCGTTCGCAATCCTGCCTTTATCGCGCACAATTCGAAACGCAGCCGGAGGAGCTCGATCCGGTCAAAAATGGTCTCCAGCTTGGTGGCCTTGTCGACCACATGCACCGGGGTCGTAACCTTGCCCACGTCGTGAAGCCAGGCGGCGATCCGCAGTTCTTTCAGCTCATCTTCCGAGAACTGTCGCTCCGCGTAGGGGCCTTCGGCAACTTCGTTGATTCTTTTGGCGATGTCCATTGTCAGCTCCGCCACGCGCCGGACGTGGCCGCCCGTGTAGGGCGATTTTTCGTCTATGGCGGTGGCGATCGAGCGGATGAAGGATTCCATAAGTTCTTCCAGGTTTTGAATCAGGCGGTTGTTGGAGAGGGCCACGGCCGCCTGGGAGGCAAGCGATTCCGTCATTTCCTTGCACTCATAGGAGAAGGAGACAACCTCCCCGCTTTCCTCATCCCGGGCATTGAGAAGCTGAAGAACACCGATGATATCATTTTCGTGGTTTTTCATGGGCACCACGAGCATAGATTTCGAACGGTAGCCGGTTTGGCCGTCGAACGTCCTTGTCCCTTTGAAGTCGAAACCCTCGGCATGATAGACATCGGGGATGTTCACGGTTTCCCCGGTCAGGGCAGCGTAGGCGGAAACATTCTCGTGATTGGGCTCGCCGTCGAGCTTCATCAGCAGCACCGGCTTCCAGGTGATCTTTCCCCCCGTTCCTCCCATGCGCACCCCGAGGGTGTCGTTTTGCACGATGGCAAACTGGAGCTCTTTTTCGTCATCGGAGGTGATGTAGAGAGTCCCGCCGTCGGCGCCGGTGAATTTACGCGCCTCATCGACGATCAGCTCCAGGAGGCGCTCGATATTCCGCTCCGCCGACAGGGCCGTGCCGATCCTTGTGAGCCTTTTGGTCTGCCTGAGCTGGTTTTCGGTAAATTCCTGGATCTCCGCGACCACCCGCTGGAGAAGGCGGTTGATCTGGTTGCTGTCGATTATGCCGGGGGCGTCCGCATTCCTGGCTTCCATGACTCACCTGCCTTTCTTTCCCACTCGCCGGGGAAATTTCTTACGAGGGCATATTAGAGAACTTTGTAAAACCTGAAAATCATCTCCCGGAAGCGCGCATTGTAGATTTTTCGGAACGAAAAATGTACAGCGCGCGGAGGGAGCATGATTTTCAAAGGTCTCATTATGGGTTTATTCCGCCGCTAACGGACTATGACGCGCAGTTTTCCCCGTCCCAGTTCCCCGCAGATTGCGGCAAACTCTTCCGGAGAGTAGGTTGTTTCCGAAAGAAACGTCTCGTCGATCGTCTTCGTTGGTACAAAGGACTGCAGGACGTAAAGGCCGGCCTTCCCCAGCAGTTTCACGATGGCGCGCAGGTCTTCGATTGCCAGTTGGGAGCGGACGACTGTCGTCCTGAACTCATGCTCGATTCCCGATTCCAAAAGGAGCTTTATGCTGCTGCGGATGGCAGCCGAATCCACCTTGACTGCGGCGATCTCCCCGTATCTTTTCAGCGGCGCCTTGACATCCATGGCCACATAATCGACAAATTTGCGACGGAGCAGCGTTTCCAGGACCGCGGGATTGGACCCGTTGGTGTCCAGTTTTGTCAGATACCCCATCTTTTTGATCTTTGCCAGAAAAAGATCGAGGTCGGGCTGGAGCGACGGCTCCCCTCCGGTCAGGGTCACCGCGTCGAGTTTACCCTTCCTCCGTTCCAAAAAGGCCAGGACCTCCTGTTCGTCCAGCAAGGGGCCGTAGCGGGCCGGGTCGGCCAGTTCCGGATTGTGGCAGTAGGGACAGCGGAAGTTGCAGCCCTGGGTGAAGACGACGGCGCCGATCCGGCCGGGGTAATCGATGAAGGATACCCTCCTGAGCCCCCCGATCTTCATCCCTGAAACCTGTATGTCTTTCTCTGGCCGAATTCCGCCTGCTTGCCCTTGTTCCACTGTTTTACCGGCCGCAGGTACCCGACCACCCGCGAATAGACTTCGCAGGCTTCGCCGCAGGAGGGACAATTCTCCTTTTCCCCGTTCAAATAACCGTGCGAGGGACAGACGCTGAAGGTCGGCGTGAAGGTTATGTAGGGAAGGTGGTAATTTTCGCAGATCTTCCTCACCAGGGTCTTGACCGAGCGGGCGTCGTAAATCCGCTCCCCCGCATAGGTGTGAAAGACGGTCCCCCCGGTGTATTTGCACTGGATCTCATCCTGCAGATCGAGGGCGTCGAAGACGTCGTCGGTGAAATTGACGGGCAGATGGGTGGAGTTCGTATAGAAGGGTTCGCCCTTTTTGCCGTTGGAATCGTTGGCGCAGATGATGTCGGGGTGCTTGCCCCTGTCGATCCTCGCCAGACGGTAAGAGGTCCCCTCGGCGGGGGTGGATTCGAGGTTGTAGTTGTTCCCCGTTTCCTTCTGGAACCGGATCAGACGGCTTCTCATGAAGTCCAGGATCTTTTTTGCCAACTCCTGCCCGGCGGGCGAGGCGATATCCCGGCCGAGCAGATTCAGGCAGGCCTCGTTCATCCCCACCAAACCGATCGTGGAGAAATGATTCTTCCAGTATTCGCCGAACCGCTCCTTCACGCTGCGGAGATAGTACCGGGTGTACGGATAGAGATTGCCCTCGGTGAATTTTTCCAGCACCTTCCTTTTGATCTCGAGACTCTCCTTGGCGGTTGTCATCAGCCTGTCGAGTCGTTCCAGAAACTCTTCTTCTGTAGCAGCGAGATAACCGAGCCGCGGCATATTGATGGTGATGACCCCGATGGAGCCGGTCAGGGGATTGGAACCGAACAGCCCCCCTCCCCGTTTGTGCAGCTCGCGGTTGTCGATCCGCAGGCGGCAGCACATGCTGCGGGCGTCTTCGGGACTCATGTCGGAATTGACGAAATTGGAAAAATAGGGAACGCCGTATTTCGCCGTCATCTCCCACAGTCCCTCCATATTCGGGGCGTCCCAGTCGAAGTCTTTGGTGACGCTGTAGGTGGGGATGGGAAAGGTGAAGACCCGCCCCTTCGCGTCGCCGTCGGCCATCACATCGAGGAAGGCGCGGTTGAATAGATCCATCTCCTTCTGAAAGTCGCCGTAGGTATCTTTTTGCGGTTCTCCGCCGATGATGACGTTCCTGTCCGCGTAATAGCGCGGGACCGTGATGTCGAGCGTCACGTTGGTGAAGGGGGTCTGGAAACCGACCCGCGTGGGCACGTTGATGTTGAAGATGAATTCCTGCAGGGCCTGGCGGATTTCCTGATAACCCAGGTTGTCGTAGCGGATGAAAGGGGCAAGCAGGGTGTCGAAATTGGAAAACGCCTGGGCGCCGGCCGCCTCCCCCTGCAGGGTGTAGAAAAAATTGACCACCTGGCCCAGGGCGCTGCGCAGGTGCTTGGCCGGCTTGCTTTCCACCTTTCCCGAAACCCCCCGGAAACCCTCCAGCAGGAGATCATAGAGGTCCCAGCCGACGCAATAGACCGACAAGAGGCTCAGATCGTGGATATGAAAATCGCCTTCGGTATGGGCCTTGCGGATCTCCGGAGAGTAGATCTCGTTGAGCCAGTAGACCTTGCTCACCTCGGAAGAGATGTAATTGTTCAAACCCTGGAGGGAGTAATCCATATTGCTGTTTTCGTGAATCTTCCAGTCGATTTTTTTAAGATACTGATCGACCAGATCCACCTCCATCTTGTTCGTGATCTCTCTGAGCCGGGCGTGCTGATCGCGGTAGATGATGTAGGCCTTCGCCGTCTTCCGGTAGGGTGAACCCAGGAGGACCTCCTCCACGATGTCCTGGATTTCCTCGACGTTCATAATCTTGTTATCGAAGAGCTTTTCCGCCAGATTCAAAACCCGGATGGTTAACATCCGGGCGCCCGCGCTGTCGAATTCACCGGTGGCTGCTCCCGCCTTGGCAATGGCGTTCGTGATCTTCTCCGCATTGAACTTGACCAGACGGCCGTCTCTTTTTTTGATCTTTGCGCGCATGGGATTCTCCTCTTTCGCAAGATTTTAAGAATAACTCCAACCGGGACATGAACCCTACATATTGGGGTTGGATATATTCTTACTACCATATATTGATATGGTCAAGAGGAATTTTTAAAAATCTTAAACGGAAAATCGGGAGGGGGGCTGTTCCTAATCTTCTAATTTCCCCAGGACGGCATTTTCCACATGGGCCAGCGCCTTCCGGAGATATTCCTCCTCGATTGCGCCGGCCGGAGACGCCGTCTCGAAGATTCTCCCGGGAATCGGGAGAGACGCGAAGGAGAATCCCTCGCGGACCTTGAAGA
>Ga0172368_10007566_pt1 | contig 11313 bp, 9 predicted proteins | sample Lak11m_FD_114540 | JGI IMG/M metagenome (GOLD analysis project Ga0172368, IMG submission 114540) | Freshwater microbial communities from Kabuno Bay, South-Kivu, Congo - kab_022012_11m | ecosystem: Environmental > Aquatic > Freshwater > Lake | place: Democratic Republic of the Congo: South-Kivu...
CAGCCAGTCTTCGTAAAAGGAATCGAGCAGTTCGAGATACTCAGCGGTGATCCCGCTTTCCATGCCGCGGGCGCGCTGCTGGATGCGCTGGATCAGCACCGGCACGGGCGCCTTCAAGTAGATGAGCAGAGAGGGCGGCGGCAGTCCGCGCACCACCAGGTCGAAGATGCGGCGGTAGGAGTGGTAATCCACCTCGGATAGGTTGCCCATATGGTGCAGCGCGCGGGCAAAGATGGCGGCGTCTTCGTAGATGCTGCGGTCGATGATGGCCGACTGCGGATCGTCCCACATAGCCAGGTGCTGCTGGGCGCGGTGACCGAGAAAGAACACCTGCAGGTGAAAAGACCATTTGCGCATGTCGGCATAGAAATCCGCCAGGTAGGGGTTGTCGGCGACCGATTCGTAGGCTGTGCGCCAGCCCATGCGCTCGCCCACCCGCTCGGTCAGCGAGGTTTTGCCCGAACCGATGTTTCCAGCAACCAGAACCAGGCGTTTCATGTTTTATCTCTCCGCGGGCGGTGTGTGTTTGTATTGTATACGATCTTGTGCGGGTTGAGCGTGGAGACGGTAGGCAGCTTATGTGGCGGGCCACGGAAGTCAAAGTCTTTGCCCGCGCCCTGGATGGGCCAGGATGATATAATCTTGTTTACCCGGCAAGCAATATAAGGGAGAATATGTCTAATAAACAAGGTCCTTCGACAGAAAAGGTAGACCAGCTGGTCATGGTGGTCGTGCCAGACGAGCAGGCGGGTGAACTGGGTAAGAAGCTGGTGGCCGAGGGGTTCCGCTTCACAGTGATCAGCGCCTCGAACGGCTTGCTGCCGGCCGGCACCAGCTGCCTGATGCTGGGCATCGACTCGGCTGATAACCGTCATTTGATGCAGGTTGTGGAAAAAGTATGCAGAACCCGGCGGCGCTACATCCCGGCGAACAGTCAGTTTGGCGTGGCTGAAGGCCTGCCCCTGAACATGATCGAAGCCGAAGTGGGCAGCGCCAATGTGTACGCGCTGGCTGTTGATTATTACGAGTATTTTTAAGCGCGCTGTATGCAGCCATCCGCATCGCTAAAAATTCTGTGGGAGCGCCTGGGGCGTTCGATCGCACTTTACACGGCCGGGGGGGCCTGGTCGGCCCAGCTGCCGGCCCGCCTGCGCGCTTCGCTGCGCTGGTATTATTTTGACGGGGTACTGGCCGCTTCGCAGGAAGCGATCAACGTCACTTATCTGACCCTGTTTGTCCTGGCCCTGGGGGCGACCAACTCCCAGATCGGTTTGATGACTTCGCTGGCCAGCCTGGGCTCGCTGGCCCTGCTGCTGCCCGGGGCGATGCTGGCGGAACGCAGCGGCAGCCGCAAGTGGGTGGTGGTCGCCAGCGGCGGCGGGGTGACGCGCCTGGCGATCTTAGGACTGGCGGTGCTGCCCTTCATCGCCAGCGGGCCAACTGCGGTGGCGGTGGCGATTGCGCTCAAGGTCTTGATGGATGGTTTTTCCAACCTGGGCAACCCGGCCTGGACCTCGCTGACCGCCGACCTGGTGCCAATTGCATGGCGTGGACGCTTTTTTGGCAACCGCAACATGGTCATGGGTGCGGCGAATATCCTGGTCACGCTGTTGGCAGGCCAGATCATCACCGCCGCGCCTTCGCCCCTGACCGGCTACCAGACGGTCTACGGGCTGGCGCTGCTGTTTGGGGTGGGGGCTTCGTTTTGTTTCGCGCAGATCCAGGAACCGGAAGTCCAGCGGATGGAAAGCGCAAACCCTTCGGATGCTTACAATCTGGGGGCGCTGCTGCAAACCTTGCGCGGCGACCGGACTTTCCTGTATTTTTGCCTGGCCCAAATGGTTTGGAATTTTTCGCTGGCGGTGGCCGGGCCGTTCTTCACGGTCTTTCAGGTGGAGGTGCTCAAGAGCACGCCGTTTATTATCGGCATCCAGGCGATCATCTCGAGCATCTCCGGCCTGCCCGCCCTGCCCCTGTTTGGCCGCTTGAACGACCGCTGGGGGCCGCGCAAGCTGGCGATTGTGACTGGCTTTTTAATCCCCGCCTTGCCGCTGCTGTGGACGGTGGTGCGCTCGCCATGGGCGCCGACGCCGATCAACATTTTTGGCGGCCTGGTGTGGGCTGGTTACGGCCTGGCCAATTTTAACCTGCTGCTTTCGATTACCGACCCCAGCAAGCGCGCGCGTTATTCCGCCCTGTTTCAGATGTCGGTGATGATTTCGGCCGCGGTGGGCTCGGCGGTGGGCGGGCTGATCATCCAGCACGTCGGCTACATCACGATCTTCATCGTTTCCGGCGTCGGGCGCATTTTGGGGAACATCCTGCTCTGGCGCTTGGTCAAGCCGCCAGCCGAAGCCGGGCCTACGGCTGGTTGAACGGGAGCTCCTCGCGCCGCGCCCTCTGGCATTTAGTTGGATAGGGATGTTATGGATGAAGCGGGTCAATCCCAGAAACTCAACTGGCTGGCGCTGATCAGCAATTTTTACTGAGCCAGGGCTACCCCCGCCTGTTTCGTTCTGACAAGGCTTCGCGCCTGGAAAAGACGTTGTGGCTAAAAAGGAATTAGTTAGCCTTGGTTGCCCCGATGGTTAGAAAATCAGCTCGAGGATATATAAGATTAAAAATCCCGCAAAGAACATCGCCGTGGCAAAGGGGGTTTCGGCCGAGGCATGGGCTTCGACCAGAAGCTCTTCTGTGACTAAGAAAAGCAGGGCCGCAGCCGCGAAGGCCAGCACCACGACTACCACGTCATGGGAAACGCCGCTAAAGATCAGTCCGCCAGCCAGGACGCCCACAATCGGCGGGACGACCAGCGCGCCCAGGGTGGCAAAGATCTGTTTGCGCGGAACCCCGCCTTCATGCATTTCGGCACCGGTGGCCATGCCCAGAAAAAGGATCTCGATGCCCAATGCGACCGCGATCAGAGTGCCATTGATCTCGCCCAGCGCCAGACCAATTCCGATCAAGAATCCGTCGATCAAGATGTCGATGCCTACAATCAGGATCAGGTTCAGCGGATTTTTGACCGCCTCTTGTTTGGACTTTACCTTCGACTCGATAATCGAGCGCATCCCCAGCATCAGGATGACCCCCGCAGCAAAGCCAGCCACGATCAGCAGCGGATTGGGGTGCGAAGAGGTCAGGTCCGGCAGCACCTCGCCGACCAGCGCTGCGAACACCACGCCGGCTGCGATATGCTGCACCAGGCTTTGGTTTTTGGGTGAAAGAGGTTTATAGGAGGCGATCACCCCGCCTGTGAAAATGGCAAGGGAAGGGACGAGGGCGTAGAGCAGCAGTTGTGCGAGCAGCGGCATAAAGGATGGTTCCTAAAAAATAGAAGGCTTGAGGTGAGTCTAAACCTTCTAATTTTAGTCTCCTCTTGTAAAAACAGGGCACTGGGTTGTTGTTTCGGGCATTTGCCCGAAACAACAACCCAGGTTTCTGAGTATCTGCTCACCCCACCTCCACCCACCCTCTTTGCTATGCTACAGGGCGGCGAAGCGCCGGGGGCAGGGGGGATGGGTTTTCTTGCCCGGCTGAGCAGTTACGTTTCTGTTTATTTGCCCGCGATGCGGTAATGTTCTTGCAGCGAGCGATATTTGAGCGCCTTTTGAGTGAGGGCGCGGATGGCGGCAACCGCGGCGGCGGCGGCGGAGAGGGTTGTGAGAATGGGCACGTTGCGGTCATTGGCCACTGCGCGGATCTGGGCACCATCGCTGTGCGCAGCGGAACCGAGTGGGGTGTTAATCACCAGTTGGACGCGCCCTTCGCGGATCCAATCCACCACGTGCGGCGATCCTTCGGAGACTTTATTGACCCGCGTGACTGGCAGACCGGTGCGGCCAAAGTAATCGGCGGTGCCGCCGGTGGCGCAGATCTCAAAGCCCATGCGGTGCAGATCCCGCGCGATTTTGAGCGCGGCGCCTTTGTCAAAGTCGTTGACGCTGATCAAAGCCGCCCCGCTGACTGGCAAGCCCGAGCCAGCCGCGGCCTGCGATTTGGCGAAAGCGTGCCCGAAGCGCGAGGCATGGCCCATCACCTCACCCGTGCTGCGCATTTCCGGACCGAGCACGCTCACGTCACTGGGCAGCTTGCGGAAGGGCAGAACCGCTTCCTTGACAAAGAAGCCATCGACGCGCGGGGCATTGAGGATGCCAATTTCGTCCAGGCTCTGGCCCACCGCGATGCGCGCCGCGGCGCGCGCCATCGACAGGCCGGTGGCTTTGCTGGCAAAAGGCACCGTGCGCGAGGCGCGCGGGTTGGCCTCCAAGATATAGACCACGTCATCTTTGATGGCATACTGCACATTGATCAGCCCGCGCACCCCCAGGGCCAGGGCGAGCTGCTCGGTGTATTCGCTGATCGTCTCCAGGTGAAAGGCGCTGACCTTGTAAGGCGGCAGGAGGCAGGCCGAATCGCCAGAATGCACGCCAGCTTCCTCAATGTGCTGCATCACTGCCACCACAACCACGCGTTGGCCGTCCGACAGGGCATCGACGTCGATCTCGTAGGCGTCTTCCATGAAGCGGTCGACCAGGATCGGCTGTCCGGGGGCGGCCTCGGCGGCCAGGCGGGTGAAGCGTTCTAATTGGCTGCGATCGCCGACCACCGCCATGGCCCGCCCGCCCAGGACGAACGACGGGCGCACCAGGACCGGGTAGCCGATCCGTTCGGCCACCTCGCCGGCCTCCTGGGGGCTGCGCGCGATGCCATACTCAGGGGCGGGCAGATCGAGCTGGCGCAGGATGTGGGCGAAGTCTTCGCGGTCTTCCGCCAGGCGGATTGAGGCGGGCGAGGTGCCCAGGATGGGCACGCCCGCGCTTTCCAATCCAGCGGCCAGGTTGAGCGGGGTTTGCCCACCCAGCTGCAGGATCACGCCCAGCGGTTTTTCCCGATCGACCACGTTGAGAATATGTTCAAGGGTCATCGGCTCAAAGTACAGGCGGTCGGAGGTGTCATAGTCGGTCGAGACCGTCTCAGGGTTGCAGTTAACCATGATGATCTCGTAGCCACAGTCGCGCAAGGCGAAGGCCGCCTGGCAGGCGCAGTAATCAAACTCGATGCCCTGTCCGATGCGGTTGGGGCCGCTGCCCAGGATCATCACCTTTGGCCTGTCGAAAGTAGGCTGAGCTTCATCTTCCAGCTCATACGCGCTGTACAGGTAAGGCGTGCGCGCGCGGAACTCGGCCGCGCAGGTGTCGACGCGCATGAAGGTCGGTTCAACCCCCAGCGCGTTGCGCTGCTGGCGCACCTCCATGCCGTTCTTTTTGCCGAACAGGCGCGCCAGGTGCGCATCGGAGAAGCCATACTGCTTGGCGCGGCGCAGTTCGTCTGCGCCTGGGTTTTGCGCCGCCGCCAGGTCTTTTTCAACTGCTACAATCTCGCCGAGATAAGCCATGAACCACGGGTTGATTTTCGTGTCCTGGCAGAGCTGGCGCGGGTCGACGCCCTGCTTGAGCAGGCGGTAAATCGCGTACAGGCGGTCCGGGTTAGGCTGGACGGCCTTCTCCAGGATCATCTCCGGGGTTTCATCGTCCAGGCGGCGCGGCCCGTCGAGTGAATCCGCGCCAATTTCAAGCGACTGCACGGCTTTTTGCAGCGCTTCGGGGAAGGTCCGCCCCAGCGACATGGCTTCGCCGACCGATTTCATCTGCGGGCCAAGCGTGTTGTTGGAGCCAGGGAACTTCTCGAAGGACCAGCGCGGGATCTTGACCACAACGTAGTCGAGCGAAGGCTCGAAGGCCGCGACGGTTTCGCCGGTGATGTCGTTGGGGATCTCGTCGAGGGTGTAGCCAGCCGCGACTAACGCGGCGATCTTGGCGATCGGGAAGCCGGTGGCCTTGGAGGCCAGGGCTGAAGAGCGCGAGACGCGCGGGTTCATCTCGATCACCAGGGTCTCACCGCTGGCGGGGTTGACCGCGAACTGCACGTTGGAACCGCCGGTGGCGACGCCGACCGCATCCATCACGCGCCGCGCCAGGTCACGCAGAACCTGGTATTCGCGGTCGGTCAGGGTTTGGGCCGGGGCGACGGTGATGCTGTCGCCGGTGTGCACGCCCATCGGGTCGAGGTTTTCGATCGTGCAAACCACGACGAAGTTGCCGGCGCTGTCGCGCATGACTTCCAGCTCATATTCTTTCCAGCCCAGGACCGATTCTTCCAGCCAGGCCTGCAGGATTGGCGATTCACCAAGGGCGCGTTCGATCGCCAGGGGCAGCTCTGCGGGCTGCTGGACCCAGGATGCGCCGCTGCCGCCCAGCGCGAAGGATGCTCGCACCAGCAGCGGGTAGCGCATGCCGCTTGCCAGGCGCAGGGCTTCTTCGATCGATCCGGCCGGGCCGCCTTTGGGCACGGGGATGCCGGCTTGCTGCAAGGTGTCGCGGAAGAGCCGGCGGTCTTCGGCAATGCGGATTGAGTTAAGGTCGGCGCCAATCAGGCGCACATTGTGGCGCGCCAGCGCGCCGTTTTCGCTCAGGGCCAGGGCCAGGTTTAGGCCGGTCTGACCGCCCACGGTGGGCAGGAAGGCGTCTGGTTTTTCCTGGGCGATGATCGCCTCCAGCGTTTCGGGCGTCATCGGCTCGATGTAGGTTGCGTCGGCCAGCTCGGGGTCAGTCATGACCGTGGCCGGATTGGAATTGACCAGGACAATGCGGTAGCCCTCTTTGCGCAGGGCTTTGAGCGCCTGGGTGCCGGAATAGTCAAATTCGGCCGCCTGGCCGATCACAATCGGGCCGGAGCCGGGGATTAAAATGGAGTGGATATCGCTGCGGCGCGGCATGCTTACCTCGCGGATTGGATCAGGTCAAAGAAACGCTTGAACAGGCCATGCGCGTCGTGCGGGCCAGGGGCGGATTCGGGATGAAACTGCACCGAGAAAACCGGGCGGTTTTTCAGGCGCAGTCCTTCCAATGTGCCGTCGTTCAAACTGAGGTGGGTGGCTTCGACCAGGGCCAGGTCCAGGCTGTCGAGGGCGACGGCGTAGTTATGGTTCTGGGCGGTGATCAGCGAGAGGCCGCTCTGGCAGTCGCGCACGGGGTGGTTGCCGGAGTGATGGCCGAACTTGAGGCGGCCAGTGCGCCCTCCCAGGGCGCGCCCGATCAGCTGGTGGCCCAGGCAGATGCCAAAGACCGGCACCGGGCTGTCGAGCAGCCCGCGCACGGCTTCGACCGCGTAGGGCAGGCCAGCCGGATCACCGGGACCGTTGGAAAGAAACACGCCGTCCGGTCGAAGCGCCAGGGCTTCGGCTGCGCTGGCCCAGGCGGGCAGGACGGTCACACGCGCCCCGCCGGCCGAAAGATGGCGCAGGATGTTGCGCTTGATGCCATAGTCGAATGCCACAATGTGCAGCCCGTTTTGATCGCCTTCGGCTGCCACCCAATCGGCCTGGCCCGCGTCAGGCTGCCACTCGTAAGGCTGCTGGCAGGAGACTTCGCGAACCGTGTCGATTCCGTCCAATCCAGGCCAGTCGCGCGCCATCTGCAGCAGTTGGGCCGCCGGTGTGCCGTGGGTGGACAGGGCTGCTTTCAGCGTGCCGACTTCGCGCAGTTTGCGCGTTAGAAAACGCGTGTCAAGCTCAGATATGCCCGGGATGCCGTGGCGTTCGAGCCAGGTATCCAGACCTTCCGCCGCGCGCCAGCTGGACACGACCGGGCTGAGAGCGCGCAAGACCAGCGCGGAGATCTGCGGGTGGGCGGATTCGTCGTCCTGCAGGTTGATGCCGGTATTGCCAATCTGCGGGTTGGTAAAGACGATGCCCTGGCCTCGGTACGATGGGTCGGTCAGAATCTCCTGGTAACCGGTCATGCTGGTGTTAAACACCAGCTCAAAAACGGTGTCGGTTTGCGCGCCGAGCGCCTTGCCGGTGAGGATGGTCCCATCTTCGAGCGCCAGTACTGCGGGTAATGGCATAAGCCTGCTCCTGTCGAGTTGTCTAGACGATAAAATTGTCCCATCTTACCATGCTTTTTTTACGGTGCAAGTTGAAAAAGCTGTTAGAATCGAAATTAACTGATTTTGTCACTTTATTATGGTTATTTTATGGATTTATCTTATGAAAAAGATCGAATATGACATTCATGGAACCTGTTCCAGCAAGGTCGTGCTCTGGCTGGAGGGCAGCCAGATCCGCGAGGCCTGCTTTGAGGGCGGCTGCGACGGCAATTTGCAGGGCATCTGCCGTCTGATCGCGGGTATGGATGCAGCCGAGGTGGCAAAACGCCTGAAAGGTGTGGACTGCGGTGGCAGGGGCACTTCCTGCCCGGACCAGCTGGCCCAGGCGATTGAAGAGCACCTGCAAACATCCCGCACCGCAGCCAAATGAACGGGCGCTGCCTGGCAGGAGCCTGATCTGATGAGCATCCCGATTTGCACCACGCATCACCTGGTCAAAGGTGAAGACTTGAACCATCACGGCACCCTGTTCGCCGGGCGCAGCGCAGAGTGGTTCGTGGAGTCAGGGTTCATCGCCGCGGCCAGTCTAGCCCGGCCGGAACGGGTGGTGTGCCTGAAGATTCACGGGATGTGCTTCACCCGCCCTGTGCAAAAAGGCGAGATTGTACGCTTCGACAGCCGGATCGTGTTTACCGGGCGCTCGCGTATGGTGGCGCACATCCGGATGAAAACGCCCTCCTCCGACAGCTACGTTGTCGATGGGTTTATCACGTTTATTCATGTGGATGAGAACGGCAAGCCGGCGCCGCATGGGGTCAATGTGACCACGGAGACGCCTGAAGAACTTGAAATTCAAGAAAAAGCGCGCAACCTGAGCTAAACCAGCGAAAAGACGTTACTCTCCACTGCCTTTATCTCTGTGCCCGTTCTGTGGTGAATTCTTTTCACAGGCGGGCAAGCACGCCATGGGCAGGGGTTTACAGGTTCTTCAGGATATCCCCGAGCAGCTGGTCGAATTCGTCCGGGATGCGGTGAATCGAGTTGCTGGCTTCGATGACGCTGGTCTCAAAACCGGCTGTGCGCAGCAGGGTGTCCACCCACAGCAGCGCTTCGAAGTATTCGCTGTTTTCTTTGCCGCCCACCAGGAAGAATTTGGGTCCAGGCAGCGGGCAGTCCTTGATCAGCTGCGGCCAGTTGGCCGGGTCCGGCAGCCAGGGCTCCACCGCGATCACGGCGCTGACAGGCTGTTTGCCCTCCAGGCCCAGGCGCAGGGCCAGCGATGCGCCCATCGAGAACCCGCCAGTCACCACGCGCCCGGGCTGAACCGGCTGGCTGGCGAGCAGTCCAGTAATGCGCGCTCCGGCTTGTTCGAGTGCCTCGGGGAAGTTCCAGTTGAAGTGACCGCTCAGCCAGGAGGGGTGCGAAGACTGCGGCAGGGCGACCGCCCAGCCCTGCTCGAGCGCGGGGATCCAGGCGGCGCGCGAGGCGCGGATACTGTTGTTGTTGCCGTGGAAGGCCACCAGCAGCGGCCAGGGGGGCTGACTGCCCGGCTGGTTAACTTCGAGCTGCGCCTCGGCGGCCAGGGCCGCTTTGCGCAGCGCCGCGCTGCGCTCGACTAAACCGCTGAAGTCTGGCAGCGCAGCCAGCGGCTGCAGGTCGGGGTCGTTGAGCAGCGCGTCTTCGTGGTACCAGACGCCCGCGTCGAGGGCCTGCTGGAGCCTGTCCATGGCGGCCTGGTGCGCGCCCGAACGCGAGGTCAGGCTGATCTCCCACATGCGGGTCAGGGCGTCCCACTCGGGGTAATTTGCGGCATGGGTCTCGAGCAAAGCGAGCGCCTCATCGAGGTGTTTTTGACCGTAGAGGTCCATAAAGCCGTCGAACAGTTCTTCGAAAGCAGGTGTCTTTAACATAGATCCATTATATAACTGAAACGTCCCGCGCATGCTGCCGCGGGGCGTTTCAATTAGGTCAGATTTTGTGTCCTCTCAAAAAGCAGAGGTTTTGTGAGTGAATTTGGCGCTTTGCGCCAAATTCACTCATAACTTCCCCCCTTTTTCTGTGATGATACCAGATTTACTTGGCCGGGATGTACTGCATGCCGCCAAAAGCGAATTCCGTCACCGGCAGCACGTCGACCAGTTCGTACTCGCGCGTGCCGAGGCCGAGCTTTTCGGCGTATTCCATCGCCAGATAGGGATCCTTGAGCGGACCGTGCAGCCAGCGCAGCGGGTGGCCTTCGCGGGTGTGGACTTCCATCGAGGTCGGGACATTTTCCTCGATCAAGCGGCTCTTGCCGGTCACGTCCAGCACGGCCATTTCCAGCGCAACGATATCATCCGAGCCAAAGATGCCGGCGTCGGGCATAATCGGCAGGCCGGTGAAGCCGAAGCAGTCGCAGACCGGGGTCATGTGGGTGGCCAGGCAGAGGTGGACCGATTTGCCGGGCTGGAAGGTCGACATGCTGATCGAGGTGCTGATCGCACAGGCTTCCTGGAAGACATGGAAGTTGGCGGCCTGGATGAACAGGCTGCCTTCCGGGGCGACCTTGAGGCAGCGGCCGCACTGGTTGCACTGCTCGACATGCAGGTGCAGACCGTCCGGATTGTGCTTGTCGGGGATGATGGCTTTGTGCGGGCAGACATCCACGATCTGTTGGCGCACGGCCGGGTCCGGGCATTTTTCGGGGAACCAGTACTGGTCGAAGTGCATCGTGTCGTGCATGGCGCTGCGGGTCTCGCCGGCCATGCAGCCCAGGGCCAGGTTCTTGATCGCGCCGCCGTAGCCACAGCTCGGGTGGCCCTTGGCATGGGCAAAGTTGATCAGGAACGAGGCATCCTGGATCAGACCGCCCAATTTCCATTCTTTGATCTGTTTGAACGGGTGGGCGTGGCTGTAGGTGTAATTGTCGGATGGCCCGGCGATCGGGTAGATCGGGCAGCCCAGCACTTCGCTGGAGTAGCCGCGCGTGTAGCAGGCGTTGACGTCCCAGTTGGTGTCAGCCACAAACGGCTCGCCGCCGCCGTCTTTGACCGCCTGGACGACCTTGCGCACGAAGACCGGGTGCACGGTCGAGTAACCGATGTTGCTGCCGGTGTGCATCTTCAGGACAACTTGTTCGCCTTTGACACGGTCGCGGATGTGCAGTTCATCGATAATTTTATCGAGCTTGGCTGGAAGCGTTTCAGCGGCATCCAGACGCGCCTGACGGGCAGAACCAAAAAATACTTTACTGGCCATGCGATACTCCTATTTCAGTTAAATAAACCGGTTCGGTATCACCTCAGGAAAATGGGGTAAGTTCATTAGTAACAAGTTAAGCACCTAAACAAGAAGTCAAGGGTGGCAAAGTGAGTGAATGGGGTAAACTACCCGCATGAGCGACGAAACAAAACCACCGAAAAAGAGTAGTGTGCGGCATACACG
>Ga0172368_10007567_pt1 | contig 11313 bp, 12 predicted proteins | sample Lak11m_FD_114540 | JGI IMG/M metagenome (GOLD analysis project Ga0172368, IMG submission 114540) | Freshwater microbial communities from Kabuno Bay, South-Kivu, Congo - kab_022012_11m | ecosystem: Environmental > Aquatic > Freshwater > Lake | place: Democratic Republic of the Congo: South-Kivu...
CGCCGCCGATGATCAAAACATCGTGCTTTAGCATATCTTCTGTCATTCCCTAATTTTCCCACAAAAAAACAGAGCATTGGGGTTGCTCTGTTTTTTTGAAGATCAATCTGTTGTGGCCGTGGATTGGACCGTGCTGATGCTTCCTCTCCAAAAGAAAGCCCAATACATGACCACGGATATTGTGTAGAGAATGATCGTGCCGATGAAGGGCGGACCAAACCCATACTGCACTTGAAGCCAGCCGCTGATGGTGGGACTGAACGCCCAGCCGAAATTCCATGCCATGCTGGTGAGGCTTGCAACTGTGGCGCGCGCCGACGGTTCAACGTGTTCCATGATGAAGGTTTGATAGACCGGCGAACTCATATTCATCAACGCAAGGCGGATGTAATAACTTGCGGCGCCGACCCAGATGACAGGCGAGAACCCAAGCAAAATCAAAAATGGAATCGAGATCGCCTGCGTGATGACCACCAGTTGAATCTTGCCTGTCCGTTCGGCGAGCGGCGGCGCGATCAATAATCCAATGCCCATTGCGAGTGAACCCCATGCAAATAATGCGCCGATGACCACGTCGGATTGATGATGTACCACGCGGAAGAAAACGTTCATGAAAGGCATGATCAAACCAGCGCCAAGCGATGTGAGAAGCATGGGCAGGATCAATTTGGTGAGCAGAAGCGGATTCTTTACAGCGTATTCAAATGGCGCAAACACCGCACGTTGACTCTTTGCAAGTTTGGGCGAGGTGAGGAAAAGTAATGGGATCACAGCGATTGCCGCGCCAATGCCGACAAGGAACACCGAATTGCCGTAAGCGATACTGCTGGTGGCCGCCACGTGCCGGGCACTGCCCATCCATGTGGGCAGGTAGCCGCCGACCCAATTTCCGACGGAGGCCATGGTCATTTGCAATCCCTGACCAAAGCTGAAGAGATAGGTGCGTTCCTTTTCGTCGCTGTTCTCCATCAGGAAGGGGGACATGGTCACGCCCGCGAGACTCTGTGCGATGCCGGAGATGATGTTCATGGAGTAGAACGTATTCTCGGTGCGCCAGATGGCCATGGCGAGAATGGAGAAACTCAATAATGCGCCGGAGATGATGAGCGAGCCTTTGCGCCCGATCATATCCGCGAGGTAGCCCATGGGCAGGGCGGCCAGCAAAGCGACGAAACTGCTGGTGGTGATGAGATTGCCGAGCAAGGCTTCGTTGTATCCAAGACTCAGCACGAAGAAATTGAATAGCAGTCGGAAGACGCCCATCACCGCGCCGGTGATGATGACATTTAAAAGATACATGCGTGCGTTCGGCTTGAACGCGCTGATGTGGCGGGCGTACTCGTTGAGCAGGCGAAGAGGCTGGAAGTTTGTTTTTGGGCTGTTCATTCTGTCTCGTTGTTTCTTTCTGGAATGTGGATAGGATACCAGATATTCCTTTACAACTCAGAATTTATGTTCTAAAATGAGACAAGTTTAGTCATATATAAGAAGTGGAGAAGCCTCATGACCTTTCAAGCATATCTCGATACCATCAAAGCCAAGACGGGCAAGACCCCCGATGACTTTCGCAAGCTGGCCGCTAAAAAAGGATTGACCAAATTCGGCGATGTGGTCGCATGGCTCAAGTCCGATTTCGGACTGGGACATGGACATGCCAATGCGATGGCCCAATTACTGGTCAATGCGGATAAATTTAAAGCCGATCCGAAAGATGCGCTGGCTAAACACTTTAGCGGCGAAAAATCCAAATGGCGTAAACCTTATGATTCGTTTGCAACCAAAATTAAAAAGCTCGGAACAGACGTTACCCTCTCCCCAAATCAATCTTATATCAACATCCAACGCGGAACTAAAAAATTCGGGATCATACAAATATCCGCGGCGGACCGAATCGATGTGGGCATCAAACTCAAAAATGTAAAACCAACAGAAAGATTCGAAGAGTCCGGGACCTGGAATAATGGAGTCACTCATCGGGTACGGATCAACGATCCCAAACAATTGGATGCAGAATTGTTGGCTTGGCTGAAACAGGCGTATGAGTCCCAAAAATGAAAAACCGCTTCAATGACAGGAGATGGCATGGATAAAACGATCCGCGCCCAGTTGGATAATATCCGCTCTGAAGATGGGCAATTGCAAAATAACGCCTACGCCTCCCTGATGGAAAAAACTGAAAAGCCTGTAAGTTGGGCTTATGAAGCCTGGGATGAATTGTTCGAAGGCTTAAAGCACAAGGACAATCATGTCCGCGCGATCTCTGCCCAACTGCTGTCCAACCTTGCAAAGAGCGACTCAAAAGGCAGGATGCTCAAGGACTTTGACAAACTTCTGGAGGTCACGAAAGACGAAAGATTTGTCACTGCGCGGCATTGTCTGCAATCACTTTGGAAGGTTGGGTTGTCCGGCAGGAAACAACAGGAGGTTTTACTGAACGGACTGGCAAAACGATACGACGAATGTATCGTAGAAAAGAATTGCACCTTGATCCGCTATGACATCATTCAGGATTTCAGGAATCTATATGACGCCGTGAAGGATGAAAAGATAAAAGTGCTTGCCTTGGAATTGATCGAAAAGGAAAAGGATGTCAAATACCTCAAGAAATACGCAACTGTCTGGAAGAAATAAAAGGTAAGCCGGATCGAAAATGGAACATTAATGGTGACATAACATCACCATTAATGTTTGTATAATGAGTAAAAGCCCCTGCTATTAGGCAGGCAGTTTTCAACATCATGATGGCGTAAGATAGACAGATGGCAGAGTATTGCAAAGATTCACAAACAGTATGCGGTATCAAGTACCGCGTAATCTGGATCACAAAATATCGCAAGAAAGTATTGCGGAGAGAAGTTGGATTAAGATTGTGAGAACTAATCAGTAAGGACTGTGAAGCACTGGAAGTACAGATAGCAAAAGGACATATTGCGTCAGATCATGTGCAATTGTTGGTATCGGTTCCGCCGCAGATAGCCGTGTGCGACTTGGTACAAAGGTTGAAAGGGTGAAGTGCGCGGAAGATGCTGGAAGAGTTTGGTGGGTTGCGGAGGCAGTTTTTGGACAGTATCTATGGGCGCACGGGTATTTTGTGGCGAGTTCAGGAAATGCGACAGACGCAATCATCATAGCAGAATACATATGGCATACAATTGGTTTCCCGCAGACATTGACAGACCAATTGATATGGCGTTGCAAACCTTGGTAGGTTTTCTTGTGTATCATGGAGTAGTTCACTTCCGGCTTGATATTGCTGTTTTACGGAATCAGAAGAAAAATCTATACGACCAGAAGAAGAACGAGTCCGATCAAAGCAGGCATGGCCTGAATATAAAATATCCTCTTGCTGACCGTGAACGCGCCATAAATTCCCGCGATGATGACACAGCTTAGAAAGAAGATTTTCACCGGATCGCCTGCGAAGAGTCCCCAGATCAACCCGGCCGCGAGGAAGCCATTGTATAGTCCTTGATTCGCCGCCAGCGTTTTAGATTGTGCCGCAAACTCTGTCGTGGTGCGGAAAGATTTACGCCCTGCTGGTTTGTCCCAAAGGAACATTTCAAGGATTAGAAAGTAGCCATGCAAAAGAGCGACGATACCGATAATGATGTTTACAATGATGTTCATTTTTTTCTCCTTGTGAATTAAAGTTGTTTGTTCAAAAAATTTTTTTACGATGATACACCATTAAAAATAAAAGGCGGAACCGATTCGGTTCCGCCTTTTGCTTCAAGCGATAAATTTATTTCTTCTTACTGACTTTCTTTACAGTCTTCTTCGCAACAACTTTCTTCGCGGACTTCTTGGGCGCAACCTTCTTCACTGCTTTCTTTACCGCTTTCTTCGCGGCTGCTTTTTTGGCAGGGGCGGCTTTCGCAGTAACAGGAGCGGCGGCAGGTTTGCGATCCATCCAGTCAATGACCGCATCGCCGAATTCGGAGCACTTGATCTCTTTCGCGCCGTCCATCAGGCGGGCGAAGTCGTAGGTGACGGTCTTGGCGGCAACGGCGCCTTCCATGCCTTTGACGATCAAATCCGCAGCTTCGGTCCAGCCCATGTAACGGAACATCATCTCACCGGATAGGATGACCGAGCCGGGGTTGACCTTGTCGAGGTCAGCGTACTTGGGCGCGGTTCCATGAGTCGCTTCGAAAATGGCATGTCCGGTCACGTAGTTGATGTTCGCTCCGGGAGCGATGCCGATCCCGCCAACCTGTGCAGCCAGCGCGTCGGAAAGATAATCGCCGTTCAAATTTAACGTGGCGATCACGTCATAATCGCGGGCGCGGATGATGGTGAACTGCAGGGAAACATCGGCGATGGAATCTTTGATGAGCAGCATCTTCTTCCACTTGCCGCCGCCGTGGGTGTCCCATAACTTCAAGGCTTCTTCGATTTCGCCCTTGATATCGTTCTGCTGGGCAGGGGACATCATGTCGAAACCGGGATCGATCATCTTCGCGTTTTCTTCCACGGTCAAGTTGGCGTTGCCTTCCTTGTTTCCAAGGATCCAGGTTTCACGTTCGGTGACGATGCTGTTACGGAATTCGCGTTTGGCGAGGGCATAACCCCAATCCTTGAACGCGCCTTCAGTGAACTTCATGATGTTGCCCTTGTGGACGAAGTTCACGCTCTTGCGGTGGTTATCCAACGACCATTGGATCGCGGCGCGCACGAGACGTTCGGTTCCTTCGCTGGAAACGGGTTTGATGCCGATGCCCGCAGTATCGGGGAAACGCATCTTGGCGTATTCCTTCGGGAAGTTTTCCTTGAACAGCTCCTTGAATTTTTTATTTTCTTCCGTGCCGAGTTGGAACTCAATACCGGTATAAATATCCTCGGTGTTTTCGCGGAATATGATCATATCCACATATTCGGGATGGAGCACGGGGGAGGGCACACCTTTGTACCAACGCACAGGGCGCTGGCAGACGTACAAGTCCAGAGCTTTGCGCAGCGCTACATTGAGCGAGCGAATACCGCCGCCGATGGGTGTGGTGAGCGGTCCCTTGATGCCAACCAAAAATTCCTGAAAGGCTTCGACCGCTTCATCGGGCAGCCAACTGTTGAACATTTTGAAAGACTTCTCACCGACAAATACTTCCATCCAGTGGATCTTGCGTGTACCGCCGTAAGCCTTCTCCACCGCCGCGTCCAACACGCGGACGGATGCGCGCCAGATATCGCGTCCGGTCCCGTCGCCTTCGACGAACGGGAGGATCGGGTTGTTGGGGACATTCAACTTTCCATTTTCGATTGTAATTTTCGCCCCGCCTACGGGGACTGTAACATTTTTGTAAGCCATCAGACTTTCTCCTTGGGGAATATTTTGACAAATTATAACAGCGGATTTTTTATCCATTCAGTGACGATTGTCACGACATCCCGCCTCAAAACTGACCCGAAGCATGATTCTGATCAATCAGCCCCTCCCCGCTGACAAAGGCGCCGCACTGGCTTGAATCAAAATATTGAGCAGGCATTGTCAATTTTTGACACACTCGGTATAATGTCCATCCTTCGGGCGGGTAGCTCAGTTGGTTAGAGCACTGCGTTGACATCGCAGAGGTCGTAGGTTCGAGCCCTATTCCGCCCACAAGGTCAGTGATGAGTTGTCAGTGACCAGTAATCAATATAGCGTGTTGACCAAGACGAGTACGTGATCTTTATTCTGACAGAGAGAAGAAGCCGGTGGTTGAGAGCATCTTCCAGAAACGATCACAGAAAACCCCTTGAGAGCATGGAACAGAAAGTAGGGGCGAAGCACGCTTCGCCCGTATAAGTACGTGAAACGGATGGCCCCGTTATCAGCTTAAGAGATGAGTCGTTTTGACTCAAATCGGGTGGAACCGCGTGAGGTCAAACTCTCGTCCCGTTGTGGATGAGAGTTTTTTGTTTAATATCAAATGGAGGTCGCCATGACCAGGACTCGTGAGCGCCTCGGAGGTTTGTAACTGCTCATTTGTACTGCACTGAACGCAGTGCGGTGCAAGTGTCCCTCCAAGACGCCAAATTGGTACGAAGCAGCCGTCAAATCATAGGTAATCTGTAGAAAGTAAAGGAGTAAAAATGGCACAACAAGCACAAGAACGTTATGAAGATTCCAAACTTTATAAAATCCGTCACTCTGCCGCACATGTGATGGCGCAGGCTGTTATGGAACTATTTCCCGATGGGAAGGTGACGATCGGTCCTCCGGTGGAGAACGGCTTTTATTATGATTTCGACCTGCCGCGCAATCTCACACCCGAAGACCTGGAACAGATCGAAAAGCGCATGAGACAAATTGTGCAGAGTAAACACGAGTTTGTCAGGAAGGTTGTCTCTGCGGACGAAGCGCGCCAGATATTCAAAGACCAGCCCTATAAATTGGAATTGATCGATGGCCTCGAAAAAGGCGGACTCGATGAGTATGGCAATCCGCTGAATGAGAAACCGGAGATTTCCATCTATCAACAGGATACCTTCACAGACCTGTGCCGCGGTCCGCATGTGGAGAGCACAAAAGAGATCAAGCAGGATGCGTTTAAGTTAATGAATGTGGCAGGCGCATATTGGCGCGGCGATGAAAAAAATAAAATGCTTCAGCGCATTTATGGCACAGCCTGGGAAAGCAAAGACCAGTTGAAGGAATATTTAATTCAACTGGAGGAAGCCAAGAAGCGTGATCATCGCAAACTCGGCAAGGAACTCGAAATCTTCATCTTCGATGACGAGGTTGGTCCGGGGCTTCCATTGTGGCTGCCCAACGGCGGCGTCCTGATCGAGGAGTTGGAGAAACTTGCCAAAGAAATGGAAGACAAGGCAGGTTATTCGCGTGTCAAGACACCGATCCTTACAAAGGAAGACCTGTTCCTTCGCTCAGGTCACCTCCCGTACTATGCCGAGAGCATGTATGCGCCGATGGAACTCGAAGGCGTCAAGTATTATGTCAAGCCGATGAACTGTCCGATGCATCACAAAATTTTCGGCTCGAAGGGGCGCTCCTACCGTGACCTGCCGGTGCGACTTGCGGAATACGGCACATGCTATCGTTATGAAAAGTCAGGTGAGTTGTTTGGTTTGATGCGCGTGCGCTCGATGCAAATGAACGATGCCCATATCTATTGCAGCGAAGACCAATTCGAGCAGGAGTTCATGGGCGTAGTAGCGCTGTATCGCAAGTACTTTGAATTGTTTGGAATCGAAAAGTATGTGATGCGCCTGTCCTTGCACAGCAAGCAGGGACTTGGCAAGAAGTATGTGGATAACGAGCGCCTATGGCTCAAGACGGAAGACATGGTGCGCCGCGCCATGGACAACGGCGGCGTGCCCTATGTGGAGCGCGCAGATGAAGCCGCGTTCTACGGTCCAAAGATCGATGTACAAGTTTGGTCAGCCATCGGGCGCGAGTTTTCACTGATGACAAACCAGGTGGACTTTGCCGTGCCGGAACGTTTTGACTTGAAATTTACGAACAAGGAAGGCGCGGATGAAATTCCGCTTTGCATTCACCGCGCTCCGCTCTCCACACATGAGCGCATGGTCGGATTCCTGCTTGAACATTATGCAGGCAATTTCCCGGTCTGGCTTTCGCCCGAACAGGTGCGCGTCATTTCAATCACGGATGCGCAGAATGAGTATGCGGAAAATATTGCCAAACAATTGCGTGAAAGCGGAATCCGCGCTCAAGCTGACCAATCGTCACAGCGTATGAATGCCAAGATCAGACAGGCACAGTTGATGAAAGTGCCGTATATGGTTGTCGTCGGCGACAATGAAATGCAAGCCGGGCAGGTATCTCTGCGTGTGCGTGACGGAAGTCAACAGAATAATATTTCACTGGCTGAATTTATTACACGCGCGAAGGATAAAATTTCGAGACGGGCAAGTGAGTTGTAATAAAAAGAAAGAGGTAAGATGAAAGAACAGGCGGAGGATTTTCCTCCGCCTGTTTTATTTGCAATTATCTGCACTTTATGGGAATACTTCCTCAGCCATGTCTTTTTTGCGGCGCACCCACCAATAGCCCAGCCCGAGTGCAAGCGCAGAGCCAACTACCAGAAGGTTAAGGCCATAATCTGGTCCCCACACAACTAGCATGCTCAGTGAGAGTAACACTATCCATGCTGCAAGAAAATAACCAAAAATCAGATGGGATCGTTTGGTAAGCGGAACTTTGCGCCACGCCGGATGAACGGTTAGTAATATGCCCGGAATGAGAATTACAATCAAAAGAAGGTAACCGAGAATACCCCAATAAGGCGCAAAGAGCGCATCCTGAATTTTGAGAACAACAGGGTCAGTAATTGTTGGGAATAATGGGGCGTACCCAAGGATGGGGTTTACCTGGACTTCGGCAGGCTTAATTTTTTGAAGGGAATCAAAGTAGGCGGCAGACAAATAAGAACTTTCGAATACCCTGCAAATGCAGCTGGCAAGCATTGTTATTGCCGCGCCATAGGCGGCGAATAAGCCTTTTTCCCAGTGCGGAAGTTGTTTTTCGAGACGTTCGATTTTGTCCATAAGATCAGTTGCCATCATTTCCTCCATTTTGCAAAACGTGCTGAATATGTTCCGCCACTGCAGGATGCTGAAAGATCAAGATATTGCGCTCGATGAAGCGCCGCAATAATTCACGTCCATCGTTTGTCAGGCGATAATACTTGCGAGGCGGACCAAGTTTAGATTCCCCGCTCTGACTGACCACCAGCCCCATATCCTCGAAGCGGTTGATGGCGCGATAGTTGCTGTTATCGTCGGCGGAAATCGTCCCCTCGCTGAGGCGCATTACTTCTGCGCTCATCTCATAGGGATAACAGGGCTTCTCATCCAACAGCAGAAGCAGCCAGAAGGTGAGCAGACCCTTCTTGTAGACACTTTCCCAATTTTCAAGCAGACGGTCGAGTTCGGTCACTGTTTCATCTCCTTTGTTGTACTATTCTTTAGGTATAATACTAAAGATAGTATAGCAAACTGAAAATAAATTGTCAAGGCTGGAGTGGATCATGCAGGGATACAGGCGAATTATGAGGTGAGTTACAGACAGCGGACGGCAGACAAAAAAAGACAGAGAGCCGCTTGACTCTCTGTCTTTCATCTTTTTTTATGTCGCCGCAGAAACACTTTCGAAACAGGATCAACTATCCCTGAGTCGGACGCGGGGGAACGGGTGCGGGGACTGCTTTTTTGGCCGGGAAATATTTATCCATCACAGTCACCAGAATCCGATACATCAACAGGAAGATCAAGATCGCGGCGGAGTACCAATAATAGTTTTGCGCCCAAACCTTGCTGGTATCCGTGCCTGAAAATATCCCGTGAAAAATTCCAAGCAGGTACATTCCAAAACTTCCATAGTGCAGGAAGCGCCATGATTTTTGTCCGATGATCGGGCGGATATAAAATGTGGCCGCCAGGATTGCCCAGGTATAAAACCCGATTTGCCCAATGCCCACCCAAAACGGGCGGTAATCCACTGTGCTGAACGGGATGAGAAGCTGAAAAAAAGTGAACTTGATGTAATGATCGCCAAGAATGACGATGGCGTGAAAAACTGCGAATGCCAACCCCAGCAGACTGACATATTCATGAATGGCAAATGCGGCAGGCGCGCCGGGCCATAACCGCGCCATTTTATTTGTGATACCAAGCCCCAGCGCCATGGATAGCCAGAGTAAACTCAGTGAAACAAAAGCCGTTGCGCGCGAAAGATACCAGTATGCCTTTGGCGCGTCGCCGCCCAGCGAGAATGCCATATTGGGCAGCCAGGCTGGCAGGAGCAAAACCGCGATCAACAAACCGACTGTCATGGCTACCAGGAACATCAAAAAAGTTTGTATATTTACCGATGATTCATATTCAACTTGTTCTGAAGACATTTTAAAACTCCTTACAAATACTCTTTTATGCGCTCACTATACACGACCTGACCATCTTCAAGAATGGCCAGACAGGCCAAATTGGGATTGGGTTCCAGCCAGGCGATACCATCCAAACTGCCGCGTATCAAAACGGACTTTGCGGCTGTCTCTGCTTCGACAGCGCTCGGCGCAACGACAGTTGCCGATACCAGATCCGACTTGGCCGGTTCGCCCGTGCCTGGGTCAATGATGTGATGCCGCAGGAGATTCCCCTGCATCCAGCGGCGGCGGTCAGTGGCGGATGTGGCTACGCCACAGGCCTTGGTAAAGTACATCCTCCCAATATACCCCACACTTCGGTCGAATGGTTTGTGAATGCCAACTTCCCATGGATTCCCGTCCAACAATGGACCGCTCATGGCAATGTCGCCGCCGCAATTCATCAAGGCGGAGCCATGATGCACTAGTCGCTGAACCGCCTGGTCGGCGGCCCAACCTTTGGCGATCCCGCCAAAATCCAACTGAACATCTTCGGGCAGACAAATACTATGATCTGACTCGTCCCATGTTACAGAATCCAATGATTTTACTGGGGATGGTGTTCGTTCACTTGAGTCAAGGATCTGACCGACTAACAGCTTAAAGTCTCGGTCATATCCTGCTTCCAAAACTGCGCCAGCCACTGTAGGAGTGACCAATCCATCTGTGGCTTTTTCAGCAATCACAGCAGATTGAAAAACTTGCCATAAAACATCGGAAACCGGGACGGGCTGATCGCCCGCCCGGTTTAACCGAGTCAACTCACTATCTATGCGGAAGCGACTCAGGGTCTGCTCCCATTCTTCGAACCAGCCCGGCACATCAGTCAATTCAGGCGGGGGCCGGCCGGAGCCATTATCCACACAAACCAACATTTCAGTGCCCATGGCACGGAATTGCAGGCGATGTATCATTTAGGAACCGCCTGTTCCTCCGCCGGCAGGAGGAGGGGCTGCGGGCGGCTGGGCTGCTCCACCACCGCCGCCGCCTCCACCGCCACCACCGCCACCACCACCACCACCGCCGCCTCCACCCTGTACAACGATCACGGTTTGCGGCTTGACTCCACCAAAATAAACTTTACCATCTGTTGAAGTCGGGGATGCGACCACGACTGGCGTTGGAATCATCAAAGTAGGTTCGGCTGTCGGCGTGGGAGGAGGTAATGTTGCCGACTGTTCCTCCGCGCGTTTCATTGCTGAGGCGCGGTCTGGTCCGGCGAATAAATTCCATGCGGCCAAGGTTGTGGCCATTGAAACAACAGCAATCGCCACCTGCACGTCATTCCAGTTTTTCTTTGGGGCAGGTTTATTTGCCATGGTAAATACTCCTTTTCAACAAACCAGCACTAATGATCTTCATCGTCATGATCTTCATGATCGTCATCATTATCATGGTTGTTATTATTGTTACTACCGCCATTGCCGCCGCC
>Ga0172368_10007569_pt1 | contig 11311 bp, 7 predicted proteins | sample Lak11m_FD_114540 | JGI IMG/M metagenome (GOLD analysis project Ga0172368, IMG submission 114540) | Freshwater microbial communities from Kabuno Bay, South-Kivu, Congo - kab_022012_11m | ecosystem: Environmental > Aquatic > Freshwater > Lake | place: Democratic Republic of the Congo: South-Kivu...
CGGGAACGGGCGCGGGATCATGCCGGCTGGAAGCCGGCGCTCCCAGGGAAGGCGCTCCCAGGATTACTCTTTCGCCTCTCTCACCCGCGCCTCTAATGCCGCCTTCGTTCCCCTGCACAGTGCTAAATATTCGCACCGCCCCGGGCAGCGCGGGGTGGTCGGCGCCAGGGCGATCTCGCCGGTAGCGAGGCGCCGGGCGGCACTGCCGAGGGTGGCCTCGCAGCCGTCGAGCAGCGCCTGCCAGGCGTCGGGGGGAAGTGACTTGATCCGGTTGCCGTCCGGGTAGCGGTCCTTCGCCTCCTGCCGGTAGATTCCCTTCGCCTCACCTTGCTTGATGCCCATGAACTCGACGCCGATGGGGGTGAAGCCGAGCAGCCGCGCCAGCGCCAGCGCGTAGACCGGCGCCTGCAGCACCTTGCCCGCCTCCAGGTCCTTCATGGTCATGCTGGCGGAGGATTTGTAATCGACCACCACCGCCAGGACCGGGTCGTCGTCCGCCAGGTCGATGCGGTCGATGACCCCGCGCAGGCAAACGGCGCCGTCGCAGAGTACCAGCGGCTCGCGCCCCCCGCTGCCGAAATGGCGCTCGAAGTAGGCGGGGTGGGTGCCGCGCTCGCCCGCGCGCTCGATCTCGCGCTGCAGGAAGCGCCGCATGGCGCGCGCCAGACTCTCCCACTCGATATCCTTCCAGAAGGCGGGCCGGTTGGCGAAGCGCGGCTCCGCCTCCAACTGCGCGCGCAAGTCCGCCTCCACCGCGGGCCACAGCTCCTCCAGCGTCAACTCTTCCAGGTGCACCGGCTCCCCGTGGCGGCGCTGCTGTCCCCGGTACAGCCGCTCCAGCGTAGTATGCACCAGCGTGCCACGGTCGAGCATGCCGTATTCATCGCTCACCACCCCCACGCCCAAGCAGGAGGAGGCGAACCACAGGAAGGGGCAATCGAGGTAGCTCTGCAGCTCCGATGCCGAGAAGGGGCGCGCCCGCTCCGCCAGTTGCCGCCGCACCTCCACCGCCTGCAGCGCCGCTTCGCTCCGTCCCGCGCGGCGGAAGAGCATCGCCAGCGCCCGCCCGCCCACCGGCAGGTTGGCATGGTAGGCCGCTGCAATTTCCGGCTGCCGCTCCGGGTCACGCTCAGTGCGCAATTCCACCGCCAGCCGCGCCAGCCATTCCGCCGGGTGCGCGGCGTCCAACAACGGCGGCGCCACGTCGCTGAACGAAGTGCGCGCCGCCGGCAGCTCCGGCACGATTTTGCGCACCTCGTCGATGAAGTAGGACCGCTCCAGTTCGCCGCCGTCCGCGTCGTGCTCCGGGTAGCTGAGCACGGCGCGATCGGTGGCTGAAGACAGCGCGTGCAGGAACCAGTAGCGCTCATCCTCCTCCAGATGGCGGCGGGCGTCGATGCGGATGTTCAGCCCGGGCAGCGTCTCCTCGCGCTCGTGGTCGAGCAGGAAGGACGACTCGCGCTGATGCCGCGGGAAGGCGCCCTGCAGCAAATGGCAGAGGAAGACCACTTTGAACTTCTGCCCGCCGGTGGCATGCGCGGAGAGGATGGGGATGCCCCCACCTTTGCCCGCGGCCGGCAGTTGCGCCCGCACCAGCGCGGTGGTGACCAACTCGATCAGCTCATCGCGCCGGAAGCCGTGGAGCAGCCGGTTTAGCCCGCGCAGATCGTCGAGTACCGATTTCGCCAGCGTGAAGGCGGCGTCCAGCGCGACATACCGCTCAGCCTCGAGGGGATGCTCGTCCGGCAGCGGCGGCTGCGCCGGCACCGCATTGGTCTGGAAAACCGCCAGCAGGGCGTCCAGCGCATCGAGCATCTCCTCCGCGCCGGCGTTCCGGTGAAAGGCATCGTCGAAGGCGGCCAGCGGCGCCAGCGCCGCCCGCAGCACTTCGGATGTCGCTTCATCCGGCCAGCGCTCCAGCCAGGTGGCCTTCCGCTCGCGCAGGTAGCGAGTGCGCGCGACCAGGTCGATCTCGAACGCCTTCGCCGGCTCGACGTGTAAAAAGCCGCTCTTCAGCAGGCTGAGTAAATCCTCCCGCTTCCAGCCGTCGCGCGCCAGCCGCAGTACCGCCAGCAGCGCACGTCCCACCGGCGTGTGCGCCAGCGCCGGCGGCCGCTCGATCACTTCCACCCCGAAGCGGCGACAGGTGCGCGCCATCCGCTCATACACCGCGTCGGCATTGCGCGCCAAGATGGCGATGTCCACGGGGAGCACGCGCCGGCCATCCAGCCCCTCGCGCAGCAGCCGTCGAATCTCCCGCGCGATGGCCTCCGCCTCGTGCGCGGGGGTGGCGGCGGCGAGCAACCGCAGCGACCCGTCGGCGGGACAGGTGCGCCGGCGCTCGCGGAAGATCTCGTCGCGCAGGCACTCCAGCGCGGTGCGCGCGCGCGCCGGGGCGTTGAGCTCTTCCCGAGTAAGCGTGAATTGCCGCTTCGCCGCCTCCCGCTCCAGCATGCCCAGCGAGTCGAGCACCGGGTGGTAGGCGGCAGTGCGCCCTTCTTCGTAATCGAAGAGCAGGAAAATGCGGTCCACCCGCGGCGCCAGCGCGCTTAAAAACTCGATCTGGATGGGGGTCAGCCGCGCGAATCCGTCGAGGATCAGGCAGCGGAGGTCGCCGCACAGCGCCGGGTCATTGCGCAGCAGCTCTGCCGCGATCCACATGATCCCCTCGTTGTCATACAGGTTCTCGCGGTGCACCAGCGACTGGTAGCCGGCATACAGCGTGCCCAGTTCGTCGAGCTTTTGCGCGAAGCCGGCCATTTCTTCACCGGACGCATGAGCGGCGGAAAGCAGCGCCTCGGGGATGATCATCTGCACCTTCAGCTCGTCGATCGCCTCGCTCAATGCCGGTACGAAGCCGGGGAAACGCCGCGCCCGGTCGAAAAACTGCAGCGGCGTCTCGCGCGCCAGCTTCTTCAGCACCAGGTGCTTCTGCAGCTCGGACAGCCGCCGCCCGTCCAGCCGCGCGCGCGCGGCCACCTCTTCGGCAAAGTTGAAAAAGGTGGTGAGGGGATCGCCGACCAGCCCGTGGCGTGCGCCCTGGTCGATGAGGAGATGCTCGATGCTCTGCTTGTGCCCCACGGTGGGCACCAGGTAGCGCACGCCCTGCCAGCCGCGGTCGAGTTCCTCCCGCAACACCGCCAGAGCCTTGCCCGTCTTGCCGCAACCCGCCGGCCCCAACCAGAGCGTCACCGTGCCCATACCCCGGTGTTTCGACGCACTGTGTTCCACCTCCTGCCTTGGGGATGAAGCGATGCAGCCGCTCCGGGACTGTCCCCCCTCGTGCGAGAGGTAAGCCCAACGGCGTGGGGGGACAGTCCCTGAGCGCGGACTAAGAATCTCACCTTCAGCGCGCTAGAACCGGGCTTCCCGCTCGACCAACACCTCTCCCAGCGCGAGGGCGGCGATGCAGCGCTCGTGCTCCGGGAGGCGGGGGAGGAAATCCAGCGCACGGTGAAGCAACTCGTCGAGGTAAGCCCAACGGCGTGGGGGGACAGTCCCGTGGTGCTGGAAACGGTGATTGAGGAAGGCGGCCGGTACTGGTCCTGCTGGCACGGGACAGTCCCTGAGCGCGGACTGAGAATCTCACCTTCAGCGCGCTAGAACCGGGCTTCCCGCTCGACCAGCACCTCTCCCAGCGCGAGGGCGGCGATGCAGCGCTCGTGCTCCGGGAGGCGGGGGAGGAAATCCAGCGCGCGGTGAAGCAACTCGTCCTGGTGGTGTTTCCGCGCCATGTAGCCCAGGCCGGCGATGGCCATCGCCACGTTGGGCATCAGCGCCAGTGGCCGCTCGTTCAGCGCGTCGATGCAACGCTCGATGTAGCTGACGATCGCCCGCGGCCTGTCGATCATCACCGCCAGGTAGATGGCGCGCGTACCGATATCATCCAGTTCGTGGATCCAGATCGGCGTGTCCGCTTTGCGCTCGTGCCAGTTCCGGCAGTGGTCGAACAGCTTCAGCAACTGCTGGGCGGATTCATCGGGATCGGCATATTCCTTGATGGCGTTGAGCTCCCGCACCAGTATGTAGCGGGTATCGCCGGGCACAGGCGTCAGGTAGGCGTGTTCCAGCCACGTCACGCCGGGCTTCACAATCTCCTGGACCGCCTCTTCCTGATCCGCGTTGAGGATCGGCGCGCCGGAATCGTGCAGCGGCTTCCCGGTGATCAGCGCATTGAGATACCGCCAGAACATCAGCCGGCGGACAGCGTCCGACACGCGCTTGCGCTTGCGGTGCTCTTCGCTGTAGAGGAGATCGCTGTCGAGCCCCACCTGGTCGAGGAAATATTTCATCATGTCGATGCGGTCCCGGACATGATGCGGCCCCAGGTGGAAGATATCGACCGAATGGAGGTCGGCAAGGTGGCGCAGGTAGATGATCGCCTCCGTTTTTTTGCCGATGCGGAGCCAGAGCGAGGCGACGCGCAGATGCAGGAGAATTTCGCCGCCCCACTGGGCGGCCAGCATCCCCGCCACCTCGAGGATGTTGGCGAGCAGTTGGAGCGGGTCAGCGCTATGCACGATGACCGGCTGGTCTTTCCCCTGTTGCCCGGGCGATGAGTCCCCGGATGTGTGCGGAGCCGGAATATTGGATACCATTGACCGATTCCGATGCTGCCGACAGATCGCCGGCATGGCTTCGTCCATCCTCAGTTGTCTAATCACCCGCCAGGGGAAGCGGCAATCAGCGCGATCACAACGAGTAATGACCCTATTATCGCACAGAGCGCATATTTTTGCATAGCCCGCCGGCTAAGCAGTCATCCATACCAAACGGGTTATCAGTTCCACGGGGATGAAAGACGCACCTGCCGGGCGGCAGGTCGCCGAAGCGGGCGGTTACTGGACGATGAATTCAGTGTCGCCGAACTGCACGCAGTCGCCGGGCTGCAGGAGGCGGGGGGTGTCCAACGGCTCGCCGTTTACCAGCGTGCCGTTGGTGCTGCCCAGGTCTTCCAGCAGCCACGCGCCGTCGCGCGGCACGATGCGTGCGTGGTGGGTGGAGACAAAGCGATTGGGGATCGAGATGTCGCAGCCCGTGCCCCGCCCGATCTCGAGCGGACCGTACAGCGTGTAATCGCGCCCGGTGGCCGGCGGTGTGCCGGCGCGCATCTCCAGGCGCAGCACCGCGGGCGCGGCGTGAGGGACCGGCGCCACGGCTGGCGCACCGGTGGCGGGTGCGGGCGCGGAACTCGTGCCGGTACGCGCCGCCCGCGCGTCAGCCATCAGCGTGATGACCAGCACGAGCAGAAAGGCATACATCAACACCAGCACCAGCGCGCGCGCCAGCAACAGGATCAGGTCCATCATCCGCATTTTCTCACAGCATGCGGAGGGCGTCAATGTGGGGGAATGAAAAATGAAAAATGATCGCTATATCCGACAGCAACTGCTGGAACAGCAAGCCATTGTGCATTTTGCACTTTTCATTTTACGTTTCTAACCCCCCGCGTCAGGCGCCCATGCTCGTGATGAACCATGAATCCGACCTGCTGGTAGAGACGCGTGGCAGGCGCGTTGTCGCGATCGACATCGAGCCAGGTGTATTCGGTCCGCGCGGCGAGATGAGCGAGAGCATGGATAAGGAGGGCGCGACCTATGCCTTGGTGACGAAAAGAGGGAATAACCTCCAGGTGATCGATCACACCAATACCGGTGCGGGTGACGGCAGTTTCAATGAGCCCGACGATCTCACTATGACGGAAAGCCAGTATCCAGTCAACATGGGGATCGATGAGCCACATGCGTTGAGACATGGCCAGATTTTCGCGACTCTCATCGGGTGAGCAACCGCGAATCATGGCATCGGCAGCAAAAAAAGCAGCCTCGCCGATATCTGCTGCGGAATGCAGTTCCATCGTATAATACTCCGGCAGTGACTGGGAGCGGTGCCGGATCATTTCAAGACGTGGATCGCATGATGGAGCGGTGAAGCCGGTGCTGCGATAGAGCGTCGTGAGCGAAGCGATCTCGGCAGTGGGACCATGAAAATTCACCTGTGCCTGTTGTAATCCACGCCGCGCGCCTTCTCGCAAGGCGCAGGCGATGAGTTGCCTGCCAACTGTCAGGTAATCTGCAGTCTCTACGATCCGCGGACTTGGAGAAACGAGTGTGAACCTTCCCCCATCTTGCTCGTCCCTGCAAAGAAGGTAGCCACCAATGTGTCGTGTCTCCTCCCACACCATCCCCCAGACCGCTGCCTGCGACCGGCTCAAGGATGCACGTATCGTGTCTTCGTCTTCCAGTTGCGGTATCGTACCTCCCGCTGGGCACCAACATAGCTCCGCCGGCACCCGCTGTAAAAAATTCGTTGCCCACCCGGCACGCAATGCCAGACACTCTCGTATATCCCCCTCTGCTCCCAGCCGCACCGTCATGACTTCCTCCCTTCACCTTCATATTGACTGTATCGCCCGCCAGTCCATCTTTGGTAAAATGAGGAGGGTTGCTCGAATCCGAACAGAATAGAAAAGCCTCCCTGTTTATGAGGACTGATCCTCGACCAGGCTCTGTCTTTTCCAGCCAGGCACTAAATTCGAGGTCAGTCCCCGGGCATTACTTCACACCGCGTCCCGCCAATATGTTCCCACGGCAGCGGGGCGTCGGGGGGGATGGCGTCTAACGTGTAGTGGTCGGCGTCCACGCCGCTTTCGCGAAAGGCGGCAGCCCAGGCGGCGGGGGAGTCCGGACCCTCGGCGATGCGCGCCAGCGCCGCGGCTTGCGCCCGGTCGCCGCGCGCCAGCACCGCCTGCCAGTAGGCCCAGCGGGAGCTTTCATGGGTGAAGCCGGCAATGCCGCGCAGCGCTTTCCGCAGCAGGTCGAGTTTTACCTTGATCTCACGCTCCGGCGCCATGGAGATGCGCGCGAAGGGCGTGCCGGGTTTCGGCACCAGCGCGCTGCACCCCACGCTCACCTGCAGCCCGGTGTCCGCCAGCCGCCGCGCCAGCGCCGCGATGGCCGCCACATCCTCCAGCGTCTCGCCTGGCAAGCCGACGATGAAATACAACTTCAGATTGGGAATGCCCGCGCGGACGGCGCGCTCGGCGGCAGCGAAAAGCGCCGCATCCTTCAGTTGCCCCTTCCCGATGGTCTTCCGCAGTGCCTCCGTACCCGCCTCCGGCGCCAGGGTGATGGTGCGCGCGCCGCCCCGCGCCAGCAACTGCAACAGGTCGTCCGTCAGCGCGTCGGCGCGCATGGAGGCCGGCGACGGCTCGCCGCAACGCGAAAGAATGGCCTCGCAAATCTCCAGGATTTGCGGGTGGTCCGTCACCGACGCGCCGATCAGCCCGACCCGCCGGCGGAAGCGCAGCCCGCGCTCGATCTGCGGCAGCAAGGCCTGCAGGCTTCGCCAGCGCGCCGGGCGGTATACGTGGCTGGCCACGCAGAACCGGCACCCATACGGGCACCCGCGCCCTACCTCGCTCAGCGCCATCTCGCCAAACTCGGTATGCGGAGTGAAGACCTGGTTGTAAGTGGGCGCGGAGTCGAGATCGCGCACCAGCAGCCGCGCCGTGGGCATCGCCCCGCGCGCGGGCAGGTACACGCCGGGCAGCGACAGCGCGTCTTCATCGCCGGACAGCAGCGCGTCCACCAGCGGCTCCACCAGGTGGTCCGCCTCGCCCACCACCGCCGCGTCCAGGAACGGCGCCACCGGCTCGGGGTTGTAGCTCATGGTCGGCCCGCCCGCCAGCACGAAGGGCCGGTGCCGCCGCTCCGCGAACGGTTCGATGCCGGATTGCCGCAGGATGCGCGGCAGGTTGGGATAATCCAGCTCGAAGGACAGGGAGAAGGCAACGACGTCCATCTCCAGCAGCGGGCTGTCGCTCTCCAGCGTACGCGCCGGCCCGCTGTCCGCCGGCAGGAAGGCCCGCTCGCAGACGACATCGGGCCGCGCGTTGAACAGCCGGTACATCGTTTGAAAGCCCAGGTTGGACATCCCGACGGCGTAGCTGTTCGGATACACCAGCGCCATCCGCAGCTTCCCCCCCGGGTCCTTGCGGATCGCCTCCTCCTCGTCCCCCAGCCATCGCTCGCGCGTGAAATCCCTGACCATACGCGTTCATTATAGCACCGGAGAAAACCGTCGGGGTACAGTCACGCATTTTCCGATTGTAAGCGGGAAGACTCAGGTTGTATCAGACAGGTGCAGGGCGGGAACAGAACGGGAGTCAAGGGGAAAATACGAGACACTCCCCCTTGAGTGCTTGACACCCGCCCCCATCGCCTTTAGAGTAACGGCAAGGAAAGGAATTGCCATGTCACAGCCTCGCATCCTCCTCGCCGTCACCGGCGCCAGCGGCGCGATTTACGCGCGGCGGACGCTGTGGCGCCTGCTCGAGCGCGAGGAGGCGGTGGGGTTGACGCTGTCGGCGCAGGGCGAGGCGATTGCGCGGGAAGAGTTGGGCGACGCCCTTGACCCGACGGCACTGATCCTCGGGCAGCCTGATCCCCGCGTGCTGTACTACCCGCGCGACGACTTTTCCGGCCCCTTCGCCACCGGCTCGCAACCCTGGCGGGCGATGATCATCGCCCCCTGCTCGATGGGCACCGCCGGGCGCATTGCCGCCGGGGTATCCGTCGATCTCATCACCCGCGCCGCCGACGTGGCCTTGAAGGAGCGGCGGCAATTGATCCTGGTTCCGCGCGAAACGCCGTTCAGCCTGCTCCACCTGCGCAACCTGACCGCCCTCGCCGAAGCCGGCGCCGTCATCCTGCCGCCCAGCCCCGGCTTCTACCAGCAGCCTCGGACCATCGACGACCTGGTGGATTTCGTGGTCGAGCGGATATTGGCGCTGGTGTATCCGGCGTGAAAACGAAACCACAGAGGCACGGAGGCACAGGGAGAGTTATTAGTGATTAATGAGTCGTGAGTAGTTTGTAATGGGTCATCACGAGGCGCCTTGGATTGATGAGTATATGCTCAGTCCGGTGGTTGAGTAGGCAGGTAAGCTGACCGGTCCATTCCATAGCTCTTGTGCCGTATCGAAACCACCGCGGTCATAGGAAAGCCCACCTATTCCCGCGGTGGTTTCGATACGGCACGAGAACTGCGGAAAGAATCGGGAGGCTTCCCTGCCTACTCAACCACCGGACTGAGCGCACACACATAAATCCAAGGCGCCTCGTGACGACCCGCTACATCTATTCACTCCTCACTACTTATCACTTATCACTTATCACTAATGACTCTCTTCGTGCCTCTTTGGTTTCGTCGCTATTCGTTCTGCAAATAAGGTCTATCATTCAGACATCCCCCGGCAGGATTCCTGCTCCGCCGGGCGAATTCACCCCTTGAATCGAAAGGGGGAGTTATGCAGGAGATTATCGACATCGAGACCCGCCGCGAGTTGTTCGTGGACGATTTCCTTCTCGATACGCTGCGGGACGTCCGCCTTGAGTTGCAGCACCCGGAGCGGCGCGAAGTATCCTTCACCGGTGATGCCCCGTGGGAGGACAACGTCGCCGGCTTCGACAGCGTGTTTTACGACAGCGACGTGGTGAAGCTCTACTACCGGGCTGCCATCACCGATTTGAAGGATGAAGATAACACCCAGTGCTTTGCGATGGCGGTAAGCACGGATGGCGGTCTGAGCTTTACGCGGCCCGCGCTGGGCCTGGTGGAGTGGCAGGGGTCCACGCAAAACAACCTGCTGCAGGCGGGCGGAGTGCCGCAGATTCCGCCGGCGTTTCGGGATGCCAATCCAGCCTGCCCGCCCGAGCAACGCTATAAGGGTCTGACCGCCCGCTGGCAGGAGCTGTATTGCATGGTCTCACCGGACGGCCTGCGCTGGCAGAACATCATCGACGGTCCGGTGCAGATGAGCGGCACCTTCGACACCATCAACACCGCGTTCTGGGACACCTGCGCCCGCCGCTACCGCAGCTACACCCGCTACTTCGAGAACATGACCGCGGAAACGACGACGGAGAACGTGCTGGGCGGCAAGCCCACCGTGGTGCGCGCCATCCAGTGCTCGACCTCGGAGGACTTCATCCACTGGGAACCGCCGCTGCCGCTGGCCTATCAGGATGACGAGCTTCAGATCCAGCTTTACACGAATTCCATCGTGCCCTGCCCCGGCGCCGAGCACATTTACGTGGGTTTCCCCAATCGCTACGTGCAGGAACGCAAGCCGATCGAGAGCCACCCCCACTTCGGCGTGAACGACGCCCTCTTCATGAGCAGCCGCGACGGGCTGAACTGGACGCGCTGCCTGGATGCCTGGGTGCGTCCCGGCCTGGACCCGCGCAACTGGACCGAGCGCAACAATTACCCGACGTGGGGCATCGTGGAAACCTCGCCGACTGAGTGGTCGATGTATATCAGCGAGCATTACCGGCAGCCGGACGCGCCCTGCCTGCTGCGGCGGCTCGCTATCCGTCCGCACGGCTTCATGTCGCTGCACGCGGGGTACCACGGCGGCGACGCGGTCACGAAACCGTTCCTCTTCGGCGGGCGCGAGTTGCGGCTGAACTTCTCCACCTCCGCCATCGGCTCCATCTGGGTGGAAGTGCAGGATGAATTCGGCAACCCGCACCCCGGCTTCACGCTGGAGGACATGGACGCGATGTATGGCGACCAACTCGACGCCCCGGTGGCGTGGAAAGGCGGCAACCTCTCGGCCCTCATCGGCCACCCCGTCCGCCTGCGCTTCCTGCTCAAAGACGCGGACATCTACGCAATGCGGACTTATACATAAATCGAAAGGAGATGAACCTGTGGCACAAAAACTTGTGGCTGAGCATGGCATTATTCATGCGCTGCCGGGGGACTTTTTCGGGTACTTCGGCTGGCCGTCGGTGGCGATGATGGACGACGGCACGCTGGTGGCCGTGGCCTCCGGGCTGCGGCATATGCACGTCTGCCCGTTCGGGCGCACCACGCTGAGCAGCAGCCGCGACGGCGCTCACTGGAGCAGCCCGCGCGTGGTGAACGACTTCCCCATCGACGACCGCGACGCCGGCGTGACGTCGCTGGGCGGGAAAACGCTGCTCGTCTCCTGGTTCACCAGCGACACGCGGAAATATTACCCGGAGGAGCGGCTGGCGCAGTTCAATCCAGCCGACCGGGCGCACTTCGAGCGCGGACTGGCCTGGCAGACAGAGGAGAGCCTGGCCCGCTGGCTCGGTTCGTGGGTGCGCGTGTCGCACGACGGCGGCGAGTTGTGGGACGATCCGGTGAAGGTGCCCGTCACCGCGCCGCACGGCCCTATCCGCCTGCGCGACGGCGCGCTGCTCTATTTTGGCAAGATTTTCGGCGGCACCATGGAGGAGTTCACCGACGGCGTCGGCGGCGTGATGGCAATGCGGAG
>Ga0172368_10007570_pt1 | contig 11309 bp, 19 predicted proteins | sample Lak11m_FD_114540 | JGI IMG/M metagenome (GOLD analysis project Ga0172368, IMG submission 114540) | Freshwater microbial communities from Kabuno Bay, South-Kivu, Congo - kab_022012_11m | ecosystem: Environmental > Aquatic > Freshwater > Lake | place: Democratic Republic of the Congo: South-Kivu...
ACCACCCGTTTCAGCAAATGTATGAGGAGGTGTTAAAAGAGTGCAACCTATTGAAAAATCAGGAAGTTGTGGAAAAAATACAGTCAAAAAAGGGAGTGTGTATATTAGAACCATCGGTTGTCAGATGGGCACGTTGTTACAAACCGATTTTACAATTCTTGGCAGAGGTGTATAATAAGGTGTAATATATTGAATTAGAATGGGTTGTGCGCATGAGCTGTTTAAGAACCGTGCGTGAGTGAAAGTGGAGGTAAGGTCATGGCAGAGGACAAAAAGCTCAATCCAGAAGCGTTTATGGATGTAGTAAAAGCCTGTGAAGACGCACTGACTTATATCAACGAGCTTCTTATTGATAACGAGATTGATCAGAGCGCTAAAAAGATTTCTGATAAATTATACAGCGCTTTGAAGAAGGCAGGACGGTTATAGGCTATAGAGAGGACATGATTGTGAAACATATAACACTTGACTTCGTTGTAGTTTTAAGGTATATATATGTTGATAATCCGGGTGGTACGTTAGAAGGGGGAACTGCCACGTTAAAATAATTCAAACCTTCGCTCACAAGGCGGAGGTTTTTATTTTAAGGAGAGCCGAAAATGGGAACAAATCTATTAAAGGCGATATATAATCTGGCTAAGTACCAAGATAATGATCTACGGTCTATTTACAGAGGTAGTAATAGAGCTAACATCATGGGTGAGGCATTGGAGTATTATGCTAAAGATTTATTCTGCGATTGCTTGGATGAAAAAGATATTGATAAAAAGGATAGAAAACACAGCCAACATTTTTCATACATAGGCAATCAAAATAACCCGCCAGATTTCATAATAAAACAAGGTGATGCCATAGAAGTAAAAAAGATGGAAAGTTTCGGTTCATCGCTCGCCCTGAATAGCTCTTATCCTAAAGCAAAATTATATTCAGATAGCCCAATGATCACAACTGCCTGTAAGGATTGTGAAAAATGGGAACGCAAGGATATTATTTATCTAGTCGGAGTTATAAAAGAAGCTAAGGTTAAACTCATGTGGTTCGTGTATGGCGACTGCTATGCAGCCGATAAGGAAGTCTACGAGAGGATAAGAAAAGCCGTTATCAGTGGCATAAAAGAAATAAAAGATGTCGCCTTATCAGAAACTGATGAATTAGGTCGTGTAAACAAGGTAGACCCGCTGGGGATAACCTATTTACGTATCAGGGGAATGTGGGCTATAGAAAACCCAAGCAAAGTGTTTGATTACGTAGTAAAGAGAAGCGAGGCGAATAGTTTTACAGCTTACGCAATAATAAAGGCTGATAAATACGAGACTTTCCCCAAGGAAGACAGGGATAAGATAGAAGAAGCTGTTGCGAAAAAGAAACTAAACATTGATGATGTCAAAATAAAGAACCCTAATAACCCTGCTCAATATTTGACAGCAAAACTTATTAAAGTTGTCTTTTAATTATGTATAAGTTTGTTACTTCTAAGAAACGCTCGGAACTTATGAGTAAGATAAGGAGTAACAATACCAAGCCGGAATTAGCTTTAAGGCGCGGGCTATGGGGACAAGGGTTTAGGTTCAGTAGAAGTATTAGTAAGCTACCAGGGAAGCCAGACATCGTCCTGTATAAGCATAGAGTCGCTATCTTCATTGATGGGGAATTCTGGCATGGTTATCATTGGCGCGAGAAAAAGAAAAAACTAAAAGCTAATCGATTGTATTGGGTGCCAAAGATTGAAAAGAATATTAAACGTGACGAACAGAATAACAGAGTATTAAAGAAAAGTGGTTGGAAGGTCTTAAGATTTTGGGAGCACCAGATAACAGAGGAACTACCATTATGTATAACAAAGATCAAAAGGATGATACGGAGTTCAAAGTAATATCGCTTTTTACTGGTTGCGGCGGGCTAGATCTTGGTTTTGAAAAATCTGGATTTGAAATCAGTTGGGCGAACGAATTTGATAAAACTATATGGGATACTTTTGCTTGTAATTTTCCGTCAGTGCCCTTAGATAAGCGAAGTATTACCGATATTCCGTCTACTGATATCCCTAAAGCAGATGGTATTATCGGAGGGCCTCCATGCCAGAGCTGGAGCGAAGCAGGTGCGTGTAGAGGAATAAATGATCATAGAGGGCAGTTATTTTTTGAGTACGTAAGAGTATTACAAGATAAACAACCACTATTCTTTTTAGCCGAAAATGTATCAGGAATCCTAGCATATATCCATAAGAAAGCCTTCCAGAAGATTTTAGACGAGTTCTCTTCAGCAGGTTATAATGTATCCTACCGGTTGCTTAACGCTAAATATTACAATGTGCCTCAGGACCGAGAAAGGGTTATTATTGTTGGGTATCATAAGAAAATGGGTAAAAGCTATGAATTCCCCGAAGCATCAAAGAAATTGTTGACTTTAAGGGATGCCATTGGTGACTTAAAAGAGCCTAACTCTACTAAGCAATACAACAAAACGAATGGCGATAAGCTCAGCGTGCCTAATCATGAATATATGACAGGTGGATTCTCAACAATATATATGTCAAGAAATAGAGTGAGGAGTTGGGATGAGCAATCATTCACTATTCAAGCGGGGGGAAGGCACGCACCCATCCATCCTAAAGCACCAAAAATGAAGTTCGTAGAGAAGAATAAAAGGATTTTTATCCCAGGCAAAGAACACCTCTACAGGAGGCTATCTGTGAGGGAATGCGCTAGGGTGCAAACCTTTCCTGACAGCTTCATTTTTAAATACGATAATATAAGTGATGGCTATAAAATGGTGGGGAACGCTGTGCCTGTTGAGTTCGCTCGAGTTCTTGCACAGAAAATTTTAACAGACTTGAAAGAATATAGAGATAAAAAATCTGTTAGAAGACCTACTCCAAAGCCACTTCAGATAATTAAGCATAAAAGTGGAACGGAATTAATCTTTGACAGCAGGCTCCTTAAACGTTCAAAAGAACTAACCGCAAAAACATAATGACCAAGCAAGAACAAATTGATCAATGTCCTAAGCTTTACGGCAGGCAGATAACCGAAGAAGAATATCGGGAGATCTGTGATAATTTAAGTGGATTCTTTAAAACCTTGCACGAGTAGGATAAAGAAACCGCGAGAGAATAATAGATAAAAGCCTTCCACGCGAACTTAGCCTAGTCAATTCCTATAAGCTCCCAGTAAATTTTTGTTGACAAAAACCATACAGTAGCATACACTATGTATGTATGAAGAGTAATAATTCGTTCACGAAAAAAGAACTAGAAGCCATACGCCATATCAGAAACTGGATTATGCATAAAGGCTGCACGCCTTCAGTCCGCAAATTAAGGGATACTTTGGGTTATAAGTCTCCTCGGTCAGCGCAGGACATTCTTGAGAAGCTCCAGGAGAAGGGGGTTATAAGGAAGTTTAAGAATGGAGGCTATCAATTGGTTAAAGATCCTGATTTTGGTTTGATGCATGCCAAAACTACGAATGTCCCGATAGTTGGGGCTGTTGCCTGTGGGGTACCGATGTTGGCTGAGGAAAATATAGAGGGTTATATCCCTATCTCGACTACTCTTGCGAGACCAGGTTCAAGATATTACCTATTGCATGCTCAGGGTGATTCTATGGATCAGGCAAAGATTAATAATGGCGACTTGGTTCTAATAAAGCAGCAGCCTACAGCTAATGAAGGGGACAATGTTGTGGCATTAATTGATGGCGAGGCGACGATTAAAGAATTCCACAGACATCAAAATATGATTGTTCTGAAGCCAAAATCCTCTAACAAAAAACACAAGCCAATTATTTTAACTGATGATTTTCAGGTTCAAGGAGTTATTGTAGCAACTATACCTAATTTAAGGAAGGAGTAAAATAAATGGCAAATTATCATGTTTCAAAAGATAAGAAGTCAGGTGACTGGCGTGCAAAGCGAGAAAAGACCGATCGCGTAGCAGGTTATTATGATACGCAGGCAGAAGCTGAGAAGGCAGCGAAGAAAATGGCGGCAAACAGTGGCGGCGGCGAAGTAAGAATACACAGCCCAAAAGGTCCGATTCGGGATAGTGTTACGGTTTCTCTTAGCGACGATGAGGGTGCACCGAGAGATAGAAGACATTAATTATATTGTCAAGAAACCATTAAACAGTAAGGAGAAAAACGATGGCAAGGAATTCTAACACAAGAGAAAATGGTAGTGGCTTTGATGAAGATACAATCGAGGCCGTCTGGAAGAAGGGTACGCCTGAACCAGGTCTATCAACCTATCGTAAGGATGTTTGTAGCGCAAGTATGCAACGGCAAAAATATGGGAAGCAGGAACAGTATGGATGGGAAATAGACCACATAAAGCCTGTTTCCAAGGGCGGAACTGATAATTTGAGTAACTTGCAGCCTTTACAATGGGAAAATAATAGGCACAAGGGGGATAGCGATCCTGATAAATGGACGTGTAAAGTTAGATCATAATAACATGATGATGTGCTTAGGCTTATATGAATATATCCGAAGAACAATTTTTACGCTGGTCTAGGGCACCAAGCGAAACTGAAGAAACTAAGTGCCAGTCCACATTTCAAAGAATTAAAAAAGCTTTGGAATCTAAGTTCGGTAGCAATATTTCTATTTTTTTACAAGGGTCGTATAAAAACAGAACTAACGTAAAGCTTGATAGTGACGTTGATATTGTGGCTCTCTATAAGCCAGTTTATTTCCCCGATGTTAGTTTTCTTTCCGATGAAGACAAGAAGATTTTTTGGAGTAATTTTACCCCTTCTCAATATACGTTTTCACAATACAAAAATGCAGTACAAGAGGTATTAGAAAATGAGTTTGATTCCGGAGAAGTCAAGCGCAAGGACAGATGCATTAAAGTTATAAAGAATGCTCAGCGTGTCGATGCCGATGTGGTACCTTGTTTCGAACATCATCGTTATGAAACACCATATTCGGTTAATGCTACAGGTATTGAATTTATGACGGATTTAGGTGTTCATATAATTGGTTTCCCAGATCAACATTATGATAATGGTGTGTTAAAAAATAGCGCAACGAAGCAAAAATTCAAAAGTATTGTAAGAATATTGAAAAATACCAGAAATAATATGATTGACGAGGGATTGATTACCGACAAAGCTATGCCATCTTTTTTGATAGAATGCCTTGTATGGAATATTGGAGATGAAAAATTTGATTATATTACTTTGACCGATTGTACTAGATCGGTACTTGCAAATTTATTCAATAATACGATTAAGAAAGAAGATTGTTGGAGCTATGCGGAAGTTAGTAATTTAAAATGGTTATTTCGAGGAGAAAGCCGGTGGACAAACGAAACTGCTAACACTTTTTTAGGAAAAACATGGGGGTACCTAGGTTATGACTAATTCTATATCTCTGAAGGATTCAAAGCCGTTTAAGATTTTATCACTTGATGGTGGGGGATCAAAGGGGACGTACTCTTTAGGAGTTCTATTAGAAATTGAAAAGCGACTTGGCGCACCCCTTTATGAACATTTTGATTATTTTTATGGTTGTTCTACCGGAGCTATTATCACATCTGCGCTTGCTATGAAAAAGTCTGTTGCTGATATAAAAGACCTGTATATTACCGAAATTCCAAAAGTTATGAAATGTTTTCTTGCAACAGAAAGAACTTGGAATCTACGAGAAGTATTACAAAAATATTTTGGCAAACAAACCAAGTTTGATAGTTTCACTAAGCATGTTGGGATAGTGGCAACGATGGTTGAAAATAGATCCCCGAGGATTTTTAAGACAAGTCGAGATGCGGCTTTTGGCAGGAAAGCTTCATTTATAGAAGGCTTTGGCTGTACTATCGCGGAAGCGACCCTTGCATCTTGTGCGGCGAATCCTTTTTTTAATGATGTGAGGTTATACGACGAGGTCAATAAAACATACTTTACTTGTAGAGATGGCGGCTATTGCGCCAACAATCCAACGCTTTTTGCCATAATAGACGCTTTAAAGTCTCTAGGTGTTGTAAAAGATAATTTGATTGTGGTTAATATAGGTACGGGGGACTTCCCACGGTCTCATAATGTCCGCTTAAATATAAGCGGTTGTAGACATGCTTTGTCAAAGGACTTAATACTCGACATGTTTGATACGAGTTCCAATACGAATGCGGCCATTGTTAAATATCTACTTGACGACATAAAGAAAATAAGAATTAGTGACTCAGATTCTCATCCGTCACTTAAAACCAATATTTTAGAACATGATAAACGTAAGCTTGAAGTATTATTTTCAAGGGGCAGGGAGTCTTTTGGATCGGCTGAAAAAGAATTCAAAGAACTTTTCCCCGGAAGCTTATAAAAACGAGACGTAATTGTAAGTCTTAATTTTGAGGTATAAGGAAGTTGTATGAAGCGTATAATCTTTGCTATTCACGGTATCAGAAGTCATAAACAAGATAATTGGGTATATGATTTTACGGATTTTGCTAAACAAGATCCAAGATTTAAAGATGACATTTTTGAGCCATATTATTATGGGTTCGTTTTGGCCACGGTATCTGTTATCCCGTTTTTCAAATACGCCAGAGTTAACAGATTAAAAGAAGTATTACGGAAAATAATCAATAATAATCCTGATTGTGAATTAAATATAGTCGCACACAGCTATGGGACAGAATTGTCTTTTCAAGCAATCAAAACAAGTGGTGAAGATGGCAAACCGCCTATTATTGCGAACAAAGTAATACTCGTGTCAAGCATTGTATCTCGGCATCATGAAATTCCGTATGATACGACTTTAAGAGCAGGTAAGATAAAACAATTGCATTGTTATTGTAGCTATGAAGATGAAGTTTGTAATTATGCACCTTTTGGCCATTCGGGATGTTTCGGTTTTTCAAGAGATAGATATGATAGCAAATGTTATCCGAAGCCTTTTGATGATTTAGAAATATATAATCATCAGGTAGAGAAATTAGAGCATGGCGATTATTTTCAGGGTACAAAATACTATAAGGAATGGTTAGATATAATTGCTGGCTAGAAAAAAGACTGGAGAAATAATGACTAGAAACGAAGAGCGGATGATTGAGATCAAAGTACGTTTTTGGACGGGCGAGATTTCTCGTACTAAAGGTACAGTTGAACCACGTCATTGTTGGGATGCTGGCACAGTGGGAATTAAACCTAACAAATTACATGGTATTAAGTGGCAAAAATCTATTCCGTTTAATTCGTTAATGGGGATCTCACAGGCAGTTGAGATGATGCTGGTACGCGCTGGAATCAGGATTCACAAAGGTAAAATTACCAAAAAATATATAGAATCTAATAGAGAGCACGGAAGTAAATAAGTGCTAGCCAAAACTTCCATAACTTATCAGGTCCCACTTTCAACGCTTTAGTAATCTTCCCAATCGTATTAACCTTCAAGGCAGGCGGGTTCTTCTCTCTCTCAAGTCTCTGCAGGTACTTATAATCAAAACTTCAGTAACTGTGAAGGGGTCATGCCGAAGGCCTTAGCGAGTTTCTCTAAAGTATTCAAGGTGGGCGAGGACGGCTTCTTACCTTCAAGGCGCTGGATATACTTGTATTCCAAATCAGCTAAATAAGCAAGCTCCTCCTGTGTTATCTTCTTTTTCTTCCGCAAGGCTTTCAGGTGCTTTCCAAATCGAGTATTAACATTCTCCATACCGCGATTTTCTCATAAAAATTGGCATCTTGACACCCACGATAGTAGGTGCTACAATTTTATTCTGTAGTGATAACTTCTAGGAGGAAGAATGAATCTAGTTAAAGTGCTGTTTAGCCTGGCAGGATTATTAATCTTACTAATTCCAGTAGTTATGGTGATTTACAATGTATTAGGAGCACCAACCTCAGAGATAGGCTTCGTTGCATTTTTCCACAACTTCACAGGACTCTTCATTATCGGATTACTCGCAGGAGCGATTGGTTGCGTTACCTGGGCGGTTAGATTATTCGGATTGAAGCTTGTTATCCAGTATCTCTTCGGAAAGGAGAGAAGCTAGGATGGGTTATTGTAGTAAGGGGCATGAACTTCGTAAGTGTTATAACTGTGGTTTCGTTAGTTGTATTCACTGTCAGAAAGAAAGCAGAAGTTACAGTGGAGATACTACCTGTCTGAATTGTGGGAAATATCAGGGCATGGTTAGCTATAGCGATTCGCCTATCTCCTCGAGCAGCTCATCAAACAGCTCTTCTGGAGATGTAGCTGTATTCATTGGTGTTTTAATATTAGCGTTAATCGCTATTGTGATTAAATTTTTGTGGATTACCCTTAGTGTTGTTGGTGTGATTGGAGTAATCGTATGGATTATTATTCGGAGTCGCTCCAGTAAAAAAGCTCAGGAATGGTCTGATAGCAGTGAGCGAAAAGAACTTGCTGAAATACTCAGATCTCAGGATGAACGCAAACGGCCAGACAGTGCTCTTGATAAGAATGTGCCGAGCTTATCGGAAACATTTAAATACGAATGGGAGATTGGTGGTAAAAAATTCATAGGTACCAGAAAGATCGAAAGCGAACAAGCCCTGCGAGATCATGTTGCGCGAGCGGGTGGTAAATTTATACGTTTAATCAATGATTCGTGCAATGAATCGGAAAATGATTCTTTGGGCACTGCTCGTATACAAGAAGCCTTTGAGAATTATATTGATATGAAAGCTGTTGATCTGGGGGTGCAGAATCCGGATAAGCTTGATACATGGGACATAGGAAGATTAGTAACTCATCCAGAGGTGCTGCCGTGTGCATACGATTTAACCGTTGGCGGATGGTTGTATCGGCTAAAATTCTGGGGTAAACCTGATATCACTTGGTTTCATCCAACTACAGGTGAGAAGGAAAAGATGACGGAATCTCAACTAAATTATTATCTATCCGGCATGGAGTTTCTGCAGAATTTCGGCAAGTGGCATTTACATAAGGTATCGTTCAAATCATTTGAAATGTCTAGGAGGTGGAAGGGAGAAGACGGAAAAATGATCGATGAAAAAATAGCTGTTGATATAGATTTGAACGATAATGTAAAGCAAGCCTTGAAGATGAAGCTAGGGTAATGAGCTTTAATTAACTCGATTAGTTTTAAAGGCAATTTTACAAAATCGTCTGCCACCCAACTCCAGAAACAAAAACTTACGCCCTAGTAACGCGGTAGACATTTGATCGATGCTTCGGGCGGGGCGCGGTTCGGCTTTTCAGCGTTCGAATGGTAGAGGGGTGTTTCTTAGTGAATTTAGCGAAAGGAGATTTTAAATGGATCTTAAAAAGCATGAAGAGCTTTTAAATAAGCTGAGAGCGAATGATGAAGAAGTTGTCTTAGATGGAGCAGTGGATAATGATCAGTGGAGCAACCTAAAAGGCAAGAGGATCCTCTGGATATTGAAAGAAGCTAATGGAACTCCTCAAGATAATGACTTACGAAAACTACTTAATGAGTTAGCCAGTACACCGAATCCTAATAAGATCTATGCGAAGTGGAAAACTACATATGGGTTAGTCGTTAAAGTCTCATATGGGCTTCTGAATGGTTACGATAAGTTGGGCGATTGGGCGGATAACGTTGATACTATAAGAGGCGTACTAAAGGATATAGCAGTTATCAATGTAAATAAGCGAGCAGGTGCAAGAAAGGCGAACTTAAAAATGCTGACTAAATGTGCTGAAGAATTTCACGATATAATTCTGAAGCAAATTGAGTTACTTGATCCGGACATTATTATCCTAGGTGGCGTAAAATATGTCTTGTCTAAATGGTTACCCGATAACGATTCAAGAAAGAAGTGGATAACTACGGATCATCCGGGGCAGAGGAGATTAACCCATAGGCAGTATTATAGTTCAATTCTTAAACAGTTGAAGGCATAAATAGTCTATAAAAACTATTCATTTCGGAACCCTCACTTAAATTGCCTCCTATTAACGCAAGAACCATTGCTAGTTTGGCCATCTGCGAATTTTCCGATAAAATGATTCAAAAATCCAGAAATCGCCTTTCTAAAAGCCTCCTAGAGGCTTAACGAATTTCGCTCAATCTAAAGCAGTCAATTAAAACACCGTCGGTAGAAAATTTCAAAAATTAACTCCACCGTCGGAAAAAATCGTTTAACAAATGGGGTCAAAAATTTGTTATTTTAAAAGGTGGGAACAAAAGAAAACACCAGTTTTAAGGTTTTACAAAAACTGGGTGGCAAAACAATCTAGGAAGCCGCTATGCGCTAAGAAACGATGTTACTTTATTCGTTTAAAGTCCGGGCGGGCACTGCTTCGGGAAAATAATCGTTCGAATGTCCTAGGGCTTCTCTAGCGTAAATTTAATGAAATGAATTTTAAACTCCAGAATGATCAGGCGAATAAAACTGAAGCCGAAGATTCGGCGAAAAGCCGAGACCGAGAAACTTTTGGTTCTGGAGTCTTCGGCTTCTTCTTTTTGGAAGGAGATCAATTTGAGAATAGCGATTTATGCGAGAGTCAGCAAAAATGATGAATCGCAGGATCCGCAGAATCAGTTAAATCCGCTAAGGGATTATGCTAAGGCTTTAGGCGGTGAAGTTGTTGAAGAGTATATTGATCTTGCTTCGGGCGGTACCAGCGATAGGGAGAAATTTCTAAGGATGCTGAATGATGCTGATAAGCGGAAATTTGATCTGGTTCTCGTGTGGGCATTAGATCGTTTAAGCCGAGAGGGAATCTCAAACACATTAGGATACTTAGAACGTCTCAGAAGAAATGGTATTGCTATAAAGTCTTTGCAGGAATCTTGGCTCGATACTCAGGATCAAGGTTTGGGACAATTACTGCTTGCAATTTTCTCATGGGTTGCTCAACAAGAAAGAAGACGGATTGTTGAACGGACTAAGGCCGGTCTTGAACGAGCTAAGCGGCAGGGTAAAAAGTTAGGTCGTCATTCGGGAACAAAGGATTCAAGACCGAGAAGGCGTTCGGGTTATTACTTGAGATATGCGAACAAAGAATCCTCCCCCGAAATTTAGATTAGTTATTAAGGGAAGAATTGCACTGACAAATAATCGTTCGATTATTTGGTTTGTTATTGCAGGGAGAGAGAACAAGTGATGAGAAAAACTTTTTTATTTGGGACAGCAGTCCTTTCTTTAATTGTTACCTCATTCGCTATTGCCAAGCCGCCTGATCTATCTAACACAGAGATAGATAAACGGTCTGATAGGTTAGATGCGATTAATGAAAAACTACAACAATCTATGGCAGATAAAGAAAGAGCCAATCTTCTATTTGAAAAAGCTCAATTGATGTTCAATACATTCGGTCCGATATACTTAAGGACATCAACAGAGGCGCTGTTAAAAGCAA
>Ga0172368_10007573_pt1 | contig 11302 bp, 9 predicted proteins | sample Lak11m_FD_114540 | JGI IMG/M metagenome (GOLD analysis project Ga0172368, IMG submission 114540) | Freshwater microbial communities from Kabuno Bay, South-Kivu, Congo - kab_022012_11m | ecosystem: Environmental > Aquatic > Freshwater > Lake | place: Democratic Republic of the Congo: South-Kivu...
CCCCCCCCCATTCACCTGTGAACCACTCCGCCTTCTCTCCAGTTTGCCAACAGTATCTCTTATAATTGTTTATATCAAACAATTGACATCATATACGATGTGTTATATGATGTTTATATACAAGAAAGGAGGTTCGAAATGACGCGCTATGCACTCAATTTGCCCATAAATTTAAAAAGTGAAGCCGAAGAAATGGCTTCTCGGCAGGGCATTTCATTGAATCAATTTATCATGTGGTCGGTTGCAGAAAAAGTTGTCTCTTTGCGTCAAGCCTTGGATGACCCAAAATTTCCTGGAATCACCTATCGCCGTGGGGCATCTGGTTGGGTAACACCTGTCCTGCGTGGAACCGGGATTCGTGTCCAGACGATCGTTGTAAATACACAAATGGGTTTGAGCCCAGAGCAAATTGCGGCGGAGTACGAACTGGACGTGAATCGGATTCGAGAAGCACAGGCTTTCTATAGCGCTCACCGCCCCGAAATTGATGCCAACATCCGTGCTGAACAGAACCTTGAAGAAAATCGTGACTAAACCGCATTTGCATTTGGATGCAGATACTTCTCAGATCTCCCTGATGCAGGCTCTAGATGGGCGTGGTCATGATGTTACCCGAACACCGAATCATTGGATGGCACTGGATGCAACCGATGAGCAGCAACTCCTTGGCGCAACAGCACAGGGACGTTGTATCTTCACATTCAATATCCGTGACTTCCTGGCTTTAGCCAGGCGTTATCCACACCATGGTGGGATCATTCTCTCATCACAGAAACCTATGCCTGAATTATTCAGAGCGCTTGATCTCCTTTTGTCTGAAACTGAGGCTGAAGAATGGCCAGGAAAAGTGGTTTGGTTGAATGTTAAGATAAATTAATAGGATACCTACCAAAAAAATGATTGTTTTGAATACCCAGAAGAGAAAACGAATTAACGCCCTTTAGCCTTCCAGCCCTTGTAGACCAGATCCAGGATGGGATCTGCGAGTCGCGGGTCCAGGGACTGAGCCCAGGTTTCGTTGTAGGGAAGTACGATCGACAACCCACTTTCGGCGCGGTCAGCCACCGATTTCAGCATGTTCAATACCAGATGACGTGGCTCTGAAATTTCCTGGATCAATCGCCTGGCCTGAAAAATGGCATCATCCCGGGGTGAAGTCACCACCAGGTTGATCAATCCGGTCTTGGCTTGGGAAAGCTCAGCAAACAACGGATGGCCGGGGAAACAGTCCACCACAAACAGGGTGTGTTTGCACTGGATTTCGTTTAGTAGATCTCGGACTCCTTGCGGGTCTTCACCCCACAACACATCGATGCTGCGGCCGTCCATGGGGTATAAGCTGACACCATTCCACGAGGTTGGCTTTTCTTTATGGGTGGTGATGGCAAAGAATTCGGGTAAGTCCGATGAAATGCGTGCCTGCAGTGCGCTTCCACCCATGCTGAGTTCAAGCAAAGCAGCCGGCAACCCGGTGTTTTGTACAAATCTTTTACATACCGCCATGGCCAGGGTGGTTTTGCCAACCCCTCCGGACCAGTTCACCAGGTTGATCTGCCGAGCAGGTAGGAAGGAAATCTGTTTGGAGCCAGCCAGGCGTGCCCGTCCCAGCCACTCTTCTGGATCAAGCAGGAAATCTGTCTGGGATACAAGCGGGATGCCACTCAGTTCAAGAGTGCTTTGCAAGACCTCGTGGGATACTTCCGGCAGGGAGATCAAATCACCCAGGATGACCAGTTGCACACTGGAGAGGTTTTGCAGGACGCCACGGGTTGTGAAGGCTTCCCGCACGGTGAGATTTCCATTCTGAGAAAGGATCTCCAGCACAGCCTGGTCGGGTTGGTGTGCAGCCAGCATAATGACCAGATCAGAGTTTCTTTTCGATTTAAAGGATTTTTCTAAACTAAATTTCATGATGTTTTCCATCTCCTTGTGGTAGGGTTGAACGTTCGGGTAGATCAGCGGTTATCGCCAGGTAAACACCGACCGCCAACAGCATGCTGGCCAATATGATCAGGATGTGGTCAGGAAGCGGATTGCCTTGCAATCTGGTGTAGACCATGAATAACCCGCTGACACCCGCTATTCCTATGGAGCGCACTGGCATCCATTGGATCAGGGCTGCAGTCAAAATTACGCTGAGTACGGCCAGCCAGACCAGGTCATCCTGGACATGAAAAGATCTCATCAGCAGTGAACATCCAATTGCCAATCCAAAGCACATATTTGAAAAGTTTCGAGTCATTTTTTCACCAGAGTCCAGGGATCAAACGCCAGGGAACCAGGCGCGTATAGCAGGCATATCCAGCGATCATCTTCTCTTCGCGCAGGATGCGCCAACATTGAATGAAAACCAATGTCATGGACAGCAGAATGGCAGATACAACCTGCGGCGAAGCCAGGATGATAACCAGACGAAACATCAACTCTCCCAGATACATGGGGTGGCGCAAGAACCGGTATGGACCACGCGCGGTCAAGCCCCGATCAGCAGGCGCAATTCCAAAGCGGGGTCCCAGGGTAAGCAGCGACCACAAGATCAGGGCATAGCCTGCCAGCGCGGGTACCAGCAGGGTCCAATGCACCTGGTTGTTGGTTATCTTGAATGGCAGAAAGGCTGCGATCATGCCCAGCCATAGACCGCTGCGATCATAATTTCTGGCTGGTTTGCGCCGGGTGTAGAAGAAGGCTAACAATCCGTTGTGAATGGCATATAACCAGGCCAGAATGGAAGTCTGCCCCCAGGCGGACAGGACAGAAACCAGCGTGGCAAACAGGAAGAAGCCAAATCCTGCCAGATCCCGCAAGCATTCTTTGCGGATCACATCACCCCCAGGTTCTGAACAATTGGCCAGCCGATCACTGCCAGCAGGGTCACCAGGAAAGGCAGGAAGTAGAAGATCACCATGGGGATGACCAGTTCTGAACCAACCTTCTCAGCGCGCTGTTCGGCACTGCCGATGTAATCCGCCGCGATATTAGTGGCCAACTGGCCCATCAATTCTTGCTGGGCTGTGCCTTTCCGGATGAATTCCAGTTGTACCGACATGCCGATCAGTTCCGGGAGAAGTGATTCCTGGGCCTCGCGCTGCATCTGCTCGATCAGGTCACGACCCTGCCCCATCTGCAGCACCCAGCGCATCCACTTCCCCACCAGGCTTTGCGCCTGGGAGGTCCGCCGCAAAGCTTCTTCCATGGATACATTGGCTGACATCTGGGCCGAAACCAGCTGCACATACTCCGGAAGTTGGGCAATGAATGCCCGGCGATAGCGACGGGCTGTGCCAGCCATGGATAGGACTGGATATTGGAACCCGATCAAACCACCCACCAGGGCTAGAACCGGCTCGGCTGTTGCCAACATGGCCAAACCAAACCCGGCTACAACTAAAGCTACGCGTAAAGAAGTGAACTGGACTTCATTCCAGTCCTGCCAGCGCTCGCCCATATGCGCCCAATACAGATCGGTATGTGTTTTTCGTAGAAAACCAGCCGGCGTCCATCTGGATACCGGTTTATCCAGAGGAGACAGGGATTTACGCCAGCCATTTAGAACAACGCCTTCTGCGGGAGTGAGAATTTCGGACAAACGCCCGGTGGGCGCCGCCGATGCCAGTTCCAGGGTCAAATAGATGACCAGGGCAAAGACCGCAATACCGGTCATGTATATGAGAGCAATCATCTAAACGGCCTCCATGATCATTGAACGAATGATGAAATACCCGGTTACCATGGCAGCCATCGTGCCTCCGATCACCACTTGAACCGGGAAGGCATTCAGGGATGAACGCACCATTGGATCCTGGCTGAGATAGATCAGGATAAAGATCAGCACGGCCGGCAATACTTTGGCTGAGACCAGTGAATCGCCGGCTTTGGCCTGGGCACGATTGCGAGCAATCAGGATCTGCTGAACCCGGCTGGAGATATCCATGAGAACTCTGGAATAGGCACGTCCTCCTGATTCGGTATAGCCTTCCAGCAGTTGCGCCAGGTTGGCCAGGGAAACCGAAGGGCTGCGCGCGGCCAGGCCACGCAATGCTTCGCGCCGGTCTTTGATGCGCATCTCGGAAGCGGTCAGGACAAACTCCGGGGTCAGGGGATTGAATTTTTCCAACTCCAACGACTCACCCACCTGCTGGAGCACATCCGGCACGGATCCACCAGCCAGCAAACCTGCGGCGGTGCGCCCAATGGCGATCGGCAGCAGCTGGTCGATAACACGACCACGGCTTTTGACACGATCATTCAGCCAGGCTGCGGGAATGGTTACCAGGATCGCACCTATCACAATAGCTGGTAAACCGGGCAGGAACAACCAGCAGAAGGCCATTCCACAGAAACCGGCTGCCATGCTCAACAGACGAAAGGTGACAGGACGCAGGTTCAAGCCGGATGCTAGCAATTTATAGTCCAATGATTTTGGATCCAGGGACGACAATTCACGAGTGGAATCGACTGTGTACAGGGCTGCCAACCTGCCTGTTTTGACATGCTTTGGGTACCACAGAAGAAGCACCAATGTTGTGCACAAAAGACCCACCACCGGAATCAAAATCGTCATACTTCCTCCTTGCAAGGATTAAATACAAAAGCCGGACACACATGCCTGCGCGCCATAAGCTTGCAGTTCCAGCAGGTAGGGTCCAGCCAACGATTGAAAACTATTTAGTTATAAGTCTTATTGAGTATAGCAATTGAAAAGGGGTTATCCTAGGGGGCAATGAAAATTGGTATGAGTTCCAAAATTCGCTTCTATTAAGAATGACTTTAAATAAACACAAATAGCTGTTAAGAGTCTTCTTTCAATGCGTATGCTATAATTAATTCAGCTATTTATTGCTTTATTGCATGTTTTATGGGGAGGCTTTTTAGATTAGAGCATTCTTTTTGATGGGGGAAAATGATAAAGGCATAAATTTGAAGGGAAGGAAATTTTATGAAAATAGCAATCACAGCTGATGTCCATCTTAATTCTTACAAAGAAACCCCTGAACGATATCATGCCTTAAAAGATATCTTCCAGCAGGCGGTCTCCACTTCTCTGGATGCGGTGCTGATCTCAGGTGATCTTTTTAACCTGGATTTCAACAATTACGCAGACTTTGAAAAACTTGCCAAGGAATTTTCCAAATTGAATATCTGGATCCTGCCGGGAAACCATGATTCCAAGATCTCCTCGCGCAGCCTGGTGGGTAAAAACCTGCGAATATTTGAAAAAGCAGAGATCGTAGATGCTGGTATTCCCTTTCTAATGCTCCCATATCAGGCTGGCATTACGATGGGGGAGGTCATTGCCGGCCATGCAGAATCTCTCGCTCCCAGGAGTTGGGTTTTGTTTGGTCACGGAGACTGGTTGGATGGGATACGGAAACCCAATCCCTTGGAAACTGGCACTTATATGCCTATGACCCGTACTGACCTGGATCGTTATCAGCCTGCTCGAGTATTCCTGGGGCATATCCACACACGTTCGGATGGATCTATTTACTATCCGGGGTCACCCTGTGGGATCGACATCACTGAGACCGGGGAACGCAGATTCCTTGTTTTTGATTCGTCCACAGGGGATGTGGAAAGCAGAACCGTAAAAACAGACGTGATCTACCACATTGCCAATTTGCTGATCCTTCCAGTGGAAGATGAAGCAGATTACCTGCGAAAATTGATCTCTGCAGAAAAGAAAAAGTGGAAAGTCAGCAATGAGGATGTTGCCAGTACCAAGATCCGGGTGAAAGTGCAGGGTTATACCCAGGACAAGGGTGCCTTGAATAAAGTCCTTCAAGAGGAGTTTAAATATTTTTCATTTTACAAGGACGAAACGCCTGACCTTGATGATGTTTTTGTGAGCGTGGATCAAAATCGGATCAAGATCGCCGAACAGGTCAAGGAAAAGATCGAGAACCTGGAGCTAAATCCTTCTCCAGATGAGCCGGAGCGGGACCTTGTTATCATGAAATCACTGAAACTAATTTTTGAGGGCTGAGATGAGTATAAAAATTGAACAAGTTAATGTAAAGAGCCTGGGTCCATTAAACGATTTTCCCTGCACCTTCAAACAGGTCAACCTTATCTACGGGCACAATGAGCAAGGCAAGACCTACCTGGTTGAGTTCATCTACAGATCATTATTTAAAAATCTCTCCCTGAACCTGCGAGACACCACTGGTTCGGGTCAGGTGATTGTGAGCGGGTTGGAAGATAAAGAAACCCTATTCTCCCCAGCTAACAAGAATATAAAATTGGAGGATTTCTGGGAGGAAGATCTGCCCGGTCTGCCAAGAGACTTCAGTAAGTTGCTTGTGGTGAAGGGTGCTGATCTGGACTTCTCCTCCAGTAGCACCGCTGGCATTGACGATAAGATCCTGAAGGAATTCCTCTCGGGGGAAGGCTTGCTGGAAATGATAGGTAGTAAGATATCAGCAACTGAGAGAAAAGCAACATATGAAAATGGGAAGATCTCAGGACCCAAATTGGGATTGGTAAAAGAATATTATGAGGCTCAGACTCGTATAAAGCAGATCGATGATGCGATGTTGGATGTGAACGAAAATATTTCCGGCGGAAAAAGGTTTGAGCTTAAACAGAAAATTGAAGATATTAAGGACCAGAAAGAAGAACAGGAGCAAGCACGGTGTCACCTGGCTTTTACCATTGCTGGTCAGATGAGTGACCTTAAAGAACAACTCGACTCCCTGCCTGAAGATCTGATTAATTCTGCGGATAAGCTCATAATGACGCACAAACAAAAGAAAGAAGAACTTGAAAAGAAGCAGCTGGAAATGGAGGAGAACCGGGAGAAAAGCAAGAACTATCTCTGGCTGGAATCCGCTGTGGCAGGGTACCAAAAACTTCTCCTGACTGGGACTGTTTCAAAATTACGCTCTGGTGTGATCTGGCTAGTTTTGACGGTGATCGCAGCTGCCCTGGCTGTATTATTGGTGTTCCTTCGGCAGCCGTACTTCGGAGTGGGGATGATCCTCCTGGCTGTATTATTTGGATATCTTCACCTGGGTGCTCTGAAACACCGCCTGACCAATGCAACCCAGTTGAGCGAAATTGAGAAGATCACCAAGGATTACCAGGAAAGGTTTGGTGGCTCGGCCAATGTCCAGGAGGCAACACTTGTTTCCAAATTAAAAGAACTTCAACCGGCTTATTACGCGATTGACCAATTGACAAAGGATATCCAAACCTTGATTGGGGACTTATCAGATTTAGAAAAGGGAATTGACGACGATCTTAAAAAGCTTCCAAGTATTAAGAACAAGAAGGGCGATTGGCAATCTACCATCAACAGTTTGCAAGAAAAGATGTCCAATCTTGACGCAGAATTACGTAAGAAAGAAAATGAATGGTCTAAGTTGGATATTGATGAAAGTGATTACTTACCGGATCCTGCAACAGTTCAATACGATGCCACCACCTTGATTAATTTAACCAACGACCTACAAGCATATGAGGATCAGATTGGAGAAATAGAGGAAGAAGTACGAGGATTGAAACAAGTTATTTGTACTCTTACACGCCATGATATTAATACCTCTTGGGAAGATCTGGTTGAGGTACTTGTCAACAAGCGAGATGAAGAAGTCAACAGGTATAAGGGCATCACTGCTGATCTCATCGCCCGGATTACGGTCAATGAGGTGCTGAATGAACTGCGTGAGATCGAGCAGGAGCGGATCGAGGATGGATTGTCTTCCAGCGCTATTTGCCAGGCACTATTTGCAACCACCGGTCATTATGACCGGGTGGAGAAAGAAGATGGAGAACTGTATGTGGCGGACTCATATGGTCGCTACCGGGTAGCCGACTTGAGCACTGGCGCACGTGAACAGGTGCTGCTGGGCTTGCGGATTGGGTTCGCTGCCATGCTCCTGGCTGGAACGCCTCTGTTCCTGATCCTGGATGACGCTTTTCAACATTCGGATTGGAGGCGCAGGGAGCGGTTGGTCAAGAAATTATTCGACCTGTCCAAAGAGGGCTGGCAGATCATCTATTTCACCATGGATGACCATATCCGCCAATTATTCGAGGAAAATGCAAAGAAAGCTGGCAAGGTCCAGTACCAGACTATCGAGCTGCCGGAGATGAATTAAGTTATAAGTAATAGAACACTCAAGTATTATATTCTGACTGCTTGGTGATTAAATATGCCTGGATTTTCAGAATATAAATATTCCTTGATCTCAATGGAATAAACCAAATAGCTTAGGAATTAATCTATGGCAATTAATTTGCTCATTGCACCACCCGCATCGGGAAAAACTCACAAGTGCTTGGAAACCGTTAAAAAGACACTTTCACAGAATCCTTTCGCCCAGGTTTGGATCCTGGTGCCCGACCGGATCCAGGCTGATGAAATGCGGACCAGGCTGGTACAAATGGGAGGAGTCTTTCATGTACGGGTTGGGACTTTCGGAAATTTGTACCAGGAAATACTTGACCGCAAAGGAAGCAGCCTCCCAGTGGCTGGAACTGCAATGCTTCACCGTATGCTTCAGCAAATCATTGGCGATCTAATTGCTAACAGTAAGCTGCATTATTATGACCAGATCTGCAGATTGCCCGGTTTCCAACTGGAGATCCGTGATCGCATTGCTGAATTAAAACGTGCACTCGTCTTGCCGGAACGACTCATGGAATCAGCACAAGCCCATGCTGATTCGGGTTTGATCGATCTGGCTCACATTTATTCAGCCTACCAAGCCAGATTACAGGATATAGGCTGGGCTGACTCGGACGGAATGAGCTGGCTTGCTTTCATAGCTCTTTCTGAAGACTCGCAACTGATGTCCGACATCTCCTTGCTGGTGGTTGACGGTTTTGATGACTTCAATCCGACCCAGTTACGTACTCTGAAAATGCTGGCAGGGCAGGTTTCAGAAACCTTGCTCACCCTGCCTGGAACACCGGAGATGAAAAGGCCGGCTCACCGTCGGTTTGTACGCGGCATGGAAAAATTGAGAACAGATTGGAATGTTGAAATACAAACCATCTCATCATCTCCCAATTTACCTCCTACGCTAACCCAACTAGAAGCAGGCTTATTTGAACAGCAGATATTGCCTTTCGGGACAGGAGCAGACCTCGTGCGCTTGGAAGTGCGATCTCCTGCGGAAGAAGCCCGTGAAGCTTTGCGTTGGCTCAAAACACGCATCGTGCGGGATAAAATTCCCATTTCTTCTTGCGTCATTGCTATACCCGAACTAGATACCTACCGTACCCTGCTCGAAGTCGCAGCGGATGAATTTGGTTTACCAGTTCATTTTTCCCAGGGACCTGTATTAGCTACAACACCGGCTGCCTCGGCTGTGTCAGATCTGCTCAGTTTGCCTCTCAAAGACTACCCACTCCGCCAGATGCTGGACACCATTCGATCTCCATATTTCGATTTGTCCGTAATGGGGCTTCCAGACACAGCAGCCAAACCACTCGAAATTACCAGTCGTTATGGACAGGTTTTCCAGGGGTTGGAACAATGGGAAGAATCGCTGAATGACCTGATGACCCAAACTGATGAAGAAGAAAATCTTGTGGACCTGGGGGAAGAAGGGATCGAATTACCAGAGTTGCCAAAAGGCGAAACAGCCAGGCAGCTCCTGGAAGGACTTCATTCCCTGGAAAGCCTCTTGACTCCACCGGCAGGAGATCTCACTTATCGTGAATGGGCAATATGGTTGCAGAATCTTCTGGAAGAGCTGGGATTTTTCAAGTGCATCCTCCAGGCAGGTGAAGATGAGATCGGTGCCATGCTTGAAAAGACCCTGCTCTCCCTGGTACGCAGCGAAGCGCTCACCGGGCCATACCCGGTTGATTACCCGACTTTTTTCAAAGATTGGATAAGCGGGATGGCGGCTACCCGTCTGCAAGTTGAAAACAACCCGGATCAACCAGCGGCCATCCGGGTGATGCACCTGGGCGAAGCACGTGGTGTGCGTGTTCAGGCATTGGCCATGCTTGGACTGGCAGAAGGATCCTTTCCAGCAGTCGAACGTTCAGATCCGTTTATAAGTGAAGAGATTCGCACAGAATTGAGTCTTGAATCTCGCCTTGGACAGGAACAAGCCGGATTGTTTTACCAGATGATCACAAGGGCTGATCGATTTCTTTTGTTGACTCGACCCTACCTGGCGAAAGACGGCGAATCCTGGGAAGCCTCACCTTATTGGAATGTCGTCCAGGAGTTGATCCAGGAGATCCCAATCCGCATCCGTCCGGATGATGCCCGCCCATTGTATGAGGCCGCTTCTGATGAAGAGCTTCTTTTCTGGGCTGCACGCCGGTATTCACAAACCGGGTCCGATCTCCCGGCTGCCCTGCTTGAGAAGTTCACAACTCGCTGGCATTACCTGGACGAGGCGGGATCGATCCTGGCTGCCCGTCTACAGAAGGAAGCCAGTGGTCCATTTGACGGTGATCTTCAAATCCTTGGCAAGGAATTCCAAATTCGATATGGGGAACGTGCCGGCTGGAGCGCCTCCCGGCTGGAGTCTTACGCCTCCTGCCCACACCAATTTTTCTCTACGAACGCATTAAGCCTTGAAATTCTCGAAGCACCTCAGGCTGGTTTTCAAGCCAATCAACTCGGCAGTATCTTGCATGGAATTCTGGAGCAGGTCTACCAGGAAATTCCTGATCCAACCAATACGGTCGAGGTATTAGCTGCTTTACCATCAGTTGCAAAGAGGATGTTTGCAGAAGCGCCCCAGACCTACGAATTCCGGCCTACTTTGCTGTGGGAGATTCAACAAGAAGAACTACTCGTCATTCTGGAAGCGGCTGTGCAAGGGATCGCTGATCTGGAAGAAGGTTGGAAACCATTAGCTTTCGAATGTAAATTCGGATTGGACGGTCAGCCACCTCTGAGACTTTCAAATCAAGAGGGTGAGATACGTTTGCATGGACTTGTGGATCGGGTTGATATCAATGATAATGGAGAAATTCGGGTGATTGACTATAAATCCGGAGGCTCCCATCTAACTCCCAGGGAATTAATCGACGGGCAACGCCTGCAGCTCCCGATCTATGCCATGGCAGCCGGTCAGGCACTTGGTTTAGGAAAGCCAGTGGAGGGGTTCTACTGGAAGCTGTTCCAGAAGGGGGTAAGTGGGCTTAAGCTTAAGACCTTTAAATATGAAGGTGGGGAAGGTGCACAGGCAGCATTCAGCCTGGCAACCAGCCATATTGAAAGAATTGTTTCTGAGATACGTAAGGGATCTTTTTCACCTCTCGCGCCGCGGGATGGTTGTCCGGACTGGTGTGCAGCGTCGTCCTGGTGCTGGCATTACACTTCAGGGGG
>Ga0172368_10007574_pt1 | contig 11302 bp, 16 predicted proteins | sample Lak11m_FD_114540 | JGI IMG/M metagenome (GOLD analysis project Ga0172368, IMG submission 114540) | Freshwater microbial communities from Kabuno Bay, South-Kivu, Congo - kab_022012_11m | ecosystem: Environmental > Aquatic > Freshwater > Lake | place: Democratic Republic of the Congo: South-Kivu...
GAGGTCTACAATTTAAAACGCTTACATTCATCGATGGGTTATAAATCCCCAGTCGATTTTGAGAAGTCGAAAAGTTTAAATATGCCACCTTAACTAATTGTCCACTCGAAGGGGCGCAGTCCAATTTTGTCATGGATAGAATTATTAGATAAGTATAACCTTGATCATACAGAAGGTGCATCTGCTCATACAGAATGGGATAATTATATTTTATATAAGAAAAAACTTCCGAGTGTAAAGGTTGTAACTAAAAACAATGATGGAGAATTTGAAGAAGAATATGATGAAGAAATTGAAGGTAATAATGAAGAAGTAAACCGTCCTCTTGTAGGTACCAATTCTCAAATATCCAATGGTAAAAGAAAGCGAACTTATGCTCAATTACCTGACGGTACAGTATTATCTTGGATAGAATTATTAAGTAAATATAATCTTGATCATATGGAAGGTGCATCTGCCCACACAGAATGGGACAAATATGTTGATTTTAAGAAAGGACTTCCAAAAGTAAATATTGTATATAAAGACAGTGAAATTGAAGTTGACGATGAAAAAATCGGAAATGAAGATGCAGAAGAAGTTCGCATCACTAAAAGACATAGAGAATTTGTATGGAAAAGGGATATTGGAAACTCTAAAATTGGAACCTGTTATGTGTGCGGTTATGAGATAAAAGATGATAATTTTGAGACAGGACATATATTAGCAAAATCCCTCGGTGGAAATAATAATGTTAATAATTTAAGAGCAATATGCATACCATGTAATAGGTCAATGGGAACAAAGAATCTAGAAGATTTTAAAAAAGATTTTGACTCTTCTAATAATAAAATAAACACCAAACCAAAGTCTGAAATTATAACAAGAACAGATGTTATAGCTGTTTTAGAAAAATATACGTCAAACAGTATTCATGGTAAGTATTTTGAAAAAGCAATTGAATTATTAGAAAATACTCAATGAGGGAATAAGGGAGTAGGAAGTGTAACATAATTTGTTGAAAGGCCTCCGAAACCAAGAGTTATGAAATGTCAATTAATCCATGAGACTTAACGCCATCCCAAAATTCAATGATTATTTTGACGCTATTCATATTTATTTCTCTCCTGACTGATTACACATGAAGAGCACTCACACACATTTCGATCATCAACTGACGCTCCCCATTCTCAAGCTTCTCCCCCGATTGGATCCGCTGATACAGTTCAGGAAGATTTTTCCTGAATGCTTCCCGGATCTTTTTCTTTGCCAGCTCAATTTCCTCAATAGAAATAGCATCAAAGACGCCTGAAGTTACAGCGAGAAGAACAGCTATCTGTTCAGGAACCGGGATCGGATCGTATTGCCGTTGTTTCAATACTTCCCTGACCCTTCGCCCTCTCTCAAGTGTTTTGCGCGTTTCCTCATCCAGCCTGGTACCAAAACGGGAGAAAGTCTCAAGTTCCTCAAATTGGGAATAGGAAAGACGAAGATCCCCTGCAACGGATCGGTACGATGGCAATTGGGTTTTTCCCCCGACTCTTGATACCGATTTACCCACATCTACTGCAGGCATGATCCCTTCATCAAAGAGTTTTGGCGAAAGATAAATTTGCCCGTCCGTAATCGAAATAAGGTTTGTGGGAATATAGGCAGAGATATCCTGCGCCTGGGTTTCTATCACAGGTAATGCAGTAAGGGAGCCGCCTTTTAGCAGGTGGGTGGAACGCTCAAGCAGGCGTGAATGGATATAGAATATATCCCCCGGAAACGCTTCTCTTGCCGGGGGACGCCGAAGCAGCAACGAAAGCTCGCGATAGGAGCGTGCATGTTTCGTAAGATCATCATATACTATGAGGACGTCCCGCCCTTTTTCCATGAAATACTCAGCCATGCTGGTTGCTGCATAAGGAGCGATGAAATTCAGACCAGGTGTATCTTCACCCGTTGCCACGACCACGATGCAATTCTTGAGCGCATCGTATTTCACAAGATTGGCAATCACTTTTGCCACCGCCGAGCTTTGCTGCCCGATTGAGCAATAGACGCATACAACATCTTTCTGGTTTATTATCGTATCAATAGCAATAGCTGTTTTCCCGGTTTGCCTGTCACCCAGGATAAGCTCGCGCTGACCTCTTCCAACGGGGATCAGGGCATCTATGACCTGTATGCCTGTCTGGAGCGGTATGTTCACAGGAGCGCGGTCCATTATCCCTGCTGCTTCACGCTCTATTGGCAGCTTCTCCGTAAATTCTATCTTTCCCAGTTCATCAAGAGGTCTTCCTAACGGATCGATCACCCGCCCAAGTAAGGATTCTCCCACAGGCACATCCATCACCCTGCCGGTGAGGTGCACTTCCTGCCCGGCCTTTATTTCATCTGTACTGTCCAGGAGTACAGCAGCAACCTCCTGAGCGTCCAGATTGAAAGCAATACCCAGCCTGTTACCTGGAAACAAGATAAGTTCTTCGGACTTCACATCAGGTAACCCAATGACCCCGGCAATTCCACTGCCCACCGAACTTATTATCCCGATCTCCTGGAATTTAAGTCCACCCCTGTGGTTTTGAAGTGAGCGATCAAGTGTTGTCAGTGTATCTTCAAGAACAGATCGCAGTTCATCCTTTTGCGTCCCCATAGCCCTCCCTTTTTGTTTTGATCTCTTCAGAAGGTATCTGCAACATTCTGGATAATTCATCCTCTAATGAGTCCAGATAGCTTCCTATGCTCCATGAAATCCTGATGTCCCTTACATTTAATTCAATCCCGGATATCAGATCAGGCGATAGTATATATGATATATTCAAACCATCACCTATCTGATCCTGTAGTGTCTTAAGTATGCTCTGGCGCATACTTTCCGGTATCGTAAACCCGCTTTTTATTAAGACATCCTGCTTCTTTTCCAGGAATTCCTTCATTTTCTTTTTTTCAACATCATCCATTTTCTGTAACTTGTAAATGAACGTTTCGATAATATGGCTTTCTAACTCCTCATTTGCAAGCTCATGAAGGGTACGCCTCGCGATGGCATATATCTCCTTACTGGCGCTAAACCTCATATTATTCAGGAATGCGTCCTTCTGTCGCTGAATTTCTTCATTCCATTTAGTTTTATTGTCATTAACTTCATCTGCGGCTTTCTTTGATAACTCACTTTGAATTTTCTGTGTCTCTTCTCTTGCTGCTGCGAGCATTTCATCGCGTTCTATTAAGAAATCTTTCTTCATCTTCCGATAAGAATCTGCCTCTTCATCTGCCTCCTCTTTCTTTTTTGCAGCTTCCTGTAATTGCGACTTTATTCTTTTTTCCCTCTCGTCAATGGCTTTTATGATGCGTCCATAAAGGAAATGCCTTAACAAAAGGACGAGCACCAGGAAATTGATTATTTGTGCAAATATTGTGAAATAATCTATCTGCAAACTATCATCCTGCCTTTAACACCATATAATTCCAGAAAGGATTGGCAAAAATCAGGATAATGGAAATCACAAAGCAGTATATTGCAACTGATTCTATCATGGCAAGACCAACGAACAAAGTCCTTGTAATTGTGCCAGCCTCATCTGGCTGCTGTGCTATCGCGCCAAGAGCTTTCGATATAGCCCAAGCTTCGCCGATTGCAGGACCTATCGAGCCTATTGCCATCGTCAATCCTGCCATAACGATGGATGCTAAAGCAACATTATCTATTCCGGCCATTTAAAACTCCTCCAATATTTTATTTGTTAATAGTCATGAAAATAATTTATTTTACTTTAACTGTTGCACCTTCTCCTCCTGGATGCGTGTCGCCGATGCTATATATACGGTTGCAAGAACAGCAAAGATGTATGCCTGCACAAGCCCTATAAGCATTCCAAGCACTTGCATCACGATCGGCACAAATAATGGGGTTATCGAAAGCAATATAGCAAGTATCATGCTCCCGCTCATGATATTCCCGAACAATCGCACTGCCATCGATAATGTTCGTGAAAGTTCGTTTATGATATGGAAAGGTATCATGAACACAGTTGGTTGGCTGTAATGCTTGAGATACCCGATAAAGCCTTGTTGTGCGATCCCATAAACCGGAACTGCCAGGAATACGCAGATAGCAAGCGCTGCTGTTGTGGAAAGCGAACCCGTGGGAGGGCTGTAACCCGGAACTATGGCAAGCAGGTTTGAAACAGCGATAAAAAGGAACAGCGTTCCCAGGAAAGGAAGATACCTGTCTGGCTGTTGCAACGTGATTTCACGTATCTGCTCCCGTATGTATGTTACTATTATCTCAAGCAGGTTTTGCCACCGCGAAATCGGAGGCTCTACATTGAGCCGGCGAGTGGATAGCCATGCAGTTATTATAAGGAGTCCCATCACTATCCATGTAAAAACAATGGTCGCGCTTATATTAAAACCTCCAATTTTAAAAAATACTATCAGGTCAGGGCTTATTTCCACGATTTAATCCCTCCTGATCGCAGATGTACGATCGTGATTTTACTTGCTGTGAAACCAATGATTGAAATCATGAGCCCCTCCAGATTAACCATCGTTACAATAAGATAGAAGCCCAGGACACATAAAGCCGTACGCCCCAGGAAACTGCCCATGGTAAGAAGCACCGGCTGACCGGTATTGGGAAGTTTCTTCAGGGTAAGCCAGAGCCCCTGGAAATATAATATCCCAAACATTGCACCAGCTGCGAGGCTGAATATATTTACTCCAAGATCATTCATGATTCTGCTCCTCTCCTATCTTCATCTGCTCTTTTTTAATAAAGTACCAGGCGTTGATACAACCTGAAACTAATCCCACAAAAAGAAAAGTAAGCGTCCAGGAAATATGTCCCGGCATTCTTTTATCCATCCATAGCCCGATGGCCACGCCGATGAGCGTTGGGACAGCTATAGACCAGCCTATAGCGCCCATCATACCAAGGCCGAACCAGACTCCTTTTCCCTTCTCATGCCTTGCTCTGATCATACGTTTTTCCCTCATACCAACTTTATCAGCAAATCTCTTCCTGGCCTTATTATTCAAAGCGTTAGCCATACTCCCTCAATTTCAAAAAGCGTCGTGCAAAATCCAATTCAAGTTTTGCAAGAATGGTTCTTGTCTTCTTCTCCCTTTCATCCAATGTCCTGAACTCTTCTTCCAGGGTTTGCTTTAATGTTCCAAGATCCTTACTTCTAACAGCCCTTCTTGTTGATACCCTCACAAGAGAGCTGCATTTCACAAGAATCCCTTCATCGATCGCAAGGAACTCCTCCTTTCCATCTTGTTCAAAGGAAAGTATGCTGGGAACAAGAGCAGCCACGAAATCTATATGCTTCGGAAGGATGCAAAAATGACCATTCCCGGCTTCTGCGATCACCTTGTTCACGTCCTGGTCAATGAATACTTTCATCGGAAGCAGCACCTTCAATCTCATTTCTTTGCCTCATCGATCTTTCCGATCATGTAAAGTGATTTTTCAGGATAATCCTGGAATTTATCTTCAAGGATCATCTCGCATCCGAAAAGCGCATCTTCAAGTTTGACCATTTTGCCTTTGTGGCCTGTGAACTCCTCAGTTGTGAAAAAGGGCTGTGTCAGGAAGCGCTCAAGCCTGCGTGCCCTGTTAACTGTTCTCTGGTCATCCTGGGAAAGCTCCTCAAGGCCGAGCATGGCAATTATGTCTTTAAGTTCTTCATATTCTACCAGGGTCTTACGTATCTTCTGTGTTATCTGGTAGTGTTTTTCTCCAACGATATGAGGACTTAACATCCTGGAGTGCGATTGCAGCGGATCGATCGAAGGATACAATCCCTGACTGGCCATCTTGCGTGAGAGAACGATCGATGCTGTTAAATGCCCAAAAGTATGCACGACAGCGGGATCTGTAAAATCATCAGCGGGTACATATACTGCCTGGACTGAAGATATGGCACCCGTATTAGTGCTGCAGATTCGTTCTTCGAGTTGAGCAAGTTCAGTAGCAAGCGTTGGCTGGTACCCGACGCTGGAGGGCAATTGCCCCATAAGACCTGAAACCTCTGCCCCCGCCTGTACAAACCGGAAGATGTTATCTATCAATAAAAGGACATCCTGCTTTGCATCGTCCCGGAAATATTCTGCCATCGTGAGTGCAGCATGCCCGACCCGGAAACGTGCTCCTGGCTGCTCGTTCATCTGTCCGAAGACCATGATCGCATTCTTAAGGACCCCGACTTCATTTATTTCCCGGTAAAGTTCCTCTCCCTCCCTGCATCGTTCACCTATTCCGCAGAATATGCTTATTCCTTCGTACTTGCCTGCCATATTATGGATAAGTTCCATTATCAGCACGGTCTTGCCTACCCCTGCTCCTCCCAGGAGTCCGGCTTTTCCTCCTTTTTCCAAAGGAGCGAGGACATCAATGGCTTTTATTCCGGTTTCGTATATTTGCGAAGTTGTGATCTGCCTTGAGAGGGGGCACCGGGGGCTGGTGGATGGAGCGCCATTCAGCTGCTTTTACGATCCCTTTATGGTCAATAGGATTGCCAAATACATTAAAAACCCTTCCAAGAAGCCCTTCCCCGACAGGTACCATCAGCGGTTTACTCGTATCTGTGACAATGGAGCCCCGAGCAAGTCCCTGGGTGGGTGTGAGGGCAATGCAACGAACAACTTCTCTGTCCAGGTGGGTCAGTACTTCAAAAATTTGCCTGCCATCCCTGCCGGCTTGTAATTGGTTATGGATTTTAGGAAGCTGCTTCGGGAATCGGACGTCCACCACGCTTCCCCGGACTGAACTCACATACCCGATATTCTGGATCCCGTTTATATCCTTCACAGACATTATGCCCCCATAATAATCATTGTATTCTTTTGAAAGCACTTTATCTTTTGGGCATGTTCCTCAAATGCATTGGTGGAGGTGTTGAAGACACGCTACTCCGAGAGTCTGAGGGTGGTACTGGACAGCTATACTTTATTTTTTTTTTTATTATTGTTGTCAGCGCAGCGTCGCTAACGGTGAACTCGACCAGTGGTGGGGATCATAAAATTATACTCATCAAATTTTATTGAGATATCAGCAATTATCGGGCAATCTTTAATGGTCGTTTCGATGTGAGAGAAATACTCTCGAAAATTCATAAACTGATTCCTGATAATAGTTCCAGTTTTTTATTCCATGTATCAAGCCCTTTTTTTGCTGCGTACCAGTCAAAGAATTCATCACTGTCATCCAATTGACCGGAATCAAACTTTTTCATGAAAATATCTGAACTCATTTTATACTTAGTTTCAAAATTGATACACAAACTGGAATATTTTGCTTTTTTATGCCTGGCAATCCTCTCGTCAAGAGCAAGGGCGGAGCGAATTACATTGCTCACTTCGAGTAGAGAAAAATCCTTTTTGACGTTAACTGTTATAGGCATAATAATTCTTATTATGCTGCTCTTATAATAAATCCTTTTCATAATGATATTCATCCAAAAAGATTTTAACTGAATAACTAATATAAAGCGCAGCACTGAGGAGCAAAGAATGACACGTATCGAGAAGGATAGTTTAGGAGAAATAGAAGTCCCTGATAATGTTTATTATGGCGCTTTTACAACACGCGCATCAAAGAATTTCAAGATCAGTGGACTCAAAGCTGATCCCATTTTCATAAAATCACTTGCCATCATAAAGAAAGCATGCGCTAAAGCCAACATCAAGCTCAATTTGCTTGATGAGATAAAAGGAGTTGCGATTATCCAGGCAGCCGATGAGATCATTAGCGGAAAATACCATGACCAGTTCATTCTTGACGTATTCCAGGCAGGGGCAGGCACTCCATTTAATATGAACATGAATGAGGTGATCTCCAATATTGCAATATTAAAATTTGGCGGGAATGTAGGCGATTACTCAATAGTTCATCCAAATAACCACGTGAATATGGCGCAATCCTCAAACGATGTTATCCCAACAACGATACGTTTGAGCGTCCTTCTTACACTTAAACCTCTGAAAAAGGAAATTGAAGGATTGATTGGCGCATTTCAATCAAAGGCCAGTGAATATGACTACGTGATCAAGGTCGGCAGAACACATCTGGAGGATGCTGTTCCTGTCAGGTATGGTCAGGTATTAAATGGATATGCTGCCGCCCTTGAAAAATGCCTGGAACGGCTGATAACTTCTGAAAAAAGCATGCTGGAGCTGGGTATTGGGGGCACAGCCATCGGGACTGGAATAAATACTCATCCTGAGTTTAAGAACACGGTAATTTCAGAATTGAACAAACTTACGGGACTTAAATTCCATGCCGGTAACAGTATCCTGCTCTCATGGAGTATGACCGGTTTTGTGGATGTTTCAAATGGTTTGAGGGTGCTTGCGATTGAACTCAATAAAATATCAAATGACCTCCGTCTTCTTAATTCAGGACCAAGGGCAGGGATTTCTGAAATTGTCCTTCCCGAAGTTGAACCGGGTTCTTCCATAATGCCAGGAAAGATAAATCCATCAATAGCAGAAGCGGTCAACATGGTATGTTTCCAGGTAGCAGGCAACGACCATGCTGTGGCAATGGCGGCAGAAGCTGGTCAGCTTGAGCTGAATGTAATGACGCCGCTTATCGCTTTTGACCTGTTGTGGAGTATAGATCTTTTGACGAATACCATCAGGATGTTTCGCGAGGATTGTATTTCAGGATTGGTCGTGGATGAAAAAAGATGCAATGAGCTCCTTGAGAATAGCCAAGCTCTTGCTACTGTGTTGAATCCATATATTGGTTATGATATGGTGGCAAAGCTTGTGAAAACAGCTCTTGCCGAGAATAAATCCCTGAAGCAGGTGCTTATTGAGAAAGATATTATTCCCCTGAAATATTTAAATGATATCCTTGATGCAAGGAAAATGACAGAGCCTGGGGTTATTGATAAGAAAATCATCGATGACATCAACTCTTACATGAAAAGGGATAGATAATTCAACAATTCTGATTATAATTATCATTGATTATCAAATAGCTTTAAATATTTTCAATTAGAATATCTTTATTGGAGGCTGAACTAATGGATATCTTCGAAGTATTAACCGCTATCTCAAAAATGAGAACTAAATTAGTGAATCGCGGTTTAAACGAAAATAAAGCCCTGATCAAAGCACAAAGAGTAGTTTCAAAAGAATATCATATACCAATGCCCGACATACAGAAACTCGTCGGGGGCAATTACCGAAATTCATAACTTTTGGATTTTTTTTGTATATTGATTTGGGGGAGAAAAAAATAGATTTTGACTCATCTCATAGAGAGGATGCTATCAAAACCTAACTTATCTTCTTCACAAGAGGTATCTCATCACATTCCGGGAACTTAGGGCACTTAATGCACATGCTCCATATTTTATGCGGCAGTGTGCTCTTTTTCACTTTTACGAACCCATGCGCCTCAAAAAACTCAGGCACATATGTCAGGGTGATGAGTTTATTCAATCCAATCGTTCTTGCTTCGCCTTCGCATGCTTCAAGTAGCTGTGAGCCTATCCCCTGCCTGAACTTTTCAGGGTCAACTGCCAGTGAGAGTATCTCTCCATAATCTTCCCATGCGATATGAAGAGCGCCGCAGCCCACAAGTTTATCATCTTCGATGACAACATAAAAATCCCTCAGGTTCTCATACAATTCGCTCAATGAGCGTGGAAGCATAATGCGTTTATCTGCATAACTATTTACGAGTTTCCAGATCTTTTCTACATCTTTGATGGTTGCTTTTCGTAACAATTATTTATCCTCACAAATTTATATATATTATTTTCTTTTTTTCAATTTAGCCGCAAGGGATTCAACCTGTTCTACTGCTGTGCCTATATAATTATCCGGGTCCATTAACTGGATTATCTCGCCTTGCGTAAGGTATTTTGACACAATTTCATTCCTGATAAGTGCATCTTTCATGTGGATACCTGATTCGCGTGCCGACATCGCACACTGGCGCACGATCTCATGGGCTTCCTGCCTTCCAACACCTTTCTTGCTCAGGTCGATCATTATCGCCTCACCCATGTTCAAACCGTTGAGAAGATTCATATTTTTCCGTATATTCTCAGGGTAAAAGCGAAGATTCTGAATAATTGTAGAAGTTAAGCGGATAACATGGTCTGTGAGCACACATGATTCCGGGAATACGATACGTTCGCAAGATGAATTGGTGAGGTCGCGTTCATCCCAGAGGGTATTATTTAGAAGCTCAGGTTCCACCATCGCGCGAACTATCCTTGCAAGTCCGCAGACCTGTTCTGATTTTATGGGGTTTCGTTTATGCGGCATCGTGGATGAACCTACCTGTTTCTTTCCAAAGCTTTCCTCCACTTCCGCAATCTCACTCCTGGCAAGGCTTCGTATCTCAATACAGATTTTATCCAGGGTGGTGACCGTGTTTGCCATCCACATCACAAATTCTGCATGCCTGTCCCGCTGGATTATCTGGTTTGAAACATCCGCCGCTTCGATACCCAGGATTTCCATAGTCTTTTTCTGTATCTCGATGCCTTTTCTTCCGAATGCAGCCTGCGTTCCCACTGCGCCGCTCATTTTGCCAACCGTAGCGCGTGATGTTAGCTGGTCAAGCCTTTCGATATGTCGGTCGATCTCTGATGCCCAGATCGCAAAGCGTAAGCCGTATGTGGTGGGAACACCGATCTGCCCGTGGGTGCGTCCTGCACATACCGTTTTCTTATGCTGGAGCGTTGTATCAATAAGAGTGGAACGCAATTTTGCAGTCTCTTTTCTCAAGATTAAAATTGCATCTTTTATCTGCAGAGCCGTTGCAGTATCTAAAATATCATTGGAAGTTGCGCCGAAATGTATCCATTTTCCTGCATCATCGGACTGCTCGGCAAGTGCAAGTACGACTGCCATGACATCATGATGGATCTCTTCTTCTATTGCTTTTACACGATCAAGCTTGACATTCTTTGCGCCTGTGTTTATTTTCTCATCCGCCCCTTTTGGGATATAATTAAGATTTGCCTGGGCTTTTGCAAGAGCGACTTCAACTGAAAGCATTTTGGAAAGCCTCGTTTCTTCATTCCATATAGACTTCATTTCCGCATGCCCGTAGCGGTATTCAATAGGGTGTATTGCCATGGAAATACTTATTAGTCCTGTGGTTAAAAGAAACTATCGTTAATGTCCAGAAACACCCAGAGATTCATCGATGAACATGTTACATTCAATTCACCGCAAAGTCCGCAAAGAACGCCCGTGACAAGAAGTTACATCATGTATTGCGAAAGTGCGCTACCCCTTCCGTTTGGGGTAATCCTACTGAGATGTGCGTCGGCGGTAACGCTGGGGTGCAAAGCTCTCAGGA
>Ga0172368_10007577_pt1 | contig 11297 bp, 9 predicted proteins | sample Lak11m_FD_114540 | JGI IMG/M metagenome (GOLD analysis project Ga0172368, IMG submission 114540) | Freshwater microbial communities from Kabuno Bay, South-Kivu, Congo - kab_022012_11m | ecosystem: Environmental > Aquatic > Freshwater > Lake | place: Democratic Republic of the Congo: South-Kivu...
ATGATATTACGAGCGCGACGGTTGCAAAATTCCTCAATTCGGGAATAGAAAAAAACGCTGATGTTTTAAAAGACATAAAAGACCGGTTTGCGCGATTGAACCGAACAATGGCACCGGTAAATGAAAACCAGGCACTCGTTCCAAAGATTGCCGAAGTAATCCGTAATTACTTTGGGACCGCCCCGGGTTTGTGGATTGAACCAAAGAAAAGTAAAAACAAAATTATGGTTGTTCTGCCTGGCGTTCCGTATGAAATGAAGCAGATGATGACGAACTACGTTATCCCCAAATTGAGTGAGTTGGTCGCGCTTGAACCAACAAAAATAAAACGGCTTACACTTCTGACTACAGGGATTGCTGAATCAACGTTGTTTTCAAAATTCGGTACCATGGAAGAATTTTTAGAAGGAGCGAAACTTGCCTTTTTGCCAAGTCAGTTTGGAGTGAAACTAAGAATTACCGTTGAAGAATCCGATGAAGAAGCGGCGTTTAACAAACTCAATGCGCTCGAACAAAAAATAAGAGCCTTTGCCGGAAGATATATTTACGGAAAAGATGACGATGAACTTCCTGAAGTGGTTGGAAATCTTTTAAAAGAAAGAGGATTAACTTTGGCCGTTGCCGAGTCTTGCACCGGGGGAAACATTTGCAGTCAGTTGACAAATTTCAACGGAAGCAGTGAATTTTTGGAGCGCGGTGTTGTTGTATACAGCAATGCGGCTAAAGTTGAGCTGTTGAATGTTGATGAAGACGCAATTTTGAAGTATGGCGCGGTAAGTAAAGAAGTTGCAATGCAAATGGCTGAAGGAATCAAGTCAATCAGCGGAACCGATATCGGGTTATCAATCACCGGAATTCTTGGTCCTACAGGCGGGTCAGTGGAAAAGCCTGTCGGGACAGTTTTTATCGGTATCTGTGACCAAACCGGTGCCACAGCCCAAAAGTTTTCTTTCGGCGATGATCGTATTCTGAACAAACAAAGAGCAACGCAGGCAGCACTGGATATGGTGCGAAAACAAATATTGGGAATTCCGTTGGATGCTTAGAACCTTTATTGCAATTCCGGTTCCGGACGACGCAAAAAAAAAGTTGTTTGAAATAAGAGATTCAGTGCAACTTAAAAACAAATACCGGTGGGAACCGGATGATAAAATTCATATTACGTTGAATTTTATTGGTGAAACGCAGACGGAGAGCATTCATGCAATTAAATCTATTCTTGAAGAATTAACTACTTTTAAATCCTTCCCGTGTGAATTTGTGGGATTTAAGTTTTTCATTAAACGGGGAGAACCCAAAATTTTGTTCGCGGATTTGCACGTAGACAATATCATTTTCACATTAGAAAAAAAGATTTCGGAAAGATTAAAAAACTTCAATATTTTAGCCGACACAAAACCTTATCACCCGCATCTAACATTGCTGAGAATTAAAAACGATGTGGAAGAAGGGTTTATTGAATCTTTCACTTCGGTTCAATTTCCGAAAATTTCATTTAAAGCTGATGAAATAGTTTTCTATGAGAGTATTTTACTGCAAACCGGTTCGGTTTATAAAAGATTAAAATCAATTTACTTATCTAAATAGGAGAGAGTATGGCAAACGACAAAGAAGCAAAATTAAAAATGTTGGATGAGACGATCGCAAGTCTCGAAAAAACCTACGGCAAAGGAACAATTATGAAGTTGGGGGACGGCGTTGTAAATCCGGTTGATGCAATCCCTACCGGCGCGTTATCTTTAGACTGGGCTCTTGGCATCGGCGGTGTACCACGCGGAAGAATTATTGAAATTTACGGACCGGAATCGAGCGGTAAAACTACCTTGTGTCTGCATATCATATCCGAGGCACAAAAGTTAGGAGGATTGGCGGCATTCATTGATGCGGAACATGCTCTTGATGTGAACTATGCAAAACGTTTGGGAGTTGACTCTACCAACCTTCTTATTTCGCAGCCTGACTTTGGCGAGCAAGCATTGGAAATTGCCGATACGCTGGTTCGAAGTAATGCGATTGATGTTATTGTTATTGATTCCGTTGCGGCGTTGGTTCCGCGTGCGGAAATAGAAGGTGATATGGGCGATGCGCATATGGCGCAGCAAGCGAGATTAATGTCGCAGGCATTAAGAAAATTAACAGGAGCGATAAGCCGTTCCAAAACCTGCGTTATTTTCACCAATCAACTTCGGAGTAAAATTGGAGTGATGTTCGGAAATCCCGAAACCACTACCGGTGGTAACGCGTTGAAATTCTACGCTTCGGTACGGTTGGATATCAGAAGAATTGGCGCTATTAAAGAAGGAAGCGATGTAATCGGAAATAGAACAAAAGTAAAAATCGTAAAGAGTAAAGTTGCGCCGCCATTCAAAGAAATTGAGTTTGATATTCTCTATAACGAAGGCATTAGCAAAACCGGAGATGTTCTTGATCTCGCTGTGCTACATAACATTGTTAAAAAAGGTGGAGCGTGGTTCACCTTTGGTGAAGACCGCTTTCAAGGAAGAGAACAGTTGCGGGCGAAAATGGTAGAATTTCCTGAAATGTATGCAAGAATGTTGAACGAGGTAAAAGTCAAATTGGGGATGATCCCGGCACCTGAGCAAGAAGGGAAAGAATCTGTTGAAGCGAAAACAGAAACAAAAGCAGCAGCTAAAGAGAAAAAAGGAACAAAATAATCGTTGGTTATTTTAAAAATCAGTTCAAAAAATGAACAGAATGTTGTCGTCTCATTAGAAGACGGCAGCGTTCTGTTCTTATCCAAAGACCTCGTATACGAAAAGGGACTTCGGAAAGGGGATGACATACCAGATGACCTACGATTAGAATTAATTGAAGAAAATCAAAAATATTTTATCAAAAAAAAATCGTTTGATTACCTTACCCGCCGCCTTCACTCAACGCAAGAATTAAGAACGAAACTCCTCCAAAAAAAATATGAAAAACGATTGATTGAATTGGTCTTGGAAGAGCTCACCGAAAAAAAATATCTTAACGACGAAGAATTTGCAGAAAAATATATTGCAGAAGCCGCATACTTCAAAAGAAGTGGTAAACAAAAAATAAAATCGGAATTGTTGAAAAAGGGGATTTCCTTAAAAATAATTGATGAGCAGCTGCTGAATGTTTTTAATGAAGAAGAATCATTTGAGAATGCAATTGAAATTGGTAAAAAGAAAATAAAAGTGTTTCAAAATAGGGGGTACGACGAAAAACAAGTACGGCTAAAGCTCTTTGGGTATCTTATCTCAAAAGGGTATGAGTTTGAGGCCGTAAAAAAAGTATGTCACGAATTGCTTACAAATTCATCCTTCGAAGATTGAGGTAACTATTACTTTAGAATAGATACAGCTCCGTAGTTTACAACTTCAACTGCTCCATCGCTTTTAAACAACATTTGTCCCTCTTCATCGATGTCTTCAAATGTTCCGTAGCGAAGTTTACCATTCTGGTTGAGTGAAATACGTTCACCGATCATTCGGCATTTATCTCTCCAGCTTTGAAGGATTCCATCAGGATTAACTTTTAATTTTTTCACAAGTTCTTCAAAGTTATTTAAAAAGTCGGCCATTACTTTTTCCCGTTCAACATCCTGACCAAGTTCAAGTTTTAATGAGGTTGGTGGATAGTTAAAATCCCCCTCAAAGTGAACTTGATTAATGTTAATACCAACTCCGGTTATTGCTTTTTTTATTTTTGCCCCGACTGAGATTGTTTCTAATAATATTCCCCCGACTTTATGCTCTTTGATAAGAACGTCGTTCGGCCATTTAACACTTGATTGTAATTGAAATAAATTTTCAATGGTAGTTGCAATAGCGAGACTCGTTCCCAGGTTCAGAACGTTTAATTTATTTCTTAAGGTTTTATCGATGTTTAAAAGAATTGAAAAGGTGAGATTTTGTTCTGCACCGCTTTCCCATCTATTATCAAATCTTCCTTTCCCCGCGGTTTGCAGTTCCGAAAAAACTATTGATCCATTCGGCGCAGTGGCATTCATATCTTTCAAAACGGTGTTGGTAGAAGTTACCTCATTAAAATAGAGGAAATTTCTTCCGATAACATCTGTTTCAAGTTTAATATCAAAATTGGTGAAATTAAAGAGTGAAGTTACTTTAGCATCCATAAAATTGACTTAGTAATCTGACAAAATGTGACAAATAATCAGACATATTTTACATATGGCGCAATGTCTGCCATAATAACATATATCATTAAAATATTCAAAATCTCTCTAATTACTTATTTTATAATGTGTTAGCAAAGTTTTTGCTTAGTTGGCACAGTGATTGTGTAATTAATTCCAAAAAGAAACCAAAAAAGGAGACTAAAAATGACACTTATAAAATTTGAACCGTTTAGAGACATCGATTTGTTGAACACAAATATAAGAAGATTTTTCGACGATTTCCCGAAAGTCGACAAAGAATTTGCTTCTCTGTATGATCCGAAAATTGATATTTACGAGGATGACAAAGCAGTATATTTTGAAGCTGAAGTTCCGGGAATCAACAAAAAAGATCTTACCATTTCAGTTCAAGATAATATCTTAACCCTTACCGGCGAAAAGAAGAAAGAAGAAACTAAAAAAGAGAAAAACTTCTTTAAGACCGAGCGTTCCTTTGGAACCTTCACAAGAAGATTTACTTTGCCGGATGATGTTAACGTCGATAAAATTGACGCGAAATTCAATGACGGCGTTTTAACAGTAACCATTGAAAGAGCTGCTCCGAAAAAACCGGAAGAGCGGGTAATTTCAATCAATTAATTGATAGGGAAAGCCAAGCTTTCCCTCTTTTATTTTTTAATTAGGAGAACAAAATGAGCAAAATAATAGGAATCGATTTAGGTACCACAAATTCATGCGTTTCGGTGATGGAAGGAAATGACCCGGTTGTAATACCCAATTCTGAAGGGGGAAGGACTACTCCCTCAATTGTCGCTTTTTCAAAAAACGGCGAACGTTTAGTAGGTCAACCCGCAAAACGTCAAGCGATCACAAATCCAAAACAGACTATCTTTTCAATTAAAAGATTTATGGGAAGAAACATAAACGAAGTAACGGAAGAGATGAAAAAAGTCCCGTATCCGGTAGTTAGCGGAGAGAATACTTCTGCCAGAGTAAAAATTAGTGATAATCTCTATTCGCCACCGGAAATTTCTGCAATGATTCTTCAAAAAATGAAAAAAACCGCGGAAGAATATCTTGGACAGGAAGTAACCGAGGCTGTTATTACTGTACCAGCTTACTTTAACGATTCACAGCGTCAGGCAACAAAAGATGCCGGCGAAATTGCCGGTTTAAAAGTTCGTAGAATTATTAACGAGCCAACCGCAGCAGCGCTTGCTTATGGTTTGGACAAAAAGCACAAAGAACAACTGGTTGCTGTTTACGATTTAGGCGGCGGTACTTTTGATATCTCAATTCTTCAAATTGGTGAAGGCGTTTTCGAGGTAAAATCAACCAATGGTGATGGTCATCTTGGTGGGGACGATTTTGACCAACGACTGATTGACTACCTTGCAGATGAATTCAAAAAACAGGAAGGCATCGATTTGCGTAACGATGCTATGGCATTACAGCGTTTGAAAGAAGCTGCTGAAAAAGCTAAGATTGAGCTTTCTTCCTCAGCGCAAACGGATGTCAATCTGCCGTTTATTACAGCAACGCAAGACGGTCCGAAACACTTAAATATCAATATCACTCGCGCAAAATTTGAACAGCTTGTTGATGATTTAGTAAACAGAACAAAAACGCCTTGCGAAAAAGCTATGAAGGATGCCGGTGTTTCACCTTCTCAAATTGACGAAGTTATTCTCGTAGGTGGTTCAACAAGAATTCCAAAAGTTCAAGAACTTGTGAAGAGTTTGTTTGGTAAAGAACCCCACAAAGGTGTAAATCCGGACGAAGTGGTTGCAGTTGGCGCCGCTATTCAAGGCGCTGTATTAACCGGTGAAGTGAAAGACGTTCTTTTGTTGGATGTTACTCCACTGTCTTTGGGGATTGAAACACTTGGCGGTGTTATGACTACGCTTATTCCCGCGAATACTACAATTCCGACACGAAAGAGTGAAGTATTTTCAACCGCAAGCGATAATCAACCTTCTGTGGAAATTCATATTCTTCAAGGCGAGCGGTCAATGGCTGCAGATAACAGAACGCTCGGAAGATTTCATTTGGATGGAATTCCACCGGCGCCACGCGGCATGCCGCAAATTGAAGTGTCGTTTGATATCGATGCAAATGGTATTCTTCATGTCTCCGCAAAGGATAAAGCAACAAGTAAAGAACAGAGTATCAAGATCACTTCTTCAAGCGGATTAAGCCAAGATGAAGTTGAAAAAATGAAGCACGATGCTCAAGAGCATGCTGCCGAAGATAAGAAGAAGAAAGAAGGCATCGAGATTAAAAATCAAGCCGATAGTTTGGTCTTCCAAACGAAGAAACAAATCGAAGAGTTAAAAGATAAAATAACTCCCGATGTAAAAACCAAACTTGAAGCAGAAATTAAAAAAGTTGAAGATGCAATTGCAACTAATAATTCGGATACGATTAAAGCTGCTACCGACGGCTTAAATAAAGTTTGGAACGAAGTTGCTTCCACTCTTTATTCACAAGCTAATGCTGGGCAACAGCCTGGTGCCGGATTTAATCCGCAAGATTTCGCAAACGCAGCTGGTCAGCAAGGTGATACAACCCAAAGTGCGCCGAAAGATGAAAAAGAAGTTCAAGATGCATCATTTGAAGTAGTTGATGATAAAGATAAAAAATAAATGATGAAAGGAAGGAATATTTATGTCTGATAACAAAGAGTTGGTAAAAGTGGAAGTGCACAACGAGGAAAACTGGGAGCAATCATTCGATCACGAATGCATCTGCGCTCCTCAAGTTGACATTTACGAAGCCGCGGAAGAATTTGTTCTGCTGGTAAATCTTCCGGGAATTCCAAAAGACAAAATAAAAATCAAAGTGGAAGAAAATCATCTCATAATTATGGCAAAAGCTAATTTGGATGACTTTGGAAATCGGAATTACATCCTTTCCGAAACAACCCAGGGAAATTACTTCCGCAAATTCAAAATTTCGAAATCGATAAATCTTGAAAAGATTTTAGCAAAATATGTTGACGGACAGCTAACCATCAGCCTTCCAAAACATGAATTTGCTAAACCGCGTACGATCGAAATAAAATAGAACCTCTGAAATGATGATAAAGAAACCTCTGTAACCACAGAGGTTTTTTTATTTGTAGACTCATCCCTAACTGATTCTTTTGCTTCTGGAATAGAAATAGACTAAAAACGAACTTTTTGTTTATTTCGTTCTGACACACCATGATATTTAACTGTACAGGGGCGAATTTTTTTCAATAAAAGTTCAACTTTCCTTATATTTGCTGGTCAAAAACAGATGGGTTTATGATCAGCTTAAAATCTTTGAATTCACAACAAAAAAAGGCCGTTGAATTTGACGGCGGTGCATCATTAGTCGTTGCCGGGGCAGGTTCCGGTAAAACGAGAGTTTTAACATATAAAATCGCCTACCTTGTGGAAAAGGGATACGAACCGGAAAACATTCTCGCGCTTACTTTTACCAACAAAGCCGCGAATGAGATGAAGGAACGGATAAAAGATCTGATTGGAAATAAGGCTCAGTATCTTTGGATGGGAACGTTTCACTCGATATTTGCCAAAATTCTTAGAATTGAATCTGAGACGTTAAATTTTTCGAGCAACTTTTCTATTTACGACTCGGAAGATTCATTGTCACTCGTATCAAATACTATGAGTGAACTAAACATTTCCACTGAAACCGTCAACCCTTCCGCGGTTCGCCATAAAATAAGTTTTCTTAAGAACCACATGATCTCTCCAGCTGAATTCAGAAAAAAAATGATGACTTCGTTTTTTGATGAGAAGGTTGCGGACGTATACGAAGAATATCAAAGACGTATTAAAGAACACAACGCGATGGACTTTGATGATTTGTTATTGATGCCGATTGAGTTGTTCGATAATAATCCGAAGATTCATCAAAAGTATAAAAAGAAATTTCAATACATTCTCGTTGACGAATTCCAAGATACTAACAAGGCTCAGTATGAGTTATTAAAGATGCTTGTAAGTAAAGAGGAAAATATTTGTGCTGTGGGTGATGACGCACAAAGTATCTACAGTTGGCGCGGTGCTGATGTAAGCAACATGCTGAATTTTGAAAAGGATTTTAAAAGATCAAAAGTCTTTAGGCTTGAGCAAAATTACCGCTCTACAAAAATGATTCTTGCCGCCGCCGACAGCGTTATTAAGAATAATAAAGGGCAAATAGAAAAAACGCTTTGGACCGAAAATGACGAAGGTGACTTAGTCGGTTTAATACGATGCTCGGATGAAAAGGACGAAGCCTACCACATCGCAAGAATAATAAAGGAAGAAATTCACAACTACAAACGAAGTATAAACGATTTTGCGGTTCTTTACAGAACCAACGCGCAATCTCGTGTGCTAGAAGATGTTTTCCGAAGAGAAAAAATTCCCTATTTGATTGTTGGCGGCGTTGAGTTTTATAAACGCAAAGAGGTGAAAGATATTATTGCTTACCTGCGTGTCATCGCAAATCAAAATGATGAAGAATCGCTTTTGAGAATTATGAATTTCCCGCAGCGCGGTATTGGTATGACAACGATTAAACGAATGACGGCCTTCGCGCGTAAGCACAATCTCTCCTTATTTGATACGATGCAACGTGTTTTTGAAGTAATCGATATTAAAGAACGAATACAGAAGAACGTAAAAGGATTTAGAATTTTACTGGACAAATATATTTCGTTGAGCGATCGCCTGTCAGTCGGTGAACTTACGCGGTCTTTGATTGACGAACTTGGTGTTATCAAATTATTTAAAGAAGAAAGTTCGTATGAATCGTTAACACGACTTGATAACGTGCAAGAACTTCTTTCAGCAATAACAGATTATTCCACCGAACATCCGAATGTTAAATTGAATGATTATCTCCAGGATGTTTCTCTCGCCTCCGATCTTGATTTGCTTGACGAAACAAAGCAGCACATCAACTTGATGACCATACATAGTGCAAAAGGTTTGGAATTTCCGGTAGTATTTATCTCCGGATGCGAGGAAGATATTTTCCCGCTCTCAAATCGATTTAGTACCGATTCTTCAATGGACGAAGAGAGAAGATTATTTTACGTGGCACTGACAAGAGCTCAGCAAAAAGTGTTTGTATCTCACGCCCGTTCTCGCTACAGATTTGGTGAGGTCGCTTACCAAAACCGTTCGAGATTTATCGATGAGATTGCCTCCGACACGATGAACGAAGTTAGCGGAGGTTCGGGAAGAAAAGCGAATAGAAAATCTAAAAAAGAGATTTACTACGAATATTTTGAAAATGTTGATTATGTCGACTTCAGCCAGGAAAACTCCAACCATATTAAAGTCGGCAGCAGAGTAATGCACGACAAGTTTGGGCTGGGCAAAGTTCTTCAGGTAATCGGCGCCGGTGAAACTCAAAAAGTAAGCGTAGCGTTTGAAGGGAATAATCTTAAACAATTAATGCTGAAATTTGCAAAATTGAAAATATTAAATTGATTTTCATTTGGTTGAAACTACAAGTGCAACTAAATTTGAGTCCGTTAAAGCAGAAAGTTGAATAACAAAAGGATTCTGCTCTCCGCAAAGTAAAATAATGTTCTAACCGCATTTAAAAAATTTGAGAGAATTAGGAGTTTAAAATGATTGCACCTAAAAAATTAGCGATTTTGGTTGCCGGTGGTCCGGCGCCTGGTATTAATAGCGTTATTGGTGCCGCTACTATTAGAGCAGCGGTGGAAGGAATTGAAGTTCTTGGCATGAAAGACGGATTCCATTGGATCATGCAAGGGGATATTAATCATGTAAAGCAATTGAACATTCATAACGTCAGCAGAATTCACTTTACCGGTGGTTCGTTCATCGGAATTTCAAGAAGTAATCCTACAAAAGATAAAAAACTCCTTGAGAATACCGTCACCTCACTTCTTCGTTTGAATGTAGATAAGCTTATTACAATTGGCGGTGACGATACTGCATTCAGTGCTATGAAGGTTGAAGAAATGGCAGCCGGAAGAATCCGCGTCGTTCACGTTCCTAAAACTATTGATAATGATCTCGATCTTCCTCATGGAATTCCAACGTTCGGATTTCAAACCGCCAGACACCTTGGAGTTGAAATTGTAAAAAGTTTGATGGTGGATGCTCAAACAACTTCCCGATGGTACTTTGTTGTTACTATGGGAAGAAAAGCCGGACACTTAGCACTCGGTATCGGAAAAGCTACCGGCGCAACCATGACGCTGATACCGGAAGAATTTCCGAACAAAGTGATTAAAATCAGACACATTGTTGACATAATTGTCGGCGCTATTATTAAACGCCTTAGTTATGGTAAGAGTGATGGCGTTGCTATTCTTGCGGAAGGACTGGTAGAGCATCTTGATCCTCAAGATTTAAATGAACTTGTAGAAGTAGAAAGAGATGCCCACAATAATATCCGCATCGCAGAGATTAATTTTGGTGAAATACTGAAGTCGAAAGTACAAGAAAGATTGCGCGACTTTAACATTAAAGAAACAATTGTAGCAAAAAATATTGGTTATGAACTTCGCTGCGCGGATCCGATTCCGTTTGATATGGAGTATACCCGTGACCTTGGATTTTCTGCAGCGCAATTTATTCTTGACGGCGGAAATGCCGCGATGGTTTCTATTCAAAACGGACATTTTGTTCCTCTCTATTTCAAAGATATTCTTGATCCTATTACGAAGAAGACAAAAGTCCGAATGGTTGATCCTGCATCAGAATCTTTCTTGATTGCACGCAGATATATGCTTCGTTTGAATCAAGCAGATTTTGAAGATCCGCACGAACTTGCTAAGTTTGCTGCTACTTGCGGATTAACTTTAGAAGATTTCCGCAATCAGTTTTACTATTTAATTGAAAACGATCAGCTTTATCTTTCCATCAAAGAAGGAAAGACGAAATTGGCCCCGACCGAAAGCAACATAGCACATAAAAGCTTGAGCAAAAAAGGGCAAACTCTTGAAGGTACGATCGAAGGAAAATAGTTTTCTTTGCCCCGTGGTGTAATTGGCAACACGTCTGACTCTGGATCAGAAAAGTTCAGGTTCGACCCCTGACGGGGCAGCAAATACTAAAGATTGAAATTGTGTACAGAGCATTGAGAAAAAGCTGACTGTGGATCATCCCGACAAAGTCGGGAAGGTTCGACCCCTGACGGGGCAGCA
>Ga0172368_10007578_pt1 | contig 11297 bp, 9 predicted proteins | sample Lak11m_FD_114540 | JGI IMG/M metagenome (GOLD analysis project Ga0172368, IMG submission 114540) | Freshwater microbial communities from Kabuno Bay, South-Kivu, Congo - kab_022012_11m | ecosystem: Environmental > Aquatic > Freshwater > Lake | place: Democratic Republic of the Congo: South-Kivu...
AGAAATAAGGATATGGTCTGGCGGATGGTTGGGAACGAAGTTTTTATCATAAATAAGGATGGAACAGTAATCCATCAGCTCAACATAGTGGGAAGCGAAATCTGGAAAAGTTCAGAGGGCAATTTGACCATCGGCCAGATTATTGAAAATATCTGTAACAATTTTGAAATGGGAGAGGACCAGGTTAAGTCTGATACAATACAGTTTGTCGAAAACATGTTGGATCAGGGACTTGTCGAATTAAAGGACAGCCCTGTAAATCCGTAATCTTTGGGTTTTGCTTTTATCTGACAGGCACATCAGTGCCGCCACAACAGGCAATAATAGAAACGGCAGGAATCAAATTGACTCCTGCCGTTTATTTAATTTAATGTTTGCTGACGATTACTTTATTTCCCCAATATCCCCAGAATCAACCGAGGTGTCGCGCTCTTGGGGCCATGCATCGTCGAAGTGCCATTCAGGTCTATATCCTCTAATTTGTAAAAATATGTTTTTCTGTTTTTAGCAATATTGTCGGTAAAAACATATTTTGCGCCTTTGGTTTCAGAACCCTTTGCAGTAATCAGCTCAGAGTTTATTTTTACATATTCGCCTGCTTCTGTCTCTGAACGATAGATGTTGAAACCCGCATTGTCAATTTCCGCTTCTGTTTTCCATGCAAGCTTCACCCGGCCGTTGCTTGCTTTGGCAGTGAATGATGAAAGCGTGATGAGTGTTGATATATCACACTCTCCGGTACAATAATCACAAATGCCCCCGGGTGCATATTGTGTGAAAATGGTTGTGCATGAGTCTGGATTAAACGTTCCCACAACACAGCTGCCCACGGGGACGCTTGTACAGTAAGTAAACACTCTTTGAGGTGAGCTGCAGGTTACTGTAATGGTTGTTTCGCAGCAGCCAACCACAGTATTTGTGTTAGTACAGCCGATTGTGCCGCCTAAAGTAGTAAAAGAAGCTGTTTTTGAAGAGGTTAACGGGGCAGACTGTGATTCAGACTTTATTCCGCCATTACAATTAATATCATCAAAGGGACAGATATGCACGTAAGCTCCGCCACCAATGGATAAATGGATTAGCAGCACAACTATTTGTGCTATTCCACTGCTGTTGGTTGGCGTTGAATAGACCGTGAGGTTTGCAATTTTGTTATTCGGGTCCCACCAAGCAACTCCCTTCATGAGACTAATATCAAATTGTGCCTGGTACCCTTCAACGGGGGATCCGTTTTCCGTACATTCAACGGTCAACTGATAGGTATCAGAGACCCATGTTCCTTGATCGGATTCGGTCCATGGAATGCTTGATGGAACAATGCTGCATTGTGGAGCAGCATAAGCAAAAGAAGCCGCACAAACTATCAGCAGAACACACCCTGACAATGTTTTTAAAATTCTTGTCTTCATGATCGAACCCTCCTACCCCTGAATTAGTTGTCCATAATACTACTGCAATATTAAACTTATTTTTACTGGTACGTTGGGCAAGGGCTTGGTGAACAGGTCTGTGCAGGACCAAGCAGATCGATAATTTCATCTTCTGAATAGGTGATTACCGCAGGTGCTTCATACTGTTTTTTGTTTTCCATTTTAATAACCCCTTTCATGACCTTAGTTGATATTTACAGTAAAACTATTTTTTCAGTAGTTTTCTTTTATCACTATAATAATATCTTGTCAAATAATTTTTTTAAAAATTTTCCGCGGAAATAGAACTTATATTTTATTACTATATATCATATTTAATAAATTGAAGCATTATGCTGTTTTATTATAAATAAAATTAAATCAATTCTTTTCCTGGATAAATGGTGCTGGTTGATTAAATTATTTCTATCCATAATTTATATCCTTAACTAATATAGTTATTTTGGTTAAAATAATAATATAAAATAGTCTAATTGCGAGCATCTAAATTGCCAGCAAGGAGTTTAATTATGATAAAATAAATTATTATTATTAAAAATATATTATAATAACATAACTTCTTTTGCGGTGACCATCGAGGGGCTTTCGGAGAACAATTTGCTTGATGAGTATTTGAAATACGTGCATAATTGAAAAAAATAACTATCAGAAGCGGCAATAAAATATCATTATTTTAAAAGCATGAGAGCATACGGAGAAATAGCCTATTTCAGCATTGGAGAATTCAACAATCTTCTTCAGGAAAAGGTTATACAGGATAAAAAAGTTGACCGGCTGAAGGCCCTGATTAAAAAAAACATGGATGTTTTGGTTGGTGGGTTGGTGATAGATGATAAGCCTTCGCTTAAAATTATTCTGCGCGAGTCGCAGCACCTTCTGCCGGAGGCAATCAGTCCTGTAATCAATGCTGAAGAAGCAAGCGCTATCGTGTGTGATGAAGCGGACACTATCCTCGACATTTCCCCGCACCTTATGACCTCTCTCGGCTATCAGCCTGCAGATCTGATCGGGTCCTACAAGGGAAAGCTCTGGGTGGAGCGGCCGGATATGCAAGAGACTGGTCAGGCCGCTGACACTGATTATATTTACAGCATCTATAAGGTGAAGCAGAAGCATTTCCCGGCAGTGCATGAAGATGCCTACATTACCCGCGAGGGGCACGTGATCCCGGTTCTGCAGCATCAATTAAATGTCGTTAATCACCAGGGCAGGATTCTCGGTTTCCTCTATCTGGTAATTAACTTGAGCGAGGTAAAGGCCCTTGAACGCACCATGTCCAGAGCCATGGAGCAGATTGAAAGGGAGCTGTTGCATGATGAAAAGCTGGAATTGACCCATGAAATGAAGATATATCTGTCAAAGGATATCCTCGAAACAAGAGAATATCTCAATAATATCCTGGAAACTTCTATAGACGGCATTCTCATCACCAGCATTTCCGGGCATATTCTGGGATGCAACCAGGCGTTCAGAAAAATGGTAAGGTATGCTGAAGACGAACTGATCAACCAGCCCATTACCCTTATCTCCCCTTTAACCGGGACATATCAAACTATTTCAGGAAAGCCATACACCATTACCGAGCAGGACGTGCTTACTATGGCTGATACCCTTAATACGCTCTTTGAAAAAGAGCGCAGGTATGCATCCCGGCAGTATTTTAAAAACCGGGATGGAGCTCTCATCCCGACAGAAGTTAACCTTTCCCTATTGAAGAACCGGGAGGGTGAGTTAATCGGGATTTTGCGCAATATCCACAACCTCACAGAACGGGAGAAACTGGAGCAGAAAATAAGGGAACTGAGTGAGACCTACCGGCTGGACAATATTGTGGGAAAGAGCAGGGCGATGCAGGAAATCTTTCGGCTTCTGAAAAAAGTTGCAGAAAGCGAGAGCACGGTGCTTGTTCAGGGGGAAAGCGGAACCGGGAAAGAATTGATTGCGCGGGCAGTTTATCACCACAGTCCCAGAAATAAAGGGCCATTTGTGACCTTGAACTGCGGAGCAATACCCTATAATCTTCTTGAAAGCGAACTGTTCGGGCACGTCAAAGGCGCCTTTACCGGGGCTATAAGAGATAAAAAAGGACTTTTCGAGGAGGCTGCGGGAGGGGTGATCTTTTTAGATGAGATCGGGGAGTTGCCCCTTGAAATGCAGGTAAAGCTGCTGCGGGCTATACAGCAGCGGGAAATAAAGCGGGTAGGTGATAACCGGAACATAGCAATTGATGTGCGGATTATTGCCGCAGCCAATAAGGACCTTTTTGAAGAGACCAAAAAAGGCCTGTTCCGCGAGGACCTGTACTATCGTATCAATGTTTTTGCTCTCAAGATCCCGCCGTTACGGCAAAGGAAAGAAGATATTCCCCTGCTGATAGATTTTTTCTTGAAAAAATCGGCTGCCCGTGGAGCAGCAGTACAGGTGTCCCGCGAAGCAATGAAGGTTTTCCTGGATTATTCGTTTCCCGGCAATGTCAGGGAACTGGAAAATATTATAGAGCGGGCGCTCATTTTATGTGAAGATAATATCATTACCGTAAGTGATCTTCCGCCTGAAATGATGGAGGCAGTGCAGGGGCAGCGCGAGCGGCCGCGAAAAAATGCAGAGGTATTGGCGGCAGTTCAGCCGGCGGGCGCGGTGAAAAGGAAGGATACGGAGGAGCATGGAGCACGCGCTGCTGAGGAATTGGGCACGGTTCTGCGCGCGGGCAGACAGCAGGCTGAAAAAGAGATAATTATGCAGGCGCTGCATGCTGCCGAGCACAACAAAGCGCAGGCTGCAAAACTTTTAAAGATCGGCAGAACATCTCTCTACCGCAAGATGAAGCAGATGGGCATAGCGTAATAAACGGCATGAGAATAACCCGAGCAGCAAAGCGAGGATAGTGGATAATGGATCGAATCATCATCAGAGGAGGCAATCCGCTGCGCGGAGAAGTAGTGGTAAGCGGCGCCAAAAATGCGGCGCTGCCGCTTTTAGCTGCGACACTCCTTGCAAGCGGCAGGCATGCCGTGAGAAATGTTCCTAGCCTGCGGGATATAACGACCATGAAGCGGCTTCTGGAACATCTGGGGTGTGAGATCTCGAGCGCAGCAGATATACGCATTGATACCAATAACATTCAATCACGGGAAGCCCCCTATGATCTGGTTAAGACCATGCGGGCGTCCTTTCTGGTGCTGGGGCCGCTGCTGGCCCGATTCCAAAAAACACGGGTTTCCCTCCCCGGCGGCTGTGCTATCGGTGTGCGGCCGGTTGATATTCATTTAAAAGCCCTTGAAGGAATGGGCGCTGCTATTAAAATTGACCGGGGCTATGTGAAAGCGTCCTGCAGAAAGCTGAAGGGGGCAAAGCTTTCTTTTGACATACCCACGGTTGGGGGCACGGAGAATATCATGATGGCAGCAACGCTGGCAGAGGGGACGACTACCATCGTCAATGCCGCACGCGAGCCTGAAGTGGTTGAGCTTGCGCTGGCGTTAAAAAAGATGGGCGCGCATATCGCAGGGGAGGGAACAGACACCATTATTATTGAGGGAGTGAAGGAGCTGAAACCGCTGCGGCACACGATGATGCCTGATCGCATTGAGGCGGGGACCTTTGTGGTTGCAGCGGGCATTACCAGCGGTGATATTACCATTAAAAATTGTCCGCTGCAGTACATGGGCTCGGTGACTGAAAAATTGCGGGAAGCAGGCCTTGTAATTGAGGAACATAAACGTAAAGCGCGGATATCATCCAATGGCTCCCTGCGCCCGGTTGAAGTCAAGACACTCCCCTACCCGGGGTTCCCGACAGATATGCAGGCGCAGATAATGGCTTTGTGCGCTCTGACCCCCGGTACTTCTGTTATCCGCGAAACCATTTTTGAAAACAGATTTACCCATGTGGCGGAACTTGAGCGGATGGGGGCGGATATCAGGGTTGAGCAGGACAGCGCGATAATTACCGGGGTGGCCAAACTCAGGGGGGCCCCGGTTATGGCGACGGACCTGCGGGCAAGTGCATCGCTTATCCTGGCAGGACTTGCCGCCGAGGGTACCACGACCGTGTCCCGCGTCTACCATTTAGACCGCGGTTATGAAAATCTTGAGCTGAAGCTGCAGAAGCTGGGTGCAGATATCTGCCGGAAAAAAGAATAGCAATGTGGAGAACATGACAATGCGCATATTGAAAACAAATGACAAAGCGTTCCTCCGGGTATTTAAGGGAATCCTTGCGCGTGGCAGCGCTGCGGCAGGAGAAGTTGAGGCAGCGGTACGGTCAATTCTGCGGGAGGTGAAGACCGGCGGTGATGCGGCGCTGATCAGATTTTCTGAAAAATATGACAACAATAAAATCACTGTTAAAAATCTGCGCATAGCTGAACGGGATATTAAAAAAAGCCCGCACAAAATCCCGGCTGCCGACCTCTCATCCCTGACCAGGGCCTGCGGCCGTATTGAAGCCTTCCATCGCCGCCAGCTTCAGCAGTCGTGGATAAGTGCAGATACCCCCGGGGAGATTGTCGGGCAGCTGGTACGGCCTCTGCAGCGGGTGGGTATCTATGTCCCGGGCGGTAAGGCGGTGTACCCCTCCTCGGTATTGATGAATGCGATCCCTGCCCGTGTTGCAGGAGTTGCGGAAATCATCATGGTAACACCGGGGTCAAAAAAAGGCGTTAACCCGGTTCTTCTGGCAGCTGCTGATCTGTGCGGCATCAGCAGCGTGTTCCAGATAGGCGGAGCCCAGGCAATCGCGGCCCTGGCCTATGGCACAGCGTCGGTCCCGAAAGTAGATAAAATTGTCGGGCCGGGAAATATTTATGTAGCCACTGCCAAAAGGCTTGTCTATGGGGATGTTGACATTGATATGATCGCAGGTCCCAGCGAGATACTTATTATATCGGACGGCAGCGGCTCCCCGGCTTATGCCGCCGCAGACATGCTTTCCCAGGCAGAGCATGATGAGATGGCGTGCTCCATTCTGGCGACTCCTGACGAAGGATTTGCCCGCCGCGTCGCCGGAGAGCTTGCGGCGCAGCTTAAAAAGCTTAAAAGAAAAACAATTGCCGCGCGCGCGCTCGAAAACCATGGCGCAATTATTATAACCGGAAATCTGGCGGAAGCAGTGCAACTTGCCAATGACGTCGCTCCCGAGCACCTGGAGCTTGCCGTTGATAAGCCGTGGGACCTGCTGGCGCTCATAAAAAATGCCGGCGCCGTGTTTCTTGGCCATTACAGCCCTGAAGCGCTCGGCGACTATCTGGCAGGTCCCAATCATGTGCTGCCCACGGGCGGGACCGCACGGTTCTTTTCACCGCTCTCAGTGGATGATTTTTTGAAAAAAACCAGCCTTATCTCTTTTAACCGGGAAGCGCTGCAGGCAGTAGGCCGGGATGTTATACGAATTGCCGACGCAGAGCAGCTTGACGCTCATGCCGGATCGGTAAAAGTGCGGCTGAAAAAATAGCCGACAGATTACCGCTGCGGGCATGGGGCACGATGTGCGTATATTTTAAGGGTACCTCTAATTTGGTTTTACACTAATCAGCGGGTAGAAAAAACAAAGCGCTACATTCAGTGAGCACTTTGAAAATACTATTTTTAGAGTCCCCCCTTAACCATTGAAAAGCTTAGAGATTGGATTTTAAAACCTTAAAAATATTTCCAGCCCTGCAACTGGCCTATCAAATATCTCGGGAATGCGGCGCTTCAATCTACCTGGTGGGAGGCGCGGTGCGAGATGCATTGATGGGCCTTTTTCATGGGAAGGACTTTGATTTTGTTGCTGATGACCAGTGGCAGGAGGCTGCACGGTTGTTTGCCCTGAAATTACGCGGTACGGTCATACCCTGGGATTTAAACCAGAAGCGAATCGTCTTCAGAGAAGCGGGGAAGACGGTGACGGTTGATTTTTCAGGGTTCCGGGGCGCAGATATTATGAGCGACCTGCGGGAGCGAGATTTTACCATTAATTCAATGGCACTTTCCATAACAAGCCTTTTTCAGGATGCAAGCCCCGAGATATACGACCCTCTCGGCGGGCGCCGACATATTCAGGAAAAAATAGTGCAGGCAGATGGTGATGCTGCCTTTGACCAGGATCCATTGCGGATACTCAGGGCTATCAGGTTTTCCCGGGCACTTAATTTTCGTATCGAGGATAAAACGCGGTTTTTAATGCATGAAAAAGCACAACTCCTCACCGGGGTCGCCCGGGAGCGGGTGACAAGAGAGCTGTTTGCCATTTTCAATCTTCCCGGCGCTGAGCATGCCATCCAGGAACTCGCTGCGTTTCAGATCATTCACCATCTTTTGCCGGAATTGCAGCAGAAACTTCCGCAGCACGCATGGAAGACGGTGGCGTGTCTTGCATCAATGATGGATCATCTGGAAAGCATAGTAAAAAACTGTGCTGCTCTCGTGCAGGATTATCTCCGAGAGTACATCGAAGACGGCGTTATAACGCGGCGGTCGCTGCTCATTTTTGCCGGGCTTCTGCATGATATCGGGAACAGCATTGATGGTGAAAAAAACTGGCTATTGCGCCACGGTCAGAAGGGCCTGAACATCAAGCAGCAAATTGCCCGGCGCCTGCTCATGGGCAGAAAGGCGCGCAGAATTCTTGATACCATGGCTCTCCATTACACGCGCATTCGCCAGCTGGCAGAACGTGAAGAAGTGAATGTGCAGGCACTGCGGCGTTTTCTGCACGATACCGCGGAAGCGCCGTTTGAGGTGCTGCTGCTGGCACTTGCAGACATGCAGGCAGCAGGCATGGGGGCGGCTGCAGACCGTGTCATGCAGCTGGCTGAAAAACTTGTGGTGTTGATATTCTCAGATTCCTCCGGGGACCGATATCAGCCGCTGATATCCGGCGAGGATGTTATGAAAATCATGGACATTCCCCCCGGGGAGTCGGTGGGTAGAATTTTGCGCGAGATACGCGATGGCGAAAGAGATGGAAGGTTTAATAGTCGTGAAGAGGTGCTGGAGTGGCTGAAGAAAAAGAAACAATCAGAATCAGGCTGATAAATATTCGGCACCCATTCAATGAAGCTCCCGACCTTGCCGTGCTGGTTGAAAATGAACTGGGAGTGAAAGACAACAACCTTCTGCAGATGCGGATTCTACGGCGCTCCATAGATTCCCGGCAGGAGCGGATTGATTTTGTATACACCCTTTTCATTGAGCTTGCGGTGCCCGCAATATCTGCGCAGCAAATCCTCGCACGGGGTGACGTCGAACCATACCAGGACCCGCAGGAAACAGCCATTCAGCCCATAGCGGGTATCAGGACCAGGCCGGTCATTATCGGTTGCGGGCCCGCAGGCCTTTTTGCCGCGCTGACTCTGGTAGAGCGCGGTGTAAAGCCAGTAGTTGTCGAGCGGGGAGCGCGCATGGCGCAGCGCGTTCGCGACGTTGACGAATTCTGGAAGAGCGGAAAACTTGATGCAGAATCGAATGTGCTGTTCGGCGAGGGAGGAGCAGGCACCTTCTCCGACGGGAAACTGACCACGCGCATCAAAAGCCCGTTAAAGGACAGGGTTCTTGGCTCGCTGGTCAGATTTGGCGCACCTGAAGAAATTCTCTATTTAAACAAACCTCATCTGGGCACTGACCAAATACGCCGGTTAATCAGCCGGGTGGTTAAACACCTTGAGCTGAGCGGCGTCGCATTTATGTTTAATACCAGGGTTCAGGCTCTGCAGGTTAGCGAGGGGCGTATTCGCGGCGTGCAGGCGAAGGATCAGTTTATTGCGACGGAAACAGTTTTTCTTGCCACCGGCCACAGCAGCCGGGACGTATTTCATCTGCTTGAAAACTGCGGTGCGCAGCTTGAGACCACGGGTTGTGCAATGGGCTTGCGGATTGAGCACCCGCAGGAGTTTATCAACCAGCAGCAGTGGGGAAATTGGGCAGGCACTCCGGGACTGGATGCTGCAGACTATTTTTTAAGCTACAAAGACAGCAGAAGCAATAGAGGAGTATACAGCTTCTGCATGTGCCCGGGAGGCTACGTCATTGCCTGCTCGTCCCGTCAGGGTGAACTTCTGACCAATGGCATGAGCGCTTACCGGCGCGACTCTTCCTGGGCAAATGCCGCCCTGGTGGTAACGGTCGGGCCTGATGATTTTGGCTCGCAGCAGCCTCTTGCAGGTATCGAGCTGCAGCGACAGTTAGAGGAGAAGGCATTTATAGCAGGCGGCGGAAATTTCATGATACCTGCTCAAACAGCGCGCGACTTTGTCGGCGGAGGTAAAGGAGCACAGGTTATTCCTGCCTGCTCATGTCTGCCCGGCGCTGTGCACGCTGACCTTGGAAAACTGCTGCCTGATTTTGTGCATGAACCGCTGAAGCGGGCGCTCATGCATTTTGATAAAAAGATGCCCGGCTTTATAGATGCGGGGACGCTCTTCGGTGTGGAGAGCCGGACCTCATCGCCGGTGCGGATAAAGCGGAACCCTGATACGTTTCATGCCGCCGGGTTGAGCGGGTTGATTCCCATAGGTGAGGGTTCAGGATATGCCGGCGGGATCATGAGCTGCGCGGTTGATGGGACACGGGCGGCGCTGTGCTTTGATAAAAATCAATAAAACCACATTTGATAGAAAAGTATTTATTCTTTACATTCATTATGTGTTTTGTTATCTTGCTTTTAAATTATATGAATTATCCTTTTTTGTTATCCACGAAAATATAAAAAATGGAAAAAGATCATCTGGAAATTTTGCTGGAAGATATGAATAAAAAGTTTGACCTGGTGCTGGAAGGTCATTCTGTTCTGGGTAAAAAGATTGATGATAAGGCAGATGAGCTGAATGAAAAGATTGAACTGTCATATTTACAGATCAAAGCACTGAATAAAAAGATTGACGATAAGGCCCAGGAGTTACATGAAAAGATTGAAGGCAACTCCTCGATGATCAGGAAAATGGATAAAAAAATTGACGTTGTGGAGGCGAAACTGTCTAAAAAGATTGATGCCATTGCAGCAGACCTCTCAGCGCACCGGGCCGATACGGAAAAGCACCGGATAGAATATAAGGTGTCCGAGTAACTAATTTCGAGCCACAGACCACGAGTAACGAGCCACGTTTTTAACTCCTTAATAGAGAACTCAGCACTATTTTTTAAAGAGCTCTATATAGCGCTTTTTTGAGCGGTCATAGGTGCGCTCGACTTCCGGCGGGAAGAAGCAGCCGGGCAATTCATCATTGCGCAGGTGATACTGCACGCACTCGCAGCACTTGCCCTTACGTGAGCAGGGCTCGTAGGTGCAGGTACAGGACTGCATATTCTTTTTGAGATTACATTCCATTACGGTCCACCAGAATTAAATATCAAAATACAAAGCTCAAATGCCAAATGAATGACAAAGCACAAATGGCAAATTAAGCATTTGAAATTAAATTGACATTTGAATTTTGTCATTTGGGCTTTACGGATAAATGGCTATCTGCTCCAGCGCCGTCTCTTCTTTAATTCCGAGCATGATGTTCATGTTCTGTATTGCCTGACCAGCAGCCCCTTTGACGAGGTTGTCAATCGCGGAGATTATAATCAGCTTTTTCCTTCCATCCAGCACAAACCCAAAGTCGCAATAATTTGAGCCGCGCACCCATCCGGTCTGCGGCAGCAACCCGTCAGGGAAAATCCTCACAAAATTTTCTTTCCCGTAATGCTTTTTGAAAACAGCGCGGACCTCATCAAGTATCAGCGGCTTTATCAGATCAGTATATATGGTGCTGAGTATGCCGCGGTTCATGGGCACCAGGTGGGGCACAAAGGTAATGGCCAGGGGTTTTTTCGCAGCAAGGCTGAGCTGCTCCTCGATTTCCGGCTGATGGCGATGCCGTGCAACGCTGTAGGCTTTAAAGGATTC
>Ga0172368_10007579_pt1 | contig 11297 bp, 10 predicted proteins | sample Lak11m_FD_114540 | JGI IMG/M metagenome (GOLD analysis project Ga0172368, IMG submission 114540) | Freshwater microbial communities from Kabuno Bay, South-Kivu, Congo - kab_022012_11m | ecosystem: Environmental > Aquatic > Freshwater > Lake | place: Democratic Republic of the Congo: South-Kivu...
CGCCAGCCCGCGCCAGTCGGACCTGATGATCGTGGCCGGGCGGGTCAGCCGCAAGATGGCCCCCGTGCTGCGCCAGCTCTACGACCAGATGCCCTACCCCAAGTGGGTGGTGGCGATGGGCGACTGCGCTTCCTGCGGCGGGATTTTCAATAACTATGCGATCTTGCAGGGTGTGGACGAGGTGGTGCCGGTGGATGTGTACGTGGCGGGTTGTCCGCCGCGCCCGGAAAACCTGATTCACGGCATTTTGACCTTGCACGATAAGGTCAACAAAGAAAAATTGGGCAAGTGGGCCTAGATAACTCTGCCCTGGCTGTCTGGCCAGGTTAATTTTTGTCTCCCCGAAGGATCGATATGGACGGAAAATATCAAGTGGTAGCGGCTGCCCTTCAGGAACGGTACGGTGTCGAGATTCAGGAATTCCGCGGCGAGGTCACCCTTGTGGTGGCCTCGGACCGCTTCTTAGAGGCGGTGCGCGTCATGCGCGACGAATTCGGCTATGACCACCTGGTCGACGTGACCGCGGTGGATTACTGGCCGCAGGAAGAGCCGCGTTTTCACGTGGTCTATCACATTCGCAACCTGGCTGAAGCGCTGATCTTGTGCGTTCGCGTGCCTTTGAACGGCAATTTCCCCAAGCATCCCACGGTTGAAAGTGTGCATCCAGGGGCGAACTGGTATGAGCGTGAAGTGTACGACATGTTTGGGGTGACCTTCAGCGGTCATTCCGATCTGCGCCGCATCCTGACCCCGGCTGACTGGGTGGGCCACCCGCTGCGCAAAGACTTCCCCTTGGGGTATGAAGAAGTTGCGTTCTCCTTTAATTACGACGAAATCATGAAGCGCAAGCTGCACCCCAAGGAATAACCGGGAGAACCGCCATGACTGAAATTCGCGAAGTAACGGTTGACGAACTCAAGCATCTGATCTCGGACCGGGCCGGGACCGGCGAGACGATGCTGCTCAACATGGGCCCGCAGCATCCTGCCACGCACGGCGTGCTGCGCTTGTTGCTCGAGCTGGACGGCGAGATCGTGGTGAACTGCATCCCCGACATCGGTTTCCTGCACACGGGCATCGAGAAGACGATGGAATCCAAGAATTACCAGCAAGCCGAGGTGATGTGCGACCGGATGGACTACCTCAACCCGCTGGGCAATAACCTGGCCTTCTGCCTGGCGGTGGAGAAACTGACCGAGCTGGACGTGCCGGTGCGCGCGCAGGTGATTCGCGTGATCCTGGCCGAACTGACCCGCATCAATTCGCACCTGATCTGGCTGGGCACTTCCGGCCTGGACCTGGCGGCGATGTCGATCTTCCTGTACTGCATGCGCGAGCGCGAGAAGATTCTGGATATCTTTGAACTGGTCTCCGGCCAGCGCATGATGACCACCTACATCCGCCCTGGCGGGCTGTGGCGCGATGTGCCGGCCGAATTTGAGAAGCTGGTCTGGGATTTCGTCAACGACTTCCCGCGCTCGATCGCCGAGTATCACGATCTGCTCGACAATAACGAACTGTTCATCGACCGCACCAAGGGCGTCTCGGTGATCAGCGCGGAAGACTGCATCCGCTGGAGCGTCTCGGGGCCGATCCTGCGCGCTTCGGGGCGGGCGCTGGACCTGCGCAAGAGCTCGCCGTACTCGGGTTATGAACAGTACGATTTTGACATCCCGGTGCATGGGGAAGGCGATATTTACGCGCGCTACCTGGTGCGCATTGAAGAAATGACAGAATCGCTCAAGATCATCCGCCAGGCATTGAAGAAGCTGCCTTTCGGACCGGTGCGCAGCAGCAACCGCAAGTATGTCCCGCCGCCGCGCTCGGAGATTGGCGTAAGCATGGAGGCGTTGATCCACCATTTCAAGCTGTGGACCGAGGGCTTCCAGCCGCCAGTCGGCAGCGTTTATTCGGCGGTTGAATCGCCGCGCGGCGAGCTGGGCGTGTTCCTGGAGAGCAACGGCAGCGCCAAACCGTACCGCCTTCATTTCCGCACACCCACCTTCGCCAACCTCCAGATCATGCCCATTCTGACCCGCGCGCATTTCGTGGCCGATGTGGTGGGCGCGATTGGAAGTATCGATATTGTCCTGGGAGATGCAGACCGGTGAACCAACTTCTCCAACATTATCCCGCCGAAGTCAACGGCATCCTGTCGAAATATCCGCCCCAGTTTAAGCGCTCGGCCGTGATGCCGCTGCTCTACATGGCACAGCGCAAAGAGGGCTATGTGGCCCGCCAGGCGCTGGCGGATATCGCCGAGATCTGCGAAATCTCCTCGACCGAAGTTTCCTCGATCGTCGGTTTTTACAGCCTGTTTTATGATGAACCGGCCGGGCGCTACCGCATCCAGGTCTGCACCGACCTGCCCTGCGCGCTGCGCGGCGCGGACAAGTACCTGCACGAGCTGTGCGCCCGCCTGGGGATCAAAGAGGGCGAGACCACGCCGGATGGCCTGTTCACCGTCGAAGCGGTCAAGTGCCTGGCGGCCTGTCACCGCGCGCCGATGTTCCAGGTGCAGGGCGACGGCGACATCATCTACTACGAGAACCAGACCGTCGAGCTGACCCTGGCCTGGATGGACGAGGTCCGCGCCAAACTTAAGGCCGGGAAGGAGGCCGCATGAGCGAACACTTCCTGCTGCGCCACCTGGATGTCCCGGACATCCACAAGCTGGAGGTCTACCGCAGCCTGGGCGGGTTTGAGACTTTTAAGAAGGTCGTCACCACGATGCAGCCGGCCGATGTGCTCAACGAGGTCAAGAATTCGGGCCTGCGCGGGCGCGGCGGGGCGGGTTTCCCAACCGGCTTGAAGTGGAGTTTCCTGCCCAACACGCTCTGGCCGCACTACGTGGTCTGCAACGGCGATGAATCGGAGCCGGGTACTTTTAAAGACCGCGAGATTCTGGAGGGCAACCCCTTCCAATTCCTGGAAGGCCTGGCAATCACCTCCTATGCGGTGCAGGCCAACCTGGCATATACCTACCTGCGCGGCGAGTTCTGGCAGCTGGCGCACAGCCTGGACGAGCGCATCGCCGAGATGGAAGCGGCTGGTCTGCTGGGCGACAACCTGTTTGGCACAGCCTATTCACTGCGTCTGTTCACCCACCTGGGCGCGGGCGCGTACATTTGCGGTGAGGAGACTGCCCTGCTCGAATCGATTGAGGGCAAGCTGGGCCAGCCGCGGCTGCGCCCGCCCTTCCCGGCGGTGGCCGGCTTGTATGGCAAGCCGACCGTGATCAACAACGTCGAGACGCTGGCCAACGTGACCCCAATCCTCGAAAAGGGCGCGGCCTGGTATAAGAGCATCGGCACCGAAAAGAGCGCGGGCGTCAAGATCTTCTCGCTGAGCGGCAACGTGCAGAATCCAGGCAACTACGAGCTGCCGCTGGGCACCACCTTCCGCGAGCTGATTTATGGCTGCGGCGGCGGACCGGGCGAGGGGCGCAGGGTCAAGGGCATCATGCCGGCAGGGGCTTCGTCTTCGATCATCCGCGTTGATGATGAGAAGATCCTGGATACCCCGATGGACTACGAATCGGTCGCGGCGATCGGTTCGCAGCTTGGCTCGGCCTCGGTGATCGTGCTGGATGATACCGTCAACCTGGGCTGGCTGGTCAGCAAAACCGTCAACTTCTTCAAGCATGAATCCTGCGGCAAATGCACGCCCTGCCGCGAGGGCACCTACTGGATGAACCGCCTGGCCGGGCGGATCGCCAGCGGCAGGGGCCGGCTTGAAGATGTGGCCCTGTTGGAAACCGTGGCCAACCAGATCGCGGGCAAGTGTCTGTGCCCGCTCGGTGAGTTCTCGGTGATGGCCGTGCAGACCGGTATTAAGCAATTCCGGTCCGATTTTGAAGAATTAGTCGCTCCGTCGTCCAGCCAATAAGCCGTCAGGCCTGCCTGGTAGACTTTCTCCCTGAAAAATGAGGGTTTAATGGCAAAAGATGTAACCCTGACCATTGATGGAAAAAGCGTGACCGTCCCGGCCGGAACGCTGATTGTGGATGCCGCCAAGAAGATCGACGTCGACATCCCGGTGTTCTGCTACCATCCCAAGATGGAACCGGTCGGCATGTGCCGCATGTGCCTGGTGGACGTTGGCCGCCCGGTGATTGACCGCAGCACCAACCAACCGATTCTGGATGCGGATGGCAAACCCAAGCTGCAGTTCGGGCCGAAGCTCGAGACCGGCTGCACGACCCCCGTGGCGGATGGCATGGTGGTGGTGACCAACTCGAAGAAGGTCGCTGATGGGCGCAGCCACGTGGTTGAGTTTATCCTGACCTCGCACCCACTCGACTGCCCAATTTGCGATAAAGGCGGCGAGTGCCCGCTGCAGAACCTGACCATGGGCTTCGGGCCGGGCCAGAGCCGCTTCCAGTTTGCCGAAAAGATGCACATGGCCAAGCACGTGCCGCTGGGCGAGTTGATCTACCTGGACCGCGAGCGCTGCATCCAGTGCGGGCGCTGTGTGCGTTTCCAGTCAGACATCGCCGGCGACCCGGTGATCGGCTTCTACAACCGCGGGCGCTCGCTGGAGATCGCGACCTGCTCGGAGCCTGGCTTTGACTCGTACTTCTCCGGCAACACGACCGATATTTGCCCGGTTGGCGCGCTGACCACCGCCGATTTCCGCTTTGGCGCACGGGCCTGGGAGCTGAAACAGGCCGCTTCGGTCTGCACGCACTGCCCGGTGGGCTGCAACCTGACCATGAACGTGCGCCGCGAAGCTGCGGCGGGCGGCAAGCTTACGATCAAGCGCGCCATGCCGCGCCAGAACGAAGCAGTTAATGAAATCTGGATCTGCGACAAGGGCCGCTTTGGCTACCACTACGCCGAAAGCAGCCAGCGCCTGACCCAGCCGCTGGTGCGCAAAAACGGCGAACTGGTCCCGGCCAGCTGGGATGAGGCGGTTGCCAAGACCGCTGAGGCGCTGGAGGCCGCCGGAAAGTCGGCCGTGGCGCTGGCAGGCGGGCGGCTTTCCAACGAAGACCTGTACGCGCTGGGCAAACTGGTGCGCGGGCGCGGCGGCAAAACCGTCCTGCACAGCCAGATGGCGGGCGGCGACCTGGTGGCGGATGTTGGTCTGTCGGTTGACAGCAATCTGGGCGCGCTGGGCAAGGGCGCTGCGATCCTGGTGATCGCCAGCGACCTGCACGAGGAGGCTCCGATCTGGTATATGCGCCTGAAAGCTGCCGCGAAGCGCGGCGCGAAGCTGGTGGTGGCGAATGCGCGCCAGACCAAGCTTGAGCGCTATGCGACCTCGGTGGTGCGCTATGCCTACGGCGACGAGATGAAAGTGCTCAACACCTATCTGGAAGGCGCTGATCAGGTTTTCAACGAGGCGGAGAGCGTGGTGGTCTTCTTTGGCAGCGAAGGCCTGGACCTGGCCGCCTCACAGGCGCTGGCCAAGGCCTGCGCGGACCTGGTTGCGACCAGCGGGCACGCGGCCAAGCCCAACAGCGGCCTGGTGGGCGTGTGGCCCGCGGTCAACACGCAGGGCGCCTGGGATCAGGGTTTCCGCCCGGCGGCCAACCTGGCCTCCGTCTTGAGCGGGGCTGGTCTGGTCTGGGTGGCGGCCGCCGATCCGGCTGGCGACGAAGCGGCGCTGTCTGTGGCGCTGGACCAGGCCAAGTTCGTGGTAGTGCAGGAACTCTTCCTGAGCGAGACGGCGCGCAAGGCGGATGTGGTCTTCCCGGCGCAAAGCTCGCTGGAACGCGAAGGCACCTTCACCTCGGGCGAACGGCGCGTGCAGCGCTTCTATCCGGTGATTTACCCGCCTGCTGGGGCCAAGGCCGATTACGCCGTGGCGGGGCTGGTGGGCGCGAAGCTTGGCGCGGGAGTGGAAACGCGCGCAGCGTCACTGGTATTTGCCCGCCTGTGCGAAGAAACTACCGCTTACGCGGGATTGAGCTATCAGAAACTGGCCGAGACGGCTGAGCAGTGGCCGATTGTCGGGCGCAGCGACCTGTATTACGGCGGCACGGGCTATGAAAACAGCCTGGGGCTGGGGGTGCGTCTGGCGCCCGCGGCCGCGACGGATGGCTGGCTGGCCCGCCAGGGCTTCGCGCAGCTGCCGCCCGCGGCGCTGGCGCGCCCGGCTGGGTCGCTGCTGCTGGTGCCGGTCGCGCGGCTGTATGACGGCGGGGCCACCTTGCAGCCTTCCAAACTGCTCGATGAGCGGCGTGTCAGCGCGCAGCTGGGCGTGAACCCGCAGACGGCCGCGGAATTTGGCTGGCAGGCTGGCGCCTCGGTCGCCTTCAAGCTGAACGGGGCTGATTACAGCTTGCCAGTGGTGGTGGACGAGCGCGCGCCGGATGGCGCTGCCCTGCTGCCGCGCTCCTGCGGCGTGCCGCTGATGGTCCCCGCTTTGGTGAAATTCAAGTAACCCGAAAGGCGAGTGAACAATGGATGGTGCATTGCTTCTTGAATGGGTGTTGAAATCGGCGTTCATCCTGCTATTCGGGACGGGCGGGTTCGCGTATGTGACGTTCTTCGAGCGCCGCATGATCGCCAGGTTCCAAACACGCATCGGCCCCAACCGGGCCGGTCCGTTTGGCATTTTGCAGCCGGTCGCCGACGGGATCAAGCTGATTTTCAAAGAAGAGCTGATCCCGGGCTACGCAGACAAGCTAATTTTTGTGCTGGCGCCGGTTGTCACGGTATTTCCATCCTTGATTGTAACCGCGGTGATCCCCTGGGGGGAGACGGTTAACATTTTCGGACGGATGGTGCCGCTCTACCTGGCCGATATCAACATCGCGATCCTGTACATCATGGCGGTCACATCGGTGGCGGTGTATGGGATTACGCTGGCTGGCTGGTCTTCGAACAATAAATACGCCACGCTGGGCGGGCTGCGCTCGACGGCGCAGATGATCAGCTACGAAATCGCGATGGGTTTCACCATGATTGTGCCGGTAATGATCGCCGGTTCGATGAGCCTGGTGGACATCGTCGCATCGCAGACCAGGCTGCTCTTCGGCTTCCTTCCAATGTGGAATATCTTCCTGCAGCCAGGCGCGGCGATCATCTTGCTGATCACGCTCTTCGCCGAGGTCAACCGCGCGCCGTTCGATATGCCCGAGGCCGAACAGGAATTAACGGCGGGTTATCACTCGGAGTACTCCGGCATGAAGTTCGCCCTGTTCTTCATGGCTGAATATATCAAGATGATCGCGGTCAGCATGATCTTTGCCACCCTTTTCCTGGGCGGTTATCACTTCCCCTTTGTGGATCAGATCCCGGTGGTTGGCCCCTATCTTGGCCCGTTGGTGCTGATGGCCAAAGTCGTGGCGCTGCTGTTCCTGTTCGTTTGGGTCCGCTCGACCCTGCCGCGCATCCGCTATGACCGCCTGATGGCCTTCGGATGGAAGATTCTGTTCCCGCTGTCGCTGGCCAGCGTACTGGTCACGGCGGTGGTCTTATTACTGGTAGAGTAACCAGGAGAGGAGATCCGAGATGCTCAAAGGTCTCTTGACGACTTTGAAGGAGTGGACCGGCAAAACGGTCACGATCAGTTATCCAGAGCAAAAGCGCAAAGTGCGCACGCGTTTCCGCGGTCGTCACACCCTCAAGCGCTACGAGAACGGGTTGGAGAAGTGCATCGGCTGCTCGCTGTGCGCCGCAGCCTGCCCGGCTGACGCGATTTTTGTTGAGGCGGCTGAAAACACGGATGACGCGCGCTACTCGCCCGGTGAGCGTTATGCCAGCACCTATGAGATCAACATGCTGCGCTGCATCTTCTGCGGGTTCTGCGAAGATGCCTGCCCGACCGAAGCGATCGTCCTGGGGGATAACTACGAAATTTCCTTCACCGACCGGCGCAGCTCGATCTACACCAAGGAATTGCTGATCGAACCGGTGCCGGATGGCATCCAGCCCACCCCGCGCAAGACGGAACCCGGCGTCTACACACGCTCGGTGCCAGAGATGAAAGACCCGCAGGATTGATCCCCTGAGGAGGAGAATGCAATGCTGGTAGTCTTCCTGGTTTTAGCTTTTATCGCGGTGGGGACAGCGCTGAGCATGCTGCTCACGCGCAACGCGGTCTACGCGGCCCTGTTCCTGGTGCTCAACTTTGTCACCGTGGCGATCCTGTACCTGATCCTGGGCGCACCGTTCATCGCCCTGTCTCAGGTCACGGTGTACGCGGGGTCGGTGGTGGTGCTGTTCCTGTTCGTGATCATGCTGCTGGGCGCAGAGCGGATGCCGGGGGGCGAACCGCTGCGCTGGCAGCGTTTCCTGGCGATCGCGTTGATGGTTATTTTGGGGGCGGATTTCGGCGCGCGCATGCTCGGCCTGGGCAGCCTGGGCGAAATTCAACCCTCGCCGGCCGATTACGGCACCCCGCAGGAAATCGGCAAGATCCTGTTCACCCAATACGCGCTGCCGGTGGAGATCGTGGCGATCATCTTGCTCGTCGCGGTGGTCGGCGCAATCTTACTCGCCAAGTCGGACCAGACGGTGGGCCGGCGGCGCGATCTGTACAAGAAGGACTAGGGAGGGACTGATGCAGAATGTACCTGCCGAGTATTGCCTGATTTTGAGCGGTGTCATGTTTGCATTGGGCATCCTGGGGGTGTTGTTGCGCCGCAACGCGCTGGTGGTTTTTATGTGCCTGGAGCTGATGTTCAACGCGGCCAACCTGGCTTTTATCACCTTTGCGCGCATCTACGGGTCGGTTTCGGCCCAGGTGGTGGTCTTCTTCGTGATGACCGTCGCGGCGGCGGAAGTGGCAATCGGCCTGGCGCTGATGGTGGAAATTTTCCGTAACAAGCGCAGTATCGACATTGACCAGTTGAATTCGATGCAAGGCTAGCGAGGTATTATGCTGCTAAATGAAGCTTCCTCCGCTGCTCCGGTGTTTGGCCTTGCGCCGCTGCTGGTTTTTCTGCCGCTTTTCGGGCTGTTGATTAACCTGATCTTTGGCAAGCGCATGCGCGAAGGCCTGGTGGGCTTGGTTGCCAGCCTGGCGGTTGGCCTGACTTTTGTGCTCGCGCTGGTCTTTGCCGCCACCCTGGCGGGCAATCCCGAACCAGCCAGCATGCGCTTCCTGGAATGGATCCGCATCGGCACGCTGGATGTCAACTGGACCTTCCGGATTGACACGCTGTCAGTGACGATGATGCTGGTGGTCTCCGGGGTTGGCACGCTGATCCACATTTATGCGATCGGCTACATGCACGAAGACGTGCGCCACAACGATGACCCTGGCCGCTTCCGGCGCTTCTTCGTCTACCTGAACCTGTTCATCGCGGCGATGATGATCCTGATCAGCGCCGACAATTACCTGATGCTGTTTGTCGGTTGGGAGGGTGTGGGCCTGTGCTCCTACCTGCTGATCGGCTTCTGGTTTGAGAAGGGCAAAGATGGCATCGCCAATGCCCAGGCCGCCAAGAAGGCCTTCGTGGTCAACCGCGTCGGCGACTTTGGCCTGCTGATGGCATTGTTCCTGATGTTCCGCTACTTTGGTTCATTGGATTTCAACGTCATCTTTGAGAAGGCTCCTGAGATCGCGGCGGCTACGCCGGGCGTGCTGCTGGCGATGGCGCTGTTCATGCTGCTGGGTGTGACCGGCAAGTCGGCGCAGATCCCGCTGTATGTCTGGCTGCCGGACGCGATGGCAGGCCCAACCCCGGTCTCGGCGCTGATCCATGCCGCGACGATGGTCACGGCGGGCGTGTACCTGGTGGTGCGCTCGACGCCGGTCTTTATCGAGGCGCCGGTCGCGCAGGCGGCGGTGATGTGGGTGGGGGCCGCCACGGCCTTCTTTGCCGCCACGATTGCCCTCGGGCAGTCGGATATTAAGAAAGTCCTGGCCTACTCGACGGTCAGCCAGTTGGGCTTTATGGTGGCCGCGGCCGGGATGGGGGCTGGGGTCGCGGCGATGTTCCACCTGGTGACGCACGCTTTCTTCAAAGCGCTCTTGTTCCTGGGCGCTGGCTCGGTCATCCTGGGCATGGAGCATGGCGCGGAGCACGGCAAACATGGTGCGCACGGCGGCGGGCATCATGACTTCGACCCGCAGGACATGGGCAACATGGGCGGGTTGCGCGCGCGCATGCCGCTGACCTTCTGGGTCTACCTCTTGGGCGCGCTGGCCCTGGCCGGCATCGCCCCGCTGGCGGGTTTCTTCTCCAAGGATGAAATCCTGCTGGCCGCGCAGCACGAAAACACCGGCGTGTTCATCTTACTGATCGTCGCGGCTTTCTTCACCGCCTTCTACATGGGGCGGCAGCTGCTGCTGATCTTCTTCGGCAAACCGCGCAGCGACGCCGCCAAGGCCGCGGTGGAGAGCAAACCGGTTGTGACCTCCCCGCTGGTGGTGCTGGCGGTGCTCTCGGTGCTGGGCGGGGCTTTGAACCTGCCGGGTGTCTTCACCCTCGAACACTGGCTGGAGCACTCTCTGGAACACGTTGCGCCGGGCGAATTCAGCCTCGCCACGGCCGGGCTGTCCCTGGCGGTCGCGCTGACTGGCCTGTTCCTGGCTTACCTGGTCTACGGGCGCAAGTTTGCCGACAAGCCGCAGAAAGACCCGCTTTCCGGCAACCTGGTCTACAGTGGGATGGAAAAGAAATGGCTGGTGGATGAGCTGTATGACCTGGTCATCGTGCGGCCTTATCGCGGGCTGGCCGATTTCCTCAGCAACCCGGTCGACCTGGGGATCATCAACAACCTCAGCGCTGGCCTGGCCTGGCTGATGCAGGCCACGGGCGACGTGCTGCGGCGGGCGCAGAACGGTTTTGTGCGTTCATATGCCCTGGTCGTGTTTATTGGCGTGGCCTTGATCCTGGCGTTCATCCTGATACAGTGACCCGGTCGCACCGGAAGGACAGACTATGAATTCTTCGATCCTTTTGCTGGTCTTCTTCCCGCTGGTTGGCGTCCTTGTGGTTTTGTTCCTCAAGGAAGAATGGAAGAATGCCATCCGCTGGACCGCGCTGCTTACCTCGCTGATGACGTTCGCTCTGGCGGTGTGCGTGCTGGCCCAGTTCAACCCCGCCGAGCCCGGCCTGCAGGTGGTATACGACGGCCTGTGGAGCCGCGTCGCGGGTGCGACGATCAGCTTCTCCTTCGGCGTCGACGGGCTGAGCATCCTGATGGTCCTGCTGACCGCTTTCCTGACCCCGATCGCGATCCTCTCGACCTGGGAAGCGGTCAAAGAGCGGGTCAAGGGCTTTATGCTCTTCTTCCTGCTGCTCGAAGTGGGCATGCTGGGCGTCTTCACCGCGCAAGACCTGGTGCTTTTCTACGTGTTCTGGGAGTTCACCCTGGTTCCGATGTATTTCCTGA
>Ga0172368_10007580_pt1 | contig 11295 bp, 14 predicted proteins | sample Lak11m_FD_114540 | JGI IMG/M metagenome (GOLD analysis project Ga0172368, IMG submission 114540) | Freshwater microbial communities from Kabuno Bay, South-Kivu, Congo - kab_022012_11m | ecosystem: Environmental > Aquatic > Freshwater > Lake | place: Democratic Republic of the Congo: South-Kivu...
TCAAGTTCAATGATGTCAATGTCGAAATCGGGTCTTAGGTCAAATCAGCGGGGCCAGGCTTCTGTCGAAGCCCTGCTGGTCTTGATGATCCTGGGGCTGGTGATCTTCGGTGGTATCGAACTCAGCCGGAGTGTGTCCATCCGCCAGGCTTTGGACAGCAGCACTGGCGCAGCCGTCCGGGCACTGTCCCTGGATCCGTCTCAATGGAACTATGCCAGGGATCTGATCCAGTCCGCCACGGACCAGAATGTGCTGGGTGCAGATGTGAGTACGAACCTGCAGGTTTTGGACTCTGCTGGAATCATCCGCAGTTCAGCCTGGCTATCAGGCAGCCCGTTTGGAACAACCTTTATCCTGGTAGCTTCAGCACCGTTCCAGGCGGATATCCCCTTTCTGTCCGAACCTATTCTCACCATCCGGGTCCAGCACTGGGGCATCGTGGAGCGTTACCCATGATCCCGCTTCATTTAAAAACTATTCAAGGAAACGGGATGATAAATGAAAGGAAAGCACAATCAGCCGTATGGGGATTGTTGAGCATCCTGGTTCTGGTAGTACTGGCGGGTGGTTTGGTGGACATCTATCGATTATATGCAGCCCGCAATTGGGCCTATTCCGTTGCCCAGGAAGCTGCCCTGGCCGGTGCTTCGCGAGGTCGGGATTGGAATGCGGTCCTCGCTACTGGTTTGATCCAATTGGATGAGGCGGTTGCCAGCAGCACGGGACTGGCTGTGATCACTTCTGCCATGCAGGTGCGCGGCATCTCGACTTATGTCGTTTCCATCCGGGTACTGCCTGACCCTTTTGGAGGCACAATCCCTGGATTTCCACCACAGCCCGTTCGCCTGGGAGAAAGCCTGGGCGATTGGTCCAGCACTGAGCCGGCCGTTGGGGTCTACCTGGAAGTCCCGCTTCAATGGACGATCCTGGATCTGTTCGGGGTCGATTTGAAGACCGTCCGGGTATTTGCCTCGGCAGGAGTAGCACAATGAAAAATGATCCTCAGCGAAGATTTTATCTGAAAGCGATCACGCTTGTGTTGGCGATGATTCCCATCCTGCTGTCAACCTGGCTGGTCTCTGCTCACCAGGCACACCCGACCTCGGGTAACCCGCGTGCCATCGCCCATAACGAAAATCAATCCCCAGGTTTTGGTTACAACGGCTGGACGGCTCCTGATACGGGATATTTCAGTATTTATGAGCAGGGAGGGATGGACCAGATCCGCTTGACCGTGACCTTGAGCCGCGTTGGAGCTGGTTCTGGTGGCGGCAGTTACCAGGCTGTCTGGTACCCGAACGCATCCAGCCTCAACCGCTTTGACACCCCCATTCGCATCAACGCTGGCGAGATATATAACATCCGCGTCTATGAACAGGAAATTGTGAGTGGCCACAGCGGCTGGTATGAATCGGAAGGCTGGTTACCCCCGCGTTTGATCAACCTAGGTTCTTCTGACATTGAGTGTGGTGTTGGCGATCACCCCTTCAGCAGCATCATGATCGCCATGGGTAAGAGTGGCAGGTTTCTGACAAAAAATGTTTTTGGTACCTACACTGCAACACTTTCGGATATGGTCACCCAAAATCCGGCCATTCAATTGAATACAGCCACCTCGTTTCTGATCAAGCCAGGTTCGGTAGCCTGGGGAAATAATTCCCTGGGGATCCAGTGTTGGGGAGACAATGCCCAGTTTGATGGGGATTGGGTCTATAACGGCATCGCCTATTCCGATGATATCGATTTCGAAGATTTCACGATTATTTGGGCCTTCAATCCGACCAGCGTGAGCGTGCCATCCGTCCAGGTCAGGATCAATTCAGCCAGTTCCGATTATTCTGCCAATGAACCGGCCAGTTATGTTGTCTCCTGGAGCAGTTCGAATGTCACCACCTGCACGGGAGCAGGTGGACTTTCCGGACAGAACCAGCGCAACGGCCAGATCACCATCAACAACCAAACTGCGGGAACCTATGATTACAGCATGACATGTTCCAACGGTGTCACGGCCGTATCTGATACCCGTCGGGCGGTCATCTATGCCCTGCCGGCCATCGATGTGACGGTGGATAATTCAGATAATCCCCCGGCTTACCCGGTCCCGGCCAGCTATATGGTGCGTTGGGTCGCTTCAAAAGGATCTGTCAATTGCACTGGAGCAGATGAATTGTCTGGCTGGAACAGCTTATCCGGAAGCTTGCCTCTGACCGGGGTGACTGCCGGGATCCATACTTATAGCATGACTTGTGATAACGGGCATGGCGCCGTGGCTACCGATAGTGTCTCGGTTTCAGTGCTGGAGCCGCCCACTGTAGATTTGAAGGTCAATAACCTGGATGGGCCTCTTTCGCTCATTTCACCAGCCAGTTTCACCCTGAGCTGGATCAGCCAGGCTGCCACCAGCTGTGTGGTGATCAGCGCAGAAGGAGCCTGGAGCGGGAATAAAGTCCTGAACGGAAATCAGCTCCTGACAGGTGTTACCACCGGAACGCATACCTATGGACTGACCTGTTTGAATCCCTATGGATCCGCCAGCGATGCGGTTACCGTGGTGGTGATCGCACCCCTCACTGGAACAATTTCTCAAGCCTTTTCAAGTTTGCTCTTGTTTGCTCCCAACCTGGGGTTGCCGGCCCAATCCCTATCCGGGAACGTCTCCGGCGGCATTCCACCTTATTCGATCCAGGTCTGGGTACATAAGCCATCCGGTTCCCTGCTTTCGTTTTCCCGTACCGGTTCGAACTGGACCGTCACTCCAGCGAGTTCCGGGGATCTCAATTTCGGGACCAGCGAAGCGGGCAGCTGGACAGCCTGGGCCAACTTGCAGGATAGCGCCGGGCAGACCTATCAAACAGCCAGCGTGGTGTGGGAGGTGGCATGGTATCCCGTGCACGCACGACCCTGAAATTAGTATTGATGATTGTTATTGTGGTGTTGATTGCAACAGGATGGCACACCAAACCAGTCCGAGCTGAAAGCGATGGTACCTGCCAGACTGCTTATGGACTCACACCAAGCTCTCTCCCGGACTGGTTGATGCTGGCGGATGAAAACACGGATCTGGCTACCGCCAACCGCTACGCCATCTTGGCAGCGAAGATGTTGTCAACCGGATTGGTGGATGGTTCAGCCTGCCCGGGAAATGGTTTGAACCCGGATGGATCTGCCAATGCTTGTGGCTTGGAGCTCAGTTCTACAATGGTCATAACCTGGCAGAACCAGTTCGACCCGGACATCCTGTTTTCTGCTCGCTCCACCCAGCTACCCCCAAAGATCGTAAAAGCAGTCATCGCGGTTGAATCACAGTTCTGGTCGGTGGCAGATTGGATTTCAGGCGAAATTGGTCTGGGTCAGATGACCGGCTATGGCGCTGACCTGGTCTTGGCCTTGCGACCTGGTTACTACCAGAGCATCTGCAGGCAGGCATTTGGAGAGAAGGGCTGCGCTGTTCCATATCAATCTCTGGATCTTTCTACTCAATATCTATTGCGAGGCATGGTTTTAAAAGAGATCGACGCCACCTGCTCTAATTGTTCAGGCGGGATGGATATCGAAAAAGGAAAACAGGCCGTGTTAGTTCTGGCAGAAACCCTCAACGCCAGTTGTCTGCAATCTGTACGTCTGATCTACCTGGGGACCGGGAAGACCCCCTCTCAAATGATGAGCTATGAAGATTTCTGGCGGCTGGTCCTGGCCAACTACCAGGCTGGTGCCGGTTGTGTGTACCAGGCGCTGCAAAGAACAACCAATCCAAATAGCTGGAACAGCGTTGCAGCAAACTTTTCGAGCGGATGTGCCAGTGGTGCTGAGTACATCCGGCGTATCGAAGAACAGATCAAGCCTTAGAAAAAGGATTAATCATGGAATGGATCATATTTGGTTTGGTGGTGACCTGGCTGGGGATCGTATCCTGGTTTGATATTCGCAAGTACGAGATTCCCCACAGTGCCTGGGTGATCATCCCACTGATCGGGGCGTGTTTCTATCGAGTTTGGCAGGGGGATTGGGCGCTGGTGTTTCTGACCGTCATGATCACGGCTGTCAGTGAGCGGGAAAGGCTAATCCGGATCGTTCAACGGGAGGAGATCGGACGAATTATTACCTGGTTGCCATTATTATTACTGGGAGCCTATCTATCCATTCATGTTTCACCTTTTGCACCCCTGGCGATCATCGGTTTTTGGGTCGCCTGGGAGTTGAAATGGTGGGGTGGGGCAGATGCGCTTGCGTCGATGACAATTATTCTGATCTATCCCGAATTATTATTTATTATTGCCTTTTTGGTGGTGCATGTGGTTATTTCGATAGGGCTGGCGGTAAGATCATTGGCAAAAGAGAAGAAGGTTAGGTTGAATAAAATCCCCGGTTTGCCATTGCTTTTAATGGCAATACTTTTGTTTCAAATCATGCAAGTTGTATTCTGAGATCATTCATGAAGAAATTAGAATGGAGATGTAAAATTTCTAACAGCTCCCTGGAATACAAATATACTTAGGCAAAAATAACCTTATTGTCCCTGATCCAAACGTTCTGCTAGCCACATCTTGATAACAGACTGGCGAGTTACTCCCAAACGGCGAGCTTCCCGATCAAGAGAAGTCAGCATCCAAGCTGGAAGATCTAAATTAATACGCTTTATTTCTTCTCCAGGTCGACGAGCGCGAGCAAGATCAAGTTCGGCTATGATATTTTCACCGTTATCAAATTTCTTGTCGAAATTAGATGCTTTCACTGATGTCTATCTCCTCATCACGTGATTGCCTAACCGAGATGATACGAATATTTTCACCTCGATAAGTAATTACAGCTGACCAATATTTGTTGTTTATCTTTCCAACTATAAGAAAACGTTGTTCATCCAGTGTTTTGGCAGGTATTTTAAGGTGGTCATCGTCATTTCACAGAGCCTGCACCTCATCAAAATCGATCACATGCTTCTCAAGATTGCTTTGCCTTTTGGATGAATCAAATTCGAAGGTCATTGTATAACAATTATGCCATTTCTACTCAAAAATGCCAGGCCATTTCCTCCGATAAAGTATTTAGCACTTATTCATTGCGCTGGATAAAGCTCTTAACCATTGGGGCTAAAGTCCCGTGGCTTGCGGCGGGTTCTAAAGGTGGTCATGCAGGACATTAAAGTAGTTTCAGAGACGCTGGACGATGGTGGAGGAAGTTGAATCCATTTTATACACTTTCCCCAACCACTCCACCTTGACCAAGTCTTCCACGCTTTCAAATTCCGGGTCGCCAGTCAGCACAACCGCTTGCACTTGCACGGCAGCCGCAACCGCAAAAGCGTCCGCATAGGAAAGTGTATGGCTGGCCTTGATATGGGCGGCGGAAAAGACCGCCTGCTCATCGGCAGGCAGAATTTCGATCGGGAGTTGCCGGATGAGCGCCAATACGTTTTGCGCTTTGGAGATCCCGCCTCTAAGTTCAGTGATGTAAAGCAGCTCTCCGAGATTTATGATGGAAACAACCAGCCGGCACTTGTCTTTTCCGGCCTGCTCCATAACCTTTTCGACTCGTCCAGCAGCCGGCTCATCTTTCAAATAAACCAGCAAAGCAAACGTATCCAACACGAAGGCGGGTTTTTCAGCCATGGATCCGTTTGGTTCGGGTTTCTTCCCGGGTAAGTTCTGCGGCGTGTTCTTTCAGCAGATCCTCCGTCAGGGAGGTCAGGTCTTTCAGAAGGCCGCGGCCTTGTTTGATGGGATCCTGCATGGCAGGGACGATCGACAGCACGCCGCCATAATCCACCATGGTGACTGCCGTGCCGGGTTTGAGATGATATTTTTTTCGCAATTCAGCCGGGATCACCACCCAGCCTTTTTGGGAAATGGTCACATTCATTTCGTACTCCTTTCGTTATACTTTGTATCTGTAAAGTATAGCACGGTTTGCCGGCTCATCACAACCACCCTACAAATGCGGCCGTGAGCACTACCTGCATCAATCTCGCCGCGCGCTTCAACCACACCTCCACTGCAGACTCGACAGTCTGCACCAATTTCAGCCGCCGTTCCACCTCTGCCACGGTCATTGTATAATAATTATGCCATTTTTACTCATAATTGCCAGGCTAATTCCTCCGAGAAGGTGTTTAACTATCATTCATTTCATTGCGAGGAAAGGTTTTATCGGGTTTGGCATAATTAAGTCGGGCCATCAGATCGGTGAGCTCATTAGTTGTCTGGGGAAGATCCACATACTGCCTGAGCCAATGGCGAAATTCAGAATTGAGGGTTGTGTTGCGCAATTCGGCGAGCCGGCGAGCTCGCTCAATCAATGTTTTCTCAGCGCGTAAAGTAATTTTTTTGAACATCTCAATTTTCCTGACTATAAGAGGAACTACTTGATAAAGTGTACACTTTCAATAGTGCAAGGTCAAGAAATAATTTGTCATAGAAAGTTAGATTATTCGATATTGCAATAAATGCCATAAGTGTAAACATAGAATCTGTATATTTACACTTATGACATTAAGTGTTAATATGGATACGATGTATTTACACCATATGGCCAGAATGGAAAATGAATAATGAATCCAAAAGATTTCCGTAACAAGGATGCAGGGAAAGCTATTCTTACGCCAACCGGTTATTGGGCGTTCCTTCCAAGCCCTTTACCACCAAAAATTGAATGGCCATTATCGCTTGTGTCAATTTTATCTGAAGCTGAACGCGATCTGAGCCAGCTGGCTACATTGGTAAGCACATTTCCCTTTCCTCGCCTATTAATACAACCCTTCATTCGAAATGAAGCTGTAATATCTTCCCGGATAGAAGGAACACGTGCATCTTTGGTCGATCTTTATACTTATGAGACTGCCCAACTTTCTTTCTTTGAAAGAACGGATGATGTACGTGAAGTTTACAACTATGTGAGAGCCACGGACTATGGCCTCGAACGCCTGAAAACACTACCGGTCAGTCTACGTCTAATCCGTGAATTGCACGAAAAGCTGATGGAAAATGTTCGAGGGGGAAGCTTAACACCGGGTGAATTCCGGCGCAGCCAAAATTGGATTGGGCCACTTGGCAGCACCCCTTCTAACGCTCCTTATGTTCCTCCTCCAGTGGAGGCGATGCACCAGGCTTTGGTTGCATTGGAGAAATTCATCCATTCGGATACAGAGATACCAGCGCTTATCCGGGCTGGTTTAATTCACTACCAATTTGAAGCCATACATCCTTTCCTGGATGGGAATGGCCGGGTTGGAAGACTTCTGATCATCCTTTTATTGTGTGAGTGGGGCTTGTTGCCACAACCTTTACTAAATATCAGTGCATATATTGAACGATATCGGCAGCAATATTATGATCTTCTCCTCAATGTTTCTCAACAAGGAGCATGGGAGGAATGGCTGCGTTTCTTCCTGCGAGGCGTCAGTGAACAAGCCCGAGATGGAGTATATCGCATGGTGCGATTACGGGAAATTCGGGTTACCTACCAGCACATTGTCGATAAGGACCGCAATCCTGGGCGCATGTCAGCAGTGATAGATTTCCTGTTTTCTCGACCTATTCTCTCTGTCAGGCAGACATCCGATGGACTGGGTATTCCATTTAAGACTGCTCGAGATTACCTGGCAAAGCTTGAACAAGCCGGGATGTTACGTGAGATCACTGGGTATGCGCGAAACCGGATATTCCAAGCTGATGAGATTATGAAATTGTTCTAGTCGGAGATTCAATCTCCGGCCAAGGGCTTATGAGATCCCAGATTCTTAACTAGAATGACCATTGCACGCTCTTTTTTTTTCTGAGTGTCACTTTATCGAGGAATTTTTTCCGAAATATCTCTAAAAATTCATCAATTGGGGGTGATTGTTGGAGAGGACCAGATATAAAACCATCAACCAAGAGCTTGGATGTTATTTTGGTTTAAAAACTTCATAGTGCCCCCCTAGGATAAGCCCTACAAATCGCTATAATTAGAGATAGATAAGTAATATTAATCGTTGGCCGGACAGAACCTTCTGGAGGAAGAATCTGTCCGGCTTTAATTTATTAAAGGTTCCTATTCATAATCAGGAGAAGAACTGCTGCATGATCGCCAGGATCGCTTTGCTTGCACTGCTTTTTATTTCCATGATATACGATCAGCGGAAGCGTGAAGTCCCCATGTCCTTAACTGTCGCTGGGCTGGTTGGTAGCGGATTGTACGCCATATTAAATGATCTATGGGCTCCGGTGCTATTGACAGCCGTCCTGACACTTGTGTCGGATATCAACCCAAGGGTAAAACGCCTGGCAATTGCAACGATATCTTCCGTGATCGCTTCTTTTATTCAACCTGGTGGTGTATTAATCAGTGCGACCCTTCTCGGAGTCTGGGTGTTTTGGGAATTTGGCATTCTGGGAGGCGCAGACGTAAAGCTGTTGATCGCTGCGGTCCTTGTTCTTGGGAATCCTGCTGTTCTACTCCCCATCTCCATTGCTGGCGGAATCCAGGGAGTCGTTGCATCCTTGCAGAAAAAGAAGGAAATTCCCTTTGTTGCGTCCATTTTTTGTGGAACTTTGATGTTTGTTCTCTATCCATGACCCTAAAACAGGAAGGAGGTGATTGCAATGCGTTTTCTAAAAGATAACCGGGGTATCGAGTCGACCGAAGTGGCCTTGATCATCGCGGTGGTGGTTCTGGTCAGCTATGGTGCCTATCGGTTGCTGGGGCAGAACATTGCTTCCATTGTGACCGATATCGCCGGAAGGATTTAATGGTTGCTTTTGCCGAAAGCAAAGGTTCAGGTTGAAACTCTATTTTTCCAAGGAGACCTATGAAATTTCTCAAAGATAACTCCGGCATGGAAATGCTGGAGGCTGCCATCACCACCCCGATCGCCATCCTGATCATGCTGGCCATTGTGAACCTGGGTATGCTGGTGTATGCCCAGCAGGCGGTGCAGGCAGCAGCCCGGCATGGCGCTCGCATGGGCAGCGTGGCCCAACAATGTCCGGCTTGTTATGCGATCAGTGGTGCCAAATCCGCCATCGCTCAGGCTGGTATATTGGAGAATGCCTCCGTATCTGTTTTGTCTGCAGGTGATAGTGCGGGCAGTATTCTCAAGATCCAGGTTAGTGGTAGTGTTCCCAATTTCATGGCACCCTTGACCAGCCTGTTTCCCGGTCTGCCAGGGCAAACATTCACCGTCAGAGCGGATGCTACTTTCCGGCAGGAGGGCTGGTGAGGCTGTGGCGGGACCGGCGCGGTTATGCAATGACCTTCTGGGCGATCTTCATCGGCGTAGTGATGGTCCCAATACTGGCTTTGGCCATTGAACTGGGACGTTATTTCTATGCCATCGCCGAAGTCCAAAAAGCTGCAGATGCAGCCGCGGTTGCCGCTTCGGCTGAGATCGACCCGAAAGTCTTTCAGGATACTGGCAGCCTGGTACCCACTTCTAGAACCTGGAGCAATGCCCAATCCTATGTAATCTTGAACACAGCCGGTCTTTCCGCGAGAGGAGTGCATGCTTTTGTGACGGGGATCCAGGTCAGTGCCGGCGAAAACACGGTGTATGTTGATGTTTCAGCGGATCTGACGATATTGTTCCCTTCAGTGGTGCCTAGGGTGCTGGTCACTCAAACCGGGATCGCGAAACTACGCGCTATCACACATTGATCCCAGCGAAATTTCAAGAGGAGGAAGCTCTATCTGGATGGAATATTGTCCATCTTGGATAAGGCCTTTCAAATTGCTATACTGATACTGACAACTAAATATTTTTTTCAATCGTTGGCCGGACACTACCCTCAGGGATGCATTGTGTGTTCGGCCATTCCTATTAATTTCCCTATTTTTGTAGGGATTCAGACACAAGGAGGTTCTTTTGAATAACGAAGTAACTTTGGAAGGGATCGTGGTGCGCGATTCGTGGAAATACATGGATGACCTGTTCTTCCGGATCGTGATCTATCGCGACAGTGATTTGCCTGCCAAGAAATTGGACCTGGAGCGTGATGCTGGTGATTACATCAACATCCGCAAGAACGGCGGTGCCAATGGCTTGATCCAGATCCGGCGCGGCATGCGCCTGCGGGTGCATGGCTTCTTCCAGTCCCGGGATTACCGGGAAAGCCTGGAAGAAATTATCAACAAGGCCCGCAAATCCAGAAATTGTTCAGACCTGGCCATAGAAATCAAAGATTGTGATCTCAAGCCAAACCAGATCCTGATTGATCGCAACCTGGTTGAGGTAATAGCCGTACGAATAGTTCCCCTGGATTCAACATCTCAGAACGGGAAGAAAACAAGAACAAAGGCAAAACAGGCAGCTGTAAAGGATGCAGAAGTAGATGATGAACCTGAAGAGAAGGAAGCCCCTGCCGGCGAAATGGAATTATCTGAAGAGTAGCTCATCTATGCCTTTTAAACGAGTTAGTGTGTGCCATTCCAGGATCTTTCCTGGATCAAGCTAACTGTTTAAAGACCGCAGATGAGTTCGGACCTGAAGGCTGGGATAACCCGCTTCAGGCTCACAAGGAGGATCACAAGATGGCGTTCGAATCTCTTGGCTGATGCAAGCAGATTCAGAGACCTGCCGTCGATAAGCTCCCTTTTATTTTGGGAGTGAGTGATCCTCCTTTTTGTTTTCCGGTAGATACCGGATGGTTGGACTGCACTTTAACAAACAACCTTTTCCTCCCTGGAGGCGATTTGGCGTGCTGAGAAGCAGGAAGGTTCATATTTCAAGGAGATAAACAACCCCTTTAAAACATACCGAGTGGGTATTTGAATTAAAGGGACACGTGTTGTGTGGGTGGATCGAAATTACTTTTCCACCCACGCAGCCTCATTTCAACAGTGCAGCAAATGCAAGCGCAGAAGATACGGACTTCTGCTCTGGCGTTTTCTGCCCTGTGAACGTTTATGGGTAGCAAATAACGTTGGTTACTCTGGGATTATTTCCGGAGTAAGTCTTTCAATCCCTATTCTCAATTTAACGTTGGACGATTTCAACAAGGAGGAGCATGTATGTAATACAAGATGGAATACAAAATGAAACTCAAGCTCAAACAGAGCGAACAGAGCGTGCCCGCTCTGCCATCCAGACCGGTAAGTTCCAGATCACCCGGATCAACCCAGGGCAATGGACGGTAAAAAATGGGGATAAGTTGCCCTATGTCGTCGCATTGAAACCTAATCAGGAAGATTCTAATGGCAGTGATTGGACCTGCACCTGTCTTGACTTCCAACAGCGCGGTCCGCATGTGCTATGCAAACATATTGAAGGTGTTCGCCTCTTGGAAGCGGCACAAAATCAACCTATATCAGAAAAGGAGAAACACA
>Ga0172368_10007583_pt1 | contig 11294 bp, 14 predicted proteins | sample Lak11m_FD_114540 | JGI IMG/M metagenome (GOLD analysis project Ga0172368, IMG submission 114540) | Freshwater microbial communities from Kabuno Bay, South-Kivu, Congo - kab_022012_11m | ecosystem: Environmental > Aquatic > Freshwater > Lake | place: Democratic Republic of the Congo: South-Kivu...
GCCGCCCATCGCCGCGGTGGGCGCCGAGCCTGGCGAAAACAGCTGCGAGAACTGGTCCTGGAACAGCAGGCGCGCGCTCTTGAAGCCGACCGTATTGGCGTTGGCCAGGTTGTTGGCGACGACATCCAGGTAGCTCTGGTGCTGGTTCAAAGAAGTGATCGCGGTGAACATGGAACGTAACATGACAAAATCCTCCTGAAGTCTGGTTCCCTGGGCTTTCCTCCAAGAGGGCCAGCCCGGGTTAAGTGGTGTAAGTTTAATTTATCCTTTGCGGTCAACCGGTTTGTGGCCGGCTGCGGGCGCATTGGCGGTTGGATCCGCAAAAACGACGCTGTCGATTTGAGTGAAGACGCCTTCCCCGCGGTGCTCCGAGTCGAGGGCCGTCACCACCAGCCGCTCGCGCACGTTGACGATGAACGCCATATCGTCCACCATCACCAGCGAGTTTTTACCGCCGCGCTTTTCGGCTTTGTCGATCGCGTCGGAGAGGCGATTGACATTGTCCTGGCTGAGCTGGATATCGCGGGTTTCCATGCGCTTCTGCGCGTGGTTGGAAAAGCGCACATCCTGCGTCTTGGCCAGCGTCTCGGCAAACGAAGGGCTGCCGGCCGCGGGTTTCGCCCCGGTTTGGGCGGGTTGCGCGGGCTGGGCGGCTGGCTTCGCGCCAGTGATTCGGTCAAGTTGAGCGCGGAATGAATCTGCCATACTCAGGCATCCTTGATCGAGTCGATATAATCCAGCGGAGCCTTTTTCTCACCGACCTGGATCCAGATCCGCCCGCCATCAATCAACACGCCCGTCACCTTGCCATTCAGCGGTTCGCCATTCATTTGAGTGGCCTTGACTTCCTTGCCAATCAGCGAAGCCGCATATCCAACCTGGCTGCCCGCGTTCAAGCTCATAATGGCGCTGCGGATCGTCTGCAGTTCCTGGACCGAATTGAGCGAGGCATACTGCGACATCATCTCGTTGTCTTTCATCGGCTCCATCGGGTTTTGGTGGGTCAGCTGCGCCAACAACAGCTTCATAAAATCATTGCTGCTGCCGATGGCTGCGCTTGCCACACCCTGAACAGCGGCGCTGGTTGCCTTGGCCGCCGCAAGCGATGCGATATTGGAAACTCCTGAAACTTGCATGGTTAGCTCCTATACCCGGTAGTCTACTTTGCCGGCTGCGCGCCGCGCCGGTTCGAATGCTGGCTCAGCTTCCTCCGAGAGGCCCTGCTGGCCAAACCGCAGTCCCGAAAACGTTTGGGGCTGCTGTTGGAAATTGCGCGTGAACTGGCCGCCCTGACCCTGCTGGCCAACGTGCAGCTGCGAAAGTTGAATGCCCGCGTCGGCGAGCGTCTGGCGCAGCTGCTCGGCCTGGTTCTCCAGCATGCGTCCCGTGCTGGCCTGTTCCGCGATCACGGTCATGCTGACCCGGTGGCCGCTGCTGACCAGGCGGATGTCAATCGCGCCCAGCTCGGCCGGGTTCAACTGCATCCTCAGGGTATTCTTGCCCTGCTGAAGCGAGGCTTCCACCACTTTGCTGACCTGCTCCATCATCTCCAGCGGCCGGGCCGCCGCGACTGCCTGCCCGCTGAGCACATTCACCGGCCCGCTCGCCGCTTTGATCTCGCCGCTCTGCGCGACGACTGTGCTCGTTCCAGTGACGCCTGTGACCGGGCTGGCTGCCTGGGCAGAAATGTCTGCCTGCTCAGCCGCCTTGACCGCTTTCACGGTGGGCATGTTGGACACGGCCGCGCTGGCCTGGGCCGCCGTAAGCTGCTGGTGGCCTCCGGTCGGCACGCCAGTCGGTTCGGCCTTCACCGCCGGCTGCTCGGTCTCAACCCTGGAAACGGCCCCGGACGCTTTTTGCGTCCGCTGAGGTTGCGCCGCCGCGGGCTGCACGCTGGCCGGGTCGGCCTGCCCCATTTGCTGCAGCACCTGGGTGAAGGTCACCGGAGCATCTTTGCCCAGATTCAGCACCTCACCCGCCGCTTTCACATCCGGATGAACCGTCCCAGTGCTCGAAGGCGCATCCTGTGGCTCTGCGTTGGCTTGCGGCGCGGCTCGTGGATCCACCGCTTCACCAGGCTGCCCCACGGCATTGATCGGCAGCGCGGCTGAAGCGAGCGTCTCAACCTGTTGAGCTTCTGCCAGCATTTGGACCATCGGCATAGCCGCTGTCACCGCCTGCGCGGGCGCCTGCTGCACGGGCTGTGCGGCTGGCTGGGGCGTGATTGCCTGGGCTTGAGCCTGCACTGCGCCTGCGCCAGCTTCCACGCTGACCACGGTCTCAGCTTCCTGGTTGGGTTCGCGCTCGAGCGCGTCTTCCATCTCCGGGGTACGTTCCTGACCGGCAGCCCCGGCCTTGCCCGTCTCACCCTGGCTGCCGGCTTGGGGTGAGCGCTCCGGTTTCCGAACCGGCTTGTTCTGCGAAGCCGTCTGCGCCGTCCGGGTCGCATCCGCTTCATCCAGCTCTTTGTGTTTGGCCTTCAACGCCTTTTCAAAGTCCGCGCTAAACGTTTCCGCTTCCTCCACTTTCGGTGGGGCGAATTTCGTCGCTGCCGGGCGAACTTGAACGGGCGGGCTGGCCGCCAACAATACGTCAATCATTTGTTTTCACCTCATCTCACCAGATACTTCATCAGTTGGAATTTGCGGGCGACCGCTTCTGTCACCGCCTGGTATTGGATCCCGGCTTCTGACATCTCGACCAGCTCCGCGTCGATATCCACGTTGTTGCCGTCGGCGCGCAGGCCTCCGCCCGGACGAGCGTAAACCTGGAATCCGACTTGCTGCGTGGGTGCTGCCAAATGCCCTGCGTTGGTTCTCTCCATCTGAAAGGTCTTCCCTTTGCTGAAGACGCGCTGCAGGGTATTCTCAAAATTGACCCCCTGCGCTTTATACGAAGGTGTGTCAATATTGGCGATATTGCGGCCGATCGCCTGCTGGCGCAGCGACAGCCCGTCCAGGGCCAGCTTCGCGGCGCGCAGGGAATCATCGGCAAACAGCGAATTACCCATCGACTATCCTTTCCAGCTGCGCGTGTCCGCGCTGCTTGCGTTGGCTTGCAGGTAGCTCATAATGCGCCGCACATAGGTCTGTGTCTCGGCGTAGGGCGGGATGCCGTTGTACTTGTCCACCGCCCCAGGCCCCGCGTTATAGGCGGCCAGCGCCAGGCTGGTGTCGCCCTGGTAACGGTTCAACAGGCTTTTGAGGAAACGCACGCCCCCATCGATGTTCTGAGCCGGGTCGAGCGGGTTATCCACCCCCAGGCTGCGCGCTGTCCCCGGCATCAGCTGCATCAGGCCCTGCGCGCCCGCCCTGGAAACCGCGGCGGGATTGAAATTTGACTCAGCTTTAATCACCGCCTTGACCAGGCTCGGGTTCACCCCGTATTTAGCGGATGCCTGGTTGATCAGTTCAGAAAAATCACCTGAAACTGGCGCGCTCAGCGCGGCGCTCGCCGTCTCCAGCGCCCCATCGCCAGCGCTGCCTTCACTCGGCTTGGCCGCGGCGCGCTGGTTCAGCAACTGTTGAAACAGTTGAAAAACCACGCGCGTGATTGCCGTGTCAAACTGGCTGGTAAAAAACGGATCGCTCATCAGGTCCTTCCTTCGTTTTCGCTGTGCCGCTGGCGAAATGCCTGGGCGATGTATATGTCATCCTGGGTGCGGGCTTCGCGCACCGCCTGTTCGGCGTTGAACAGCTCGATCTGTTTGCGCTTCAGGATCTGCAAGGTTTCCTCGCCTTGCCTGGCTTCCACCAATTCCTGCCGTTTGGCTTCGACCAGCTGGTTGATTTTCGCCAGTTCTTCGGCAACCCGTTTCACCTGGTCGTCATTCTGCAGCAGATCATTGTGCAGCGCGCTGACCTGAAACATATCCAGGTCGCCCGACTGCGCCTGAGCCAGCTGCTCAAACAGTCCAGCCTGCTGAGCCAACAGCAGCTCATAAATTCGCTGGGCTTCTTGCTGCAGCGCGATCATTTTGGACAGCTCGATCTCCAAGGCCTCGACGCGGCTGTGGCGCACATCCAAAACACTTTGCAGAGAAAAGGTAGGCGGCATCGCTTAGCTTTCGCTTATCCTGGGATCATCGACAGTTGATCGATCATTTCCATCTGGTTGATCGTCTGCTCGAAGTTGGAAGGCGCGTCGCGGCCCTGCTGCAAAAACGCGGTCAACTCCGGCATGACCTTGATCGACGTGTCAATCTCCGGGTCGGTGCCGGCCACGTAGGCGCCAATGTTGATCAAGTCGCGCGCTTTTTCATACGTCGCCAGATATTTGCGCGCCCCGGCCGCCAGACGCAGGTGCTCTTTGGAAACCAGTGCGGGCATCACACGGCTGACACTGTTGAGCACGTCAATCGCCGGGTAATGATTGCGCGCGGCCAGCGCGCGGCTGAGGATGATATGCCCGTCCAAAATACCGCGCACGGCGTCGCAGATCGGCTCGTTAAAATCATCACCTTCCACCAGAACGGTGAAGAACCCGGTGATCGAGCCATGCTCGCTGGTCCCCGCCCGCTCCAGCAGGCGCGGCAGCATCGCAAACACCGAAGGGGTGTAGCCTTTGCTGGCCGGCGGCTCGCCAATCGACAGGCCAATCTCGCGCTGCGCCATCGCATAGCGCGTGACCGAGTCCATCAGGAAGGTCACATCCATGCCGTTGTCGCGGAAGTTCTCCGCGATCGTCATCGCCACCGAGGCGGCCTTCAATCGCACCAGGGCGGGCTGGTCGGAAGTCGATACTACCACCACCGAATTGCGCAGGCCTTCCTCGCCCAGGTCGCGTTCCATGAACTCGCGCACCTCGCGCCCGCGCTCGCCAATCAGCGCAATCACCGAGACATGGCTGCGCGCGTTGCGCGCGATCGATCCCATCAGCGTGCTTTTGCCCACGCCCGAACCGGCAAAGATGCCCATGCGCTGGCCTTTGCCGCAGGTCAGCATCCCGTCAATCACGCGCACACCCGTCACCAGTGGATCGACCACCGGCGGCCGTCGGAACGGATGCGGCGCCTGGCGGTTGGTCGAAACAAACTCCACGTCGGTCAGCTCGCCCTTGTTGTCCAGCGGCACGCCCATCCCGTCCAACACCCGCCCCAACAGCGAGCGGCCCACCGGCGCCTTGAATGCTTTGGAGACCGGCAGCACCATGCTGTCCGGCTGAATGCCTTCCATCGTGCCCAAAGGCATCAGCAGCAGCCGGTCGTTGCGGAACCCGATCACCTCGCCCAACAGCGGGTGCGATTGACCGGTCTGGATCTCGCATACTTCGCCGATCTGGCAGTTCAGCCCGATCACTTCCACCGTCAAACCAACCACCTGCACCACGCGGCCCGAAACCCGCACCGGGTTGAGGCGCGACAGTTTGCTGGCAAACCGCGACAGGTCAGGTGTATTGGTTGGCGGGTTCATGCGCCCTCCCCTGCGTCATCCAGGTTGAAGACTTCCAATACAGCCTTCATCTGGGTCTCCACCCGCGCGTCCACCGTGCCCATCTGCCCCTGAACAAAACAGCCGCCGCGCGTGATACCATCAGACGGCACGATTTGCACGCGGTTGCCGCTGATCATCTGCTGATATTCGCGCCAGGCCGGATCCAGGTGTTCCGCGTCAAACGGGTTCAGATAGATTTTCAGATCGCCCAGTGACTTGGCGTTTTCGACCACCCGGTTCAAGTTGATTTCCAATGCCTTGGGGTCCAGAATCAGACCATCGCCAAACATCGAACGGCCAATTTGCTTGACCATTTCCACCAGCATCGGCTCGCTCTTGGCAAACATATCATCGCGCCAGGCTGTATACTGGTTGATCATCTCCTGGGCCGCTTTCAAGATCGAAGCCGCCTCGCTCTCCGCATTCGCCCAGCCTTCTTTATAACCTTCAGCGCGCACTTGTTCCAGGGCAGCCAGCGCCTGTTGCTGGGTCTCCTCGAGCAGCTGCTGAGCCTGCTGCACAATTTCACTGGCTTCCTGGCGCGCGCGTGCCAGTATTTCCTCTGCCTCTTTCTCAGCATTGAGAATTTCTTCGGGCGGCGCGCTGTGAAAACCCGCGGCGGCCTGCTGGTGATTCAACTCGCTCTGCAGTGCGGAAAGATTATCCAGCTCCATCCAATCTTGGGCGGCAAACGGGGAAGACCACACCAGCTCGGCCGGAGCCCAGGCTACACAGTTTTTTTCGCTGGCCTCTTCCGCCCGGCGCAGCGCCGATTCCTTCGGCTGACCCGTACGGGCCTGATCGAGCTGGAGCAGCGCAATTAAGTCCTGCACGCGCCCTTCCGGCAGGGCATTGGACGGCACGCCGAAATCCTCCGGCTGCCATTCCACCACCTTTTCCGGTCCGCCCGGCTGAGCGCTATTGAATGACTTCATAGTCTCCACCACCGCCAATCACAATCTCACCCGATTCCTCAAGCGCGCGCACCGCATCCACAATCTTACGCTGCGAAGCATACACATTCTTGGCCAGCTGCGGGCCGAGGATCTCGATCTCTTCTTTCAGGTTGTCGCGAGCGCGCTCGGACAGGTTGGCGAAAATCTTTTCCTTGAGCCGCTCCGGGGCCGCCTTGAGCGCCATCGAAAGGTCGGCTTTCGAGATATCGCGCAGCATGCGCTGGATCGAGCGATCGTCGAGCTTGGTCAGATCGTCGAAGGTGAACATCTGGGCGCGGATCTCCTCGACTAGCTTGGGGTTCGTGCCTTCCAACGCTTCGAAAATCGTTTTCTGCACGCCGCGATCCACCTGGTTGAGCATCTTGACCAGGAAGGTCACACCGCCCGTGGCGCGGAAATCGGCTTCGCTGATCACGCGCGAGAGCTTGTTCTTCAGGTTGCGCTCCACCACCTGCACCACCTGCGGTGAAACCCGGTCCATCATCGCCAGACGCAGGGTCACTTCGATTTGCAGGTCTTTGGGGAAGCTGGTCAAAATATCCGCCGCGACCTTTGCCTCCAGGTAGGACAGCACCAGCGCGATCGTCTGGGGCATCTCATCCTGCAGCAAAGTCGCCACTTCGCCAGGGTTGGCGTTGCGCAGCATTTCAAACGATGACAGCTGCTGGTGAACCGAGATGCGCTCCATAATCTCCGCGCCGCGCCGCGGACCGACCGCGCGCGCCAGCAGCTGGCGGCTGTACTCCACGCCACCCCCGCGCAGGGATACGTCCGCGTTGGTGAAGTCGCAGGCCTCTTGCAGCGCCACCCGCCGCACTTCCGGCGGGATCGGCCCGGTGCGCCCCAGAGCCAGCAGCACGCGTTCGATCTCAGCCTCGCTCAAGTACTGCAGGATCTTGGAGGACATCTCGACCCCCAATCCCAGCAGGACGGCGGTGGCCTTATCGATACCGCTGACGCGGCCCATTTCATCAGCCATTCTTGCTGTCCTCGTTCAACCAGATTTGGATGATCTCGGCAATCATGGCGGGGTTCTCCTCAGCCATCTTCTGGATGAGCTTGGCGCGCTGCTCGTCTTCCATCGCGCTCTGCGTGCGCTGGACAGGCGTTGACAGATCCACCAGCACATCTTCTGGCCCCTGCTGGCCGCCCATGCTTGGGAAGGCGCCTTGCGGCAGGCCTGCCATAATCGCCGCGCCGCTTGGCATGCCAGCTTCCATTGAAGGCATGGCGCCGGCCGCTCCCGCGGGCAGTTGGGTCAGCTCGCCCACAGGTTTGAGGATCGGCCGCCAGGCTTCCTTCGAAGCGCTGCGCAGGCCGCGGATCAAACGGCTGAAGTAGAACAGGATCAATGCCAGCGCCAGGACTGCCGCCGCGATCAGGCCAATCTGCATGTACAGATTCATCTGTGATTGGTTATTGAGGTCCTCTTCCTGCTTGTCATAGTAAGTGCGGTCGAAGGTATAAGCTTCCACCACCACCGCGTCCCCGCGCGTGTCATCGATCCCGGCCGCGGCGGATACCGCCGACTTGATCGTTTCGATCTGCGTGTCATCCGTGATAATCGCTTGATCCACCATCACCGAAACGGACACCTTGCTCACCCGCCCCGGAGCGATCAGCTCTTTCGTTTGCATCTGGCTGACCTCGTAGTTGTAGGTCTGTTCCAGACGGTCGTAATATATCGCCCCCGGCGTTCCGGTGATCTGCGGGACCGGCGTCGGCAGGTTCGACGGCGCCCCCGGAATACCGCCGTTCACCAGCCCATCCGAGTTGTACTGCTCGTGGATCAACTGCGAGCTGCGCACAGCCTGTGGCGTAGGATCGTAGTTGTTGACCGTGATTTCCTGCTCCGACCAGTTCATCGCCACCGAAGCCTGCACGATCGCTTTGTTCGGGCCAAGGATCTTATCCAGCATCGACTGGACGCGCTTGCGCACCTCGCTGGCCGCTGCGGCTTCCGCCGCGCGCTGGCTGTCGCTCAGACTGGCCGCCCCGGCCGAGTCGCCCGGATCGCCGCTGGATAGCAGACTGCCTTCGCTGTCCACGATGACCACATTCTCAGCCTGCATGCCCTGCACGCTGCTGGCCACCAAATGCGTGATCGAGCGCACTTGGGCCACGCTGAGCGCCTGCCCGGTCTTCATCTTTACCGTCACCGAAGCAGTCGAGGGGTCTTGATCCGATGACAGCAAAGTCTTTTCAGGGGTGACCAGGTGCACGCGCACCGCGCTGACCCCGTCCAGGGTGCCGATCGTGCGTTCCAGCTCGCCTTCCATCGCGCGCTGCAAGTTGACCTTCTGGGTAAACTCCGTCATGCCCAATGTGCTTTGGTCAAACAGCTCGTAACCGGTCGAGCTTTGCCCGGGCAGACCGTTTTGCGCCATTTGCAAGCGAACTTTGTAAACCTGATCCGCCTGGACCAGGATTGTGCCGCCGTCTTGCAGTTGATAAGCGACGCCCGCCTCATCCAGCTTCTGGACGATAGCGCCAGCGTCTTCCTCGCTCAGGCCCTTAAAGGCCACCGCGTAAGTAGGCGTTGAGGCCCAGGAAACCAGCACCGGAACCAGGATGAGCGCCGCCAGCAGCAGGGAAATGATCACCACACGCTGTGAGCGGGATTGTTTGCTCCAAAATGAATTGAACTGCTTGACGGCGGGCTGCAGCATGGCTGAGTTCCTTTAGCTTAGACGTTCATCCGCATCACTTCGCGATAGGCCTCGACCAGCTTATCGCGGATGGCGATCGCGACCTGGAAGTTGACCGAGTTCTGTTCCATGCCGATCATCACCTGGTGCAGGTCAACGTTTTCCCCCATCGATAGTTTTTGAACCAGGCCGTCGCTTTCCGCCTGCGAGGCGCTCAGCGCATTCAGCATCTCCTCAAACGACTGTGTCGCTTTTTGCACGCCGCTGGGGAAGTTGGGTTTGTTGGGGCCGGTAATACCTTCAAGCTGGTTGACCCGCATTGGGGAGATCGGTTGAATGTCCATGATAGCCTTCCTGCAATAATTTACAAAAAAATTAACGGCCGATGTTCAAAGCTTTCAACGCCATCGTCTTGGCGGCGTCGATCACGGTCAAGTTGGCTTCATACGAGCGCGTGGCGGAGAGCATGTTGGTCATCTCAACCACCGGGTTCACATTGGGATAGGTGACGTAGCCCTCGGCATTCGCGTCCGGGTGGGTCGGGTCATACACCACCGTGCCGGGGCTGTCATCTTCCAGGATCTGCTGCACGCGCACCCCGCCCTGCACCTGGTCCTGCAGCCCCATGCGCTGGGCGATGAACTTGGGAATATAGGAAGGCTGGCCCTGCGGGATAAACGACACATCCTGGCGCTTATAGGGACCGCCTCCAGCAGTGCGCGTGGTCTGAGCGTTGGCGATGTTATTCGAAATTGTGTCAAGGCGAAGCCGTTGGGCGTATAACCCAGATGCGCCTATTCGAAGTGCTTCCCAAAAACTCATGACATGCTCCTGATCCACATGGATAACAACCGCCTTGATGACCTTTGGTTGTTCTGTGTTGATCATAGCATGGCAAAAAACAGCCGGCCGTAAAAGTATGCTAAAGTCCGTATAAAAATCGCGTGAATCAAAATGCGCCAACCTTACCCGAGGTCAGCGCATTGGGATCATCAGAAGATATACGGTTGGCGGAACTCCTGGCTTTTTATCCCGCGATTTGTCCAGTCGTAGCAAACACGGTCGAAGGCATCATGGCTGGCTTGGCGCCCAAGCTTTGCTCGGCGGCGCGCCAGGCCTGGCGCAGTTCGCGCAGCGTGATGATCGCCGATCCATAATCCCCCTTGCGGATATTATCCAAGCACCACTGGTAAAGCCGGAACAGGCCTTCCGAGACTTCGGGATAGTCAAAATCAAGCGCGTCACGCAGGGCGGTGATCGTCTTGACCGCTTTCTCGAAATCGCGCTGCTCGCAGGAGCGGATCGCCAGGTCGTAGGCCATGACCACGAGGTGGAGCGGGCTGGCACCTAAAATCTCCTGCTGGCGATATTCGTTATTCCGGTATGCTGTTTGGTACATGGCTGCGCTCCTGTTGATCAAGTGCCGTTCTGTTTTCGATATGTATAGTCTCGGTACTTTTCAGCCAGACTTGAGGGTCAATTCGTAAAAATCGCCTAAAGATCCTTACGAAACCCTAACAGACACTGCTAAGCCAGCAGTTGCAGCAGATCGCCAGCCTGCATCTTGTTCAAATCTTGGGCCGGGATCGAACGCAAGACCCGTTTCGACGCCTTGTCAATCACAAAGACCGTGATGGCATTGGTCTTGTCATCCACGCTGAAACGAAGAGTCACGTTGTTCATACTCTGCAGCGGCAAGTTGTTTTTCTTTTCTGTCTCGGCTGCCTTCTTTTGCTCTTCTTGTGGTATTTGCTTTTGTGCCATCACCTCGAGCTGACCTGGCGCCTGCGCTCCTTGCTTGGTCGCCGATTGCTCCGCGCGTCCTTGAACCGACGGAATCGCTCCTGTAGCGGTCACCGGCATCGCCGGGGCGCTCTGCGTCGCCTGGCCAGCCACTCCGGCCGGCACTGGCGCAGCGCTGTCCGTCACGCGCACATTGCTCACTGAATTGATAGAAAAGTCACTCATCACACACCTCCCTTGCTTCCATGCATGGGGAACATATTATTCAGCGCATATCATCTAAAGATATCCACTGAAGAAGAACCGGATCCAGTCAGGTTGATGCCAAACATCTGGGCCTCATACCCGAGGTTGGCCAACTGGGTCTGATACTGGAAATATTGATCGATGAGGCCTTGCCTGCGCGCGGTCAGCGATTCGGTGTAGCGCGTGATGCGCTGGTCAAATCCTTTGATCTGCCCATCCATCGAGGTCAGCGAAGATTGCAGGAACCCGTTCGAACCGGTATGGCGAGA
>Ga0172368_10007591_pt1 | contig 11287 bp, 5 predicted proteins | sample Lak11m_FD_114540 | JGI IMG/M metagenome (GOLD analysis project Ga0172368, IMG submission 114540) | Freshwater microbial communities from Kabuno Bay, South-Kivu, Congo - kab_022012_11m | ecosystem: Environmental > Aquatic > Freshwater > Lake | place: Democratic Republic of the Congo: South-Kivu...
GGCGATCGGCGAGGCGCTGCGCGAGCACAAACTGCCGGCAGAGAACATCGCGATGGCCAAACGTCTGGCGCAGGAGCCACCTGGCAACGCGCTGACGACCGCAGGGTTGGGCAACCTCGTGCCGGCCTTTTCGCCGCATCACGTCTACGTGGGCCACTGGTTCATGACGCCACGCTACGAGGCGCGCAAGAACGAAGTCGATCGCCTGTTCAGCGCAGAACAGTTGGACGCCCACCACCTGCAGTCGCTCGTGCGCAGCCAGCAGTTGCGCTATGTCGTGTTGCCGCGGCGCCTGGCCGGGCAAGCGTTGCGAGCGCTGGCGCAGTGGTCGCCGACTGAGATCCCGTACGAAACACAGTCGCTTGTCGTACTCCGGACGAGGTGAAGGCCGTGACCGAGATCGACCTGTCGTCCCGCATCGCCCAGGAACTGGCGCTCGCGCCGCAGGCCGTCCGCGCCGTTCTCGGCCTGCTGGCTGAAAAATCCACGGTTCCGTTCATTGCGCGCTACCGCAAGGAAGCGACCGGCGGCCTGGATGAAGTGCAGATCCGCGCCATCGAGGAGCGGCACGTCTACCTGGGCGAACTCGAAGCCCGGCGCGCGCTCGTCCTCGAGACCATTGCGAGGCAGAACCTCTTGACGCCGGATCTGGAGCAGCGCGTGCGTCGCGCCCAGACCAAGAACGAGTTGGAGGACCTGTACCTGCCGTTCAAGCCCAAGCGTCGCACCCGCGCGACCATGGCGCGGGAACGTGGCCTCTTGCCGCTCGCCCGTCGCATCCTCGAACAGCCGCAACGAGGGGATCTTCAAGGCGAGGCCCGAGGATTCGTGAACGCGGAGAAGGAAGTGCCCGACATCGAGGCGGCCCTGCAGGGCGCCCGCGATATCGTCGCCGAGGTGATGGCCGAACACGCGGCGGTGCGGACGCTGGCGCGCGAGACGTACGCGCGCGGTGGCGTGCAAGCGTGCGCCGTGGCCAAGAAGACCCAGGAACCGACGAAATTCGAGCAGTATTACGATTTCGGCGAGGCGGTCGCGACGATTCCTTCGCACCGCTACCTGGCGATCTGTCGCGGCGAGCGCGAAGGCGTGCTGCGCGTGCACATCGAGGTCGATGCCGAAAGGCTGCTGGCGCGCATCGCGCAGGTGCTGGGGCTGCGGCCGAAATCGCCGTTTGCCGCGCAGTTGAGCGAGGCCATTGACGACGGCTACCGGCGCCTGCTGGCGCCCAGCGTGGAGAGCGACCTGCGCGCCGACCTCAAGTCACGGGCAGACTTGGAGGCTGTCGAGGTCTTTGCCCGCAACCTGCGCGACCTGCTGCTGGCTTCGCCGCTCGGCGGCCGGCGCGTGGTCGGCATCGATCCCGGTCTGCGCACCGGCTGCAAGTGCGTGGCTTTGGACGAAACCGGCCGCTTTCTCGGCACTGTCACGCTCTACCTCAGTCAGGGCAGCGAGGCGATGGCGCGCGCCGCCAAGGACTTCCTGGCCTTCGTCGCCAAGTTCAAGCCCGAGGCCATCGCCATCGGCAATGGCACCGGCGGCCGCGAGACCGAGGCCTTCGTGCGCGACCTGCTGCGCGACCACAAAGCCGTGCTCATCGTGCCCGTCAGCGAAGCCGGCGCCAGCGTCTACAGTGCCTCCGACATCGCGCGCCAGGAGTTTCCCGACCTGGATCTCACACTGCGCGGCGCCATCTCCATCGGTCGGCGCCTGCAGGATCCCCTGGCGGAGTTGGTGAAGGTCGAGCCGAATGCCATCGGCGTCGGGCAGTACCAGCACGACGTCCACCAGCCGCTGCTGGCCAAGAAACTGGGCGATGTGGTCGAGAGCTGCGTCAACCACGTCGGCGTCGAGCTGAACACCGCGAGTGCGCCGCTGCTCGCGCACGTGGCCGGCATCGGGCCGTCGCTGGCCAAGAAGATTGTTTCGCATCGCGACGCGCATGGCGCATTTGCCAGTCGGCAGGCGTTGCAGAAGGTCTCCGGGCTGGGGCCGCGCGCCTTCGAGCAGGCTGCGGGCTTCCTGCGCGTGCGTGGCGGCAAGCATCCCCTCGACGCTTCTGCCGTTCATCCGGAACGGTACGCGCTGGTGGAGCGTATGGCCAAAGATGTGGGCGCAAGCCTGGGCGATCTGGTCGGCAATGCCCAGAAGGTGCAAGCCATCGATTTGCAGCACTATCTGGGCGATGGCGTCGGCGAGCCGACCTTGCGCGACATCCTGGCTGAGTTGGGCAAGCCAGGACGCGACCCGCGCAAGACCTTCGAAGCGCCGCGTTTTCGCGAGGATGTCCGCACGCTGACCGACCTGAAGCCGGGCATGGTCCTGGAGGGCGTCGTCACTAACGTCACGCCCTTTGGCGCCTTTGTCGACATCGGCGTGCACCAGGACGGGCTCGTGCACATCTCGCAGCTGAGCGAGCAGTTCGTGCGCGATCCGCACAGCGTCGTGTCGGCGGGGGATCGGCTGACGGTGCGGGTGCTGGAGGTGGATCTGGCGCGCAAGCGGATTGGGCTTTCGGCGCGGCGGGGGGCGTGAACCCGAACCGGGACCCGAGCCCGAACCGGCTGGCATGACCTACACCCCGACCACCCGCAACACCTCATCCCCATAGTGGTTGATCACCTTCACGGCGATCTTCCCCTTGCCGGGCCGCTCGAACGGCCGCGACACCGCGCTGTACAGCTCGCTCCACGCCGCTTCGTCGATCTCCGCGCGCAGCGCCTTCTTCAACTTCTCGTACGGCTCGTCCGCGCCCAGAAAGTACGCGTGGCGCACGAAGAAACTCTCCTCGTTGTAGTCCGTGTCGATGAACCAGCAGGCGATGTCGTCCGTGCTCGACGAGCGAATCTGCCCCGTTGTCGGGTCGTACACATCGACGCCGCGCACCTCGACTTCCAGGCGGCCGTCCTTGCGCCTCCGCACCTCGACGTCCGGCTCGCCAAAGACCAGGAACAGGTTCGCCGCGCCCGACTTCTTCAGCAGCTCCTCGCCCATCGCCAGGTCCGGATTCATGCGCACCAGCTGGATGGGCAGCTTGCCGTACTGCTTCTCCCACGCCACCGCCGCAAAGCCGTCCTTCTGCGCCGGCTGGAACTCCTTCGCGGCTTCGGTCGCATAGGCATCGAAGGCAAAGCCGAGCACCAGCAGCACATCGAAGCCCGCACCCTTCAGCGCCTCCTTCGCCGCGTCCTTGACCTGATCCTCGCCGACCGTGCCGTGCTCCGGTCCGACGTGCACCGCGACGCGCCGCAACTTGCCGTCCGCATCCGTGAACTCGCCTTCCGCGTGCAGCCACACGCCTGCGTAGGGATCGAGGCGGTCGAACTTCAGCCGCTCGTTCTTCTTGGTGTTCTGCACGCCCGCCGTGCGCAAATGGTCGAGGATCATCGGCAAAAAGCCGCCCTTGGCCTCGTCCTCCACATCGTCCGCTGGCCGGTCCAGATCGGCATCGAGCACGCGGTGCGGCGACAGGCTCTCCACCGTGAACGGCCCGGTGACGCGCACCTTCTTCCTGTCCTCGTAGGGCTGGTCGTGCAGCACCTCGACGTCGGCGTAGCGCGCGATGGCCGCGTCGATTTCCTGGCGCGTCATGCCGGGTTGGATGTCGGGGTTGTTGGCGATGGACTTGAGCGTCACGTGCGGCACGCGCTTGCAGACAAAGCCCTTCTTGATGTCCTGGCGCGTGTTCACGTGCGGCACCGGCCGGCCGTTCAGGTCGGCTTCCTTGGCGAGCCCTTCCGCCGAATCCTGCAGCAGGTAGTACGGGAACTTTGCGCCCATCAGGCGCGTGCGGGCGAGCGCGAGGGCGACGCGCGAGGTGTCGATGGTGATCCAGCGCCGGCCCCACTGCTCGGCGACGTAGGCGGTGGTGCCGGAGCCGCAGGTCGGGTCGAGGACGAGGTCGCCGGGGTCGGTGGTCATGAGGAGGCAGCGTTGCACGACTGAAGCGTTGGTCTCCACGACGTACCGCTTCTCGCTGGCATCGAAGCCCCAACGGACGTCGCTCCACACGTTGTTGATTGCAACCACTGGAAAATCGTCCAGCGTGCGCAGGTACGAAATCGATTGACCACGAGGGATGAGCCGTCCGGCCCAGCCCAACCTCGTCAAGCCATCAATGCTTGTCTTCCAATACTGGGAGGATCCAGGACGGTATGTCTTGCCCTGAAAAGTGAAAGGGTCCGACCCCGGTGGCCTTTGTGACGTCGTTTGCGTTGGCCGAAACCGCAACGCACCTTGCGGCACAAGGCTTGGGTCCGCCCTTTCGGACGCGGACATTGGCCGTGTGTCTCCGCTCGGCAGCAACAAGTACCGGTACTCTGATGCAGCGTCATCGACGCCGGTCTTCGATTCGTAGAGCTGGCGGTACTTGACGGCGGACAAGTCTCTTGCGAACCACACAATGTAATCAGCAACGTTCGCCAGCAGGTCTGACGAGGTCATGGCGGTCTTCATGACTGTGATGGTCCCGCAATGATTGTCCGCACCGAAGACCTCGTCGAGCACATTGCGCACCAGATGCACGTTCTCATCCCCGATCTGCACAAAAACGCTCCCGCTCTCCGTCAGCAACTCCCGCGCCACGACCAGCCGATCGCGCAAGTAGCTGAGGTACGAGTGGATGCCGAGCTGCCACGTGTCGCGGAACGCCTTGACCTGCTCCGGTTGCCGCGTCGCATCCTCGGCCTTGCCGTCCTTCACGTCGCGCTTGCGCGTCGACACCTGCCAGTTCGAGTTGAACTTGATGCCATACGGCGGGTCGAAGTAGATGCACTGCACCCGGCCCTTCAAGTTCTCGCGCGTCGCCAGCGAGTTCATCACCAGCAGCGAATCGCCCAGGATCATGCGGTTCGACCACTTCTGCTTGTCGTGGTGGTGGTAGAAGTCGACGAGATCGGCGAACTGGATGCCGTTGAAGTCGGCGAACAGGCCAAGCTGCGCCTCCTGCTTTGGCGCCGGCCCTTTCTGGCGCAGGTCGTCGATCAGCGCCTTCGGGTGCACCTTCTCCTGCACGTAGATCGGCACCGACGGCACTTCGAGGTCCTGGCTGTCCTGGGCGTCCTTGCCCTTCCAGACCAGCTGCGGGTCGAGCGACGGATCGCGCGGGTAGCGCACGACCTTGGCGGACTTGTCGTCGTCGGGGACGAAGTCGCGCAGTTCGGCGGTGGGGATGTTGGTGCGGGTGTCGGTGTGGCGGATGGTTTCTATGGGCATTCAGTCGCTCCACGGCGGAAATGGATCAGGCTCTTCATCGGGAGAACAGGAGCGTATGCCCGTCTTTCGGCGTTCCCAGGTCCAGATGTGGACGTGGTAGCGGTCGTCGCGCTCGTGTCTGAGCCTTGTCGCGATGTCGAGGAGCGCGGTGTCGGCGAGCGAGTGGCCACGCAGAACATGGTCATTCGCGAACAAGTTCAGGATGTGCTCGACCTCCTCGGGCGCAGGTCGTGGCTCGACGGTGAACAGCGCGTCCGGCGCCTCGGCGTCACGCACGTGCCCCAGAAGCACCAGCGCGAACTGCCGCGCGATCTCGCGCGAACTGTCGATGTCGTTGATGTGCGATGCAGTTTCGTAGATGACCGGCAACGGCACGACGCATTCATCGTGGCGATCTGTCGCCAGACGGAACCGACGCCGAACCTCTTTGGTTTCTTCGGCGCTTGCCTCGCCGGGCACGCCGAAAAGCGCCAGCAAATAGCCAGTGTCGACCACGTAGACCTTGTGCCTCACTTGGCCTCCCTGTACTTCGAGAGCTGCTCGAGTTCGGCAAATCTCCGTGCAAGTCCCTCCTTGCGCTGCCGCTCGTATTCCTCGATCGGTACGAGGCGCGATCGATACCTTTCCTTGGTGACGTCATCGCCGAGGTGGCCAGGGCTGAGCAGCGACTGCGAGTCAGGCAGGTCGGTCAGATGGCGAAGCTCCGAGGCCTTCGACGCCCCGTCCCACCAGCACAGAACGACGCCGCGCATCTGGTCGGAGGTCAGTGCGTCCAGCGTGGCGGGGTTGTGTGTGGTCGCTAGCACGCGGACTTCGCGCTCTGTGGCGCGCTTCCAAAGGAAGTCGAGAACCGTTCGTGACCGACTCGGATGCAATCCGTTGTCGAACTCCTCGACCAGAACGAGCGCGCCTGACGGGGCGGTTTCGACGGCCGTGATGATCGCGAGCGCGCGCAAGGTGCCATCGGACATCACCTGCGCCGGCGCCAAGACCCTGTCATGATTCATCAGGCCAAACGTGACTTGTCCCGTCTCCTTGACGGGAATGAAGCGGATGGATGCAACGGGTTCTTCCGGCAGGTTACCGATACATTCGACGATGCGCCGCAGCGTGGCCTGCTCCTCCGCTCCACCCTGATGCAACGCGTAGAGCACCGCCGCCAGGTTGGCGCCGGACGGATGCAGCCTTGTGTCGTGTTGCGCAGCGAATCCGCGCATCGAGCGCGGCACAGGGTCGAACGCCAGGACGGTGCTGGCCGCATGGAGGAGAACATCGCGGGCCTCGACCAGCGCCTCCGAGGGATCGAGCTGCGGCATGAGCGACAGCCGCGCAATGGTCGGAGCATGATCGGGCAGATTCAACTGCTTCGGCTTGGACCGACCCTTGCCCTCGAATTTGACACGCAGCAACTCCGGACCACGGCGGGCAGATTCGAAGAGGACTTTGCCGTCCGCCTCAAGCCGCTCCCGCCAGACGCTAGGTCGCGCAGTCGGCTCGTGTGGCATCCGAATCGTGAGCGAGTAGGTGAATTCTTGGCCGATAGCGAATTCGATGGAGAAATCTTGCCCATGAAGGCCTATACAACCAGCGAGGCCGCCACGGACCTGCAACTTGCCGCCGGCTCCGAGATCCGACACTTCGGTCAGCGCGTCGCCGCCAAGCAGACCAGCCAGGAGTGCAATGGCCTCAATGGCGTTTGTCTTGCCGGCGCCGTTGCGCCCGACCAGAAGCGTCATTGGCGTTCGTTCGAGTTCCAGCGAAGCGTCGGCGAACCCCTTGAAGTTGACGAAGCGATACATCCCGCCTTCCCTAGCCCGCGCAGGCGGGCTTCTCGATTGGAAGCCCAGGGTTTCAACCCTGGGCGGCACCTTGGCCGGAACCGTGGCCCTTCATCGCGCTGCCTTGCGCCATCCCCAGCTTCCTCAACCCCTCTACAAACCCGCCGATCTCCGTCTTCGCATTCCAAGGATCCTTCAGCTCCAAGAACGCCCAGCGCCCAAAGCCGCCCAGCGCATTGACGCCCTTGACCCACAGGTCGCGCGCATGGTCGCACTTGACCTGCTTGTCGATCTTCTGCTGCCCGCTGCACTCGAGCACCAGCTGCAGCAGGTCGCCCTCACCGCGCCCGTCCTCAACGCCCGCGATGAAGTCGGGCACGTATTGGTGTTCGCGGCCTTCGAGCGTGTACGGGATCGTAAAGCCCAGGCGCTCGTTCTTCACGTAGCGCCGCACCATCGGCAGCGCTTCCAGGCTCTGCGCGACCTTCTGCTCCCAATGCTTCGTGTCGGACGCCACGTAGTTCAGGTGGCAGCGGTCTGCCCGCGTGTCCCACACGTCCTTGCGCGTGTCGAACTCGACGCCTTCGGTGCTGCCTTCCGGATCGAAGCGGCGCAGCACCGCGCGCAGGGTCTTTTCGCCGAAGGTGCTGCGGACGATGCCGCGGTAGATGCGGTCGGCCGCGTCGTGGCCGTGCTCGACCAGCAGCAGCAACTGCGGAAACGTGTCGTCCTTGCACTGCAGCCAACCGCCGACCGGGTCAAGCCATTCGCGCACGATCGCCAGCACCTCGGGAAAGCGCCAGGCCTGCACACCGCTGTCCCAGCGTGGCTCCATCGCGTTCTCGCCGCGGTCCAGACGCTCTTGAACTTCCTGGCTATCCGTCGCGGCACTCGGCGCGCCCTGGCCGTGGTCCTGGCGGAAGTACTTCTCCAGCACCAGCTTCGCCAGCTTGAACGTCACCTCCTGCAGCCGATGCGCGCGCAGGTCTTCGAGATCGTGCACGACGGAACGGCCGACGATCGGCGCATTCTCCGTCATTGTCGCCACATGCTCGGTCGACAGCACCATGCGGTCCGTCGGCTGGAAGTTCGCCGTCAGGCGCTCGCGCGGCAGCACGTACTGGTAGCCGGCCACGCGCGGAAAGCGGATGGCGAGGTGGGCGCGCTCGGGCAGGGCGCGGATGCGCGTCACCGGCTTGTCGCTGGCGCCGTTCTGCCCGGTCGTCTGGATGAACTGGAACGGCACGCCGTAGACGTCCGCGTATTCGGGTGCGAAGGACTCGAAGCTCGCCGTCGTGCCGTCGGGCAGGGCGATCGCGCGCTCTTCGGTGGCAAAGGTCGTGCGGCGCAGCGCGCGACCGACCACCTGTTCGCACAGCAGCTGCGTGCCGAACGCGCGCACGCCGAGCACGTGCGTCACCGTGTTGACGTCCCAGCCCTCGGTCAACATCGAGACCGATACGACGCAGCGGATCGACTCGCCCAGCTTGCCGCGCTTGCCGACCGTGTTCATGACCTCGCGCAGCAAGTCCTTGTCGGAGACCTTGTCGACGTCAGCGCCGGGCATGCGCGCCTTGCACTCGTGCTTCCAGACGTCGATCTCGTGGGCGACCAGCTTCTTGAAGTCGTCCGACATCGCGTCGTCGCGCTCCAACTGCTCGCTGTCGATGAGCAAGGTGCGCGGCCGGTCGAGCCCCTTGATGGCGTCCTGGTTCGAGAAGATTGGCAGCGCGCCCGCGGTCGTCAGCACGGCGCCTAGCTCGTTCTCTCCGATCTCCTGGCCGGCGATGTAGTCATAGACCAGCTTGGACGTAGCCGTGTTGTTGCAGACGACGATGAAAACGGGCGGCATGCGGCCGCGCGCGCGCGCCTCGGTGTCCTTCTCCCAGCGCGCGAAGTCCTGCTCGTAGTGGCCGTAGAGGCTCCAGAGGGCCGCCTCCAGTTCCTTCGGCAGCACGGCTGGACCGGCGATCTCCGTGTCCTTGCGGCCTTTCTTCGGCAGATCATCTTTGATGCGCGACCAGATCTCGCGGTACATCGGCAGCGCGCCGGTCATGTTGTTGTCGTCGACCGGCACGCGCGGCACCTTGACGATGCCGGCCTCGATGGCGTCGATCAGCGAGAAGTCCGACACCACCCAGGGAAACAGCGTGCCCTCGCGGTAGCCCGACCCAGACAGGAAGAAGGGCGTCGCCGAGACGTCATAGACGCTGCGGATGCCGCACTTCTGCTGCACGGCCTGCAGCCCGGTCAGCCAGACCCGCGCTTCTTCCTCGCGTGCCTTGGCTTCCTTCTTCTCGTCGCCGCTGAGCTTCTCGTCGTCCTCGCCATCGCTCTTGGACCGGCCCTGATAGCAGTGGTGCGCTTCGTCGTTCAGCACCACGATCTGCTTCCGACTGCCAAACGGCCGGCAAACCCGCCGCGCCACCTGCGCCGGCGTCTCCTTGAAGGAGCCCGCATCCGTGCCGCCGCCCGAGGCCAGGATCGACTTCGTCATCTTCGACGCATCGACGGTCTCGCGCGGCAAGAACGCGTGGTAGTTCGTGATGACGATCGTCGCCGCACCGAGCTGATCCAGCCGCTCGGGCGGCACGAGATCGAGCGCCTGATAGATATTGTCCGGATCGGACGGCAGCAGCACCCGCAGGCGGTCGCGGATCGTGATGCCGGGCGCGACGATGAGGAAGCAGTCCGAGAACAGGCCGCGGGTCTTGTCGTGCTGCCGGTTGAGCACGTGCCAGGCGATGAGCATGGCCATCAGCGCGGTCTTGCCGGTGCCGGTCGCCATCTTGAAGGCGACCCGGTAGAGGCCGGCGTTGTACGCGTCGGCCACTTCCTTCAGTTCGCGGCCGATCCAGGCGCAGCCGGTGCGTTCGGCACACTCGGCCAGGAACATCGCCGTCTCGATCGCCTCGATCTGGCACCAGTAGCCGCGCGGCTCGCGCTCCGGCCGCGTCCAGTGGCGCAGCAGCTCGCGCGACACGGACGACAAGCCGGGCCGGTCCTGAGCCCGCCACGAATCCATCGCGACGCGCACCTCATTGATGAAGCGATTCACCTCGATGCGGTCGCCGGTCCACTCTTCGTTCAGGCTTTGCTGCACCGGCTTGGACTGCTTCTTGGCCTTCGCGATCGGCACGAAGCGCGTGCTCGGCCGCCGCCCGATCAGGACCTCCGGCGTGATGCCGCGCGCATCGAAGCGCCAGTGACGCACCGGCGGCTCGAAGGGCGAGTTCAGGATCGGGTTGTCCAGCGAAGTCGACGACAAGGCAGCCCCCTCAGCGGCCGCGGAGTATGGCCAGCGGGGCTGGATCGGTCAACGACGTCACGCGCGCCCTGGAATGAATTGCCGCGCTACGGTTCCAGGTTGCGGCCAGGCAATTCCGGCTGATGAGGAGGTCATCACACCAAGACATCGCACGTCATCCAGCGGGTGCGAAACCCGCGCGGCCAGAGCCCAGCCAGGCAGGCCGGTAGCGAGCCTTGCAGCGTGACCGGCAACGGTGGCGTTGATGCGTAGGTACGCGAGCGGAAGGGCCGCGGGTGGTCAGCCTCGAAATGTAGTGATTCCGGATGCCGAGCGCGTCTTGAAGCGTGAAGGCAGCAGCGTCAGGGCCGCGATGGCGAGGACCAGGCGCATCCGGCGGGGTGTTGGACCGCGGCACGTCCGAAGAGGATGACCCGGAAACCTGGGAGATCCTTGTTCTTCCCACGAGTCACAGGCGATGGAGAGCCTGACAGCAATCTCCGACGCGCCTGACCGTTCGCGGACGCACGGTAGGCCGGCGCGACCCTGTCGGGGTAGTGCGCAGAACAAGCATCCGCCGGGCGGGTAGGCCAAAGGCGAGGGACAACCGGAGCCGAGGCCGACGGGAACGAGGAAGTCGGAGGGCCGCAAAGTGGCGAGGAAGACGGGGAACGGCAGGCACCGGACCCGGCGGAGCGAAGGCGGCCCGTGCTGGTACGAGCTTCAAGGGGGGAACCATGCGGGACGTATCGACGTCCATTCACATGTTACCGAAACTCTTGGAGGTAACGGCCGGTTCTACCGGTCCAAGTGCCTCCAGGTCCTGCGCCACCTCAACGACGCCCTGGTCGTATGGGCGTGCCGAAAATACAAGCGGTTTCGCTGCCGTGAGCGCGCGGCGACCCACTGGCTGGGACGCATCGCGCAACGGCAACCGAATCTGTTTGCACTATGGCAACTTGGTGTCACGCCAGCGGCTGGACGGTAGGAGCCGGATGAGGCGAGAGTTTCACGTCCGGTTCTCGGAGGGCGCGGGGGTGCGATTCCC
>Ga0172368_10007592_pt1 | contig 11286 bp, 4 predicted proteins | sample Lak11m_FD_114540 | JGI IMG/M metagenome (GOLD analysis project Ga0172368, IMG submission 114540) | Freshwater microbial communities from Kabuno Bay, South-Kivu, Congo - kab_022012_11m | ecosystem: Environmental > Aquatic > Freshwater > Lake | place: Democratic Republic of the Congo: South-Kivu...
CGACCCCTGCACCGACGACTCGTTCGACCGCGTGTCAGGGACGTGTACCCATGCCGCACACGGACGCACCTGCGACGACGGCAGCGCCTGCACCGCGGACGACCGCTGCTTCGACGGCGCGTGTCGGGGCGTTCCGCGCGCGTGCGGAGACGACGACGTGTGTACGCTCGACCTGTGCGATCCGGCGGGCGGATGCCTGCACCCGCCCGACGACCGGCGCTGCGACGACTCCGACCCGTGTACCGCCGACGTCTGCGACCCGCGCGAAGGCTGCGCGCACCCGCCCGCGCCCGACGGCACCGCCTGCGGGCCTCTGTCGTGCGCCGAGGCGCACATCTGCGCGCGCGGCACCTGCCGTGCGCTCGACATTTCGGGCATTTCCGACGGGTATCCGTGCAGCGACGGCGACGCGTGCACCGAGCCGGACATGTGCTCGGGCGGAACGTGCCGGCCGGGCGAGGCCGTGCGACGGCAGCCGCAGGTCAAAGCGGTGCTGCCTACCTACGGCGGCCCCGGGGCGTCGGTCGCGAGCGACGGCTTCCGCTACCTGTTCGCGGGACCCGACGGGCTCCACATCGTCGTGCGCAGCGCGAGCCAGGGGCTCTCGCTGCAGCACGTCCACCGGCTCGCGACGCAGGGAACGCCTGTTTCTCCGGTGAATCTGGGACCCGGCCGATTCGCGTTCGCGGACGCCAACATGGTCCTGCTGGTCGACGCGACGAATGCGGCGGGACCGAGTCTGCAGTTCAACGTGTCGCCGAACCTCGGGCCGAACGGCTCGCTGGTGCGCAGTCTCGCGGCGGCGCCCGATGGGCTGCTCGTCGTCGCGGCGGCGACCGGGTGTTCGTGGCTGAGTTTCCTGCCGCTCTCGAATCCCTTCCAACTGGCGGTGCCGCGGGCACTTCTGTGCATGAGCGGTCTCGACGACGTCGTCGTCGACGGCAGCGACGTCTTCTTCATCGCCGACGCCGGATCCGGCCCGGGCGTGTTTCGTCTTTCACTCGGACCGGGAGCCGGTTCGATCGCTCCCGAACGCGTCGACGTTCCCATCGCGGACGATCCGCCGCGTCGCGTCGCGGCACACGGGCAGAACCTCGCCGTCGCATACGCGTCGCGGATTCTGGTCTCCATGCGCGGCGCGGCCCGCTCGGCCAGGCCGGTGCCGACGCAGTGCATGGGCGTGCCCGGCTGTCCGACGGTCTACCCGACCTGCGCCGGCCCGTCGTTCGAGCCGGGCGCATACGTCGCATGCGGCGATGGAGCGTCGTGTCCGCAGGGTTCGTCCTGCGTCCCTGTGAATGCCGGATGGACAGGCACGCGGAGTTCGCCGCCGCCGGAAGAGGGCTGCAGTCGGGCGTGCTGCCCCGGCGTCGCGCGCGTGCCGCTGTGCTGGTACGACACGCCGCTCGCGCCGCTCCTGGCCGTGGTCGCGTCGGCGAACGACGTGCTGCTCGACGACGAACTCCTGTGGTGGTCCGACTCGGGCGGCGTTCATGCCGTCCCTGTCGCGGGCGGATCCGGCACGCCGCCGGCATGGTTCAACGCGGATCCGATGTCTGCGGAGCGTCTCGCCGCGGGACCGGGCGAAATCCTCGCGAGCGGCCGCATCGCGCTTCCGCTCGCGAAGACGGGCACGGGCGTGACGGCGCGGCTGTCGGGTCCGGGCCACGGCGGCGCGACCGCCGTGGTGGACGGAGCGCCGGGTCGCGCGTGGGTCGCCGGCCCGGCGACCCTGGGCGAAATCGACCTGAATTCAGGGCGATTCGAGTCGTGGAGGCTGCTGACCACGGCCTCGACCACCGCGACGCTGCGGCTGCTGCGGGGCGCGACGCGCGACTCCGTCGTCGACGTGGATGTGGACGATCGCTGTCGTCGTCTGCCGCCGGGGAGCGCCTGTCCCGGCACGCACGTCGCGATGTTGGATCGTCAAGGATCGACGACCGACTGGCGCCCGGACGGCCTCTTCACGGGGAACGTGGACGCAGGTGGCGGGCGGCTGTGGGCCTGGACGACGCGCGAGATCACTTCGCCCGACGCGGCGTGCTGCCCCGAATACGCTGCGCGCACATGGACGGTCGGGGGCGCACCGGAAGCGGATCTTCCGCTGACGCCGCCGCCTTCCATGGCAGGCAGCATCCGCGTCGCCGACGACGGAACCGAGGCGGCGGTGGTCATGGGCGAGCTGTGGCCGCGCAATGCCATTCCGCCGCTGTACGTGAACATCCTCGCACGGCAGGGGGATCGGTGGACGGCGTCGGCGACGCTGACGGTGCCCGAGTACTCGGACATGGTGCTTCCGGCCGCGCGCGACGTCGTCGGCCTGGACGGGCGGCTCGTGCTGATCGGCGGCTGGGGGCGAATCGACCTGTGGCACGCGGACTCGGCGCAAAGGCCGCTGGCAAGTCTTCCGCTGACGGGCGCTTTCGCGGGGTACGACGTGCGCGTGCCGTGGATGGCCTCGGGGCGTGCGTGGGTGAGCTGGTTCTCCTCGTTTTCGGGGCGTCCCGGAGGCTGGCGGATGCTCTCGGACATTCGCTACGGCGCGGGCGGCACGCTCGAGGAGGCGGGTCGCGTCGAGGTGCCGGACAGTCCGGTGCGGATGCTGGATCTCGGCTCCATCGCGGTGGCCACGGCGGCCGGGTCGATCACGATTCTCGCGCCGGCGTGCAGATAGCAGTCGTTGCGCGCGCGGCGCTTGTGCGCCCGCGGTCGAACTGCTGTATACGGGCGCCCGCCGCCGGGGGACGCAGTCGTCGGACGGCGAACCGAAGAATGACGGTGAAGAGGACAAGCACTCGCAGAACCGGTGTGAAGATCGCCGCGTTCGGTGCGCTTCTTTCCGCCGCGCCGCTCGCGTTCGCCGGTGTCGTCGCGGCGCGCTGGTGGCGCGAGGGCGAGGCGCTCGCCGACGCACACGCACACTGGCAGGTCGGCCACAAGGGTTGGAGTTTTCCAGCGAAGATCGTGACGGATTCGGTTCCCCCGAACGTCCCTGCGGAAGATCTGGTCGTCGAGGCGAAGCTGCGCGGCTACAGGGCGAACTGCCGCGACATGAAGCCCGGCGACTTCTGCGAGGCGCGAGGGCGCGTCGTGCCGCGGCAGGGAGGTCAGCTCGAACCGTTCGTGCTGGGCTGGCTCGTCGGGCCCGAGGGCGAGCTGCGCGAACATCTGCCGCTGGCCGAGGCGCCGCGTGCGCTGCTGGACGCGATTCTCGCCGTCGAGGACCGCGACTTCCGCCGCCACGCCGGCGTGGACTTCGCCGCGATGCTCCGGGCCATGCTCGCGAACGCACGCGAGGGCCGGTATTCGCAGGGCGCGAGCACGCTCGCCATGCAGGTGGTGCGCAACCTCGTCGGGCGGCGCGAGAAGACCGTCGCGCGCAAGCTGCGCGAGGCGGTGCTGGCCGCGGCGCTCGACCATCGACTGGGCAAGGACGGAGTGCTCCAGATGTACCTGGACGCGCCGTACCTGGGACGCGACGGCGCGCTGTCCGTGTGTGGATTCGCCTTCGCTGCGCGCCGATGGTTCGACCGCGACGTGCGCGACCTCGACCTCGCGCAGACCGCGACGCTTGTGGCGATGCTGCCTGCCCCCGGTCGTTTCGATCCGGATCGATTTCCGCAGCGCGTGCGCGAGCGGCGCGATCTGGTGCTGCGGGCCATGGCGGCGGAGTCCGGGTACGACGTGAAGGAAGCGCTGGCGCAGCCGCTCGCGATGCGCCCCGGAGCGCGGCCCGAGCGGTTCCCCGGCTATCTGTCGGCGCTGCGTGCGGAACTGGAAGGCCGCGTCGGCGCGGAGCGCGCGCGCACGGGCGGGCTTCGGGTCGTCGCCGCCGTGAACGCGGCTTTGCAGCAGCGGACGGAAGAGATCCTCGCGGATCGCACGGCGTTCCTGCAGAGCGTCTCGGGACGTCGCGGCGCACCGACGCTCCAGTCGGCGGCGCTGCTCATGGACGTGGACACGGGCGCCATCCGGGCCGTCTACGCGGGCGCCGACGCGAGCGCCACGGGTTTCAACCGCGCGACGCAGGCGCGGCGCCAGCCCGGAAGCGCGTTCAAACCCGTCGTGTACGCGATGGCCTTCGACCGCGAAGGTCCCCGCGGTGGACCTGCCTTCACCGCCGCGTCGACCGAGCCGAACCAGCCCCGATTGTTCCGCACTCCGCGCGGAGACTGGAGTCCGCGCAACGTCGGCGGCGAGTACACGCCGACCGCGAGCCTGGCCTACGCGCTGGCGTGGTCGCAGAACATCGCGACGGCGTCGCTGCTGGAGCAGCTCGGCGGGCCGCGTGTACTCGTCGGGTTCGCCGGGCGGCTCGGCTTCGAAACGACTGCATTTCCCGAGGAAATGGGACTTGCGCTCGGACAGGCGGAGGTCACGCCGCTCGAGTTGGTGCGCATGGCCGCGATTGTCGCGAACGGCGGTCTGCGCCTCGAGGGGACGACGCTGCAGCGCGTCACGGATTCGGAGGGACGGGAGCTGGTCGGCGCGCCCGCGGCGGGCCCGCGCGTGATCTCGCCGCGCGCGGCGCAGCTCACGCGCGAGCTGATGCGTCTCGTCATGGACTACGGCACGGGCGGCGCCGCGCGCGGTGCGGGCGACGAGCCGGGGTACCTCGGACCGGCGATGGGCAAGACCGGGACGACCGATCGCGAGCGCGACGCCTGGTTCGTCGGGGCGACTCCGCGTCAGGCCTCGGTCGTGTGGCTGGGGCACGACGTGCCCGAATCGCTCGGCGCCGCGGCGTCGGATCTCGCGGCGCCGCTGTGGGGCTGGTGGATGCGGCGCGTGGCGCGGCCGATCACGCCATACCCGCGATTCGCGGACGATCCGAAGCTCGCGCGGCGCGACATCTGCACGGAGACGGGACTGCTGGCAGGGCCCGGCTGCCGGCCCATTCCCGCGCCGTTCCTTCCGGGCACCGAGCCGCGCACCGTGTGCGAAACCGAGCACCCGCCGAAGGAGGGCGACGACGGGACGCCGCTGCACCATGTGTCGCTGTGGAAGAAACTCGACGAGGAACGCAAGGCGAAGGAAGCGGCGCCGGAGTAGGCCTCGGGGCTACGGCCCGAATCGCAGAATCTTCGCCTTGCCCGACGCCGAGTCGACCCAGGCCGTGACCACGCGACCGCCGCCGTCCAGCGCGAGCCCGAACGGCCCGCGGGCGCCCGTCGCCCCCGCAAGCGCCTCGTCGGTGAAAGTCGTCGCACCGTGGACGTGGCGCAGCGCGCCGCCCGAGGCGTAGACGACGTGATTCGTCCCGTCCGCCGCGACGCGGAGCTTCAGCGCGCCGATGCCCGAGCGCGTGAGCACGGTCGAAAATGCGCTCTGGGACCGGCCCTCCGCCGCGAGCTTGAGCTTGTTCGAATGGACGAAGGCGACGCGCCAGCGCCCCGAGCCGTCGAAGGCCACGCCGGTGGCCCCGAGCTCGTCGCCGATCATGCTTCCCGCGCTCGAATCCGTGTAGATCATGCTGCCGCCGCCGAGCGACTTGCCGACGCCCGAGGCCACTTTCAGGCCGCCGTTCACCCACTGGTTGTAGGGATCCGCGCGCTGCACGTACGCCATGGCCACGAGGTAGCCGGACATCGCGAGCGAAACCTGCGCCAGCGCGGGCTCCACGTACTCGACGAAGCTCACGCTGCCCTGGGTCGCGTCGAACCAGCCGACGCTCAGGTACCAGCTCCGGCTGCGCTCCGGCTGTGAAAGGCCCGACACGTAGATGGTCCCGTCGGGGTCCGCCACGGCGTGGTCCACGGAGTCCATGCCATCCACCGTCTGGGGCGTCCACTGGGCGCCGGAGCGTCGCATGACGATGATCGGCTGCGTCGGCTCGTCGAACGCGACCACGGGCTCGCCCTGCGGCACGAGCATCGACAGGAAGCCGCCGCCGTGCTGCGCGAGCCGATCCTGCGTCCACGTCCCGTCCGCCCGGCGCTGCGCATGGAACGCGAACGGCACGCCGCCATACGTCTTCACGTATGCGACGTGCGGTCTCCCCTGCGAGTCGAGAGCCACGTCCGCCCGGTCGGTCGCGTCGTCCACGATCTCGATTCCCCATCGGCAGCAGCCTTCCGCGCACGTCTCGTAGCCCGCGGCGCACGAGGCGGCGACGCATCGGGTGCCTTCGCACTTGGTCGACGCGACCCCCGCGTCCGCGGGACACGCGGCGCAGGTTCCCGAGCACTCCCGCGATCCGGCCGGACAGCCTCCGCAACGCCCGGCCGAGCACGCGCCGGGACACGGCGTGCGCGTCGGCGCGTACACGCAGCGACTCGAAGCGTCGCAGATTCCCTGGGCCGTCCACGCGACCGCCGTGTTCCCGTCGCAGCTCGCGTTCGGCGGCGACGAGCATCCTGCGCAGGAAAGCGGCTCGCCGCAGCGGTCGACGGGCGCGCCGCACCGATCCCCGCACCCCTCCGACGTACACGACGGCGGTGGCGTACACTGCGCTCCCTCGCACCGCGTGCCGGCGCAATCTCGGTCGGCGACGCAGGCGCGCCCGTTCGCGCACGGGCTGCAGGATCCCCCGCAGTCCGTGTCGCTCTCGTCGTAGTTGGGCAGGTCGTCGGCGCAGTGCGATGGCGCGGAGCCTGCGTCGGGTCGCCCCTCGGCCACGCCGAAAACGTCGTACGAGGACAGCGCGCATGCCGCGACGCACGGCGCGACCACTGCCATCCGCATCGCACGGCCCGCGCCCATGCGCTCCTCAGAACACCGGCCCCACGGAGCCGTCGAAGGTGAACCAGCGCAGCGGGCCGCCCGGGGCGGTCGCCGAGTTCCACGAAGGACCCGCGCCCACGCGGAGGCTGAGCTGCGGAACGGGCCGGAAATCCCACCCGGCGGTCGCGCCGAACCCCACGCCCGGCGGCACCGTCCGCCCGGGCGCGAGCATCAGCAGCGGACCGGTGCGCGCGAGCACGACGTGGATCGCGACGTAGGGACCGCCGCCGGGTCGCGCCGCAATGGCCCCGCCGGACAGCAGATTCGTGCCCGTGCCCGCGGCGATGCCGAGCCAGCCGCGGCGGTATTCCAGACCCACGCCGAGCACGCCGCAGAGCGGTCCGAACCCCGCGCGCACCGCCAACTCCGCCGGAGCGCGTCCTTCGCCGTCGGCGCGACCTTCGGAGGCAGGCGGCAGCCCTGCCGGCGCTCCGGTAACGGAGCGCCGAGAGCGCTGTCGGTCCCCGCTTTCCGGGGACGACTCGGTCTCCCGTGTGGCGGCCCGCGACACGCGCCCGGTCGCGAGAAGTCCCGCGGCGATTTCGTGCGCGAGGTCGGCCACGGCCGCCGCGAGGTCGTCGGGACGGTCGCACGTGCGGATGCCCCGCACCGCGACGCCCGCGCCGCGCGGCTCGATGACCTTCGCGTTCACGACGAAGCGCCGTCCGACGGTGCCCACGTCGGCCGCGACGAGAAAGACTGCGCCCATCGATCCCGCGATTTCCGCGGCGCAGCTCGGGTCGGTGCAGCCGACCATCTGCTTCTGCTTCTCGAAACCCAGCAGGCGCGCGACGTCGGGCGCGCCCAGGACGGCGACGCCCGAGGCGTGCAGCGACGTGAGCCAGGTCTCTTCGAGCGTGCGCGCGGTCTTCTCGGAGACGCCCTCGCCCGCGGTGACGCCGAGCACGAACACGGAGCCCGCCGCCGGCGCGGCACGGGCGTGCGACGCCAGCGCGACAGCGGCTGCAACCACGATGGATGCGGACCTTCCGACCACGCCGCCTCCTCCCCGGGCGCGCGATTATCCCCGGCCGGCCCGCACCGCGCCAGGACGGATTCGGCGCGCGTTCGCGGGCGATGTCGCCCACCCGATTCCCCGCGGCGCGAGAGCGATTCCCGGCGAATGCGGAAAGGTGCCCTTCCGCCCGGCGGGCGCCCTCGGGCCGGGCGCCGGAGCTTCCGCTTGCCTTTTCGGCCCCGTCATGCTGCGCTGTGCATTCACGATCCGTCCGCCGACACGGGGGCCGCGGGCACCGAACCGGGAGAGAACCATGGAACGCCGCCTCCGCAGCTTGCCCTCCTTCGCATCGGGACTCCTGATCCTGTGCCTTGCCGCACCTTCCGACGCTCAGACCCCGCATCTGCTCGGCTACCAGGGCCGTCTGCTGCGCTCGGACGGTACGTCGGCGACGGGCACCGCGTCCGTCGCTTTCTCGATACTCGACGCCGCCTCGGGCGGCAGCGCGCTGTGGACGGAAACGCAGACGCTGGGCCTGTCCGACGGGTACTACTCGACGTTCCTCGGTCTGGTGTCGCCCGTGCCCGACGGCACCTTCGACGCCGGCGCGCGATGGCTCGAGCTCCGCGTCGGGAGCGAGACGCTCGCGCCGCGCCAGCAGATCGGCACGGTCGCGCGAGCCATGACCGCGGCAAGCGTCGCCGGCGGCAGCGCGAGCGTCTCCCTGCTGCGCGTGGGCGGTCAGACGGTCGTCGACGCCGACGGGCGTCTCGCGGGAAACGCGCGATATTCGGCAGGGCAGGGCGTTTCCATCGACTCCGCGCAGACCGTGTCGCTCCAGGCGTGCGCCGCGGGTCAGTCTCTCGTACACGACGCGTCGGCGTGGCAGTGCGCGACGGCGGGCGTCGTGACGTCCGTTTCCGCCTCCGCGCCTCTGACTGCGGGCGGCACGACGGCGGCGCCTCAGTTGTCCCTGCCGCGCGCGGCGGCGAACGCGTCCGGATACCTCGCGTCCTCGGACTGGTCGCTTTTCGCCTCGAAATACGACGAAAACACGCAGTGCGGAGGCGACCTGTCGGGCTACCTGCCCGCACCGGTGGTCGCGCGCCTCCAGTCGCGCCCCGTGTCGGCAGGTGCACCGTCGGCCGGGCAGGTTCTCAAGTGGAGCGGGGCGCAGTGGGAGCCCGCGGCCGACCTGGACTCGGGCGGCACGGTGAGGAGCCTGACCGGCCACGCCCCCCTGACGATCTGGAACGGGTCGGTCGTCCCCGAGATCTCGATCGCCGTCGCCGGGGCGGGCTCGGACGGCTTCCTCTCCTCGACGGACTGGGCGGATTTCGACGCCAAGTACGACGCGTCGACCGCGTGCGCGGGAGATCTCTCCGGGACGTACGCGAGCCCGCTCGTGGCCCGCATCCGCGGGGCCGACGTGGCGACGACGGTGCCCTCGGAGGCGCAGGTGCTGCGCTTCGACGGCACCGCGTGGACGCCGGCGTCGCTCCGGATCGACGACGTGGGCGGGCTCTCGTCGGGATACCTCGACCTGACCGGAGACCAGTCCATCGGCGGTGCGAAGCACTTCGCGTCCGCGCCGTCGTTCGCCGCTCCGCTGACCACGGCGAGCGGCGGCACCGGGCTAGCGTCGGCGCCGACGGCCGCAGGCCAGTACCTGCGCAGCGCGGGCGCGGGCGCGTGGTCGGTGGGGAGCATCCAGTCGTCGGATCTGCCCGCGTCGCTCGCGCAGCTCGAGCAGACGAACGTCTGGGGCGCCGACCTCCAGACGAAGAACCTGCGGGTCGAGGACAGCGACGGCGACACGCACCTGAGAGTCCAAAGCACGGGCGGTCTGGCGATGCTCAAGCTCGCGGGCGCGGGAGGCAGCGGCAACCTCGAATTCGGCCGCACCGCGAACACGCTGGGCTGGTGGTCGGACACGCTCGGCGCGCAGCTCCTCACGGTCGACAACGCGGGCGGGAACGTGGGCGTCGGCACGGCAGCGCCGGGATACCGCCTCGACGTGCAGGGTCAGGCCAACGCTTCGGGCGGCCTGTGCATCGCGGGCGACTGCAAGAGCGCGTGGGCGCAGGTGGGCTACTGGAGCCTGAACAACGGCAGCGTCTACAACAACAACGGCGGGGGCGCCGGCAGAGTTGGAATCGGCACCACGAATCCCGCGGCCTACCTGGACGGCAGGCTCGCGGTCGTGGCCGACGGCGACAACTACGTCACGATCCACGGCGGGTTGACGAACGCGGTCGGCATCGGATTCCAGCGCCAGACCGGTACGACCCTGAACGGCGCGGTCCGCTACGAGCACGGCGACGACTCGATGGATTTCTTCACGACGGGGGCCCAGCGGATGACGATCCTCGGGGACGGCAAGGTCGGCGTCGGCACGGCCGCGCCCCAGCGTCTTCTGCACGTGGCGCTCCCCGCGACTGTCGGCGTGAACGGCGACACCTTGAATTCGTACGGAATCGCGCAGTTCAAGGTCGAGAGCAGCGACGGCGGCAAGCGCGGGCTCGAAGTCGGCGCCCCCACCGGGAGCATCTCGAGTCCCGTGTACCTGAAGGTCCACGGCACCGGCAACCGTTTCGCCCTCTTGGATCAGAACAATTCGGAGAACCTCACGGTGGTGGAGGGCGGCCGCGTCGGCATCGGGACGAGCACCCCCGCCTACCTGCTCCAGGTGGGCGGCGACTTCGCCGGCCAGGGCGGCGTCGGCATCCAGTGGTCGGCCAATCCGAGCCCGGACGCCGGAGTACTGCGGTTCGGGGACAACACCGGGTGGAAGTTCCACATCGGGCGCGCGCGAGAGGCGGGCGGCGGAAGCGCCCTCAACACGGGCAGCACCGGAGTGCTCGTGACCGTCCAGGACGACGGCAAGGTCGGCATCGGGACGTCGAGCCCGGCCTACGCCCTCACGGTCCGCAGCGCCGCAGTGCCGGCCTACGTCGAACTCGACGGCACGGCGAGCGCCGCGCAGACCGGCTATCGGATGACGAACGACACGGGAAACTCGTTCGGCTACTTCACCTACGGATCCGCGTTCACGACCAGCGGTCCGCACGTTTCCGACGGCGCGCACCTGTTCTCGAGCGGTGCGGGCGGACTCTCCGTCGAGAGCCGTTCCGCGGGGCCCATCCGCTTCTACGTCGGCGCGGGAATGACCGAGCGGATGCGCGTGGATTCCTCGGGCAACGTCGGCATCGGCACGACGAGCCCGAGCTGCGCCGGAACGGGCGACAGGTGTCTGGAAATCGCGAGCGACTCGCCGGGCCTGCAGCTCAACGGCCCCGGAGGCAAGATGACGCTGACCTCCGCCAGCAACGGCCACTACTTCGACTCGGTCGGAGGCGGCACGAACGACCTGATTTTCCGCGTGGATCCGTCGAGCACCGTCGCGTACACGGAGCGGATGCGCATCACGGGCGCGGGCAACGTCGTCGCGACCGGCAATGTGACCGCTTCGCAGTTCATCGGCAGCGCGGCCGGACTCAGAGTGTGAGCAGGAATCGTTTTCGGGCGTCGGCGTGACTTCCGCGGGGTCGCGCTTGGGGCGAAATGCCCCTGTGGATAACTTTTCGCTTTCGCCCCGCCTCTCG
>Ga0172368_10007595_pt1 | contig 11280 bp, 17 predicted proteins | sample Lak11m_FD_114540 | JGI IMG/M metagenome (GOLD analysis project Ga0172368, IMG submission 114540) | Freshwater microbial communities from Kabuno Bay, South-Kivu, Congo - kab_022012_11m | ecosystem: Environmental > Aquatic > Freshwater > Lake | place: Democratic Republic of the Congo: South-Kivu...
CGGACATTCAGCTCTCTTCCATTCACATTGCCCCGGCTTTCAAGCCGGGGAGAGCCAGTCAGAATAATTCCGGGGCTTCAGCCCAATCTCTTGCTGCCAGCTTCCACCACATGACATGCGTTACCGATATGGTGAAATACAGGCAGAACAATCTATATTCATAGAAAGTCCCGACTGGTCGGGACGGGCGATCCATACAGAAAAAGTCTCAGATGAACAGTACTCTGTGCTATGCATGAAACCGGATTGACTCAACAACTGAAGGCCGTGTGCCCAGACACAGAAACCCCCCAATGATGACAGAAAACATGACGGCCCCTTAGCGGAAAAAGAGTAAATAATTCTTCTTTTACCTCATTTATTTACGTCCCTGATTACGTGATTACGTGATCGGTTGCAGCCAGGACAGCCAATGCTCCTCTGTAAACAGGCTCGTCGATAAACCCGTACTGCTCATGCACAAAGCCGGTGTTGCCCTTTTTTGCCTCCTCTTCAAAACAGCGCACAATGGTTATTGCTCGCGCGCGCTCCTCTGGCTTGGGGGCGAAAACCCGGTTAGCCAGCTCCACCTGCCCCGGAGAGATACAGCCTTTGGATGAAAAGCCCATGTTCCGTTCCTGAAGGCACCATTTTTCGAAGGTCTCCAGATCCTTGTACTCCTGATGGACAAACGATACCGGATGAAAGCCCGCTGTGAGGGCATCCACCAGAAAGCGTGAAAGCAGATAGCTGGCCATTGGGTTCCCAGGAGTGATCACCGACTGGGGCAATCCGAGATCGGCACATAAATCCAGAATACCCAGATAGACCGTATCCACCCGCTCCTCAACCCTCAAATCGGCAAGCTTCTTCAGTGCCTCACCGGTCTCGACAGAGAGATGGATTCGAATCGCAGGATCTACCAGGCGACAAGCCTGTTCGACTTCCTGGGCGGTTCTGACCTTGGGGATACGGATTGCATCCGGCACTGCCCGATTGATCAGCCGAATATCTTCTTCACCCCCTTCACTCAAGGGATTGACCCGTACAATCAGTTCGGTTTTCGCCTCTCGGGCATGGGCGGTAAACAGCGCGGCCAGAGCACGAGCACGGGGCTTCTCTTGCGGTGCAACGCCATCTTCCAGATTGATGACAGCCATATCTGCTGCCAGTAGATCCAGTTTGTTCAGATGGTTGACCCGATGGGCCGAAACCATAAGGGCGCTTCGGCGCAGACCGCGAGTCAGGGGGCGCCGGGAAACAGTTTCAGGCAACTGCTGTTCGATCGCTTCAATACTGGCACTGTCCAGCCAGGTAATGTCTTTGAAAATCATCAGGACCAGGGATTTTGCAATGAAATGCCTGCATCGAAACAGAGGTCGGGAACGTCACCCCCTCTCCCTGCAACCTGGCGCGTGTAACGCTGTCAGGCGTTCCGGAACATACCGTCAGCTGAAACCGACCGGTGGAAAAGCAGCGGGCTCTGATACGCGAGGTTATTTCCCTCGTTTACTTACGTCTCCATGTACTCTGTAAATTACACATACCAAATCAGCCCTTGGTCGGTGGTACACTTTTCTCCGGAATCAGTGATACACTTTGCAGCAGAATGGGTGGTACACTTTCCCAAGAATATTCACGCTATTGCACTGCGTCCCTATTCTATCTTTGCAAGTTCATGATTTAACATAGGGATTCACCCCATGATTTTTCTATTCTCACAAAAAAGATTTTTTAGCAACGGAAGAGAGTCCCTCGGCACAATAAAGAATTTTTTTAGCAACGAAACAACGGCTCAGTACCTCCCGGATACCAACCAGATCAAGATGTCACTTGCTCATTTGAAACAAACGGAAAGCGCTCTGGATGTTCTATAATCTCCACCGTCAAATCCACATCCAGATCAGGCCACCAGAAATGACCAGCTGATTGCTCCTTAACGTTAAGAATTGATTTTACCGTTTGATTCCTGAACCACGGAAAATCATTATATGAAAGAAACAACTCTTTGCCGTTATAGAGAAGCCAGATGCCGTGTTGTGAAATGTTCGATACCTCAACTTCTGAAATGCTTTCGCCATGCTTGACAGAGTTCATCGCCGTGTGCCTCCACTATTGATTCAATCTGTTTTAACTGAATTCTTGAATAACCGGAATTTTTAGCAAGTTCGATTTCAGGTTCAATCGCCTCGCCATCACCCGATAGAATATGTACATGCATTCTGCTCTCTTCACGCGAAAAGAAGAAAAATCGAAACCCTTGTTCACAAAACACGGCAGGACTCATATTCACTCCGCAAGATTTGAATTCCCCATTCACGCGCAATATAACACTCGCCCTTCATTCTCGCACAAATCAGATGCTCCGGGTGGCAAACAGAGCTAAATAGTTGTAATTATGGAATATAGAAAAATGTTCGATTGTCGTTATGATGATTATGAGCGCCTCAAAGCCCCCCCCCCGCAAAAAGGCCCTGTGTTCGCCGCTCTCCACCCATCCATCGCATGGCCCAACGAAGCGGATATCGCTCCGGAATCCCCCTACGATAAACTTCTGCAAAAAGAACAAAACCGGAAATCCACCTGGGAACGCGAAACCCCAGCTTCGCATATTGACCTAGAAGATCAACAGTAATATTGTGGCAACGGAACAACGTCACGGAACTCCCCTCATCATAAAATTTGCAATAACGTCTTGAAAGATCATGCCGATTCAAGAGTATCGGAAATCCATCGGTTCAGGCTTTTACCTGATTTTGAAGCCTTGATAAAGACTTTATGGTGCAGTTCCGGGCTCATTCTCAGCACCAGTTTTCCGGAAAAGGGCTTATCAGGCTCCTCTCCCCTTTCCTGACAGAACTCCAGATAGTCATCGAGCGACTCCCTGAATGCCCTCTCTATCGCGTCAACGGTTGTACCCTGGAACGTGATGACATCTCTTGTATCCAGTACTTCACCGTGAAAAATTCCGGATTCGTCATCATATTCAACATGACCGGTATATCCTTTATAAGTCAACATGTTTATCGGACTCCCGCTTCTTGTAAAAAACGCCTCATGGATTGTAAGGCCCCCTTGTCTGTTTCTTTTTGAGGATGGGGTCTGTGAAAAACAGCGCGAACTCCATTAAGGGCAATGCGAACCCGTGAGCCCCTCCCTTCAGACAATTCGGCTCCAAGAGCATACAACAGATTCTCGATGTCAGCCCATTGAACATCGGAACGAACCGGATTTTGAAAAATCTGGTCAAGAATCTTTTTGTGCCTCTTCTGCATGATACTATATTATGGTATCATTTTTTTATTCCCAAATAAAAAAAATACGATCGATTGTTCGTCTGCCGATAACGGCAACGCCATTCGATCCTCCGCGTCTTTCAACACATCCCTTACAAACGCATCACCGTCGAGAATCCGCCCACCACTGAGATCTTTGTTTATGCTGCATTACATAAGACAGCGTTCCCTATGTGTCAAGTCTCGCTCCTCGTGGCATATGGCTCTTCTGTCTTTTGCTTTTCAAAAGGTGCCTGCACTCACCGTTTGTTTTCTCACTGCACGGCTAAACACAATCTTCTACGCTATTGCACTGCGTCCCCGACTCCCCACGGGCGTCTCGCCCGCACTCTTCTCTGCTCTTTGCCGGTTTTCATCGGCGCTTTCCCAACGCCCCCCTCTCTTCGGATTTCCCTCTGTTTAGTTTAAAGAGATATACGAACATACCACCCGGATTTATTAGATTTCTGTAAAGAGAGGTACTGATCCCTGAATGGCACACTATTCGTAACCGACATTAAAAAAGTAAGTTACCGCATGAAAAGCTACCACCATCCTCTTGCTGAGGTGTTTGGCTTTATGGCTGATGACCAGACGCCAAAGGCCCAGAGGTATCGTTCCCACCGACTTTGTCCTTTCAATAACAAGGTGCCGAACTGCACCAAAGACAAAGCAAAAAATCCGCTGGGGGTATGCAGCATCATGCAAAACACCAAGCCTGTTATAACATGCCCCGTACGGTTTCGTGAAGATTGGCTGATTACCGACGATGCCGCATCCTTCTTTTTCGATGATGGTGTTCACTGGAGTTCACTGACCGAGGTTCGCCTGAACGACGCCAACGGAAAATCTGCTGGCAATATCGATGTTGTTCTTGTTGCATACGATGAAGAGGGACGAGTGACTGATTTCGGTGCCCTTGAAATTCAGGCCGTGTATATTTCTGGAAATGTTCGTGACCCTTTCGAGCATTACATGCAAGAGCCTGCTGTCAACTTCGCGATGAACTGGACAGATCGGCCGAACTATCCCCGACCTGATTTTCTCTCATCATCGAGGAAAAGACTTGCTCCCCAGTTGCTGTTCAAAGGCGGTATTTTGCATTCGTGGAAGAAAAAGATAGCGGTAGCGATCAACAAAAGCTTTTTCGATACGCTTACCCATTTAAAAACCGTGAGCAAGGATGAAGCTGAAATTGCATGGTTCATCTACGATCTTGATCCTGTAAAAGAAAGTGAAAATGACCGTTACCGGCTTCGCAAGGTCGATACGGTCTATACCGGGTTTCAGGATGCACTTCTTTCGATAACAACTGCCATTCCCGGAAACATCGAGGATTTTGTGAGGTTGCTTCAGGAAAAGCTCGATGAACAGCTCGAAACTCCTCCGAACAACAAGACACTGGATAAACCATTTTAGGATGATTGGCAACCGACAGGGAGTGTTGTTTCCCGATATGCATGAAGCCGTTGTTTCCATGAAACCGGTCAATGTTGCTTCGATACCGCAACGGAGTCCGTTTCGGTATCCGGGAGGAAAGACCTGGTTTGTGCCGGTGTTCCGAAGCTGGCTTTCACACACTGTTTGCAAGCCGAATCTGCTCATCGAGCCCTTTGCCGGTGGCGGTATTATCAGCCTGACCGCGTTGTTCGAGAATCTTGTTCAACGTGTGGTCATGGTAGAACTCGATGAGGATATTGCCGCAGTCTGGCAGGCAATCGTTGAGGGACAAGCTGCGTGGATTTCGCAGAGTATTCTCGATTTCGATCTCACGAAAGAGAATCTGCTTGAGGAGTTGTCTAAGGAGAAATCAGAAGTCCGGGTAAAAGCATTTCATACGATTCTGAGAAACCGCACCTCTCATGGCGGCATACTCGCAGGCGGTTCCGGGTTACTCAAGCACGGCGAAAACGGAAAAGGTATCCGCTCCCGATGGTATCCAGAGACGCTTGCGAAGCGTTTTTCAGGCATCGATGCGGTGTCCGGGCGGATCGATTTTCGTCAGGAAGATGGTCTGAAGGTCATGCAGGAGTATGGCGACAGGAACGATGTCGTGTATTTTATCGATCCCCCTTACACTGCGGGAGGGAAAAAAGCCGGCAAAAGGCTTTACCGGCATTCAGAGATCGACCACGAAAAGCTTTTCAGTATGTGTGAATCCCTTGCCGGTAATTTTCTCATGACCTACGATAACGCCGAAGAGGTCAAGGAGCTGGCAAAACGCCACGGATTTCAGATGCGCCTCATCGCGATGACCAACACCCACAACGCAACGATGGAAGAGTTGGTTATCGGAAAAGATCTGTCATGGATGGACAGCTATCCGGCAGTTCACGAACCGGATACGGAGTATGGTAAACACTAAAGACATACACAAAGTATAACCATTCATCTACGTCCCCCTTCCACGCTTCCACGCAGTTCTCCTGGGTTAACAGATTCATGCTGTTTCCCGATGCGGTATCTCCTGATAAGAGAACTCCCATAACCCTGCATTTTCCTTGGCATGCTCAATTGTCATACTGACAAGATTCCCCTTCTCGTCCACATCGATCAGTATATTTTCACTGATCTCACGAGTTTCAAACACTGGCCTGTCAAGTAATTCAATATACGCAGTATCAGTATCATCAAAATATTTTACTTTCATCACTTAGCTCTCCTTATACGATCTATCGAAAAATGCATTGTGAACGGTTTCTCCATCCTCAAGCAGAATGACCCTTAATACTTTCCCTGCTTCTGGAATATGCGCCCATTTCTTGATTCTGCCATCAGACTGGATAACATTTTTCTCAGGATGTTCTACAACAAAACGAATCCATTCATCTTGTATTGCTATACGGTCTGACCTGTTTCTTGTTAATTTAAAATAAGATGTGGTTTTCATACAGTGATCTCTGCTAAACCGATGCGCTGAACTAAAAACTCTTTAGGGCACCTCGAAAAAGTGTCGTGAGCACCCGGAGTGCAAGGCGGACGGAGTCCCGAAAGCTTTCGGGATGAGGATTTCGATCCCGACTTGTCGGGACAACGCAACAATCCGGATATGGAATAACTCTTTCGAGGTACCCTCTATCAATGTACGATAAAGAAATATTCCATCAACAAACGTTTTCCTGTCCGTATCGTCAAGAACAATGCTTTTCTGCTCGATCCTCCGGATAATCACGTTATGCAGGGTTCCCGGCGCATCAGTCCCGATCCTCGCGGCATTGCACTCTCCCCTTTTATTTTGCCCGTCAATCGGGTTTTCTCCGATTTCAAGATACCATAGCACAGTATTTGTGGCAACGGATCAACGTCCAGAAGAATCGGGGCAATGGCTGAGGAGCAGAGCATCTCGCTCATAGAGCTGGCAATCCAATGGTACTCAGGCGGGCTTTAGCCCGTCGGACATTCATATCTCTTACATTCACATTGCCCCGGCTTTCAAGCCGGGGAGAGCCAGTCAGAAAAATTCCGGGGCTTCAGCCCAATCTCTTGCTGCCAGCTTCCAGCACATATACTGGCAAAACAATCTATGTTCATGGAAAGGCCCGACCTGTCGGAACGTGGCGATCCATACAGAGAATCTGTCAGATGGACAGTGCTGCGTGCTATGCATGAAACCGGATTGACTCAACAACTGAAGGCTGTATGCCCAGACAAAGACAACCCGCAATGACGACAGAAAACATGACGCCACCTTGGTGGAAAAAGAGTAAATAATTCTTCTTTGACCTCATTTACTTACGTCCCTGTTCTGACTGTTCTGATTGCTATCATCAACAATGGAATCAAAAAAGTCGTTAACAGGAATTGCTTTCCATCCGTTTTCTTTAAAGATATCGCCAAACTCTATAAATATTCTTGTATCAAACCCACTACTTTTAATCTCAATACCATTCTTAAGAAAACCTGACACAATCAAACCATCTACAAATAGCCAACAAAAACCAAAAAACATTGAATATCCAAAAAGTTGTATATAACTCAGATTTACACTATGACCAGTTAATCCTATAATAGGCTCTATAATAAGCCAAAATAGACCTAGCGTAGCAAAGATTGATTGCGGCAAATAAATTAAGATCTTTTTTAATTTGTTTACTATCATATATATTTAAAGCTAAATTAGGTATATAAAAATCACAAAAACCTATTCAGCAATCTTAGATTACTCTCCCATGAATTATATTTTATTGTATTCACTCATATCATATATTCTTTAACACTAAACACATTAATCCGCGCACTTCTTGATATTGCTTATCATTTTTAACTTCAATAACGTAAGATAAAAGCTCCGCCAACTTCTTCTGAATCTCCAGAATCTTCACAACATACTGGTAATATAGCCACCTTGTTCTGTTCTGAACAGGTTACCTTTCCTATTCGCTTTCCGGTAATGATGTAATCCGCATTGATCCCGACAGCCTCCAACTTTTTCCGCAAAATCTTGGAGATCAAGCCTCGCCCATTCCCATATAGGATCAAGATAACGCACATCATTGGCTCCAATCACTTTGGCGAGTGCCAAACGGCATACTGAATCATCCTCGATCACCAAGCGCCCATCTTGAATAGCCGTCCGTACTGGTCTTCATCATGCAATGTAACTACAATTTCATCTTCATTAAATACTGGCTCATAAATATCTGACCTCGATGGCAAGTCAGAATCGATCAATGTAATGATCGGTTGCAGCCCAAGTTCGGCGTATCGGCGAATAACCATCAACAGGTTTTCCTTCTTGCGATCATCCAGAGATTCAAACACTCCGTCGTGATAGACAAAGCGAGGGAACTTGTCATCTAAGTGAGCTCGCAGCACGGCCATATCGAAGGCGATGCACAGAAGCTTTCGATAAGTATAACCTAAATCGGCGCTGGTCGCATTGCCAGACTCATCCAGAATCTCTGCTTTGAATTCAAGATGCCCTGCTTGATTCGGGACTACGCTCAGCAGTGCCTTTCTGTCGATGACTTCCTCAATAATTTCGCTGAAAAACAGCCGGATCACCGAGAACAAGCTGTTCTGTTCCGAGTTTTGTCGCTCCACATCAGTCTCGATCTGAGTTTGCAAATGACCCCGCTCTTCGGCCAAGGCTCGGATTTCCGTTCGCAGTTTCTGAAGACGATGCAAAAAAACTCGTTGGCGTTCCAGTGAAGTGATGTCAGCACGCAGTATGACCATCTCTTCTGATACTTGCTTATACTTGCCAAAAATGTCGGTTTCGCTCAGAAAGGACAGCATGTCCGAGCGCTGTTTACCCAAAACACTTAGTTCGGCGTTGATACGCTTGAGCTCGGTGTCGATTTCTGCACGCTCTTCCTGCAAATACCCCCTACGTTCATCTGTAATTGCTCGGTTGAACGCAATCAATTGTTGAAAGTCCTTCTTAATCTGCCCCTCGAAGAAAACTCCAGCTTCCTTAAAGAGACGCTGGGCATCATCAGGATTGAACAGTATCTGGTCTTCTGCCAAAGAGGTGATAATCTTCTTGCGGTTTTGACTGAGTGAATAACGCTTTGCATTGAGTACCGCAATACGTTCGTCAAGGTCATCAACCAACAGCTTGGTATGGCCCTTGTCCTGTGCACGAAAATCGAAAGCGTCCAGTAGGCCCTGCTTCTTCTCCGCTTCATTTTGCTTTAGCAACAAGATGCCTTCGATCTTGCTGATGTCCTCGATAGAGCCACCCAGCTCATTCTTGATGATCTGCGCAGTTGCTTGCTTTTCTGCAAGTTGCTCTTCTTTCTTATAGTGTTCAGCTACCAGTTGGGCATCAAAGCCAAGAACATGGGCCAAAAAAGGCTTCCAGTCCGAGTGCGCAGCTGCAAACTTGCGAAGCTGGAACACATCTCGGAAGTCATCCTGGGAACGCAACAAATATCCGAGTCCTTTCCGATACGCCCAAGGCTTGAGCGCACGCCAGTCGAGTATGCCGTCCAGCAGATCGCGTGCGCGATCGAAGGGCATATCCTGATGATCCCATCCGGCTAACGCAAGCATAGACAAGTCCTGATGGCCAGCTTCATGTCGCTTGAAGCTGATCTTAGTCGCTTCCTCGACACTTCGACGGATCGTCAAGAACGAAGCATCCGCCAGCTCGATTTCCAAGAAGAAAACAAACTGATTGAACAGTCCGAGATGCTTGAAAATGAAAAACCTCGGATCGCGTTTGGAAAGAAAGGTAAAGTCGATCAGCCGTCCAAGAGTCGTCTTTCCTAAATTATGAGTATCTTTTCGGCGGTTTTCCGGCAAACGAATTTCCGCCATGACGACGTTAAGGCCATGGACAAAATCCACCGGTTCAAACAGATCCGGTTTGTTGGTATAGAGTCTAGATAGCTTCATTGGGACCCACGTACTCAATGGAATCAGTTTTCGGCCGATATTCAATCAACCCCATGAGATAAAGAAAATTAAGTGCTGGTAGTAATAACACATCACCTCCAACAATGCTCTTCTTCGCATAATTTCGCAGCACGTCGTACTCATCTACTCGGCGAGTTTTAAGCCGAGCTAAAAGCAACAATGATACATTGATAACCGTACGATCAGGGTGAGAGTGTTTGGTCGGCCTAAGCATCATCCACCTCCCCGATATCACAGTTCCAATACATGTAGAACAGCACTGCTCGCGTCAAACGCTTATGTGCATGCTGCCGCAGAACAGGATCGCGATTGAACAGCTGGTGTACTAAATATTCCATCACATCGTCAAAGGTCTGGTAATCCTTGCGTTTAGCAATAATCTTGAGTTGAAACTCATCGACCACCGACTCATACATACGAAGCAAGTCAAGATTTTCCGGCGCTGCCAGAAAGGCCCTAATCTGGTTAGTCTCCTTTAAATACTTCCTCCGTTGCGCTTTAGCATATTCGACGCTCATATTATTGCGGACATTCTTCCGCTCATAAGTTACACGCTCGGTCGGTTGGTCGTCGATCAGCGCTATCACACTGGCTTGCTGCCGGACCAATGCTTGAACAACTTCGGCCAGGTCATCGGGACTGACAATCAGCGGTGAATCGACCAGATCAAGATCCGCTTCCTGCGCAACCTCCGGAAAGCGTTTCAGCCAGATCTCCAGTTGCTCCAATCCACAAAGGTATATTGACGAAACAGGAATGCCACAGTTTGAAGAAATATAGTCACGTATCTCAGTTTCTGCATTCCCGGCTAAACGCCTATTGGCAAATAACATGTAGTGATCAAGCTGCTGAGCTTCACGCAACTTCTTGATGCGTGGGATTTCTTTGCCCAACACAGAGTTCACTGCAGCAGCACTGAAAAAATCCGACTCAGAGAAGTTGCGGTTGTATCCATTGGTATGCTTGGCCTGAATGATGGTCATGCCAACCCAAGGTGCCGCAGTGCTCGGATGCAGTTCGGCAGTTCCTACAAACTTGGCATCGCGCCCACCATCAGGCCCTTTTGAAAACCCTTGGACAGATATCCCGAGCAAACGCTGACACAGAAGCAGAATCAATTGTTCGAACTGTTCGTCACTGAGGTCTTCGTATGCAAACTTCATTGTTTTTCGTTTCAATTGCTGATGAAAGACAAGAAAAACTTACCGGCCGAAATACCTTTTAGTTGACCCCAGTGAGAAAAACTCAAAAAATCTTATAAGTAATAATTTAAGCAAAACTCTCTTCAATATCTTGTAAAATAGCCCCAAAACACATGACCGCAAGTTTTGTTGCAAGAAAAACAGGCTTTTGCTTTTTTTTTACCGCAAAGGAGGGATAATGACTGGTTTTTATTGGGAATACGGGCGGTTTCCTATATTGATGAATGACTCAAGCAAGTGCTTCCGGAAAAGGGATCTAAGAGAAATCGAGCATCCGGATGCAAGCTCACAAGCAACTCTACGAAGCCTACTAACGCATGCCTGAACTGCTTTTCAAAGCGATGCAATCTATGGTTACCAGAGAGGTTTGTCAACTCGAACAGTTCCAGGCAGAAATTTTGCATCTTGACCAGCAGATTTTCAAACTTGCTTCGTCTTTACCGGCCTATCAGTATCTGATC